>Ga0160450_100007_pt1 | contig 296141 bp, 240 predicted proteins | sample HID1975K_E1MG_FD_108257 | JGI IMG/M metagenome (GOLD analysis project Ga0160450, IMG submission 108257) | Enriched soil microbial communities from UW Madison campus, WI, USA - HID1975K_E1 MG | ecosystem: Environmental > Terrestrial > Soil > Unclassified | place: USA: Madison, Wisconsin...
GAGCCGGAGGAGGACCCCGACGCCGCGTCGGAGGCGTGACCCCGCCGGCACGACGGGCGAGGGGCACGACGCGCTCGACCCCTACCGGTCGATGCGCGACTTCACCCGCACGTCGGAGCCGGCCGGGGCACCGCGGGGAGCACGCGGCACGGGGCAGGACGTCCAGGACACCGGGCAGGACGCGGGCCGGGCTCCCGGGCCCGGCGCCGAGCGACGCTTCGTCGTGCAGCGGCACCGGGCGCGCCGCCTGCACTACGACGTGCGGTTCGAGATCGACGGCGTCCTCGTCAGCTGGGCGGTGCCCAAGGGCCCGACGCTCGACCCGGCGGCGCGCCGCATGGCCGTGCACGTCGAGGACCACCCGCTGGAGTACGCGGCCTTCGAGGGCGTGATCCCGCACGGCCAGTACGGCGGGGGCGACGTCATCGTGTGGGACCGCGGCACGTGGCGCCCGTACAAGAGCGACGACCCGGCGGCCGAGGTGCGCGGCGGTCAGCTGCACGCCGAGCTGCACGGCGAGCGCCTGCGCGGCAAGTTCCTGCTGGTCCGTCGCGACAGCGCCGACGGGCGCGGCAAGGACCAGTGGCTCATGCTCCACAAGCGTGACGAGCACGCCGTGGCCGGCTGGGACGCCGAGGACCACCCGACGTCCGTGGTGTCGGGCAGGACCAACGACGAGGTCGCGGCCCACCCGGACCACCTGTGGCGCTCGGGCGTCCCCGCCGCCGAGGCGGAGGTCGACCTGCACCCGGCGGCGCCCGACGTGCCCGGCCCGACCGACGACGAGCTGGCCGCGCTGGACGACCTGGGTGCCGGCGGCACGTGGGACGTCCTGGGTCGCCGGCTGCGCGTCACCAACCTCGACAAGGTGCTGTTCCCCGGACGCGACGACGACCCGCCCGTGACCAAGCGCGAGCTGCTGCGCTACGCGGCCCGCATCGCGCCCGTCGTGCTCCCGTACCTGGCCGGGCGGGCGCTGAACATGCACCGGTTCCCGCAGGGTGCCGGCAGCGCGGGCTTCTGGCACAAGCAGCTGCCGGACCACGCGCCGGACTGGGTGCCGCGCTGGGAGAACCCGGCGGCGGACCCGGGGGAGACGGCCACGTACCTCGTCGTCGACGAGCCGGCGGCTCTGGTGTGGGCGGCGAACTTCGGTGCGCTGGAGTGGCACGCGTGGACGTCGCGCACCACGGCACCGGACCTGCCGACGTACGCGCTGGTCGACCTCGACCCCGGTCCGTCGACCGCGTGGGAGGACGTCGTGCTGCTCGCACGGCTGCACCGCGACGCGTTCGCGCACCTGGGCGTGCAGGCGTACCCCAAGCTGACGGGGCGCCGCGGCCTGCAGGTGTGGGTGCCGATCGCCGTCGGTCCGTCGTTCGACGAGACGCGGGCGTGGGTCGAGCGGGTGTCGCGGACCGTCGGCAAGGTCGTGCCGGACCTCGTGAGCTGGCGGTGGGAGGTGCGCGAGCGCGGCGGGCAGGCACGACTGGACTACACGCAGAACGCGGTGAACAAGACGCTCGTCGCGCCGTACAGCCCGCGGGCCGCCGCCGGCGCGCCGGTGTCGACGCCGATCACGTGGGACGAGCTCGACGCGCCGTGGCTGCGCCCCGACGCGTTCACGGTCCGCACCGTGCTCGAGCGGGTCGCCGAGCACGGCGACCCGTTCCGGGGCGTGCTGGCCGGCGACCAGGTGCTCCCGCGTCTGGCGTGACCGTCGACGGCCTCGTCGAGCTCGCCGGCCGACACCGTGTCACTCCCGGCGCGACGCGGCGTCCCGCAGCGCCCGCCCGCGCTCGACGTCCTCCTCGAGCCGCGCGCGGCGCTTGTCGCTCGCGCGCGTGTCACGCGGCGGCAGCTGCAGCGTGCGCTCGGCCTCCATGCCCGCCTGCAGCTCGCGGCCGCGCTCGAGCTCGGCGTCCAGCTCGGCTCCGAACAGCAGCGCGAGGTTCGTGAGCCACAGCCACAGCAGGAGCACGACGACGCCCGCGAGCGACCCGTACGTCTCGTCGTAGCTCGAGAAGTTCGCGACGTACACGCCGAGCCCGGCGGTCGCCAGCGCCCACACGACCAGGGCGAGCACCGCCCCGACGCTCACCCACCGGAACCGCGGCTGCCGCACGTTGGGCGTCGCGTGGTACAGCAGCGCGATCGCCGTGACCACGAGCGCGACGACGACCGGCCACTTGGCCACCTGCCAGACGGCGACCACCGTCGAGCTCAGGCCGATCGCCTCGCCGACGCCCTGCGCGACCGGCCCCGACAGCACCAGCAGCGCCACGACGAGCACGGCGACCACGACGAGGACGGCCGTGAGCAGCAGCAGCGTGGGGCGCAGCTTCCACACCGGTCGTCCCTCGTCGACCTCGTAGATGCGGTTCATGCCGCGGCTGAACGCCGCGACGTAGCCGGAGGCCGACCACAGCGCGACGACGAGGCCGAGGACGAGGGCGAGGCCCGCGGCGGGGACGTCCGTCAGCTGGTCGAGCACGGGCCGCAGCCCCTCGACCTGCTGCGCGGCGCCCGCGTCGCTCGCCAGGTCCACGATGTCGTCGACGACCTGGTCGGGGCGGTCGACGAGCGACAGCAGCGAGACCACCGCGAGCAGCGCGGGTGCCAGCGCCAGGACGGCGTAGTACGTCAGCGCGGCCGCGAGGTCGGTGCACTGGTCGTCGACGAACTCCCGCACGGTCGTGCGTGCCACGTACCGCCAGGACCGCGTGTGCAGGTCCGCGGGCGAGTCGGGCTTGCGCGGGTCGTCGGGGGCGGGCGCGTCGCCCTTCTGCGCGGCGGTGCCGGCGCTGTCGTCGCCGACCGCCGGGGCGGGGGCCTGCGGCGACGCCCCGGACCCGTGGCCCGGCTGGTCCTGCGCGGACGGCCTGGCTGTCATGTGCACTCCCGGTGAGGTGGCGTGGGTGTCAGCATGCGGGGTGCGCGGACGGCCCGCACGGTCAGGCGGACGACGTGCTGGGTGCCTGCCCGTCCCAGCGCGGCAGCGGCGCGTCGGGGTCGTCCGCCGGCGCGCGCAGCTGGGTGACGGTCGCCCACCCGTGCGCGAGCAGCACCGAGTCCGTGGGCAGCGCGCCGGTCGCGTCGGGTGCGTCGGGGTCGATCTCCTTGTCCGGGACCGCGTCGGCGCCGGCGAACGTCTCGACGTCGGCGTACGACAGGCGCAGGAACCCGCCGGCGCGGTCGACCTTGGCCTGCACGGCACCGAGCCGGGCCAGGGGCGCGCGACGCAGCCCGCGGACCCGCTCGGGCGGCAGGTCCGGGACGTTGAGGTTGAGCACGCGGTCGGGGCGGGCGTGCTCCTCGGCCCACGCGAGCACGGGTCCCAGGACGACGCCGGCGGTGTCCCAGTGCTGCGGTGCGGCGCTCGCGAGCGACACCGCGATGCCGGGGATGCCGTGCAGCGCCCCGGCGAGCGCCGCACCCGCCGTCCCGGAGTGCAGGAGCAGGTGGCCGGTGTTCTGGCCGCGGTTGACGCCGGACAGCACGAGGTCGGGCCGTGGCCCGAACGCGCCGAACGCCGCGTAGTAGGCGATGAGCGCGGGTGCCGCACCGACGGCGAACGACGGCACGTCGTCCGCGACGCCGGGTGGTGTGCGCTCGTCGACGACGAGGCTGCCGTCCTTCTCGGCGCCGTGCAGCGACGCGCTCGCGCCGGAGTACTCGCGTGCGGGGGCCGCGACGACCACGTCGTGCCCGCGGGCGCGTGCGGCCGTGACGAGCACCGCGAGGCCGGGGGACTCGATGCCGTCGTCGTTGGTCACCAGGACGTGCACGGGGGCCTCCAGGTCGTTACGGGGTCGGGATCGGTGCCGGTCAGGTCGCGTCGGCCTCGAGCGAGACGTCGTGCGCGAGGCGTTCCACGTGGTCACGACGCCCGGTGCCTAGGCCGTGCCGCGTGACGTTGAGGGCGCCGGCGGCCACGCCGAGCCGCACCGCGTCCGCGAGGTCGGCCCCGCGGGCGAGCGCCACGGCGATGCCGGCGGTCATCGAGTCGCCCGCACCGCGGTGGTCCACGACCGACAGCTCGGGGCCCTGCGCGACGAGCACGTCGTCCGTCGTCACGACGAACGCGGGGGCGTCGGCGCGCGACACGACGACCGCGTCGAGCCCGTCGGTGAGCAGCCGACGCGCACCGGCGACCAGGTCCGACGGCTCCTCGCCGGTCGCCAGCCCCGCGTCGACCAGCTCCTCGTGGCTGATCTTGAGCACCGTGCCGCCGGCCTCCGCGAACGCCCGTGCCGCGTCACCGGACAGGTCGGCGACCACCGTGCGGCCGGCCGCGCGCAGGTCCGTGGCGAGGCGGCCGATCAGGTCGGGCGGGACGACGTCGGCCGGGTCCGCGCCGGTGAGGACGACGACGTCGGCCTCGAGCCCCTCCATGAGGACCGTCCCGTACAGGTCGTCGACCTCGTGCCGGTCGAGCGGTACGGCGGCCGCCGTGGCGACCTCCTCGCGCTCGCCGTCGCGCCGGTCGTGCACGTACCCGCCCGCCGGTCCCGTGCCGAGCGTGCGACGCACGCGCAGGCCCTCGGACTCGGCGAGGAACGCCGCGACGGCACCGGTCTCGCCGCCGAACGGCCCGCACACCACGACGTCGGCCCCGAGCGACGCGGCCATGCGCGCGACCCACAGCCCCTGCCCGCCAGGGTGCACGTGCAGGTCGGGCGAGCCGTTGCCCGCCTCGATCGTCACGGTCAGGCGGGGCGTGGGAGCGAGCACGCAGACGGTCGCGGGGCTCTGGTCGTCGTCACGGGGCACGTGAGCAGCATGCCGGGGGTCCGGCGGGTCCGCACGGTCAGGCGCGGCGCCTCACACGTCCCCCGCCTCGTGCACGCAGATCGCGATGTGGGTGCGGTTGTCCGCCGGCAGCTTCTCGAGGATGCGGCTGATGTGCGTCTTGACCGTCGCGACGGTGATGAAGAGCTCCGCCGCGGTCTCGGCGTTCGACATCCCGCGCCCGATCGCGCGCGCGACGTCGCGCTCGCGCTCGGTGAGGGCGTCGAGCCGCTGGCGGGCGGCGGTGCGACGTTCGTCGCGCGGCCGGTGCGTGACCGACGCGATGAGCCGGTCCGTGACGGACGGCGAGAGCGTCGTGCGGCCCGCGCCCGCGTCGTGCACGTGCCGCACGATCTCCGCCGGCGGTGTGTCCTTGAGCAGGAACCCGGCCGCGCCGAGCCGCAGCGCGCCCAGCACCATCTCGTCGGTGTCGAACGTCGTGAGGATGACGACGCGCGCGTCGGGCTGCTCGGCGAGCAGCCGCTCGGTCGCGGCCAGGCCGTCGAGGCGCGGCATGCGGATGTCCATGAGCACGACGTCGGGGGACGTCGCGCGCACCACGTCGAGCGCGGCGAGCCCGTCACCGGCCTCGCCGACGACGTCGATCGTGGGGTCGGCCCCGAGGATGAGCCGCAGGCCGACGCGGACCAGCGTCTCGTCGTCGACCAGCACCACCCGCGTCGTCGTGCCCGTCGTCGTGCCGGTCGTCGTGTCGGTCGTCGTCACGCCTGCCCCTCCGTCCCGGCCGCCCAGGGCAGCCACGCGTGGACCGTGAAGGTCCCCTCCGGTCGTCGTTGCACGTCGAGCCCGCCACCGGTCAGCCGCAGCCGCTCCGCCAGACCCGTCAGACCCCAGCCCGACGTGGGCAGCGCGACCCGCGGCGGCTGCTCGGGCACGGGGTTGGTGACGTCGATCGCGACCCGCTCACCGGGCGCGCCGTGCAGACGCACGTGCACGGGGGCGCCGGGTGCGTGCTTGCGCGCGTTGGTCAGCGCCTCCTGCACGACGCGGTACAGGTGCCGGCTCGTCGACAGGGGCAGCCGCGCCAGGTCGCTCTCCCCGACGTGGTCGAGCACGAACGTCACGGGTGACCCGGCCGCGCGGGTGCCCTCGACGAGCTCGCCGACCTGCGCGAACGTCGGTTGCGGGCGCGACTGCTCGTCGTCCGCGGTGGTGTCGCGCAGCAGGCCCAGCACCTCGCGGAGCTCGCCGAGCGCCTCGTGGGCGTTCTCGCGGACCACGGCGGCCGTCTCGCGGACCTGCTCCGGGTCGAGCCCCGCGCGGTACTCCAGGGCGCCGGCGTGCAGCGCGACGAGCGACAGCCGGTGCGCGAGCACGTCGTGCATCTCGCGCGCGATGCGGTTGCGCTCGGCGGCGCGGGCCCCGTCGCTGCGGGCGTCGGCCTCGCGCCGGGCGATCGCCGCCTGCTCACGCAGCGACGCGACGAGGGCGCGCCGGCCGCCGATGAACATGCCGGTCACCACGACGAGCGCCGTGTACACGAGCGACATGGCCAGGACCGCGACGTCCATCGGCGCCGTGATGTCGGCCGTCACCACGTAGGTGCTGAAGGTGCGCTCGCTGACCAGGGACGCGCCGACCCACAGGGCGGCGACCGGGCCGATCTCCGACCAGCGTCGCCGGGTGGCCAGCGACACGACCGCGAACACCACGATGCCGGCGGAGAACTGCGCGAACGTCCCGAGCACGACGACGAGGCCGGTCAGGAGCAGCGGGGCGCGGTGCCGGACGACGTACAGGACCGCGCACACCGCCGTGGCCGCGAGGTCGGCGAACATCCAGGCGACCGCGGCGGTGCGCATCGGCGTGTCGGCGTCGGCGTCGCCCACGACGCCGACGCCGTAGACCATCAGCCCCGCGGACAGGCCGACCAGCAGCGCGAGCGACAGGCGCCAGGTCTGCGCCCAGGCGCGTCGGCCACGGCTCGTCAGGGGAGGCGCCGGCGGGCTGGTCACGTGGCGATGCTAGGCGGGGGCCGCGCGCGGCGGATCGGTCGTGGGGACGATCCGCGCGCGCCGCGCGGACGACGCACGCGCCGACGCGGCCCTCACGACGCGAGCAGCGCCGCGACGTCGTGCGGGTAGGGGAACGACCCCGGCTCGTACCCGCACAGCGGGTCGGTGCCGTAGGGGTCGCCGCTCGTCGCCCAGGCGCGCGAGCGCGACCCGCCGCACACGCGCGCGAACTCGCACGCACCGCACCGGCCCACCAGGCGCGACGGGTCGCGCAGGCCCGTGAACAGCTCCGAGGTGCGGTAGATCTCGGTGAGGGGCTGGGCGCGCACGTCGCCGGCGGACACGGGCAGGAACCCTGACGGGTGCACGGTCCCGACGTGGGAGACGAACACGAACCCGTACCCGGCGTTGACGTTGACCGGCGGCCGGCGGGTCCGCACGCCGTCACCCCAGCCGAACGCGGCGGTGCGCTCGGTCAGCTCGGCGTACAGGTCGCCCAGCCCGAGCGCCGCGACGTGGTCGACCCCCCGCTCGGCCAGCACGGCGCGCTGCAGCGACACGCGGCGGAAGTGGTGGCCCTCGGTGGTCTTGACCGGCACGTGCGGACCGAGGTCGTACAGGTGGTGCATGACGTCCTCGGCCTGCTGCGGCGTGAGGGTGCCGAGGTCGGTGCCCCGGCCCACCGGCACGAGCATGAACGCGCTCCACGTCATCGCGCCCTGCGCGCGCACCAGGGCCGCGAGGTCCGGCAGCTCGTGCACCGTGCGGCTCGACATCGTCGAGTTGACCTGCACCTTCATGCCCAGCTCGCGTGCCGTGGCCCATGCCTCGACCGTCCGGTCGAACGTACCGGGCACGCGCCGGAACCCGTCGTGCACCGCGGCCGTCGCACCGTCGAGCGACAGCGACAGCGCGGTGACGCCGGCCTCCTGCAGGCCGACCAGCGCAGCGCGGTCGAGCTTGGCGGTGCCCGACGGGGACACGGCGACCGCGAGCCCGAGCGCGCGTCCGCGCCGCACCAGCTCGATCAGGTCGGGTCGTTCGAAGCAGTCCCCGCCGGTGACGACGAAGATCGGCGACGGACGACCGAACGAGGCCACCTGGCGCATGAGGTCGGTGGCCTCGTCCGTGTCGAGCTCGCGGGGGTGCCGCCGCGGCTGCGCCTCGGCGCGGCAGTGCACGCACGACAGCGCGCACGCGCGCGTCGCCTCCCAGATGACGAGCAGCGGCCGGTCGGCCGGGTCGTGGCGGACGGTGCGGACGACGGGGCCGTGCGGTCGCATGCCCGCATTGGACACCCGGTGGCGCGGGCCGGGCCGGGACGAGCGTCCCTGGCCCCTGCCTCCGGGCGCCTCGTGGCGCCGGTCGGCTCAGCGGCTCCCGCCGGGGTCGACCGTGTACGGGTCGCCCGCGAACGGTGCGAGCGACGCCGGCGCCGGGAACGGCAGCTCGTACGTCACGGTCGGCGTGTCACCGACCGCGTTCATGTCGTCGGCCTTCACCACGACGCGTCGTGGGCTCACCTCGACCAGCCGGACGCGTTCGACCCTGCCGTCGTCGAGCGTGAGCTGCCACAGGTCCGCCAACCAGCCCAGCCCGCGCTCCTCGAGCGCGTCCTCGGCGTCGGTCCACCCCACGGCGTCCGTGACGTCCCTGCCCAGCCGGTCGACCGCGACGAAGTCGTCGCCCGACGGCCGTACCCAGCCCAGCAGCTCGCGGTCGCCGCTGCGGCGGTGCTCCACCCACGTCTCGTCCAGCATCCGGCGATGGTAGGCGCGCACGCCCGGGCCCGTCAGCGTGACTCGCGGCCGCGGGTGACGACGCCCGCACGTCGGCCGCGCGACCGATGCGCCACGTGTCGGGACCAGGCGACCATGGTCCGGTGACCGACCAGGGCCCGGTGAGCAGCACGCACGCCGTCGGTGCGGACGAGGTCCAGGCCCCGGGCGTGTACGCCTACCACCGTCTGCAGCGCACGCGCCCGGGTGCCCGCTGGTGGCGGCCGCTGCTCGTGGGCGTCGTCGCGGTCGTCCTGTACGCCACCCTCCTGGCGGTCGGCGGCGTCCTGGTCCTGGTCACCGCGGTGGCTTCCGGGCCGGGCGGCCTGGACGCGCTCACGGCGCTCGACGTCGAGGACCTGCGCGACCCCCGCACCTTCGCGCTCGCGATGCTGTCGATCGTCGCGATGCTGCCCGCCGTCCTCGTGGCGGCGCGGCTGCTCGGTGCGCACCCCCTGGGCCTGCTCGCGTCGGTCGCGGGCCGCGTGCGCTGGCGGTGGGCCGCACGGTGCCTCGTGCTGGCCGCGGTGCTCGCGCTCGTCGTCAACGGCGGCGACGCGGTGCTCGCCGCGCTGCAGGGCCGGGCGTGGCAGCCGCACGTCGACGCGACGTCGTGGGTCGTGCTCGGGCTCGTCCTGCTGCTCGTGCCGGCCCAGTGCGTCGCCGAGGAGGTCGCGTTCCGCGGCTACCTCGTCCAGACGATCGGCGCGTGGCTGCGCCACCCGGTGTTCGCGATCGCGCTGCCGGTCCCCCTGTTCGTGCTCGGGCACGCGTACGTGGGCCTCGCGATGGTCGACACCGCGCTGTGGGCGCTCGCGATGGGGTGGCTCGTGTGGCGCACGGGCGGTCTCGAGGCGGCCGCGGCCGCGCACGTCGTCAACAACGTCGTGGTGTTCGTCCTGGGCGCCGTCGACCTGGCCGACCTCGACGTGGTCGACATCGGACCGGTCGCGCTCGCGGTGTCGACGGCCTCGACGCTGCTGTACGTCGGGCTGGTCGAGGTGCTGGTCCGGCGCACGGGGCTGGTCGTCGTGCGGGTCGTCGCACCACGCACGTCACCGCTTCCGTGACAACAGTCCAGGTCGCCCCTCTTCCGTGCGGCCGGACGGGTCCCTATCGTGAGAGCCGTGCACCCCGTCAGTGAACGTATCCGTGACGCCCGCGAGCGCTGCGGGCTGTCCCAGGCCGACCTCGCCCGTGCGGCGATGATGCACCCCAGCTACGTGTCGCACCTGGAACGCGGTGTGCGCGGTCCCGGCGACGGTGCGCTCGAGCGGCTCGCGCGTGCGCTGGGGGTCACGACCACCTACCTCGAACAAGGTGAGCGCTCACCTGCGTACCTCGCGTCCGAGGCGTCGGTCGTGCGCGCCCGCCAGCTGGTGCGTGCCGGACGGGCCGCCGAGGCCGTCACCGAGCTCGCGACGGTCGAGCTCGAGGCCCTCGACGTCGACCAGGCGGCGCGGGTCCTGCTCGCGCACGCCGAGGCCCTCGACCTCGCGGGCGACCTCGAGGCGTCCTCGCAGGTCCTCGCGGACACGACACGTCGGCTGATCGACGGTCACCGGCCGCGACGGGCCGCCTACGCCGCGATGCGCCTCGTGATGGCGCTGACCGAGGAGGGCGACCTGCACGGCGCGGTCCGTGCGGGCGAGGACCACCTCGCGGCGCTCGGCACCACCGCGGGGGACACCGACGAGCTGTTCCGGCTCGAGTCGACCCTCGTCTGGGCGTACGTCGCGCGCGGCGACGTGACGTACGCGCGGGTGCGGGGCACCGACCTGCTGTCCCGTGCGCTCGTGCACGGCTCCGCGCGCGCGGTGTGGTCCGTGCACTGGAACCTCGCGTTCGTCGACGACGCCCTCGGTGACGCCGACGACGCGCTGGCGCACCTGCGCGCCGCGCTGGCGATCGCCGGTGGCGACGAGGCCGAGCGCGACGTGCCCCGTCTGCGCCTGGACCTCGCGCAGCTGCTGCTGGCGGTCACGCCGGCGCGCCCGCGCGAGGCGCTCACCGAGCTCGACGCGGCCGGCACGGCCCTGGAGGTCGGCGAGTCGCAGGTCGAGCTCGCGCGCGCGGCGACCATCCGGTCGCGCGCCCTGCTGCTGCTCGGGCAGAACCGCGCGGCCCTGGTGCACGCCGCACGCGCGGCCGAGATGCTCGCCACCGGTGAGCGGCGCGACGCGGCCGCCGCGCACGAGGCGCTGGGTGACGCGCTGCTCGCGTCGGGGGAGCGGACCGCGGCGGTCAAGGCCTACCGGCAGGTCGCGGACCGCCTCGACCTCGTCCCGGCGGGCCGGCCCGGGGCGGTCGCGTGGCGGCGCCTGGGGGACCGGCTGCGTGCGGCGGGCGACGACCGGGAGCGTGTGGCCGAGGCGTACCGGCGCGCCCTCGACGCGGCGGGAGTGGGGACGACGCGCCTCTGAACGACGTCGGTGGGAGCCGCAGGGCCGCCCTCGGGAGCGACACGCCCGGGTGACGGCTGACCCGGGCGTGTCTACCCCGGAGTCGACCTAGTCATTGCGGTCACGACATCCCCCTGGGGACCATGCCGGAGTGCCGGACAGTCCGGCACTTCGTCCCGAAGGGTTCCCATCATGAAGAAGCTCACCGTTGCCGCCGTTGCCGTCGTCGTCGCGATCACCGGTCTCGTCGGCACCACGGGCGCGTCGGCCACTCCCGTCGTGGTCGCCTCTCCCTGCTGCAAGTACATCTGAGGGAGCGCTTCCGCGATGTGCCGCCTGCTCGCGTCGCCGGCCCGGGGTTCCACGCAGGCCCCGGTCCGGCGACGCGGCGGGCGAGGCCCGTTCAGCCCGAGCGACCCGGCTCGCCGCGCACCAGCAGCACGGACTCGACGGCGTCGACGCGGATGCAGGGTGCGGCGCCCGACGGGCCGACGAAGACCACGTTGCCGGACAGCAGGCACGACAGCTGTCCGGTGTACTGGTGGCCGGACAGGGTCCGGACCGTCACCTCGCACCCGTCGAGGTGGCTGAGGTAGGCGCGCACACCGGCGAGCGCGGGATCCACCGGGTCCATCGGCCGAACCTATCCCGCGTCGCGCGTGCGCGCGGTCACGACGCGCGCCTGCGGTGCCAGACCTCCCGCAACGGCGGCACGGGCGTCCCGGCCGCGGCCAGGGCCGTGCGGGTCAGCCGCCGGCTGCGCAGCACGCCGGTGACGCCGACGACCCACGGCACGAGCAGCACGGCGAACGCCAGCCGGTACGCGTCGAGCGTGTACGTCGTCGCGCCCGCGGGGGAGGCCAGCTGCAGGACCACGCCGACCGCGAGCACACCGGCGATCGTCGAGGTGAAGCCGCCGGTGTTGACGAAGCCCGTGGCCGTGCCGAGCCGGTCGCTCGGGGTGAACGTGCGCGCGAAGTCGATGCCGACGAGCGAGACCGGGCCGCCGGCACCGACGACCGCGGCGAACACGACGAGCTGCGCCAGGGGCCGCGGCGTGCCGGGCACCAGCAGCCACACCCACACGAGCAGCGTCGCGCCGGCCGACGCGAGCACGGCCCACGACCGTCGCAGCGGGTGGCGCGCGGTCCAGTGGCCGACGAGGGGGCCCGTCGCCATGGCGGCGAGCGTCATCACCGTGAGCAGCATGCTGGCCTCGGCCGGGGTGCGGCCCTGGGCCGTGACGAAGAACGGCACGCCCCACAGCATCGCGACGACGTTGAACGAGAAGGGCGTCAGGAAGTGCGACCAGAACCCCAGGCGCGTGCCTGCCGGCTGCGCGGCGGCGCGCACCGCGGGGACGAAGCGCTCGCGGGTCGTCGGCGGGTGGACCCGGGCCGTGCGCGACGGGAGGCCGATCGCGGCGGCGAGCGTGACGGCCGCGCCGACCACGGCCAGCGAGCCGAACGTCACGCCCCAGCCGCGTGCGTGCAGCACCCACGCGACGACGACGGCCGACACGATCTGACCGGACTGGCCGACCAGCCCGGTGACCTGCACCATCACCGGTACCCGGCGCGGCGGGAACCACTCGGCGATCAGCCGGCACGCGCTGATGAAGATCCCGGCGTCGCCGGCGCCGATGAGCACGCGGGCGGCGAGCGCGGCCGGGACGTCGTCGGCGAGCGCGAGGACGCCCTGGCCGACGGCCATCACGGCCGTGCCGGTCGTGATGAGCGCGCGCGTGCCGAACCGGTCCAGCGCGCGCCCCGCGGGGATCTGCAGCGCCGCGTAGACCCCGAGCTGCAGCACCGAGAACATGGCCAGACCGGTGGCGCTGAGGGTGAACCGGTCGATCGCCTCGACCCCCGCGACGCCGAGCGCCGTGCGGTGCACCACGGCCACGAGGTACGCCCCGGCGGCGACCGCCCACACGGCGGCCGCGCTGCGGCGCGAGCGCATCCGACCCTCCGTCCGTCGTCCTCGCCCAGGGTAGGTCCTCCGGTCGGGCGGCCGGCCCCGGCCCGGGAGCGTGGCGACCCGCTCGACGACGACGTCGCAGGAGCCGGCCGACACGGGGTGCCGTGCGGTGCACAACGGCCGTCGGGTGCGCGGCGGCGGGCGCCGCCCGCACCGCGGTCGCACGGCCGCGCGCACGCGTCCCGGCCCGCTTCCGCGTGTTCTTCCCGCTTCTTCCCGCGCGCGGCGCGCTCCCGTCGCGGAGCCGCCCCCGGGCTCGTGGGTGGTGCCGGGGCGCATGGGTCCGGTCGAGCGACAGTCGATGAAGATTCACCTTCTTGGGGTTGCCTGGACAGTTGACCAACACTCGGCGATGGCGCATAGTTGAACCCGACGGTGCGTATCGCCTGCCCCCTGCGCGGTGCGCACCGTCTCAGCTTCCGATCCGACGGGACGGGCCCACGCGGCCCGTCCCGTCGGTCGTCTCCGGGGGTGCGCCACGGCCCGCCACCGCCGTACCACCCGGCCGGACGCAACCCGCGCGGGCACGGCGTGGCCGCCCGGTGATCGGCCCGCCGCGCGGTTACCGTGCCAGGGTGACCGCTCCCGCACGCACCCCCGCCCCGGGGACCGCCCCGGCCGGGACCACGTCGTCCGCCGAGGGCGACGCCGCCCCGGCGGAGCGGCCCGACGCCGTGGACGGCCCGCCCGTGGCGCTCGTCGAGCCGCCCTCGCCCACCGAGGTGCTCGAGGGCGCCGTCGTCACGTGGCGCGCCGCGCTCGTCGAGGCCGCCGGCGCCTCGACCCTCGCCGACGTCGACCAGCTCGGCGACGCCGCGCTGGACCTGTCGTCCGCGCACCCGTCCGGGATGGCCCAGCTCTTCGCCGGCCGGCCCACGCGCCTGTCCAACCTCGTGCGCGAGCCCGGCGCGCTGTCCGGCGCGCGACGACGCGCCCGCGCCGTCAGCGCCCGCGCCGCCGGGTACACGCAGCGCTACGGCATCGCGTCGACGTCCCTCGCGATCGGTGTCGCGACGTGGACCGACCGCTCCAGCGCCGACCTCGCGTCCGACGACGTCGGCGCGCTCGCGCACGTCACGCGCCACCCCCGCACGCCCGCCGGCCGCCCCGCGGCCCCCGACGGCCAGGACGCCGCCGTGCGCACCGTCCGCGCACCCGTGCTGCTGCGCCCCGTGGGCCTGCGGGCCCGCGGCACGGGCGAGGGCGACTACGAGCTCGAGCTCGAGCCGTCCATCGAGGTCAACCCCGTGCTGGCGCGCGCACTGCGCGGGCACGGCGCGCTGCTCGACCCCGCCGCCGTCGCGCGCGGCACGTTCACCGGCGCCGGCTTCGACCCGCGCGGTGCGCTGCAGCGCCTCGCGTCGCTCGGCGAGGCCGTGCTCGAGGACTTCTCGCTCGTCGAGCGCGTCGTGGTCGGCACGTTCGTCCATCCCGGGCAGGTGATCGTCGACGACCTCGACCAGCTCGCCGGCACGCTCGAGCGGCACGACGTGGTCCGTGCGCTCGCGGGCCTCGACGAGGCGCGCGCGACGCTCGACGTGCCGCTGGCGCAGCCGGTCGCGGGCGACCGGGACCCCGCGTTCGAGCGCGGCGTCGGCGACCTCGACCCCGCGCAGCAGCACGTGCTCGACGTCGTCGCGAGCGGCGCCCACGTCTTCGTCGACGCACCCACCGGCTCCGACGTCACCGGCACGCTCGCCGCGGTCGTCGCCGACGCCGCCGCCGAGGGCCGCACCGTGCTCTACGTGCCCGGCCACCGGCGCGCCGCCGTGTCCCTCGTCGACCGGCTGCGCCGCCTCGGGCTGTCGGAGATCGTGCTCGACGTCGAGCCGCACGCCGGCTGGCGCACCAACGCCGCGCGGCGGCTGCTGGGTGCGATGACGCTCGAGCCGCCCGTCGTCGACACCGACGCCGTGCAGGCCGTGCGCGTGCCGCTCGTCGAGCACCGCGAACGCCTGCGCGGGTACGTCGACGCGCTGCACGAGCCCCGCGAGCCGTGGGGCGTGTCCGCGTACGACGCGCTGCAGGAGCTCGCACGCCTCACCGCGACGCGGCCCACGCCCGCCACGACCGTGCGGCTGCGCACCGACGTCGCCCGCGCGCTGGACCCCGAGCGGCGCGCACGGCTCGCGCAGGACCTCGTCCGGGCCGGCGAGCTCGGTGCGTTCTCGCTGCGCCCGCAGGACACGCCCTGGTACGGGGCCGACCTGCGCACGTCGGCCGACGCGCAGGTCGTGCGCCGCCGGCTCGACCGCCTGCTCGACGTCACGCTCCCGCTGCTCGTCGACCGCGTCGCGCAGGTCGCCGCGGAGACCGGGCTGACGCGCGCGACGACCCTCGACCAGTGGGCCGAGCAGCTGCGCATGCTCGACGGCGTGCGCACGTCGCTCGACGTGTTCCAGCCGCTGGTCTTCGAGCGCACCGCCGCGGACCTCGTCGCCGCGACCGCCTCGAAGCAGTGGCGCGAGGAGCACGACGTCCCCATGGGGTTCTGGCTGCGGCGCCGGCTGCGCAAGCAGGCCAAGGACATGCTGCGCCCCGGCCGCCCCGTCGCGGACCTGCACGGTGCGCTCATCGAGGTCCAGGAGCGGCGCGAGGTGTGGCAGGCGCACTGCCCCGCCGGCGGCTGGCCGCGTCTGCCCGAGAGCCTCGAGGTCATCGAGGACGAGCACCTCGCCGTGCGCCAGGACGTCGAGGGCGTGGCCGAGGTGCTCGCGTCGACACCGCTCGGCGGGCGCCTCGCGACGACCCCGTTCGACGAGCTGCGGGAGCGGCTGGCACGGCTGCGGTCCGGAGCCGCCGCGCTCGAGACGCTGCCCGAGCGCACGCAGCTCCTGCACGGTCTGCGCGCCGCGGGCCTCGGTGACCTCGTCGACGACCTCGCGACCCGGCGCGCCCAGCCGGCGCAGGCCCCCGCCGAGCTCGACCTCGCGTGGTGGAGCACCGTCTTCGAGGACGTCCTGGCTGCCGACCCCGCGCTCGCCGGGTACGACGGCGCGGCGCTCGGTGCCCTGTCCGCGCGGTACGCCGAGCTCGACCGCCGGCACGTCGTCAGCCGCGCCGCGCCGGTGCTGGCCGCCGCGGTCGGGCGCATCGCGTCGGCCGTCCGCATCCACCGGGACCAGGCCGAGGGGCTGTTCGCCGAGCTCGTCGACGAGCGCATGACGTCGCTGCGGGACACCGTCGCGCGGTACCCGGACCTCGCGCGGCGCCTGCGTCCCGTCCTGGTCGCGGGACCCATGCTCGTCGCGCAGGTGCTCCCCGCCTCCCGCACGGTCGACCTCGTCGTCGTCGACGCCGCCGCGCACCTGCCCGTCGAGGCCGCGCTGCCCGCGATCGCGCGCGGGCGTCAGGTCGTCGTCGTCGGGGACGCGCGCTGCGCGTCCGGCACGGCGGTCCGCGAGCTCGCGGCGGTGCTGCCGTCCGTCGCGCTGCACGCCGACGCCTCACGTCGCGACCCGTACCTCACGCGGTTCCTCGCCGAGCACGGCTACGAGGGCGTGCTCGTCCCGACGCCGCTGCCCACGTCGCAGCCGCTCGTCGACCTCGTCGCCGTCGACGGCACCGGCATGCCCGACCCCGCGACCAGCATGGTCGACTCGACGACCGCCGAGGTCGAGCGCGTCCTCGAGCTCGTCGTCGAGCACGTGCTGCAGCACCCCGACGAGTCGCTCGCGGTCGTCACCCTGACGCCGCGGCACGCCGACGCGGTGCGCGAGACCGTGCTGGCCGAGGTGCGCGACAACCCCGCCCTGGGCGCGTTCTTCGACGCCGGACGGCCCGACCCGTTCCTCGTCGTCGACGTCGCGAACGTCGGCGGCCTGCGGCGCGACGCCGTGATCCTGTCCGTCGGCCTGGGACGCACACCGCACCGGCGCGTGCTGCACACGTTCGGCCCCGTCAGCCGCCCCGGGGGCGACGCGCTGCTGCTCGACGCGCTCGGCTCGACGCGGCACCGGCTGACCGTCGTCGCCTGCTTCGGTGCCGACGACCTCGACCCCGACCGTCTGCGCGGCCCCGGCCCGCGGCTGCTCGCCGACGTCCTGCGGTTCGCCGCCGAGCGCGGCGCGCAGACACCCGGGCACACGGCCACGGAGCGGCCCACCGGGGGCGCCGACCCCGACCGCCTCGTGCTCGACCTCGCCGAGCGCCTGTGGCGGCACGGCCTGGTCGTCGACGTCGACCACGGCGTGCCCGGGGGCGCGCGCATCCCGCTCGTCGTCGGCCACCCCGACCTGCCCGACGAGATGCTCGTCGCGGTGCTCACCGACGACGACGAGTACGTGGGCGAGCCGAGCGTGCGTGTGCGCGACCGCCTCGTCGCCGACCGCCTCGCCCGGCTGGGCTGGTCCGTGGTGCGCGTGTGGTCCGCGGCCGCGTTCCTCGACCCGCAGGCCGAGGTCGACCGCATCCGGCGAGCCGTGCACGCCGCTCTGCTGGAGCGGCGCCCCGAGTCCGCGGCACCCGTGTCGACCCCCGTCGCCCAGGTGCCCGCGCACGTCTCCGACGACGACAGCCGTCCCGTGCGTCCGTACGTCACGCACCGTCCCGGGACGGGTGCGGTGCCGGTGGTGCGGTCGGCGACGGGTGCGGTGCCGGTGGTGCGGTCGGCGACGGGTGCGGTGCCGGTGGTGTCGGCGGGGACGGGTGCGGTGCCGGTGGTGCGTACGCCCACCGGCGTGACCCCCGTCGTCGCGGCGCGTGCCGCCGCCTCGCCGCGGACCGGCGCGACGCCGACGGCCGCCGGCCCCGCCGCCGGCCCGGTGCAGACGGAGGCGTTCGTCGAGACCCCGGCGTCCGGGGAGCAGCTCGTGCTCCCGGTACGCACGGCGCCGCGTCCCGACGTGCGTGCGGGCCTGCCCATCAACGCGTACAGCGACGACCAGCTCGACGACCTGGTGCGGTGGCTCCGGTCCGACGGTGCCGAGCGCACGCGCGACCAGCTCGCCGACGCCCTGCGCGCCGAGCTCGGTATCACGCGCCGGAGCCACCGCGTCGACTCCGCCGTGCGTGCCGCGGTCACCCGCGCGTACAGCTGACCGGCCGTCGTCCCGGTGGCTGGGACGTGCCCGTCGCGAGACCGGGCTTGGTAGCGGCTCCGGCTCCCGGCTCCGGTGGCCCGCCGGGTGCGAGGATCGGACGCATGAGCAGTGCACCGCGACGCCCGCGTCGGGCCGTGCGACCGCCGGGCACCGTCGGCACGGACGAGTCCGTGCTGCGCTCGAGGCTGCCGGCCGCCCCGCCCGACGCACCGGCCACGACGAGCCGGACGAGTGGTCCGGACACGAGCCGGACGGGTGAGCACGCGACGACGAGCGGTGCCGACGACCTGTGGCGCACGACGCGGTCCGCGGACGACTCCGACCGGGGATGGGGCCGGGACGAGCCGTCGTCGAACGACGAGCGCCTGCGGAGCGAAAAGCCCCCGCACTGGTGACCTCCGCCGGGCCGGCGCACCGGGAGCGTGCGACCGCCTCTCGGCGGTGTGCCGCGCTCAGCTCCCGGGCGGGATGCTCGGGGGTGCGTCGGACGGTGGCGTCGGCGGGGGAGCGGCGGGGCCGCCGGGAGACGGCGTCGTGTCGTTGACGATCGCCGGCGTGAGCCGCTGCGACAGCAGGTCGCGGATCTCCTGCAGCAGCAGGACGTCCTCGGCCGGGGCGGCGGGCTCGTCCTCCTCGCCCCTCTTGCGGCGCGCGGCCAGCGCGTTGAGCGGTACCACGATGAGGAAGTAGATCGCTGCCGCGGTGATGAGGAACTGGAGGAGCGCGTTGAGGATGACGCCGACCTGGATGGCCGTGATCGGGTCCTCGCCAGGGCCGGGGGTCCGCCACGTGTAGGGGCCGATGTTCCAGACGTCCTCGAGGTTCGGCTTGCCGAAGACCCAGCCGATCAGCGGGCTGATGAACGCGTTCTGCAGCGCGTCGACCACCTGCGTGAACGCGGCACCGACGACGACACCGACGGCCAGCTCGACCGCGTTCCCGCGCGAGATGAAGTCCTTGAACCCGTCGAGGACCTTCGCCACGCCCTTGACCTGCGGCGTCGCGCCCACGGACCTGACGCGGTCACCGGCCCCGCGCAGACCGTCGCGCATGCTCTCCGACATCCTGACCTCCCGTGCAGAGCCCTCGATCCGACCCCCTCGCAGATCATGGCACGACGACGGCGACCAACCGGGACGACACGGACGACTCGGCGATCCGCACGGCCTCGTCGGGGGTGACCGCGACGAGCACGGGAGGTCCGTCGTCGGCGCCCGTCGCGGCGGCCAGCACACCCGTCGGCTCGTCCCCGGCCGGTGCCGGCCGCACGAGCGCCCGGCGTGCGACCGTCTCGCCGTCCCCGCCCTCGGGGCGTGCCGCGACGAGGTCGAGGTGCAGACCCGGCTCGAGCAGCGCGGCGACGGCCGGGTCGCCCAGCCGCACGGCGACGACGACCGTGCCGGGCGGGCCGCTGAGGGTCGTGCCGGCCAGCAGCGCGGGCGTGAGCGGGAGCCGTGCCGGGAGGTCGACGGCGGCCACGTGGCCGTGAGCGGCGTCGGTGCTGGTCAGCGCGCCGGCGGGTGCGGCGCCGGGTGGGACGTCCGCGACGACGAGGTCGGCCGCGGTGAGCGTCGTGCCGGCGCCCACGCCGCGCGCGAGCACGACGACCGGGACCGTCGCGGCGGGCGGTGGCCGCAGCGCGTGGACCACGGCGCCTGCGGCGACGCCCAGGCACACCGCGACGACGACTAACCGGAGCCGCCAGAGCGCCGACCGCACGCTCAGCCCGACCGGGGCGCGGACGCGGGCCAGCGGCGGTGGGCGCGCCGGCGCGAGCGTCGAGGGCGCGGGTGTCGAGCGGGTGTGCACGGCCATGCCGGTGACGCTAGGACCGCGGGGCGGGCACCGGTGCGGGGGCGGCGGGATCTGTGGACGCCGTCGTCATGCCCCGGGCCTGGGGTCGGCCCGACGTGCGTCGGGCCTCGTGCCCGGGTGCGTGGACGTCAGGCGGACGCCGCGGGCGCCGACGTCGACGCGGCGGACGAGCCCGAGGACGACGTGCCGGAGGTCGAGCCGGACGAGGCGGCGGGCGCCGCCGGCGTCGTGCCGGACGTCGTGCTCGCCGCGTCGGACGTGGTCGGCGACCCGCCGGGCCGCGCCGAGGAGGCTGCCTTCGACGCGCCCGCCCGGGCGTCGTTGCGGTAGAACCCCGAGCCCTTGAACACGACGCCGACGGACGAGAACACCTTGCGCAGGCGCCCCTCGCACGCCGGGCACACCGTCAGGGCGTCGTCGGAGAAGGACTGCTGGACCTCGAAGGCGTGCTCGCAGGCCGTGCAGCGGTAGGCGTAGGTGGGCACTGTGACTCCCGATCGTCGTCGCCGGGCGTCCCCGGCGGTCCTCGTACTGCGTCCCTGGAGGGTGTCGTGGCGACGCACGTGCGTGGGTTCGCACCGCTGCGGTCCGCCCGGCGCGGTACGACGCCGGTGGACGAGCGGTCGGCCCGCGCCCGGCGCCGGCGGGCGACCGACGGCCGGCACGGCGCACCGGGTGCGCACGGGGTGCGCAGCGGTGCAGACGGACGGGGACGGGTGCGCACAGACGCGCCGTTGGCACTCTCAGGATCCGAGTGCCAACTCTAGCGCCACCGTCAAGCGCGCCCGCGGGTACCCTGCGACCGTGCCCCGTCGCCACCGCCTGCGTACCGCGTTCGTCGTCGTCGCTGTCGTCGTCGTGCTCGCGCTGCTGGTCACCTCGCTCGTCGTCGCGCTCGTCGTGCGCCGGCCGCTGCCGGACGTGCAGGGCACGCAGACGCTCGAGGGGCTGGGTGCCGAGGTCGAGGTCACGCGCGACGCGCGCGGGGTCCCCACGATCGTCGCCGAGACGGCACGGGACCTGTTCATGGCGCAGGGCTACGTGTCCGCGCAGGACCGGTTCTTCGAGATGGACTACCGCCGGCACGTGACCGCCGGCCGGCTGTCCGAGCTCGTGGGCGAGGACGAGGCCGCGCTCGAGGCCGACAAGGTGATCCGCACGCTCGGCTGGCGACGCGTCGCCGAGCAGGAGTGGGACCTGCTGTCCGCGGACACGCGGGCGCACCTGCAGGCGTACGCCGACGGCGTCAACGCGTACCTCGAGGACCGCGACGCCGGCGCGATCGCGATGGAGTACACCGTCCTGGGCCTGCGCGTGCCGCAGAAGGCGCCCGAGGCCTGGGACCCCGTCGACTCGCTCGCCTGGCTCAAGGCCATGGCGTGGGACCTGCGCGCCAACTACGACAGCGAGCTGTCACGCGCGATGACGTACCGGTTCGTGCAGGACGTCGCGCGCGTCGAGGAGCTGTTCCCGGCGTACCCGCAGGACCGCAACCTGCCGATCGTGACGGTCGGCGACCCGACGGCCGAGGTGACGACGACCGCCGCGCCGGCCGACCTCGAGCTCGACCTCGCCGACGACGACCTGCAGGCCGCGCTCGCGGCGGCCGACCGCGCGCTGTCCGCCGTGCCGCACCTCGTCGGCGAGGGCGACGGGGTGGGGTCGAACTCGTGGGTCGTGTCCGGTGAGCACACCGCGTCCGGGGCACCGATCCTGGCCAACGACCCGCACCTGAGCATCTCGGCGCCCGGCATCTGGTGGCAGGTCGGCCTGCGCTGCGCGGACGTGTCCGACGCGTGCCCGTTCGACGCGACCGGCTTCGCGTTCGCGGGCCTGCCCGGTGTCGTCATCGGCCACAACGGCCGGCTCGCGTGGGGCCTGACCAACATGGGCGCCGACGTCACCGACTTCTTCCTGGAGCGCGTCGAGGACGGCCAGGTGGTCGTCGACGGCGGACGTGAGCCGCTCGGCGTCCGCACCGAGACGATCGAGGTGGCCGGCGGCGACGACGTCGAGATCGAGGTCCGCACGACGCGGCACGGCCCGCTGCTGTCCGACGTGCTCGACCTCACCGACGTGCAGCGCGCGCCGGTCCCCGACGACGCACCGGGCCTGCGGTTCGACGTCGCGCTCTCGTGGACGGCGCTGACGCCCGGCCGCACCGCGGACGGGATCTTCGCGTTCATGACCGCGCGGGACGCGGACGACATGGCGGCCGCCGCCGCGCTCCTCGAGGTCCCCGCGCAGAACATCGTGTTCGCGACGACCGACGGGCACATCGGGTACCAGGCGCCGGGGCGGATCCCGCTGCGCCACGCGGTCGCCGGCCCCGTGCCGTCGGACGGCACCTGGCCCCGACCCGGCTGGGACTCGCGCTACGACTGGCAGGGGTGGGTCGACCCGGCGGACATGCCGCGCGTGCTCGACCCCGCCGAGGGCTTCGTCGTCGCCGCGAACCAGGCCGTGACACCCGCGGGTGTCGGTCCGTTCCTCGCCGAGGACACCGACTACGGCTACCGCAGCCAGCGGATCCGGGAGCTGCTGACCGACCGGATCGCGTCCGGCGAGCCCGTCGACGTCGCGTCGACGGCACAGCTCCAGACGGACCGGCGCAGCCCGTACGCGCGGGCGCTGGTCCCCGCGCTGCTGGATGTCGACCTCGACGACGCGTTCGACGCGGCCGGGCAGGACCTGCTGCGCGACTGGGACCAGGTGATGGACGCCGAGTCGGCGGCCGCGATGTACTTCGCCGCCGTGTGGGCCGACGTCCTCCAGCTCACGTTCGCCGACGACCTGCCCGAGGGGCACGCGCCGAGCGGCGACTCGCGCTGGCTCGAGGTCGTCAGCACGCTGCTCGAGAACCCCACGTCGGTGTGGTGGGACGACCGGTCCACGCCCGGCGTCGTCGAGGGCCGCGACGACGTCCTGGCCCGTGCGCTGGTCTCGGCGCGCGGCGAGCTGACGGCGCAGATCGGCAGCCGCACCGACGACTGGGCGTGGGGGCTGCTGCACGTCGCGGCGCCGCGGCACGCCGTGCTCGGCGGCGACGGCGTGCCCGGCGCGCTGCACCGGCTCGTCAACCCGCCGGCGCAGCGGGTGGGCGGCGGGTCGGCGATCGTCGACGCGACGAGCTGGAACGCGTCGAGCGGGTCCTTCGAGGTGACGTCGGCGTCGTCGATGCGCATGGTCGTCGACCTGGGCGACCTCGACTCCTCGACGTGGGTGAACCTCACCGGGACGTCGGGCCACCCGGCGAGCGTCCACTACGACGACCAGCTCGAGGCGTGGGCGCAGGGCCGGCAGTTCGCGTGGCCGTACTCCGCGGCGGCCGTGCGGGCCGACGCGGTGCACCGCCAGACGCTCGTGCCCGCGGAGGACTGACCCGCGTCAGGCGTCGGCGCCCGGGCCGACCCGGCGCCAGCCGTCCGACGTCGCGACACCGGTCACGATCTGGTCGTGCGCCTCGCGCGGGACGGCGTCGAGCACCTCGTCCTCGTGGACGAGCGCGACGACGGGCACACCGGGCCGCACGTGGGCGAGCACCCGGTCGTACCAGCCGCCGCCCTGCCCCAGGCGGCCGCCCGCCGCGTCGACCGCGAGCGCCGGCACGAGCACCACGTCGGCGTCCCCGAGCGCGGCCGCGCCCAGCGGCGGGCCGCTCGGCTCGGGAGGCCGGCCCGGTGCGCGCTCCCGCAGGTCGTCGGGGCCTGCGTACTCGGCCCAGTCGCGCTGCAGACCCGTGCCGAGCACCGGCAGCAGCAGCCGGACGCCGCGCGCGGCCAGCGCCTCGATGAGCGGACCGGTGCCCGGCTCGGTGGGGCGGGACGCGTAGACGCTCACGCAGCCGGCGGCGGCGACCTCCGGGATCGTGAGGACCACCTCGGCGAGCAGCTGCGCGGTCTCGGTGCGCCGCCGCGTCGACCGGTGGGCCCGGCGTGCGCGGATCTGGCGGCGCAACCGGTCCTTCTCCTCGGACGTGTCGCGAGGTCGCGACCGTCGCACCGTCGCCTCGTCGGCGTGCCAGGGGGGCTGGGCGACGGCGCTCATGGCACCAGTGTCGCAAACGAACGGGGCGTGGTGGTCGTCCCCCGGACGGATGTCGTCGCGCGGCAGCGGCCGCCGGGGCGCGGCGCGCACCGGCCCGGGCGCTGCAGCGGGCACAATGCGCGCATGAGATCGGTCCAGGACCACCTCGCCGCCGTGCTCGCCGCGACGGGCCCGGTGTCCCCGCTCGACGTCGTGCTGCACGACGCGTCGGGCTGCATCCTGGCCGCCGACGTCGTCTCGCCCGTCGACGTGCCCGCGGTCCCCGTGGCGGCGCGCGACGGGTACGCGGTGGCCGCGGACGACACGTACGCCGCGGGCGCGCACGGCCCCGACCTGCCGGTGGCGCACGACCTGCACGCCGGGAGCCCGGCCGGTCTGCGGCACGTCGCCGGCACGGCCGTGCGGGTCGCGTCGGGTGCTCCGCTGCCGTTGGGGGCCGACGCGGTCGTGCCCGTCGAGGAGACCGACCGGGGGCAGGCTCGCGTCGCGTTCCAGCGGGTCGCGACGGCGGGGCAGCACGTGCGGTACGCGGGCGCCGACGTCCGTGCGGGCCAGGTCGTGCTGACGGCCGGGACGCGGCTGGGCGCACGGCAGATCGCGCTGGCCGCGGCGATGGGCCGCGGGCGGCTGCCGGTGCACCCGACGCCGCGCGTCGTGCTGCTGTCGGTCGGCGACGAGCTCGTCGAGCCGACCACACCGGCGCGCCCGGGCAAGGTCTTCGAGGTCGACGGGCACGCGCTCGAGGCGGCCGTGCGCGACGCGGGCGCCACGCCCGTGCGCGTCGGCGTGGTGCCCGACGAGCACGCCGCGCTGCGCGAGGCGCTCGAGGACCAGCTCGTCCGCGCCGACCTCGTGGTGCTCACGGGCGGGCTGTCGGAGCTCGCGCACGACACCGTCAAGGACGTCCTCGCGCCGCTCGGCACGGTGCGGCTCGACCAGGTCGCCATGACCCCCGGCCTGCGGCACGGCTTCGGCACGGTCGGCGCGCACGGGCTCGACGTGAGCGAGCCGGGTGGCCGCACCGTCCCGCTGTTCGCGCTGCAGGGGCACCCGGTGGCCGCGCAGGTGTCGTTCGAGGTCTTCGTACGCCCCGCGCTGCGTGCGATGGCCGGTCACACCGAGCTGTTCCGCCCGTCGCTCGCCGCGGCCACCACCGAGGGCTGGGTGTCACCGCCCGGACTGCGGCAGTTCGTCCCGGCGACCGTGCTCGGGTCCCCCGAGGAGGGGTACCGTGCGACCCCGATCGGTGATCCGTCGGCCCCGTCGACGACCGCCCTGGCGCACGCCAACGCGCTGGCCGTCGTCGGCGAGGGGGACCTGACGGTGCACCCGGGGTCGGTCGTGCACTGCCTGGTGCTGGAGGGGTGACGTGGAGCGCAGCGGAACCCCCACCACCTGGCGGGAGGGGTGAACGGGGCAGCCGCTCCTCTCGTCCCCGTCAGTGGAAGAGAGGGATGAACGTGGCCGTCGGATGGCCTGTCGAGCTCGTCGACGACGACGTGCGCCTGCGGCCGCTGCGTCGTCGGGACGCCGACGCGTGGATGGCGCTGCGGGCGCGGAACCTCGGCTGGCTGGAGCCGTGGGACGCGACGAGCCCGGAACCGGTGCGAGGACCTCGGCCGACGTTCGGGCAGTTCGTGCGGGCGCTCGCGGCGCAGGCGCGTGACGGGTCGGCGCTGCCGTTCGCCGTGGAGCACGCGGGTGAGCTGGTGGGCCAGCTCACGGTCTCGTCGATCCAGTACGGGTCGTTGCGGTCGGCCGCGATCGGGTACTGGGTGTCGCAGCACGTCGCCGGGCAGGGGATCACCCCGACGGCCGTCGCGCTGGCGACGGACCACTGCTTCGGCGTCCTCGGCCTGCACCGCGTCGAGGTGAACATCCGCCCGGAGAACGCCCCGTCGCTGCGCGTCGTCGAGAAGCTGGGGTTCCGCGACGAGGGGCTGCGGGAGAGGTACCTGCACATCCGGGGGCGGTGGTGCGACCACCGGTCGTTCGCGCTCACGGTCGAGGACGTGCCCGAGGGGCTCGTCGAGCGGTGGCACCGGCGTCGTCGGGCGGCGTGACGGGACGACCGTGCGATAGCACCACTCCCGCGGGGCATGTCGACGCGACACGCCGCACCGTTGCGACGTCGTGAGCGTCGCGCACCCTACCGTCGTGACGTGAATGGACTCGCAGGCCTCGCAGCGCTCGCGCTCGTGGGTCTGTGGGCGGCGTATCTGGTGCCGCACCACCTGCGGCACCGTCAGCGGTTGCTGGAGGCCCGGGCCGACGACCGGTTCTCCGCGGGGCTGCGCGTCGTGGCGGTGGCGAGCAGCACGCGCCGCCGGCTGGGGCGCAGGGCCGCGGCGGCCGGGATGTGGGGACCGAGCACGTCGGCGCTGCTGACCCCGGGGACGGGGGTGCCGGCGGCGTACGTCGGCACGCTGACAGGAGGCACGACTGTGGACCGACCGCACGCCACACCCGAGCGCATCTCCGCCGAGGCCGCGCGCCGTCTGGCGCAGGCGCGCGCCGCGCGGGCCGCTGCCGCTGCCCGCCGTGGTGCCGCCGCGCGCCGCCGCGGTCTGCTCGCGGCCCTCCTGGTCGTCGCGTCCGCCGCGGGCTGGGCCGTCACCGGGTTCGCACCTGCGGCGACGTGGGTGGTCGGTGCGGTGCCGACGGCGCTGCTCGCGTCGGTCGTCGTGCTGGGGCGCCGCGCCGTGCTCTCGGGGCACGTCGCCGACGCCGAGTGGGCGGCGACGATCGAGCGCGAGGAGCGGCTCGCGGCGCGCCCGCGGACGGGGGCGACGCCGGCCGTGCGGCCGCGCACGGGTGCGACGCCCGCGGTGCGGGGCAGCGCGGGCGCGGCGGACGCCGAGCCCGGTGTGCCGGTCCCGCTCGTGACCGGCCACGCGGTGCGGCCGTCGGACGCCCACACCGAGGTCTTCGAGCGCATCGTCGAGGACCGCGGCGAGTCCACGGGGCCGGCGAGGCACGCGACGGGGCAGGTGCCGGTCGTGCGCCGCGCGGCCACCGGCGCGGTGCCCGCCGTCGCGGGGGGCGACGCACCCGACGAGGAGCGCGACGGCGAGTGGTCGCCCGTGCCCGTGCCGAGGCCGACGTACGCGATGAAGGCCGCGGCACCCCGTCGTTCGCCCGCTCCGCTCGACGAGTCCGACGCCGAGGCGTCGACGGTCCGGCGTCCCGCGGACGCGCCCGCGGCGACCGACGTACCCGCGTCCGCCGACGGGCCGGCACCCGCCGCCGAGGCCGAGCCGGCACCGGTGACCACGGGGAGCATCGACCTCAACGCGGTGCTCGCGCGCCGTCGCGCGGCCGGTCAGTAGCCTCGGCCGGCCGGCCCTGCGGGGGCTGTCCGGGTGCACGGGAGGCCGGTGCGTCCGGGTGCCCGGCGCACCGCGTGGCATGTCGTGTGACGTGCGTCGCAACCGCGGCAGGAGGTCGCCGACGGGTTTCGTGGCGGGGCTGCGGTGATGCTACTGTGGTCCCCGCTTCACGGGGCTGTGGCGCAGTTGGTAGCGCGTCTCGTTCGCAATGAGAAGGTCAGGGGTTCGAATCCCCTCAGCTCCACCCACCGAAGACCGTTGGTCAGGATGAAGGTCCTGACCAGCGGTCTTCGACGTTTCGCACGCGCTCTCCCGGACCCCGCCACCGGGCTCCTGGGGTCGTCGCCTTCTCGTTCACCGTGCCGTCCACCCGGGCCGCCGTCGAGGGCGGGGCGATGTCGCCGTCGTTCGTCGGCCCCGCCCGTGCCGTGGCCGTCTGCACGACCGGCGACGCGGAGGGCGGGCCGTTGTCCCGTCGGCGGCGGCGCGGCGGTCGTCGCGTGCGCGTTCCTGGCCGTCCGTGCCCGGAGCCGCGGGTCCCGGTTGACCTGCGACACACCGACGCGTCCGGTGCCCGGTGGCGCGGCGCCGACCGCGAGGTGAACACCGGCCGGCACCGGGTGGCTGTGACCGGATTCACCAGGTCGGGTGACGCGATTCCCTCCTACAGTCGACGCATGACCGGACTCGCCCTCGCCCAGCAGAAGATGCGTGACGCCGACGTCCCGGCGGCCGCCGTCGACGTGTTCACCCGGTTCTACGGGCTCCTGGAGTCCGGCAGCACCGGCCTCGTGCGGGAGGCCGACGTCGACCCGCTGACCGACGTCCCCCACCTCGACGACCTCGAGGTCGACGAGCAGGTCGCCGCCGACGCCCTCGCGCGCACCGCGGTCATCAAGCTCAACGGCGGGCTCGGGACGTCGATGGGCATGGACCGCGCCAAGTCGCTGCTGCCCGTGCGCGGGGGGCGCACGTTCCTCGACGTCATCGCCGACCAGGTCCTCGCCGCGCGCGCCGCGACGGGCGCCCGGCTGCCCCTGGTGCTCATGAACTCGTTCCGCACGCGCGACGACAGCCTCGCGGCCCTCGCCGGACACCCGCAGCTCGCCGTCGACGGCGTCCCGCTGGACTTCCTGCAGAACCGCGAGCCCAAGCTGCTGGTCGACGGCCTGACCCCCGTGACGTGGGAGGCCGACCCGACGCTCGAGTGGTGCCCGCCCGGCCACGGCGACCTGTACCCGGCCCTGTACGCGTCGGGCGTGCTCGACGCGCTGCTCGCCGCGGGGTTCCGGTACGCGTCGGTCTCCAACTCCGACAACCTCGGGGCGACGCCGGACGCGCGCGTCGCCGGCTGGTTCGCGGGCTCGGGGGCGCCGTTCGCGGCCGAGGTCGCGCTGCGCACGCCGGCCGACCGCAAGGGCGGCCACCTGGTCGTCCGGCGCGCCGACGGTCGCATCGTGCTGCGCGAGTCCGCGCAGACCGCCCCCGAGGACGCCGACGCGGCGGCCGACATCGCGACCCACCGCTACTTCAACACCAACAACCTGTGGCTCGACCTCGAGGCGCTCGCCGCCGAGCTGCAGCGGACCGGTGGCGTCCTCGACCTGCCGCTGATCCGCAACGAGAAGAACGTCGACCCGACCGACAAGACGTCGCCCCGGGTCGTGCAGATCGAGTCCGCGATGGGCGCCGCGATCGAGGTGTTCGACGGCGCCGCCGTCCTCGAGGTGGGCCGCGACCGTTTCCTGCCCGTCAAGACCACCAACGACCTGCTGGTGCTGCGCTCCGACGTGTACGACGAGGACGCCGCGCACCGGCTGGTCGCCGCTGTCGACGCACCCTTCGTCGACCTGGACCCGGCGTCCTACGCGCTCGTCGGGGACTTCGACGCGCACGTCCCGCACGTGCCGTCGCTGCGCGCCGCGACGTCGCTGAAGGTGCGCGGCGGCTGGACGTTCGGGCGCGACGTCCGGGTCGTCGGGGACGCCGAGCTGACGGGTGCGGGCGGCGACGTGCCGGACGGTGCGACGCTCGACGCCACCGGCATGCACGCCTGACGCCTGCCCGCGGGGACGTCGTCGCACGTCGGCACATGCCGAGGGCCGGCACCGGGCGTCGTCCGCCCGGGTGCCGGCCCTCGTGCGTCGAGCTCAGCGGCGCTTGCCCGCCCAGCCCGCGTACAGGCTGACGAACAGGGCCGCGAGCACCACCTGGATGACCAGCTCGAGGACGTCGACGCCGGACGTCTCGTCCCAGCCGGCCAGCGACGCGATCCACGTGCCGATGAGTGCCGCGACGATGCCGATGACGATCGTGATGAGGATCGAGATGTTCTGCTTGCCGCGCACCACCAGCCGGCCGAGCGCCCCGATGATCGCGCCGACGACGATGGCGCTGATGATTCCGCCGATACCCATGTCCACTCCTCAGAGGTCAGGACCGTTGACCGGTCTGCGAGGAAACTAGGGCAGGTCGGGCCGTTCCGCCTGTCGAGAGCGACGACCCGGGTCGGACCCGGATCGCGGCACATGTCTCGAACCGGACGCCGCGCGGGCCCCGGCCGGGTAGGTTGCGGTGCGGGGATGCCGTCCGCCGCCATCGAGGAGTTCCGTGTCCGACGCCTTCGGGATCGTGCCCGCACCGCTCGTCGTCCAGCCGCTGCCCCAGTCCCCGTTCGTCATCACCCGCTCGACCGTGGTGGTGGTCGACGCCGACGACGACCTCATGCCGCTCGCGGTGCTGACGGCCGACCTGCTCGGCCGGGTCAGCGGGCGCGCGGTCGAGATCCGGTACGCCGGGCTCGACGCGCCGGGCGTCGTGCGCATGCGGCTCGTCGACGACCTGCCGCCCGGCCCCGAGACGTACCGCGTCGTCGTCGGTGCGGGACGGGTGCGCCTCGAGGCGCGGACCACGGAGGGTCTCGTGCACGCCGTCGTCACGTTGCGCCAGCTGCTGCGCGAGCGGCCCGACGGCGGCATCGAGGTGGACGCGGTACGCGTCGAGGACGCCCCGCGCTACCCGTGGCGCGGTCTGTCGGTCGACGTCGCGCGGCACTTCGTGCCTGTCGCGGACCTCAAGGTCGTCATCGGGCTCATGGGCCACTACAAGCTCAACGTGCTGCACCTGCACCTGACCGACGACCAGGCGTGGCGGCTCGACGTGCCGTCGCGGCCAGAGCTGGTGCGACGCGCGAGCGCGCACTCCGTGGACGGCGACCCCGGCGGTCACTACTCCGCCGCGGACTGGGACGACATCCTCGCGTACGCCCGCGCCCGGGCGATCCGCGTGGTCCCCGAGCTCGACGTCCCGGGGCACGTCAACGCGGCCCTGCACGCCTACGGCGAGCTCAACCCCGACGGGCGGCCTGCCGAGGAGTACCTGGGGATCGACGTCGGCTTCTCACGGCTGCACGACGAGCTGCCGGCCACCCACGAGTTCCTCGCCGAGGTCTTCGGCGACCTGGCCGACATGACCCCGGGCGGCTACCTGCACATCGGCGGCGACGAGGTCCTCACGATGGGCCGCGACGAGTACGAGCGGCTCGTGCGGTCCGCGTCGGCGGCCGTGACCGCGCACGGCAAGCGCGTCGTCGCGTGGCAGGAGGCCGCGGCCGTGCCGGACCTGCCCGCCGGGACCGTCCTGCAGTACTGGGACACGCGCGTGGACCCCGAGCCGTTCGTCGCGGCCGCGCGGGCGGGCGCGCGGATCCTCATGTCGCCCGGGTCCCGCGTGTACCTCGACATGAAGTACGAGCCGGGGTTCCCGCTCGGCCTGGAGTGGGCCGGGTACGTCGAGCTGCGCGACGCGTACGACTGGGAGCCGGCCTCGCTGATCGACGGGCTGCCGCCCGAGGCGGTCGTCGGCGTCGAGGCGGCCGTCTGGACCGAGACGCTGCGGACGCTCGACGACCTGACGACCATGCTGCTGCCGCGCCTCGCGGCCGTCGCCGAGGTCGCGTGGAGCGCACCGGAGCGCCGTGACTACGACAGCTTCACGCAGCGGCTGAGCCGGCACGGACGGCACTGGGACCGCATGGGGCTCGCGTGGCACCGCTCGCCGCAGGGGCGCTGGGAGGACTGACGGCGGGCGGACCGACGGCCGGGGTCCCGCCCGGCCCGTGTCAGATCCAGGTCGGCAGCCACATCCGGATGTGCCACTGCTGCCACGGGACGACCCACGCGGCCCAGACCGGGTAGAAGAACAGCCCGACGCCCACGACGACGGCCACGAACACGCCGACGGCGGCGACCGTCCAGCGTCGTGCGCGGCGGTCCCGGGCGGAGCCCTCGTCGTCGACCCGTGGTCCCACGAGCAGGCCGAGGACGTACACGAGCGTGAGCACGACCCACGGCACGAACGCGACCGTGTAGAACGTGAAGATCGTGCGGTGCGCGTAGGCGAACCACGGCACCCAGCCGGCCAGCAGGCCGGACAGCACGGCGCCGGCGCGCCAGTCGCGGTAGCGGACCAGCCAGAACAGCGCGACGAGGATCGCGGCGGCCCCGGCCCACCAGATCACCGGGTTGCCGACCGCGAGGATCGCCTGCGAGCACGAGTCCGCACCGCACGCCTGCTGCGCGGCGTCGCCCGTCAGGCTCGACACCTCGGTGGGGTACCAGAACGACGTGGGCCGCCACTGCACGATCCAGCCGAGCGGGCCCGCCGCGTACCCGTGCGGGGTCTCCAGCCCGTTGTGGAACCGCCACATGTCCTGGTGGAACGCCCACAGCGAGCGCAGCGCGGGCGGCAGCCACTGCGCGCCCTGGTCGGGGTTGTCCTGCGCCCAGTGGCGGTTCCAGCCGTTGTCGGTCGCGAACCAGCCCGCCCACGACGCGACGTACGTCAGCAGGGCCGTCGGCACCATGACGAGGAACGCGACGACGGCGTCCTTGACGAGCGTCGCGCGCACCCAGGGCCGGACGCCCGCACTGCGTCGCGCGGTCGCGTCCCACACCACGGTGAGCAGGCCGAACACCGCGAGGAAGTACATGCCCGACCACTTGGTGCCGATCGCCAGACCGAGCAGCACACCGGCGGCGAGCCGCCACCACCGCCACCCCAGGCCCGGTCCCCAGCGCAACGGACCGCCGGCGTCGAGGATCGCGGCCGCGCGCACGGCCAGACGTCGTCGTGCCTGCTCGCGGTCGAGGACCAGGCAGCCGAACGCGGCGAGCGCGAAGAACATGAGGAACGGGTCGAGCAGGCTGATCCGCGACTGCACGATCGCCTGCCCGTCGAGCGCGAGGAACAGCCCGGCGGTGGTGCCCAGCGCGGTCGACGCGAACAGGCGACGCGCGATCCGCGCGATCATCAGCACCGCGAGCGTGCCGCACACGGCGGCCGCGAGCCGCCATGCGAACGAGCTCTCGACCCCGCCGCCCAGCCGCATGCCGATCGCGATCATCCACTTGCCGACGGGCGGGTGGACGACGTACTCGGGGTCGGTGCCGAGCATGCTCGTGTCACCGGCCTCGAACCGCGGGTTCGGCTCGTCTCCCCACGACGCCTCGTAGCCGCGCACGAGCAGCGAGTACGCCTGCTTGACGTAGTACGTCTCGTCGAAGACCAGCGCGTGCGGGCGCGCCAGGTCCCACAGCCGCAGGAACCCGCCGAGCGCCGTGACCGCGAGCGCCCACAGCCAGCCGTGGAGGCGGGCGCGCGGTGTCGCGTCGAGCGCGAGCGTGCCCGCGCCGAGCAGCCGCCGCAGCAGGCGCGGCTCGTGCGGCCCGACGTCCCCGGCGGGCGTGCTCCCGGCCGGGGCGGCGGGCTCGGCGTCGGGCGTCGCGGGCGGCGCCGTCACCGGGTCGGGTGCGGTGCCGGGGGCACGCGCAGCCGCGCCGTCGTCCGGCGCGTCGCCGGCAGGGCCCGTGGCTGGGAGCGTGCCCGCAGCGGTGTGCAGGGGTGCTCCCTGCCCCGTGGGCTCACGTCCGGTGTCGTCTCCGTCGGTCGGCACCGGGCCATCGTAGAGGTACCCGGACCGGGGCGTTCCGGGCGCCCGGTGCACGCACGCCACGGGGTGCGGCGCATCGCCCGGACGGGTGGTCGTGGCTGCTGGTGGCAGGCTGGGGCGGTGATCCCGACGCCCCCCGCCGAGCCCGCGCCCGCCGCCCGTCCCGGCGCCGCGCCCGACGCCGGAGCCCTGCTCGCCGGCGCCCCGTCCGCCGGAGCCCCGTCCCCCGGGACGGAGCCGCGGGACGCGGGGGAGCCCGGGCGGGTGCCGGCCGCACGGTCGGTGCGCGGGGGTGCGCTCGTGCTGGCGGCGACGCCGATCGGGGACGTCGACGACGCCTCGGCGCGCCTGCGCCGGCTGCTGGCCGAGGCGGACGTCGTCGCTGCCGAGGACACGCGCCGCACGCGCGCGCTCGCGGCCCGGCTCGGCGTGACGATCGGCGGGCGGGTCGTCAGCCACCACGAGCACAACGAGTCGGGCCGCGCCGACGACCTGCTCGACGTGGTCGCGCGCGGCGGCACCGTGCTCGTCGTCACCGACGCCGGCATGCCGACGGTGTCGGACCCCGGGTTCCGCGTCGTGCAGGCGGCAGTCGCGGCGGGCCTGCCGGTCACGGTGGCGCCGGGGCCGAGCGCGGTGCTGGCGGCGCTCGCCCTGTCCGGGCTGCCCACCGACCGGTTCTGCTTCGAGGGCTTCCTGCCACGACGTCCCGGCGACCGGGCGCGTGCGCTCGCCGCGCTGGCCACCGAGCGGCGCACGATCGTGCTGTTCGAGGCGCCGCACCGCGTCGCCGAGGCCCTCGACGCGCTGGTCGACGCGTTCGGCGCCGACCGTCCGGGTGCGGTGTGCCGCGAGCTGACCAAGACGTACGAGGAGGTGCGCCGGGGCCCGCTCGCCGAGCTGGCCGCGTGGGCGCACGCGGGCGACGTGCGCGGCGAGGTCGTGCTCGTCGTCGGCGGCGCCCCGGCGGACGGCCCGCGTGACGTCGCCGACCTCGTGCCCGAGGTGCTGGCGCGGGTCGACTCCGGCGAGCGGCTCAAGACCGTCGTCGCGGAGGTCGCCGAGGTGACGGGGGTCGCGAAGCGCGACCTGTACGCGGCCGCGCTGGCGTCGCGCCCCGGCCGTCCCTGACGGCTCGCGGCGGCCCGGTCCGCGCAGGGGCGGGTCGTCGGGGGTGCGCCCTCAGAGGGTCCGCGAGTCCACGAGCTCGGCGCCCGCGGCGGCCATCGCGTCACGTGCGGCCGCGCCCTGATCCGGCGTCACCGGGACCGTGAGGTCCGTCAGGACGCGGGTGCGCAGGCCCAGCGTGAGCGCGTCGAGCGTGGTCGCGCGCACGCAGTGCGACTCGGCGATGCCGACGACGTCGACGTCCGTCACGCCCGCGTCGCGCAGCACGGTGCCGAGCGCGCGCCCGTCGGCGTCGACGCCCTCGAAACCCGAGTAGGCGGCCGCGTACTCGCCCTTGCGGACGCTCGCGTCCGGTCGCAGGTCGGCCAGCGCGGGGTGCAGCTCCGCCTCGGGCGTGCCGACGACCGCGTGCGGCGGCCACGTGTCGACGTAGTCGGGTGTCGCGGAGAAGTGCGCGCCCGGGTCGACGTGCCAGTCCTGCGTGGTCACGACGACGTCGTACCGGTCGCGGTGTGCGGCCGCGTACCGCGCGATGGCCTGCGCGACGGCGTCGCCGCCCTCGACGGGCAGCGCCCCGCCCTCGCAGAACGTCGGCTGCACGTCCACGACGATCAGCGCGCGCTTCCCGGTGCTCCCGGCCGTGTCACTCATGCCCCCATCCTCCACCGTCCGGCCGGCGCCGGCGCGCCTCCGTCGTGGCGGGGTGGTGGCGGGCGGGTCGGCGAGGCTCCGGCGGCGGGACCGGCCTGGGGCTGCGGCACCGGGACGCGCCGGGCACAGTGGGGTGATGGGACGTCGTGGACCGGACGGCGGGGCGCACGCGGACGCGCCGCCCGCTCGGGTGCCGTCCGCCGGGGTGCGGGCCGTGCCGCTGCGGGCGGCTGCGGCCGTGGGTGTCGCCCTCGTCGTCGGCTGCGCGCCGGGCGACCCGGGCGCCCCGGCCACACCGACGCCCGCGGTCACGACGCCGACCGCGGCCGAGCCCACGTCGCCGGTCCCCGACCCGGTGCCGCAGGTCCGCGACGTGCCGACCGTGACGGTCACGTCGGTGCAGGACGTCGCGACGGACCTCGACGCCCCGTGGGGCCTGGCGTTCCTGCCCGACGGCCGCGCGCTGGTCACGCTGCGCGACGCGGCGCGCCTCGTGGTCGTCGGCGGCGACGGGACGGTGGCCGACGTCACCGGTCCGGGCGCGGACGAGGTCGCGGCGGCGACCGTCGCGCGCGGCGAGGGCGGGCTGCTCGGCGTGGCCGTCGTGCCCGGTCCGGCGGCAGCGGCGACCGAGGGGCCCGTCGACGTCGTCGTGCACCTGACGGGCGCGCAGGACAACCGGGTCCTGCGCGCGACGCTCGACGGCACGACCCTCGGTCCGACGCGCGTGCTGCTCGACGGCATCCCGCGCGGCACCAACCACAACGGCGGGCGCCTCGCCTTCGGGCCGGACGGGTACCTGTACGTCACGACCGGCGACACGTACACGACGGGCCTGGCGCCGGACCCCGGCAGCCTGGGCGGCAAGGTGCTGCGCCTGACGGCCGACGGTGCGCCCGCCCCGGACAACCCCGACCCGTCGTCGCCGGTGTGGACGCGCGGGCACCGCAACGTGCAGGGCATCGGTTGGGCGCCCGACGGGCGGGTGCTCGCCTCGGAGTTCGGGCAGGACACGTGGGACGAGCTCAACGTGCTGCACGCGGGCGCCGACTACGGCTGGCCGGCCGTCGAGGGGCAGGGCGGTGCGGGGCGGGGGTTCGTCGACCCGGTGGCGGTGTGGGCGACGTCGGACGCGTCCCCGTCGGGGATCGCCGTGACCGACGAGGGCGTGTACCTCGCGGGTCTGCGCGGGCGCACGCTGTGGCGGGTGCCGCTGCGGCCCGTCGACCCCGCGACCCTCGACGAGCCCGCGGCCGACGCGGCGGGGTTCGGCACGCCGCAGCCCCTGCTCGCCGGTGAGCACGGCCGCCTGCGGGCCGTCGAGGTGGCTCCCGACGGGTCGTTGTGGGTGCTGACCAACAACACCGACGGTCGCGGCAGCCCGACCACGGGCGACGACCGCATCCTGCGCGTCGTCGTCGGCTGACCGCCCACCCCGCCCACCCCGCCCACCCCGCCCACGTCGACCCACCCCGCCCACGTCGACCCACCACGACCGGAACCCCGCTCACTGTGTGGGGGTCCACCCGGTGACCGGTGTTCCGGTCGGCGTGGCCTGTGCCCGCCGAGCGGAACGCCGCTCACCGTGCGGGGGCTCCATCGGTGAGTGGGGTTCCGGTCGCGGGAGGAGGGCGGGTCGCGTGGGTGACGGGGCGTGGCGGTCGTGAGAGACGGCTGAGAGTCCGGTTGCGCCCGGCGTGGCCTGTTCGGGTGGATCGTCCGGGTCGGTACTGTGTGCGCCGACCGGTGACCCGCGCCCGCGGTGCACCGGTGACCGACCGGACGACGACGGCGGCGGTGACCCAGCAGCACGACCACGCGACGACGACCCGGAGGGGCCGACCATGCCGGCGAGAGCGAAGAGCATCCTGATGTGGATCGTCGTGATCTTCCTCATCTACGCCGTCGTCACGAACCCCGACAAGGCCGCCGAGGTGGTGGAGTCGATCTGGGACTTCGTCTACGGCGCGTTCTCGGGCTTCGCGAAGTTCTTCAGCAACCTGGCGTCCTGACGGGCAGCAGCGCGCCGACGGGCGTGCGGCAGCGGTCGCGGCGGGGCCGCGGACGGGAGGTGACGACGTGACGGTGGACCACGCGACACGCATCGTCATGTCCCACCGGCTCCTGCGCCGGTACGTCCTGCCCGGTGAGCGCGTGGTGCTCGCGACCCGCCGGCACTGGGGCAAGCTGATCGAGCCCGCGCTGACGGCGTCCGCCGTGTTCTGCGTGTGCGGGTGGCTGACCTACGTGCTGCAGCCGGTGCTGGGCGACGGTGCGCTCGCGGTGTGGTGGCTGTGGCTCGCGGCGCTCGGCCGGTTCGGCTGGCACCTGCTGGTGTGGCGCGTGGAGTGGTTCGTCGCGACCGACAAGCGCATGCTCCTGCTGACCGGCCTCGTCACGCACCAGGTCGGCATGATGCCGCTGATGAAGGTCACCGACATGCGGTACTCGCGGTCGGTGCTGGGGCAGCTGCTCGGGTACGGGCAGTTCCTGCTCGAGTCCGCGGGGCAGGACCAGGCGCTGCGCCAGATCAACTGGGTGGCGCGCCCCGACGCGACGTACCGGGACCTGTGCGCCCTGATCTTCACGCCCGTGACGACGCCGCCGTCGGACGGCGAGGACGACGGCGGTCCGCCGCCGCGGGGACCAGCGCGCCGCCGCCCCGACGGTCCGCCGGCCACGGTGCCGCCCACCGTGCCGCCCGCGGGCGGGTCGTCACGCACGCGCGGTGGGGTCGCGGTCGCCGACGCGCCCGTGACGACGGCGCCGCGGGCCGACGAGCGGCCGACGGGGCCCGACGGGGAGGACGTGCCCGGCCCGGCCGACGTGCCCGGCCGCTGGGCCGAGCCCGTCGTCGTGTGGCCCTCGCGCGACCACCCGTACGAGCCCGACGACACGCAGCCGCTGCGCATCCGCCCCCGCGACGAGACGGACGACCCCGATCTCGCGCCCGACGAGGACGCGGGCCCCCGGCGTCGTCTGCCGCCGACGCTGGCCGAGGCAGAGGAGGACGGCACCTCGGTCGAGGCCGAGGCGATCGCCGGCGAGGAGGCGCTGCGCCTCGACGAGGAGGACGCGTACGAGCGCGCCTGGGACGTGTCGGAGCCCACCGCGCGGTTCGTCGACCTGGGCCGGCGGCAGTGGCGCGACGACGTCGACGCGCCCGAGGCTCCGTCCGAGCCGCGTCCGGACCGCGGAAACGAGGACGGCGACGAGGGTCGTCGCACCTAGGATCGACGCATGTCCCACATCCTGTCGGCCGTCGCGTGGCCCTACGCGAACGGCCCCCGCCACATCGGTCACGTCGCCGGCTTCGGCATCCCGTCGGACGTCTTCAGCCGGTACATGCGCATGGCGGGGCACGACGTGCTCATGGTGTCGGGCACCGACGAGCACGGCACGCCGATCCTCGTGCAGGCCGACAAGGAGGGCGTCAGCGCGCAGGAGCTCGCGGACCGCTACAACCGGGTGATCGTCGAGGACCTGACCGCCCTCGGCCTGTCCTACGACCTGTTCACGCGCACCACGACGCGCAACCACTACGCGGTCGTGCAGGAGATGTTCCGCACGGTGCACAAGAACGGGTACATGGTCGAGCGGACCACGAAGGGCGCGGTCAGCCCGTCGACGGGCCGCACGCTGCCGGACCGCTACATCGAGGGCACGTGCCCGATCTGCGGGTACGACGGCGCGCGCGGCGACCAGTGCGACAACTGCGGCAACCAGCTCGACGCGATCGAGCTCATCAACCCCAAGAGCAAGATCAACGGCGAGACGCCGCGGTTCGTGGAGTCGGAGCACTTCTTCCTCGACCTGCCGGCGTTCGTCGACGCGCTCGGCGACTGGCTGCGCACGCGCACGCAGTGGCGTCCCAACGTCCTGAAGTTCTCGCTCAACCTGCTGGACGACGTGCGCCCGCGCGCCATGACGCGGGACATCGACTGGGGCATCCCGGTGCCGCTGGACGGCTGGGAGCAGAACCCGACCAAGCGCCTGTACGTGTGGTTCGACGCGGTCATCGGGTACCTGTCGGCGTCGATCGAGTGGGCGCGGCGCAGCGGCGACCCCGACGCGTGGCGGCAGTGGTGGAACGACCCCGAGGCCCTGTCGTACTACTTCATGGGCAAGGACAACATCACGTTCCACTCCCAGATCTGGCCGGCCGAGCTGCTCGGGTACGACGGCAAGGGGACGCGGGGCGGTGCGCCCGGCGCGTACGGGTCGCTCAACCTGCCGACCGAGGTCGTGTCGAGCGAGTTCCTCAACGTCGAGGGCAAGCAGTTCTCGACGTCGCGCGGCGTCGTGATCCTGGTCCGCGACATGCTCGCGCGCTACCAGCCGGACGCGCTGCGGTACTACATCTCGGTCGCGGGCCCGGAGACGCAGGACGTCGACTTCACGTGGGCGGAGTTCAAGCGCCGCACCAACGACGAGCTCGTCGCGGGCTGGGGCAACCTGGTGAACCGCACGGCGAGCATGGTGCACAAGAACTTCGGCGAGATCCCGACGCCGGGGCAGCGGCAGCCGGTCGACGAGGCGCTGGCCGCCGAGGTCACCACGGCGTTCGGGCGCGTCGGCGAGCTCGTCGGTGCGCACCGGCAGCGTCAGGCGCTGCAGGAGGTCATGCGGGTCGTCGGCGAGGCCAACCGGTACGTGTCGGAGACCGAGCCGTGGAAGCTCAAGACGGACCCGGACCGTCTGGCGACCGTGCTGCACACCACGACGCAGGCCGTGAGCGACCTCAACACGCTGCTCGCACCGTTCCTGCCGCACGCCGCGCAGCAGGTGCACGAGGCGCTGGGCGGCACGGGCACGTTCTCGCCGCAGCCGCGCATCGAGGAGGTCACCGACCTCGACGACGAGTCGCGCGGGTACCCCGTCATCACGGGCGACTACGCGTCGGTGCGGGGCACGTGGCAGCCGCGCGCGGTCGTGCCGGGCACCAGGGTCGACAAGCCGACGCCGGTCTTCACCAAGCTCGACGACGCGATCGTCGAGGAGGAGCTCGAGCGGCTGCGGCAGTCCTGACGCATGGCCCGCAAGCGCCGCGAGACCGGGTGGCCGCCGTCGCCCGAGCCCCTGCCGTCGCCCGTCGTCGACGACCACACGCACCTCGAGTCGGTGGTCGGCCGGCGGGCGGACGGCTGGGCCGCCGGGGACCCGGTGGGCGATGTCGCGCACCCCGACCTCGTCGCGCACCTCGCGCGCGCGGCGTCCGTCGGGGTGACGCGCATGGTGCAGGTCGGCTGCGACCTCGACGCGGTCGCGTGGACCGACGCGGTGGTGCGGGAGCACACCGCGCTGCTGGGTGCCGTCGCGATCCACCCCAACGAGGCCGTGCTGCACGCGGGCGTCCGCGAGGTCGCGCCCGACGGTCTCGACCCCGACCCGCGGCCGCGCCACGACGTGCCGCTGGACGACGCGGTCGCGGCCGTGGCGGCCGTCGCGCGCGACAACCCGCGCGTGCGGGCGATCGGGGAGACGGGGCTCGACTTCTTCCGCGCGGGCGAGCGCGGGCGGCAGGTGCAGCGCGAGGCGTTCCGGGCGCACGTCGCGCTGGCCAAGGAGCTGGGGCTCGCGCTGCAGATCCACGACCGGGACGCGCACGAGGACGTCGTCGACGTGCTGCGCCGCGACGGCGCGCCCGGGCGCACGGTGTTCCACTGCTTCTCGGGCGGGCCGGACCTGGCCCGCGTGTGCGCCGACGAGGGCTGGTACTGCTCGTTCGCCGGGCCGGTGTCCTTCCCCGCCAACGAGGACCTGCGGGCGGCCCTGCGGGTGCTGCCGGCGTCGCTCGTGCTCGTCGAGACCGACGCGCCGTACCTGACGGTGCACCCGTTCCGGGGGCGGCCGAACGCGCCGTACCTGCTGCCCGGGACGGTCCGCGCGGTGGCGCAGGCCACCGGGCGCCCGCTCGCGGACGTGTGCGCGCAGGTCGACGCCGTCGCCCAGGAGGTGTACGGGCCCTGGTGAGCGGCGTCGGGTCCCGCCCGCGGCTGGTGGCGGGGGTCACGGATCGGTTACGGTCTGTGCGGCACCGGGCTGTGCGTCCCGTCAAGGACACGCGTCCAGGTGCCGATGAGAGCTTCAGGGCAGCGACCCTCCCGCCGACCCGAAGGACACCGTGACCGGTCACGACCAGGTACCGGGCCGCCGTGCAGCACGCGCGCGCGCCCGGGCCGCACGCGCCGCCGCGCAGGCGGTGGTGCTCGCGCTCGTCGTGGGCGGCACCAGCGCGTTCGCCGCGATGCACAAGGACGTGACCGTCGACGTCGACGGCACGCAGGTGCGGGTGCAGACGTTCGGTCGCACGGTGGCCGACGTGCTGGCCGCGGGCCGGATCGAGGTGTCCCCGGGTGATCTGGTGGCACCGGCGCCGGACCAGCCGGTCGGGCGCACGGGTCAGGTCGTCGTGCGGCACGGTCGCGAGATCGACGTCGAGGTCGACGGGCGGCAGCAGAAGGTCTGGACGACCGCGCTGACCGTGGGCGAGGCGGTCGAGGAGCTCGGGCTGCGCGACGGTGTGCGCCTGTCCGCGTCCCGCTCCGACTCGGTGGGACGCGACACGCTGCGCGTCTCGACCCAGAAGACCGTGCACCTCGTCGTGGACGGGCAGGTCATCGACGGGGTCACGAGCGGGTCGACCGTGCGGGACGCGCTGCGCGAGATCGGCCTCGTGCTCGAGGAGTCCGACCAGGTGTCGGTGCCGCTCGACGCGGCGGCCGTGGACGGGCTCGTCGTGCTCGTCACGCGTGCCGCGTCGTCGGGCGAGACGGTGACCGAGCTCGTGCCGTTCGCCGTGCAGGAGGTCGAGGACCCGACGCTCGTCAAGGGCAACCGCGTCGTGCGGTCGACCGGCAAGGCGGGGCAGCGCACCACGACGTACTCGCTCGACGTGGTCGGCGGCGTGGTCGTGGGCCGCACGGTCGTCGCGTCGGTCGTGACGGTCGCACCGGTCGACCAGGTGATCCGCGTCGGCACGGCCGAGCTGCCGGACCCGTCGACGGTCGCGGTCGAGCCGGGCACGGCGCAGGCGATGGGCAAGGAGATGGCCGCCGCGCGCGGCTGGGGCGACGACCAGTTCGCGTGCCTGCTCGCGCTGTGGAACAAGGAGAGCGGCTGGCGCTGGAACGCCGAGAACAAGTCCTCGGGCGCGTACGGCATCCCGCAGTCGCTGCCGGGCTCGAAGATGGCGTCTGTCGCCGACGACTGGCGCACGAACCCCGCGACCCAGATCACGTGGGGTCTGAACTACATCGCGGGGCGCTACGGCAACCCCTGCGGCGCGTGGGCGCACTCGCAGGCCAAGAACTGGTACTGACCACTCGCTGAGCCCTCCGACGCCTCGCCGACGGCGTGGCGGGCCCGACGCGCCGTGCCCGACGTGACGCGCGTCTCACACCGCAGGGGTTGGTTCCGCGGTCACGATTCCGTTACGGTCGCGTGTCGCTATTGCACGGACGGGTGACACCACCACGTCCGGGCGACACCCGGAGGTCGCTCGCGCGGCCGCCGCCACCGCCGGATCGGGGACCCTCCGTCGCGCGGCCGCCCACGGTGCACGTCGCCGCGGTGCGACGCGCCTCTCCCCGTGCCCGGGCTCGACGACGGCTGGAGCCTCGTGACGTTCTCGACCCGCCTCACCGGTCCGACCCCGCCGGCGGCGCACGCCGCCGCCACCTCGCACCCCGACGCCGGACCGGAGCCGGGTCCCGCGGCCCCCACCGCGTCGCGCCGCCGCTGGCCGCTCGTCGCCGCCGGCGCCGCCGTGCTCGTCCTCGCCGCCGGGGGCACCGCCTACGCGCAGGCCCACAAGACCGTCGCGCTCGACGTCGACGGCCAGGTCACCCAGGTCTCGACGTTCGCCGGCTCCGTCGAGGGGCTGCTCGCCTCCCAGGACGTCGAGGTCGGCGAGCGCGACACCGTGTCGCACTCCGGCCCGCTGGCCGACGGCGCCGAGATCGTCGTGCGCCACGCGACCGCGCTCGTCGTCACGATCGACGGCACGCGCCAGGTCGTCTGGACCACCGCGCTGAGCGCCGACGAGGCGCTCGAGACGCTCGGCGCGCGCGCCGGCAGCGTCGCGCTGGTCGCCTCCCGCTCGGCCGACCGCGCCGAGCTGCCGCTCGACCTCGCGCTGAGCGGCCGCGCCGAGGTGCTCGTCGACGGCGCCGTGCTCGGCGTGCCCGACGGCGACGCGACCGTCGCCACCGTCCTCGACGAGCTGGGCGTCACGCTGCAGCCGCTCGACCGCGTCCTCGTCCGGCAGGGCGCCACCGGCACGGTCCAGGTGGTCGTGCAGCGCGTCGTCGTGCAGGACGTCGCGACGACGTCGCAGGTGCCGTTCACGTCCCGCACCGAGGACGACGCGACGCGGTACGCGGGCCAGAAGGTCGTTGCCCAGGCCGGTGTGCCCGGTGTGCACACGCTCGTCGAGCGCGTCACCACGGTCGACGGCGTCGAGGAGGCGCGTGAGACGGTGAGCGACGGCGTCACGCAGGCCCCCGTCGAGGAGGTCGTGAAGGTCGGCACCAAGGCGCGTCCCGTGGCCGCGGCGCCGTCGCGCGCTGCTGCCGCGGCCGGTCCGATCGCGGCCGGCGGCGACGCCGACTCGCTCAACTGGGCCGCGCTCGCGAAGTGCGAGTCCGGCGGCCGTGCCGACGCCGTGTCCTCGACCGGCAAGTACCACGGCCTCTACCAGTTCTCGGTCGCGACCTGGCAGGGGGTCGGCGGCGCCGGTCTGCCGTCGCAGGCGTCGGCCGACGAGCAGACCGCGCGCGCCAAGATGCTCTACAACCGCTCGGGCGCCGGGCAGTGGCCGCACTGCGGCAAGAACCTCTTCAGCTGAGACGCGAGACGTCGGTCCAGCCCCGGCCGGACGCCGTCCGCCGGGGCTGGACCGGCCTCGCGCGTGTGGGGGGTGGGGGCGGGCCCGGCGGGCCGTAGGCTCGGGAGCCATGTCGGCGATCACCCTGCTCGGGCCTGCGGAGATCCGGGCGCTCGCGCAGCGCGCCGGTGTGCGACCCACCAAGACCCTCGGGCAGAACTTCGTGCTCGACGCGGGCACCGTGCGCAAGATCGTGCGGCAGGCGGACGTCGCCGCCGGCGAGCGGGTCGTCGAGGTCGGCCCGGGGCTCGGGTCGCTGACGCTCGGCCTGCTCGAGGCGGGCGCCGACGTCGTCGCGGTCGAGATCGACCCCGTGCTGGCCGCGCTGCTGCCGCAGACCGTGGCCGCGCACGTCCCGGGGCTGACGGTCGACGACGCCGCGCCCGAGGCGACCGTGCCCGGGGCCACCGTGCCCGACGCGTCCGCGCCGGGCGCACCCCCGTCACGCACGGTCGTCCTGCGCGACGCCGACGGGCGCGCGCGCCTGACGGTGGTCACGCAGGACGCCCTGACGGTCACGTCGCTGCCGGGTGCCCCGCCGACGGCGCTCGTCGCGAACCTCCCGTACAACGTGTCGGTGCCGGTCCTCCTGACGTTCCTCGAGCGCTTCGGCTCGCTCGAGCGCGGGCTCGTCATGGTGCAGGCCGAGGTCGCCGACCGGCTCGTCGCGCCCCCGGGCAGCCGCACGTACGGCGTGCCCTCGGCCAAGCTCGCGTGGTACGCGTCGGCACGCCGCACCGCGACCGTCGGCCGCGCCGTGTTCTGGCCCGCACCGCACGTCGACTCCGCGCTCGTGCGCCTCGACCGGCGCGAGCCCCCGGTCACGACCGTGACCCGCCAGGACGTGTTCGCGGTCGTCGACGGCGCGTTCGCGCAGCGGCGCAAGATGCTGCGCTCGGCGCTCGCGGGTCTCGCCGGGTCGTCGGCCGCCGCCGAGCAGGCCGTACGGGCCGCGGGCCTCGACCCGCAGGCGCGCGGGGAGCAGGTGGACGTCGTGGGCTTCGCGCGGATCGCCGAGGCGCTGGACTCCGCGCGGCCGGTCGTGCCGGGACCTGGCACAGTGGCATCGTGACGCTCACCCCCCTGGACGACCTGACCGACCGCGCCGTGCGCGTGCGCGCCCCCGGCAAGGTCAACCTGTCGCTGCGCGTCGGGCCGCGCGCGCGCGACGGCTACCACCCGGTGTCGACGGTGTTCCAGGCCGTGTCGGTCTACGAGGAGGTCGTCGCGACGCCCGCCGAGACCTTCGGGGTCAGCGCGAGCGGCCCGCAGTCCGAGGCGGTCCCGACCGACGGCTCCAACCTCGCGCTGCGCGCGGCACGCGCGGTCGCGGAGCGCACGGGCGTCGACGAGGGCGTGCACCTGCACCTCGTCAAGGGCGTGCCCGTCGCGGGCGGCATGGCGGGCGGGTCGGCCGACGCGGCCGCGGCGCTCGTCGCGTGCGACGCGCTGTGGGGCACGGGCCTGTCCCGTGACGACCTGCTCGAGCTCGCGGCCGAGCTCGGCTCCGACGTGCCGTTCTCGCTCGTGGGGCACACCGCGGTGGGGCAGGGTCGCGGTCACCTGCTGACCCCGGCGCTGAGCCGCGGCGAGTTCCACTGGGCGTTCGCCGTGCAGGACCGCGGGCTGTCGACGGTCGCGGTGTACGACGCGTACGACGACCTGGGCGGCCCGCACGCGCAGCCGCTCGACGACGAGCAGGACGTGCCGCTGATGCAGGCGCTGCTCGCGGGGGACGCGACCGCGCTGGGCGCCGCGCTGCACAACGACCTCGAGGGCGCGGCCCTCGAGCTGGACCCGGGGCTGACCGAGCCGCTCGCGGTCGCGACCGACGCGGGTGCGCTGGGCGTCGTCGTGTCCGGCTCCGGGCCCACGGTCGCGGCGCTCGCGCGCAGCCGGCAGCACGCGCTCGCGGTCGCCGCCGCCTTCACGGCGTCGGGCGTCGCGGACCGCGTGCTCACGGCGACGGGGCCGGTGGCCGGTGCGCGGGTCGTCCCGGGGGAGTGACGTGCACGCGCCCGCGGGAGCGGCGACGCCGGACGTGACCGGGCGTGGAGTCGACGTCGTGCTGCGCGCCGGCGTCGGGCCCGTCGGCACGTCGGACCCCGACGAGCCCGGCTGGGAGCGACCCGCGCCGGGTGACGACGCGCTGCGCTGGGACGCGCTGCTCGCAGGCTCGCTCTACCTGGGTGCGCTGCTGTCGATGGTGCTCATGCGCGTCGCGGGGATCTACGACGACCCCGCGCCCGGCTGGCTGTCGGCGCTGCTGCTCGCGCCGGTCACGCTGCCGCTCGCCGTGCGCCGCCGGTGGCCCAGCGTCGTGCTCGTGGTCGTCGCCGCCGCGTTCGTCGTCGAGCAGGTCCTGGAGGTCCCCGAGACGCTGGTGGCGAACATCGCGCTGTTCTGCGCGATGTACACGGTCGGTGCGTGGGAGCCGGACCGGCGGCGCGCGACCCTGGTCCGCGGGTTCGTCGTGGTCGCCATGATCGTGTGGCTGTTCGTCGCGCTGTTCTGGGCGGCGACCGACCCGCAGACGGCGGAGAAGATGCCGGACCAGGCCGGGGTGTTCTCGCCGTTCGTGTCGTTCACGCTGCTGCAGCTCCTGACGAACGTCCTGTACTTCGCGGGTGCGTGGTTCTTCGGTGAGCACGCGTGGCGGTCGGCGCGCGAGCGGTCGCGCACGGCGTGGCGAACCCACCTGCTGGTGGTCGAGCGCCGCCGGGCCGAGGAGCAGGCGGTCGCCCTGGAGCGGCTGCGCCTGGCGCGCGAGCTGCACGACGCGGTCGCGCACCACGTCTCGCTCATGGGCGTGCAGGCCGCGGCGGCGCGCACGGTCCTCGCGTCGGACCCCGTGCGGGCGGCCGACGCGCTGGGCCACGTCGAGGAGGCGGCGCGCGACGCCGTGCGTGAGCTGCACGGCATCCTCGGCATGCTGCGGGACGGCGGCGACGTCGTCGCGGACCAGCCCGCCGCGGGTGACGCGCACGCGGTGGCGGCGTCCGGGGAGGCGCTCGCGTCGCTCGACGTCGCCCGGCTGCCGGACCTCGTCGAGGACGCGCGTGCGGGAGGTCTGCGGGTCGCGTACCAGGAGGTCGGCGAGCCGCGGCGGCTGCGGCCGCTCGCGTCGCTCAACCTGTACCGCATCGCGCAGGAGGCGCTGACCAACACCCGCAAGCACGCGGGCGAGGGTGCGCGGGCCGACGTGCGGCTGCGCTGGCTGGCCGACGAGGTCGAGCTCGAGGTGTCCGACGACGGCGGCACGGCGCGCCCCGCGGGTCCGGTGCCGTCGACGGGCATGGGCCTGGTCGGGATGCGCGAGCGCGTCGCCGCGGACGGCGGCACGCTCGAGGCGACCCGGCGGCGCTCGGGAGGGTTCGTGGTCCGTGCGCGGCTGCCCCTGGCGGCCGACGACGGGACGGTGACCGTGGCCCCCGCCGCGGCCCACGGGACGGAGGACGAGGCATGACGACGACCGTGCGGGTCGTGCTCGCGGACGACCAGGCGCTGCTGCGCGCCGGCATCGGCACGATCCTGTCGGCGCACCCGGGCATCGAGGTGGTCGGCGAGGCCGGCACGGGCGCGCAGGCGGTCGAGATCGTGCGCGCGACCCGTCCCGACGTCGTCTGCATGGACGTGCAGATGCCGGACATGGACGGCCTGGAGGCGACGCGGCGCATCGTCGCGGACCCGGACGTGCACGCGGCCGTGGTCGTGCTGACGACGTTCAACCGCGAGGACTACCTGGTCGAGGCGCTGCGGGCCGGCGCCGTGGGGTACCTGCTGAAGACGTCACGGCCCGAGCAGCTGACCGAGGCGGTGCTCAGCGCCGCCGCCGGCGAGGGTCTGCTGGCGCCCGAGGTGACGCGTGCGGTCATCGCGCGCGCGGTGCAGGAGCGCCCGCCGACGCGTCCGGCGCCGCAGCCCGTCGTCCCGCTGACCGAGCGCGAGGCCGAGGTGCTGACGCTGGTCGCGCGGGGCCTGAACAACGACGAGATCGCCGCCGAGCTCGTGGTGAGCCGCGCGACCGTCAAGACGCACGTGTCGAACCTGCTCGCGAAGCTGGGGCTGCGCGACCGCGTGCAGGCCGTCGTCTACGCGCACGAGCACGGCCTCGCGGGCTGAACGGGCCGAGCGGGCTGAGCGGGCTGAGCGGGCTGAACGGGCTGAGCGGGCTGGGCGGACGAGAGGCCGCCGGCTGCGTCTCCGCCCGGGGACGGAGACGCAGGATCGGCCGGGCGCCCGACGCCCTGGCGCGGTCCGCCGCCTAACGTCGTGAGCAGGACGTCCGGAGCGGCCGGACGGCGACGCGGCAGGGGAGGGACGATGCTCGAGCTGCACGGGATCAGCCGGTCGTTCGGCGACCGGCTCGTGCTCGACGACGTGAGCTTCACGGTCGGGCGCGGGCGGCTCACGGGGTTCGTGGGCGGCAACGGTGCCGGCAAGACCACGACGATGCGGATCATCCTCGGCGTGCTGGCGCCGCACGGCGGGACGGTCACGGTCGACGGTGCACCGGTGGTCGGTGCGCAGCGCGCGCGCTTCGGGTACATGCCGGAGGAGCGCGGGCTGTACCCCAAGATGCAGCTCGTCGAGCACCTGACGTACCTGGCGCGGCTGCACGGGTTCGACCGGCAGGGCGCGACCGAGCGCGCGGAGGCGCTCGTCGAGCGGCTGGGGCTGACACCCCGCGCGAAGGACCCGGTCGAGAGCCTGTCGCTGGGCAACCAGCAGCGCGCGCAGGTCGCGGCGGCGCTCGTGCACGACCCGGACGTGCTCGTGCTGGACGAGCCGTTCTCGGGTCTGGACCCGATGGCGGTCGAGGTCGTGCAGGGCGTGCTCGCGGAGCGCGCCGCGCAGGGTGTGCCGGTGCTGTTCTCGTCGCACCAGCTCGACGTCGTCGAGCGGCTGTGCGACGACCTCGTCATCATCGCGGGGGGTCAGGTGCGGGCCGCGGGCACGCGCGAGGAGCTGCGGAGCCGGCACGGCTCGGCGCGGCACGAGATCGTCGCCGAGGGCGACATGGGCTGGCTGCGCGACGTGCCGCGCGTGCGCGTGGACGAGCTCGCGGGCGGGTCCGCGGTGTTCGAGGCGCCCGCCGACGTCGCGCAGCACGTCCTGACCGCGGCGCTCGCGCGCGGTCCCGTGCGCGCGTTCACACCGTTGCGGCCGTCGTTGGCGGAGATCTTCCGCGACGTCGTCGCCGACGAGCCCGACCTGCAGGAGGTGGCCCGATGACCCCCCGTCCCCCCGCCGTGGCGCCGCCGTCGCTGGGACGCGCGGCGCTCCTGGTCGCCGAGCGCGAGATCACGTCGCAGGTGCGGAGCAAGTCGTTCCTGATCTCCACGGCGGTGCTGCTCGTCGGTGTGCTGGCGGCGATCGTCGTGAGCTCGCTGATGTCGGGGCGCGAGAGCGCCGACGTGCCCGTCGCGGTCGTGCGGTCGGTCGCGGGTGAGGTCCCGACGACCGACGGGCTCGCGCTGTCCGACGTCCCCGACCGGGACGCGGCCGAGCAGGCGGTGCGTGACGGCGACGTCGACGCGGCGGTCGTGCCGGCCGACGGGCCTCTGGGCGTCGAGGTGCTCGCGATGGACAGGGCGCCGCAGGTGCTGCTCGACGCGCTGACGGAGCGGCCCGAGGTCGAGCTGCTGGAGCCGGCCGCCGCGGAGGGCGGCATCCGGTACGCCGTGACGTTCGGGTTCGGTCTGGTGTTCATGATGTCGGCCATCGGGTTCGGCTCGACGATCGCGCAGAACACCGTGACCGAGAAGCAGACCCGGATCGTGGAGATCCTGCTGTCGGCGGTCCCGGCGCGCGCGCTGCTGGCGGGCAAGATCCTCGGCAACTCGGCGCTCGCCCTCGGTCAGACGGCGGCGATCGCGGCGGTGTCGGTGCTGGCGCTGGTCGTGACCGGGCAGGACGACCTGCTGACGATGATCGGCACGCCCGTCGTGTGGTTCGTGGTGTTCTTCGCGCTCGGGTTCGTGCTGCTGGCCTCGGTGTTCGCCGCGAGCGCGTCGCTGGTCTCGCGCATCGAGGACACGGGCGTGGTGCTGCAGCCGGCGATGTGGCTGACGATGCTGCCCTACTTCCTCGTCGTGTTCTTCAACGACAACGCGACGGTGCTGACGGTGATGTCGTACGTCCCGTTCTCGGCGCCGGTCGGGATGCCGGTGCGGCTGTTCCTCGGGGAGGCGGCGTGGTGGGAGCCGCTGCTGTCGCTCGCGGTGCTCGCGGGGTCGAGCGTCGTGGTCATCGCGGTCGCGGCGCGGATCTACGAGCGGTCGGTGCTGCGGATGGGCGCACGCGTGCGGGTGCGGGAGGTGCTGTCGGGGGCGGGCGCCGACTGACGTGGTCCCGGGGCGGGGTTGACGTGCCGGTGCGCCGAGCCAATACTTAAGCAACAGCCTAAGTATTGGCTCGGCGGCACGCCGGGCCCCGACGCAGGAGGCGCACGATGCCCGGCACCCCGCAGCCCGCCCCGACCGGCTCGGTCGTCCACTCGACGTTCGTCGTCGAGCGCGCGTTCGACCACCCGCTCGCCCGCGTCTGGCAGGCGTTCGCCGACCCGGCGCAGAAGCACGCGTGGTTCGGCACCAGCGACGACTGGACGACGGTCGAGGACACCGACGACTTCCGGGTCGGCGGCGAGGCCGTCAGCGAGGGCGAGTTCCACGGCGGGCCGGTCAGCCGGTACGTCGCCCGCTACACCGACGTCGTCGAGCAGCAGCGCTTCGTCCTCACCTACGACATGTGGATCGACGGCACGCACATCTCCACCTCCGTCGCGACGTACGAGCTCGCCGCCGACGGCCCCGACCGCACCACGCTGCGGTACACCGAGCAGGGCACGCACCTCGACGGGCTCGACGACCCGGCGCAGCGCGAGGAGGGCATGCGCGGCATCTTCGACACCCTGGCGGCGTACCTGGCAGGCTGAGACACCTCATGCCCCACCTCCTCGGCGCCGATCGCGTCCACCTCACCCTCGGTACCCGCACCCTCCTCGACGGGGTCAGCCTCGGCGTCGACGACGGCCAGCGCATCGGCGTCGTCGGCCCCAACGGCGCCGGCAAGTCCACGCTGCTGCGCGTGCTCGCCGGCCGCCAGGAGCCCGACACCGGGCGCGTCACCCGCGTCGGCGGCACCCGCGTCGCGCTGCTCGACCAGCGCGACGACCTCGGGCCCGGGACGGTCCTCGACGCCGTGCACGGCACCGCCGACGCGCACGAGTGGGCGTCCGACGCGCGCATCCGCGCCGTGCACGCCGGGCTGCTCGCCGACGTCGCGCTCGACGCACCGCTCGCGAGGCTGTCCGGCGGGCAGCGCCGCCGGGTCGCGCTCGCCGCGCTGCTCGTGCGCGACGACGAGGTGCTCGTGCTCGACGAGCCGACCAACCACCTCGACGTCGAGGGCGTCGCGTGGCTGGCGTCCTACCTCGTCGACCGGTACGCGGGCAGCAACGGCGCGCTCGTCGTCGTGACGCACGACCGCTGGTTCCTCGACGCCGTGTGCACCCGCACGTGGGAGGTGCACGACGGCGTCGTCGACCAGTACGAGGGCGGGTACGCCGCGTACGTGCTCGCCCGCGCGGAGCGTGCGCAGCAGGCCGCCACCGTCGAGTCCAAGCGGCAGAACCTGCTGCGCAAGGAGCTCGCGTGGCTGCGGCGCGGTGCGCCTGCGCGCACGTCCAAGCCGAAGTTCCGGATCGACGCCGCGACCGCGCTCATCGCCGACGAGCCGCCGCCGCGCGACTCGCTCGCGCTCGCGCGCACCGCGACCGCGCGCCTCGGCAAGGACGTCCTCGACCTCGAGGACGTCACCTACGCGCTGCCCGACGGCCGCGTGCTGCTCGACGACGTCACCTGGCGGCTCGGACCGGGGGACCGGTACGGCGTCGTCGGCGTCAACGGTGCCGGCAAGACGACGCTGCTGCGGCTGCTCGCGGGCCGGGCCGCCCCGACGTCGGGCCGTGTGAAGCGGGGCAGGACGGTCCGCGTCGCCGAGCTGCGCCAGGACGTCGAGGACCTCGACGAGGTCGCCGACCTGCGCGTCGTCGAGGCCGTCGAGCGTGAGAAGCGGACCGTCGTCGTCGCCGGCAAGGAGCTCACCGCGAGCCAGCTCGTCGAGCGGCTGGGGTTCACCCGCGAGCGCGCACGCACGCCCGTGCGCGACCTGTCCGGCGGCGAGCGCCGCCGGCTGCAGCTGCTGCGGCTGCTCGTCGCCGAGCCCAACGTGCTGCTGCTCGACGAGCCGACCAACGACCTCGACACCGACACGCTCGCCGCGGTCGAGGACCTGCTCGACGGCTGGCCCGGCACGCTGATCGTCGTGTCGCACGACCGGTACCTGCTCGAGCGCGTGTGCGACCGCCAGGTCGCGCTGCTCGGCGACGGCCTGCTGCGGGACCTGCCCGGCGGCGTCGAGGAGTACCTGGCGCTGCGCGGTGCGGCGCTCGCCGCGGGCGTCGCCGAGGCACGGTCGGGCGGCTCCGGCTCCGGCTCCGGTGCCGCGGCGCACGCGGACGGTGCCGGCCAGGGCGGTGCTGCGGGTGCTGCCGTGCCCGCTGCGGCGCCCGCACCGTCCGCCGCCGAGGTCCGCACCGCGCGCAAGGAGGTGCAGCGCATCGAGCGCCGCCTCGAGCGCATCGGCGCCCTCGAGGCCGACCTGCACGCGCGGATGGCCGCGCAGGCGACCGACCACACGGCCGTGCTCGCCCTCGACGCCGAGCTGCGCGCGCTCGCGGCCGAGCGCGACGAGCTCGAGGCCGCGTGGCTCGAGGCCGCCGAGACCGCGGGCTGAGCCGTGACCGGCGCGGGGGGTGGTGCGGGGTCCCGTGCCGGCACCGGGGGTGCGGGTGACGGCCCCGGACCGGACTGCGAGGGCGCCGGCCCCGCGGAGCGCGCCCTCGTGCGCCGCGTCGAGGCGCCCGTGCCGCGGCCCGACGACGACCTCGACCGGCTCTTCCACGCGCTGTCCGACGCGACCCGCCGGGCGATCGTGACCCGGCTCGCGCAGGGTGCCGCGTCGGTCAGCACGCTCGCCGACCCGTTCGCGATCTCGCTGCCCGCCGTCGTGCAGCACCTCGCCGTGCTGGAGCGCGCGGGCGTCGTCGTCTCCGAGAAGACGGGCCGGGTCCGCACGTACCGGCTGGTGCCCGACGGTGCCGCGTCGGCGCGTGCGTGGCTCGACCGCCACCGCCTGCCCGCCGAACGCGCCCTGGACCGCCTGGCCGACCACCTGCGCGACGTCTGACGCCGCGCCCGGCGGCCGACGCGTCCGCCCGATCGCGACCGAGGTGCCGGGACGCTCCCGCAGGGGTCAGGCGCGTGCGCGGGGCAGCGCGCCTGCCGCGGCGGTGTGGGTGGCCGTCATGAGGACGAGCAGCGCGCCGAGCGCCACGAGCGGGACGGTCCAGCCGGACGTCGCGGTGTGCAGCGCCCCGACCGCGCTCGGCGTCGCCGCGGCGACGCCGTAGCCGACGGTCTGGACCGTCGCCGACATGCGGCGCACGTCGGCGGGCGTGCCCGCGACCGCGGCCACCACGGTGAACAGCACCACGAAGTTCGCCGCCTGGGCGAGCCCCGCGAGCGTCGCCCACAGCGCCCAGCCGCCCGGTGCGAGCAGCAGCCCGACGGGCAGCGACAACCAGCACGCGCAGACGACGAGCACGACGGCCCGCGGTGGTGCCCGGCGCGCGAGGACGGCGGGTGCGAGCACGCTGCCGAGCACGCCCAGCAGCTGGAACAGGGCCGCCGCGGCGCCCGCACCCGTGCGGCTGAGCCCCGCGTCGTCGTGCAGGACCGACGGCAGCCACGCGGTCACACCCATGTACACCGCCGCCTGTCCCACGAACGCCGTGCACAGCAGCCACGTCACCGGTCGGCGCAGCACGGGGACCGTGCCGGGCCGCGTCCGCGCCGCCGCGCCGTCCGACGCCCCGGCGCTGCGCGGCGGCTCCCCGCGGCTCACCCGCGCCCACCCGGCCCCGCCCGTCGCCCGCGCGTGCACCCGCGCCCACCCGGCGAGCGCGACGACGGCGAGCACACCCCAGGCCGCGAGCCCCCAGCGCCACCCGACGAGCCCCGCGAGCGGCGCGGTCCCGAAGGTCGTCAGCGCGGCGCCGCTGTTCATGACGGCCGCGTACAGGCCCATGACGCGCGGCACGCGGGTCGGGAAGTCGCGCGCGATGACGAGCGGCACACCGATGTTGCCGACGGTGACGGCGGCGCCGATCACCACGGTCCCGACGAACGCCCCCGGCACGCCCCCGAACGAGCGGACGAGCGTGCCGAGCAGGATCGTCGCGAGCGCGGCGGCCAGCATGCGGGTCGTGCCGGCGCGCGCCAGCGCGACCGCGGCGAGGGGGGTGAGCACCGCGAAGCACAGCACCGGCAGACCGGTCAGCAGCCCGGCGGCCGCGGGTGACAGCGCGAGGTCGGCCCGCACGTCGTCGACGACGGGTGCGAGCGCGGTGATGGGGCCCCGCAGGTTGAGCGCGACCAGCAGCAGCGCCGCGAGCAGCGCACCGCCGCCCGCCCGCGCCACCGTCCCGGAGCTCACGCGCGACGTCCGGGGCGGCGCCTCACGACGCGTCGAACAGCGTGAGCACGTCGCGCAGCAGCTCGGCGAGGCGCTCGCGGTCGGCTCCCGGCAGGTCCCCGATGAGCTCGCGCTCGACGTCGAGCAGGTCGGAGAACGCCTCGTCGACGCGCCGCAGCCCCGCCGGGGTGAGCTGGACGAGGACCCCGCGCCGGTCGTCGGGCGACGGCTGCCGCTCGACGAGCCCGTGCTCGACGAGCCGGTCGATGCGGTTCGTCATGGTGCCGCTGGTCACGAGCGTCTGCGTGAGCAGCGCGCCCGGCGAGAGCCGGTACGGCTCGCCGGCCCGGCGCAGCGCGGCGAGCACGTCGAACTCCCAGGTCTCCAGGCCGTGCCGCGCGAACGCGCCGCGGCGGGCCAGGTCGAGGTGTCGCGCGAGCCGGCTGACGCGCGAGAGCACGGTGAGGGGCCGCACGTCCAGGTCCGGTCGCTCGCGCGCCCACGCGAGGACGATGCGGTCGACCTCGTCGCGGGGCGGGAGGCCGTCGTCGGTCTCGGCCATGGTCGAGAGGTTAGTCGACGTCGAGACACCCCGGGCCCTTCCCGCCTCGGTGCGTCGTGGTGCGGAACGGGCCGCTGGCCTGCGCGGACGTGCACGGGTGGGGCGTCGTCGCGGTGCGGGGGACATACCGGGTGATCTCTGGACGGTCCCGGCCCCGAGCGCCTCCGGCTCTTGTACTGTGCGGCGTGCCGGGCCGCCGCCGACGTGGCGCGCGGCGCGGTGGCCCCTCGGCGCACGCGGCCGGGCCGGGCCGACGACGACCCGAGCCGGAGGAGCACCGTGGGATTCATCAAGGCATTCGCGGGGGCGTTGGGCGGCACGCTGGCCGACCAGTGGAAGGACTTCCTGACCCCGCCGGACGGCCTCGCGCCGACCGCCGCGATCTTCCCCGCGGTGCCGCGCGGCCAGAACGCCGGCCGCGGCTCGAACACCCGGGCGTCGCAGAACATCATCACCAACGGCAGCCGCGTGGTCGTGCCCGAGGGTGTCGCGCTGCTGACGTTCCAGGACGGCCAGCTCACGGGGCTCGTCGCCGAGCCGGGCGGGTACGAGTACACCTCGCAGGTCCCGAACTCGCGGTCCGTGTTCGCCGGTGACGGCATCCTGGCCTCGACGGTCCTGACGTCCTGGGAGCGCTTCAAGTTCGGCGGTCAGCCCGGTTCGCAGCAGCTCGCGTTCTACGTCAACCTCAAGGAGATCCCGAACAACCGCTTCGGCACCCAGTCGGAGATCTACTGGGACGACGCGTACCTCAACGCGCAGGTCGGCGCGGTCACGCGCGGCACCTACACGCTGCGGGTCGTCGACCCGGTCCTGCTGGTCAAGGGCTTCGTGCCCCTGACGTACCTGAGCACCGGCGGCCCGGTCTTCGACTTCTCCGACCTCGACAACCCGGCCGCGACGCAGCTGTTCACCGAGGTCGTCGGCTCGCTCGCCGCCGCGTTCTCGCGCTACACGAACGACCCGTCGCAGGGCAACCGCATCACGCGCATCCAGAGCGACTCGGTCGGCTTCGGGCAGGCGCTCGCGGGCGCCGTCGAGGAGGGCTTCCACTGGACGTCGCAGCGTGGCATCACGATCGTCAAGGTCGCGATCGCCGCGATCGAGTACGACGAGGACACGCGCGCGCTGCTCAGCGACGTCAAGAAGGCGGACGCGCTGGGCGGGGCGCGCGGCAACTCGTTCCTGCAGCAGTCGGTCGCCCGCGGCATGCAGGCAGCGGGTGAGGGCGGCGGCGGCGCGGCCAACATGGCGGTGCTCGGCCTGGGCCTCAACGCCGCGAGCGGGGCCGCCGGCGCGCTCCAGCAGCCGCCGGCGCCGCCGGCTCCCGCGGCCCCCGCAGCACCGGCGGCCCCCGCGGCCGACGACCCGGTCGCGAGGCTCACGCAGCTCAAGCAGCTCCTCGACCAGGGGCTGATCACGCAGGACGACTACGACGCCGCCAAGGCGAAGGCCCTGGGCCTGTAGGCATGGGCGACGTCGACGCCCCGCGGCCCACCGCACCCGACCAGCCGGGCGGGCCGCCCACCGACGTCCCCGCCGGGCCGCGCGTCGTGCGGACCGAGGGCGACGGGGTCGACGGCATCGCGCGCTGCGCACGCTGCGGTGCGAGCGAGGCGTCGCTGAACATCGCCACGGGCATGCTGCGGTGCGGCTTCTGCCGCTACGAGTGGCGCACCGAGAACGCGCTGGCGACGTTCGACCTCGACGGCGACATCGGTGAGCTCACCGGTGTGGTCGTCGGGTCGGGCACGGGCGACGTCACGGCGGACCCGTCGGTGACGCTGCGCTGCGCGGCGTGCGGCGCCGACGTCGTGATCGACGCGGCCGCGGCGGTGCAGGCGCGGTGCCACTGGTGCCGCAACACCCTGTCGCTCGCCGCGCAGGTCCCCAACGGTGCGGTGTCGGACATGGTGCTGCCGTTCAGCGTGCCCAAGGCCGACGCGGTGAGCCTGGTCGCGCAGTTCGTCGCGAAGCGGCAGTTCTTCGCCCACCCGCGGTTCCGGGCGGAGTTCAGCCCCGAGAACGTCATGGGCGTGTACCTGCCGTACATGGTCGTCGACGTCAACGCGCACGCGCGCGTCACGGGTCAGGGCGAGCACCAGACGCGCTCGTACACCGTGAAGGTCGACGACCGGCAGGAGCGCCGCTACGACGCCGACCTGTACGACGTGGTGCGCGAGTTCGACCTCCACGTCGACGACCTGACGCTCGAGTCGTCGCAGGAGCGCCGCGACCGCGACACGTCGCGCACGTCGAACCACGTGATCAACACGATCATGCCGTTCGACGTCGAGAACGGCGTGCGGTACGACCCGAACTACCTGGCGGGCTTCACGTCGGAGCGGCGCGACCTCGACCTCGACGCGCTCACGCCCGTCGCGCACGAGCAGGTCGGCGACATCGCCCGGTACCGGGCGGACGAGACGATCCCGTTCTACGACCGCGGTGTGCGGTGGGATGACACGCGGCTCGAGATCCGCGGCCAGCGCTGGGTGAGCGCGTACCTGCCGGTGTGGCTGTACAGCTACCACGAGACGCGGTCCTCGGGGCGCTCGCTGCTGCACTACGTGGCGGTCAACGGCAGGACGGGGGAGACGATGGGCAGCGTGCCGCTGAACCGTGGGCGCCTGTGGGCGGTCAGCGGGGTCGTGCAGGCCGTCGCGACCGTCGCGGCCGTCGTGCTGGCGGTGCTCCTGTGACGGGCCTCGCGGCGCTCGCGGCGGACGCGCAGGTGCTGGCGGGCAGCGGCGCCGACGGGGACGGCGGCGCCGGCGGGCTCGTGCTGCTGCTCCTGCTGGCCGGCCCCGTCTTCTACGCGCAGGTGTACCTGCGGTACCGCAACACGGACAAGCGGCACCGGCACGAGGCGGAGACGCGCTCGACCGCGCTGGACGTGCGGTCGACGGACGTCTTCGTCGAGTCCCGCAAGGGGCTGCGGGGGTCGCGGATGAAGGGTGCGACGAGCCGGCGCGTGCCGGGTTCCTGAGCGGGCGGGACGTCAGGTCCCGGCCTGCTTGGTGAGCGCGGGCCGGCGCTCCAGGCCGACGAGCCCGTTCCACGCGAGGTTCACGAGGTGCGCCGCGACGTCGGCCTTCCTGGGGCTGCGCGCGTCGAGCCACCACTGCCCGGTCAGCGCGACCATGCCGACGAGCATCTGCGCGTACATGGGTGCCGTGCGCGGGTCCAGGCCCTGCTTCTTGAACTGGTCGGCCAGCAGGTGCTCGACCTGCGTCGCGACGTCGCCGATGAGCGACGAGAACGTGCCGGTGGCCTGCGCGACGGGCGAGTCCCGCACGAGGATGCGGAACCCGTCCTCCGACGTCTCGATGTACGACAGCAGCGCCAGCGCGGTCCGCTCGACGAGCACCTTGGGGTGGCCCCCACCCTCCAGGGCGCCGGTGAGCGCACCGGTGAGGGCCTGGATCTCGCGGTCGACGACGACGGCGTACACGCCCTCCTTGCCGCCGAAGTGCTCGTACACGACGGGCTTGGACACCTCGGCGCGGGCCGCGATCTCCTCGACCGACGTGTTGTCGAACCCCTTCTCCGCGAAGAGCTTGCGGGAGACGTCCAGCAGCTGCGCGCGCCGCTGGGTGCCGGTCATGCGCGCGCGGGACCGCTTGGAGTCGGAGGCCATTGGCCCATTGTGCCGTGCGGGTGCGTCGTGCCCGCCGACGTGCCACCCGGCTGCGGGCGCCCGGCGCCGGCCTGGCAGACTGGGGCGCCGGTCCGCCCTGGTGTAACGGCAGCACGCAGGCCTTTGGAGCCTTGCGGTCCAGGTTCGAATCCTGGGGGCGGAGCTGTCGTCCTCGGGCCCCGCCGCGCGGCGGGGGTCAGTGCGCCGCGCGCTGCGCCGGGGTCAGGGACATCCTGTCGATCCACGCGAGCGCGAGCGCCGAGGCGACGAACGCGAGGTGGATGATCGTCTGCCACATCATCGTCTCGCCGCTGACGTGGCCCACCGAGGACTCGATGAACGTGCGCAGCAGGTGGATCGAGGAGATGCCGATGATCGACATCGCGAGCTTGGTCTTCAGCACGTTGGCGTTGACGTGGCTGAGCCACTCCGGCTGGTCCGGGTGCCCGTCGAGGCGCATGCGGGACACGAACGTCTCGTACCCGCCGATGATCACCATGATGAGCAGGTTCGAGATCATCACGACGTCGACCAGGCCCAGGACGATGAGCATCGTCGTGGCCTCGGTGCCGAACTCCGCCATGCCGGGCATCTCGTGCCCGAAGACCGCGAAGTCGATCAGGTGCCACAGCTCCTTGAGGAACTGCCACACGTAGACGACCTGCGCGACGATCAGGCCCAGGTACAGCGGCAGCTGCAGCCACCGGGAGAAGAAGATCAGCGACGAGACGGACCGTCCGTACGAGCGGCTCGGCTCGGGCTGGGGCTCGGGCTGGGAGGGCTCGGCGGGCTCGACGGTCGGAGGGGTCGACGACGTCACGGTGCTCCTTGCAGGCGTTCGGACCGGGCCCCGGCGGGGTCGGCGACGTCTGAACGCGTGGCCGGACCGGGCGGTTCCCGCACGGTCCGGCCGTCGCCGGGCCGTGGCGTGCCGGTCCCGTCGTCAGACGGCGGCCCGCAGCCGGTCCGCCGCCGCGGCGGCCAGGTCGTCGGGCGGCCACGCGACGTCCAGGGCCCACCCCGGCTCGTCGTCCGCGAGCGGGTCGAGCGTCGCGAGCTGGCTGTCGAGCAGCGTCGGCGGCATGAAGTGGTCGAGCCGTGCCCCGAGGCGCGCGGCGAGCAGCTCGCGCGTCCCCGTCAGGTGCACGAACACCGTGCCGGGCGCGCCGGCGCGCAGCGTGTCGCGGTAGCGGCGCCGCAGGGCCGAGCACGCGACGACGACACCCGCGGGTGCGGCCGCCACGTGTGCCGCGACGGCTGCGAGCCACGGTGCGCGGTCGGCGTCCGTGAGCGGCACGCCCGCGCTCATGTGCGCGACGTTCGCGGCGGGGTGCAGCGCGTCGGCGTCGACGAACGGCACGCCCAGCCGCCGGGCCAGCGCGGAGCCCACGGTGGACTTGCCGCACCCCGCGACGCCCATGACCACGACGCGCGGCGGGCTTCCGGGCCCTCGCACGCCGCTCACCAGTCGTGCACGGTGCCGTCGGCCAGCCGGTTGTACGGCAGGTAGGCCCGCTGGTACGGGTACCGTGCGGCCTCGTCGAGGTCGAGCTCGACGCCGAGGCCGGGCTGGTCGCCCGGGTGCAGGGACCCGTCGGTGAACGTCATCGACTGCCGGAACACCTCGTCGGTCCGCCGGCCGTGCTGCATGTACTCCTGGATCCCGAAGTTGTGGATCGCGAGGCCCACGTGCAGCTGCGCGGCCAGGCCGACCGGCGAGATGTCGGTGGGGCCGTGGAACCCCGAGCGGATCTGGTACTGCGCGGCGTAGTCCATGACCTTCTTCAGGGGGCTGATGCCGCCGAAGTGGGTCGAGGCGGCCCGCACGTAGTCGATGAGCTGCTCGCGGATGATCATCTGGAAGTCCCACACGGTGTTGAAGGTCTCCCCGATCGCCAGCGGCGTCGTCGAGTGCTGGCGCACCAGGCGCAGCGCCTCCTGGTTCTCCGCGGGCGTGACGTCCTCGAGCCAGAACAGGTCGTACGGCTCGAGCGACCTCGCGAGCTTCGCGGCCTGGACCGGCGTCATGCGGTGGTGGCCGTCGTGCAGCAGCGGGATCTCGGGCCCGAACTCGTGGCGCACGGCCTCGAAGACGGTCGGCACGTGCCGCAGGTACGAGCGGGTGTCCCAGTCCTCCTCGTTCGGCAGGTCGCCCCGCTGCGCCGGCTCGTGGTCGTACCGCACGCCGGTGTTGGCCTCGAACGTCGCGTTCGACGCGATGCCGTAGATCGACTTCAGCCCCGGCACGCCGGTCTGCACGCGGATCGCCTGGTAGCCCTTCTCCTGGTGCTCGCGCACGGAGTCGAACAGCTCGGGCAGGTCACGGCCTGACGCGTGGCCGTAGGCGAGCAGCCCGCTGCGGGACGCGCCGCCGAGCAGCTGGTAGACGGGCATGCCGGTGGCCTTGCCCTTGAGGTCCCACAGCGCCATGTCGACCGCCGCGATCGCGGCCATCGTCACGGGCCCCCGACGCCAGTACGCGCTGCGGTACAGGAACTGCCACGTGTCCTCGATGCGGTGCGCGTCACGCCCGGTCAGCAACGGGACGACGTGCTCGCGCAGGTACGCCTCGACCGCGAGCTCGCGGCCGTTGAGGGTCGCGTCGCCCAGGCCCGTCAGGCCGTCGTCGGTCGTGAGACGCAGGGTGACGAAGTTGCGGTCGGGGCTGGTGACGACGACGTCGGCGGCGACGATCTTCATGGTGCTCTCCCGTGTGGTGGTGGGTCGGGTCAGGACGTGACGAGGTGCTGGTCGGCGAGTGCCGTCGCGACGGCGGTGACGAGCGGGTCGTCGGCGAGGTCGGGTGCCAGGGCGGTCACGACGAGGACCGCGCAGGTGCGGGCGTCGGCGCCGCGCAGCCGCTCGGCGAGGTCGGCGGCCCCGGGGTCGCCCGCGGCGCCGTCGGCGTCGGGCAGGTACCGCGCCCAGTCGGCCAGGACGCCCGCACCGGCCGGGCCGACGGGCAGGCCCGCGGTGCGTCGCGTGCGGGCGACGGCCAGCACGCGCACGGGCAGCTTGCGCGACCCGTCGCGGGCGATCTGCTCGAGCCGGTGCTCGATGCGCGCGTTCGCGAAGCGTGCGCGCAGGTCGGCGAGCGACCGGTCGATCTCGTCGCGCGTGAGCGGCAGGATCTCGCGGACCTCGCGCCACAGCTCCTCGAGGCGCTCCCGGACGACGGGGTCGGCGAAGGCCTCGGCGACGGTGCGGGCGCCGCGCGGCAGGCCGGCGTACGCGAGCAGCGAGTGCCCGGCGTTGAGCAGCCACAGCTTGCGGTGCTCGTAGGGGGCGAGGTCGCCGACGAACCGGGCTCCCGCGACGTCCCACGCGGGGCGCCCGGCGGGGAACCGCCCCGCCAGCACCCACTCGCGGAACGGCTCGGTGACGACGGGGGCACGGTCCTTGCGTCCGGTCGCCGCGCGCACGGCCACGCGGTCGGCGTCGGTCGTGGCGGGGGTGATCCGGTCGACCATGGTCGAGACGAACGCGACGTGCGCGCGCACCCAGTCGGCGAGGTCGGCGTCGACGGCCTCGGCCAGGTCGAGCACGACGTCGCGCAGCACGTCGCCGTTGGCGGGCAGGTTGTCGAGGCTGACGACCGCGATCGGTCCGCCCCGGGCGTCCCGCCGGGCGCGCAGACCGTCGAGCACGCGCCCCGGTGCGGTCGTCGCACCGGGTGCGGTGCCGCCCGCGTCGCCGTCGGCGACGAGCCGCGCGAGCAGCTCGACGTCGTCGCGGACGCCGGGGTCGTGCCGCTCGAGCCCGCCCGCGCGGGCGGCGCGGTAGCCGGCCTCGGTCACGGTCAGCGTGAGGACCTCGACCGCGGGGCGTGCGAGCAGCGCGCGCCACCGTGCGGCGTCGGCGCCGTCGTGCACCTCGACGAGCGCGTCGACGACCCGCGTGCGGTCGCCGTCGGCCGAGCGCTCGACGACCGTGTAGCGGCCGTCCTGCGCGCTCAGCGCCGCGGCGACCGCGGCCGAGCGGCCCGTGAACCCGGCGACGCCCCAGCGCTGCGCGGCCGGCAGGTGGGCGCCGGCGTCCTGCGTGAACGTCAGCAGGTGGGCGCGGGCGAAGGCGCCGAGGCCGAGGTGCACCACGCGGACCGGGGGTGCCGGCTCGTCGCGGCGCCAGGCGGGGGAGACGTCCACGGTGGGGCCTTCCGACGGGGCGCGCCCGGGTGGCGCGCGGCCTCTCGATTGAGCCGCGCCGCCCGCCTGCCCGACAACCGGTTGCCGTCAGTTGCCCCCCGAGCACCGGGCCACCCACGCCCGCGACACGTCGACCGGGCCCGGGGGTGGGAGGGCCGGACCGACCTCCCGCGTCGGAGGGAGGGTCAGGGGGTCGGGGGCGGGGCGGTGGACTCGCGCTCGACCAGGCGGGCCGGCAGGCGCGCGGGGCGGACCGTGCTCGGCGTGCGGGTCCCCGCGTCCTCCAGCAGGGTACGCACCGCGTACCGGCCCAGCGCGGTGAGGGGTGCGGCGACGGTTGTGAGCGTCGGCGTGCACAGCTCGGCGCCGAAGATGTCGTCGAACCCGACGACACTCAGGTCCTGCGGCACGCGCACACCCTCGTGCGTCAGGCGTCGCAGCAGACCGATCGCGACCAGGTCGTTGTAGGCGACGACCGCCGTCGCACCCGTCGCGAGCACCGCACCGGCCGCGAGCGCGCCGCCCGCGAGCGTCGGCGGGAACGGTCCCGTGCGGTGCACGCGCATCTCCAGCGCGTGCGCCGCCTCGCGCATCGCCTGCCACCGCACGCCGTCGGCCCACGACGCCTCGGGACCCGCCGCGTACGCCAGCGTGCGGTGGCCCAGGCCCCCGAGGTGCTCGACGGCCTGGCGCATGCCCTTGGCGTTGTCGGTGACGACGCTCGGGATGCCCGCGACGACGCGGTTGAGGACGACGGTGGGCCGCTCGCGGGCGATGACGCGCACCGCGGAGTCCGACATCCGCGTGGTGCCGAGCACGACGCCCTCGACGAGCGGCAGCGCGCGCTCGAGGGCCTTGCGCTCGACGCTCGCGTCCTCGTGCACGTCGGCCACCAGGAGCGTGTAGTCCTGCTCGGCGGCCGCGACCTCGGCACCGCGGATGATCTCGAAGTAGAAGGGGTTGGTGACGTCCGACACGACCATCGCCAGCATCGACGTGCGGCCCGTCGGCAACGCACGCGCCAACGGGTTCGCGCGGTAGCCGAGGCGCTCGGCGGTCTCGCGGATGCGCGCGGCCGTCTCGGCGTTGACCCGGCCGGGCCGCGAGAACGCCCGGGACACGGTCGAGGCCGCGACGCCGGCGGCCGCCGCGACGTCGTAGATCGTGGGGGTGGTGCGCTGCGGGCCACGCCGTCGGTCGGCCATGTCCGCGACGCTAGGCGGCACGGCAACTCGCGGCAACCGCTTGTCGCCGTGACTGCCCGGACCGCCCAATGAGGACAGGACCCGCGCCGACCGCACCGGTCGGCACAGGAGAGGAGAGCACCGATGCTTCGTCCCCAGGACACCCTCACCCGGGAGCGCAGGACGCTGGACGGGCTGTGGGACTTCCGCCTCGACGCCGCCGCGGAAGGGCGCGGCGCCCGCTGGCAGGACGGTCCCCTCACCGGCGCGTCGCGCATGCCGGTCCCAGCGAGCTACAACGACGTCGTGCCCGGCACGCAGGGCCGCGACCACGTCGGCGACGCCTGGTACCAGACCGTCACGCGGGTGCCGCGCGGGTGGGCGGGGCAGCGCGTGGTGCTGCGGTTCGACTCCGCGACGCACGCCGCGACGGTGTGGGTCGACGGGCAGCAGGTCGCGCAGCACGTCGGCGGGTACACGCCCTTCGAGGCGGACGTCACGCAGCTCGTCACGCCCGGTGCGGAGGTCCGTGTGACGGCCGTCGTCAACAACGAGCTGACGTTCCGGACCATCCCGCCGGGCGTCGTGCACGACACCCCGCACGGGCGCCGGCAGCAGTACTTCCACGACTTCTTCAACTTCTCGGGTCTGCACCGGACCGTGTGGCTCTACACGACACCCGCGACGTACGTCGACGACGTCACGGTCGTCACCGACGTCGACGGCACCACGGGTGTCGTGCACTACGAGGTCGCCGCCGCCGGTCCGGCCGCTGGTGACGTGACCGTGCGCGTCACGCTGCGCGACGCGCAGGGCGACGTGGTGGCGCGGGCCGACCGCGCGTCCGGCACGCTCACGGTCCCCGACGCCCACCTGTGGGCGCCCGGCGACGGCTACCTGCACGACGCGCACGTGACGCTGCTCGACGCGTCCGGTGACGTCGTCGACGAGTACCACCAGAGCATCGGCATCCGCAGCGTCGAGGTGCGCGGGACGCAGTTCCTCGTCAACGGCGAGCCGTTCTACTTCCGCGGGTTCGGCCGCCACGAGGACACCCCGGTGCGCGGCAAGGGCCACGACGACGTGTTCATGGTCCACGACTTCGCGCTCATGGACTGGGTGGGCGCCAACTCGTTCCGCACGTCGCACTACCCGTACGCCGAGGAGGTCTACGACTACGCGGACCGCGCGGGTGTCGTCGTCATCGACGAGGTCGCGGCCGTCGGGCAGAACATGGGCCTGGCCGGGGGGATCTTCGGCGGGCAGGACTACACGACCTTCTCGCCGGAGACGATCGGTGACGAGGCGCAGGCCGCGCACGCGCAGGCGATCCGCGAGCTGGTCGCGCGCGACAAGAACCACCCGAGCGTCGTGCTGTGGTCCATCGCGAACGAGCCGGAGTCCGACACCGACGCCGCGCGCGCCTACTTCGAGCCGCTGTTCGCCCTCACGCGCGAGCTCGACCCGTCGCGGCCCGTCGGCTTCGTCAACGTGATGCTCGCACCGCACGGCAGGTGCCGGGTCTCGGAGCTGGGCGACGTGCTCATGCTCAACCGCTACTACGGCTGGTACCTGCACACGGGCGACCTGGTCACGGCCGAGGACGCGTGGCGCACCGAGCTCGAGCAGTGGGCCGGCGAGGGCAAGCCGATCATCGTCACCGAGTACGGCGCCGACACCGTCGCCGGGCTGCACTCCCTGACGCCCGAGCCGTGGTCCGAGGAGTACCAGGAGGCGTACCTCGACATGAACCACCGCGTGTTCGACTCCGTCGACGCCGTGGTCGGCGAGCACGTCTGGAACTTCGCGGACTTCCGCACCGCGTCGGCGTCGGTCTTCCGCGTCGACGGCAACAAGAAGGGCGTCTTCACGCGGGACCGCCGGCCCAAGGCCGCCGCGCACCTGCTGCGCCGCCGCTGGACCCGCGCGGCCGGCTGACCCACCCACCCCACCGACCCGACGGGCGTCGTCCGTCCCCTCACCGTTCGGAGAAGGCCATGATCAGCACCGCCGCTGTTCCGGCACCCACCGCCGGCGTCCCCTCGACCTCCGGCCCCGCGCCGCTGCGGCTGCGCAGCTACCTCGGCTACGGCGCGGGTGACGCGGCCAACAACCTCGCGTTCTCGATGACGTCGATGTTCCTGCTCGTCTACTACACCGACGTCGTCGGGATCTCCGCCGCCGCGGCCGGGACGCTGTTCCTGGTCGTGCGCGTGTGGGACGCGTTCGCCGACATGTACGCCGGCCGTGTGATCGACCGGACGATGACCCGCTGGGGCAAGTTCCGCCCGTTCTTCCTGTTCGGCTCGTTGCCGCTGCTGCTGCTGTCCGTCGCGACGTTCACGGTCCCCGGGGGACTGGGCGGCACCGGCAAGCTCGTCTACGCGTACGTCACGTACGCCGCGCTCGGGCTCGCGTACTCGCTCGTCAACATCCCGTACGGCTCGCTGGCCTCGGCGATGACGCAGAAGTCGGACGAGCGCGCGCGCCTGGCGAGCTTCCGCATGATGGGCACCGCGGCGACGATCCTGCTGCTCGCGTTCATCGTGACCCCGCAGATCAAGTCCTCGGACGACCTGCAGCAGTCGCTCACGATGACGACGCTGCTGTTCGTCGTCCTGGGGTTCGGCCTGTACATGCTGCTGTTCGGCACGTCCCGCGAGGCCGTGCAGCGTGACGTCGCGAAGGTGTCGCTGCGCCAGAGCCTGGGAACGCTCCGGGGCAACCGCCCGCTGCTCATGCTGTGCGGCAGCGCCGTGGCCTTCCTCACCGGCATGTTCACGCTGCAGACGCTGCAGCTGTACTACGCGCGTGACGTGCTGGGCGACGCCGACCACTTCATCACCCTGACGCTCGTGAGCACGGTCTCGATGTTCGTCGTGTCCCCGCTGGTCCCGCGCCTCGTGCGTCGCTTCGGCAAGCGTGCCTCGTACATCGGTGCGGGTGCCGTCGCGGTGGTCGCGTCGATCGGCATCGCGCTCGCGCCGCCTGCGGTGCCGGCCGTCGCGATCGGCTTCTTCGGGCTGTACGGCGTGGGGCTGTCGGCCGTGAACGTGCTGATGTTCGCGCTCGAGGCCGACACCGTGGAGTACGGCGAGTGGCGCAGCGGCGTGCGCACGGAGGGCACGACGTACGCGGTGTTCTCCTTCACGCGCAAGGTCGGGCAGGCCGTGGGCGGCGCCGCCGCGGCGTACGGTCTGGGGCTGGTGGGCTACGTCGGCCTGGCCGACGTGCAGGCGCCCGCGACGCTCGACGGCATCCGGTACGTCGCCGGCTTCGTGCCCGCGGTGTTCATCGCGGTCGGCGTCGCCGTGATGCTCGTCTACCCGCTGACGGAGAAGGTGCACGCGCGCATGGTGGCCGAGGTGGCCGAGCGCCGTGCGGCGCGGACGGTCGGCGCCGGCGACGACGCGGGCGCCGCTGCGGACGGCGTGGGGGCGGGGGATCGGGCATGACCCACGACGACCGTCTCCTGCCGCTCGACCCCGGCGTACGGAACCTCGCCCGCGACCTGTACAAGATCGTGCGCGACCTGCCGATCGTCTCGCCGCACGGGCACGTGCCCGCGCAGCTCCTCGTCGACGACGAGCCCTTCCGCGACCCGGCCTCGCTGCTGGTGACGCCCGACCACTACGTGACGCGCCTGCTGCACGCGTCGGGCGTCGCGCTGGAGACGCTCGGCGTGGGTCGCGGCCCGCTCGACGAGGCCGACGCCCGGGAGGCGTGGCGCGCGCTGTGCACGCACTGGCACGTGTTCCGCGGCACGGCCGTGCGGTACTGGCTGGACTCGACGCTGCACGACGTGTTCGGCACCGGCCTGCGGCCCGGCCCGGGCACGGCCGACGAGCTGTACGACCTGCTCGCCGACCGCCTGCGGCGTCCCGAGCTCCGCCCGCGCGCGCTGGTGGCCCGCTTCGGCATCGACGTGCTCGCGACGACCGACGACCCGGTCGACGACCTCGCGGCGCACGCCGCGCTGCGCGACGACCCGACGTTCACCACCCGGGTCCTGCCGACGTTCCGTCCCGACCGGTACCTCGAGCCCGCCGCGCCGGGCTGGGCGGACGCGGTCGGGCGCCTCGGCGACGCCGCGGGCACGGGCACGGGCACGTACCGCGGCTGGGTCGAGGCGATGGCCGGGCGGCGTGCGTGGTTCCGCGCCCACGGCGCGGTCTCGGCCGACCACAGCCACGAGGACGTGGGCACCGCAGCGCTCGACGAGGTGGACGCTGAGCTCGTCTACGCCCGCGCGCTCGCGGGCACGGTCGGTGCGGACGAGGCGGTCGCGCTGCGCCGGCACATGCTGCTGGAGATGGCGCACCTGTCGACGCAGGACGGTCTGACGATGACGCTGCACCCCGGGGTGCGGCGCCACCACCACCGGCCGACGTACCAGCGGTTCGGCCCCGACACGGGCCACGACATCCCCGTGCCGGGTGCGTTCACCGACCACCTGCGCCCGCTGCTCGAGCGGTACGGCACGCACCCGGGGCTGCGGCTCGTGCTGTTCACGCTCGACGAGTCGGTGGTGTCGCGCGAGCTCGCGCCGCTCGCGGGGTTCTACCCGTCGGTGTACGTGGGGGCGCCGTGGTGGTTCCTCGACGCGCCCGCGTCGATCCGGCGCTGGCGCGAGTCCGTGACGGAGACCGCCGGGCTGAGCCGCACGAGCGGGTTCGTCGACGACACGCGCGCGCTGTGCTCGATCCCGGCGCGGCACGACATGGCGCGACGCCTCGACGCCGGGTTCCTCGCGTCGCTCGTGGCCGAGCACCGGCTCGACGAGGACGAGGCTTCCGACGCGCTCGTCGACCTGGTCGTCGGCCGGCCGGCCGAGGTGTTCCGGCTCTGAGTCGCCCGACCGGGGGACGGCACCCGCCGGAGGTCATCCGATCGTGACCTCACATGCCCTTCCCGAGGGTTCCTCCAATGGTTAGATTTAGCACCACGATTTCTCGAGGTGCGCCGGGACGACGTCGTCCGGCACCGATCTGACCGCAGAGAGGCGGACAGCATGGGCAGCACGAGGTCGCGCGCTCGACGCGCCGGCGCAGCAGCAGTCGCAGCACTCACCGTCGGCCTCCTGGCCGCCTGCAGCAGCGGCGGCAGCACCGGCGGGGGTGGCGGAGACGGCAAGGTGACGCTGAAGATGACCGTCTGGGGCGGCGACGTCGACAAGAAGGCGTACCAGGAGCGCGTCGACCTGTTCGAGGCGTCGCAGGACGAGATCTCGATCGACCTGCAGCTCATCCCCGGCGACGCGTACGAGCAGAAGGTCCAGACCATGATCGCCGGTGGCGACGGGCCGGACATCCTGCAGGTCGCCGAGGGCGTCAACGTCTACTCGTCGAAGAGCCAGATCATCCCGCTGGACGACCTGGTCGCGGACGCCGGGCTCGACCTCGACGACCGCTTCGGGCCCGTCGGCACCCTGTACTCCTACCAGGACAGCGTGTACGCGATCCCGGACCGCTCCGGCGCGATGATCGTCTACTACAACAAGGACCTCTTCGACGCGGCCGGGGTCGGGTACCCCAGCGCGGACTGGACCTGGCAGGACGCCCAGACGGCGATGGAGAAGCTCACCGTCCCGGGTGAGCAGTGGGGCTTCGCCGGTGCGAGCTGGTGGGCGCAGTGGTGGAGCTTCGCGTACCAGAACGGCGCCCAGATCATCGACGACGCCGGCCGGCCGGCCGCCGACAGCCCGGAGGTCGTCGAGGCGCTGCAGTGGGCCAACGACCTGGCGCACGTGCACCACGTCGTGCCGACCGCGGCCGAGTACGCCGACCTGGGCCCCGACATGAGCGGCGACCCCGCGTTCGCCGCGCAGAAGGTCGCGATGAACACGACGGGGTTCTGGGCGATCAACGGACTGCTCGACGTCGACTTCGAGTGGGACATCGCACCGATGTGGCAGGGCAGGGAGCAGGCGGTCTCGGCCTTCGGGTCCGGGCTGGCGATCTCGCGCGACTCCAAGCACGCCGCGCAGGCGTTCGCCGCCATCGACTTCCTCACCGACGTCGAGGCGCAGGAGGTCGTCATCAAGTACGCGCAGGACGTGCCCGCGAACCTCGAGGTGCAGCAGTCCGACGCGTTCCTGAACCCGGGGTGGGCCACGCGCGACGTGAACATGGCCGCCTTCGGCGAGTCCTCCGCCTTCGTGTTCCGCGCACCGCTCATCCCCGAGTGGAACGAGATGCAGGCGGCCTTCGACGACAACCTCGGCACGTTCTGGAACGAGGGCGGTGACGCGGCCACCCAGCTGGCGAAGATCCAGAGCCAGCTGGAGTCGATCATCAAGCCGGCGAGCTGATGACCGCCGCCCTCGGCGAGGCCTTCGGTGCGGCGCGGGCGACCAGCCCGCGCCGTGCCGGGGGGCGCGGGGTGCCTCGCCAGAAGCTCTCGCGGCGCCGCAGGGCGGAGGCCCGCTGGTTCTGGGTGTTCATCTCCCCGTGGCTCATCGGGTTCCTGGGGTTCCTGCTCGGCCCGATGGTCGCGTCGGTCTACATCTCGCTGACCGAGTGGGACTCGTTCACGGAGCCCGAGTTCGTCGGGCTCGACAACTACACGCGCGCGCTGACGCAGGACCCGGTGTTCTGGCAGGCACTGGGCAACACGTTCTTCTACGCGCTCGTGTCGGTGCCGCTCGGCCTCGTCGTCGGCGTGTGGCTCGCGAACCTGCTGAACAAGAAGGTCCGCGGCCGCAAGTTCTTCCGCACGATGATCTACCTGCCCACGCTGGTGCCGCTGGTCGCCACCGCGATGGTGTTCAAGATGGTCCTGGCCCCGTCCGGGCCGCTCAACGACCTGCTGGGGGTCGTCGGCATCCAGGGCCCCAGCTGGCTCCTGGACCCCGTGTGGGTCAAGCCGGCGCTCGTCGTGCTCGCCACCTGGGGAGCCGGAGGGGCGACCGTGCTGCTGCTGTCCGCCATGAACGGCGTGCCCAAGGAGTTCTACGAGGCGGCCGAGATCGACGGCGCGGGACCTGTGCGGCAGTTCTGGTCGATCACGTTCCCGCAGATCACGCCGATCATCTTCTTCAACCTCATCATGGGCCTGATCGGCGCGTTCCAGATCTTCGGCCAGGTGTACATCCTCACGTCCGGCGGCCCGGACAACGCCAGCATGATGATGGTCCCGCTGCTCTTCCGCGAGGCGTTCAGCTTCTACCACTTCGGGTACGCCTCGGCGATCGCCTGGCTCCTGTTCGTCGTGATCATCGGCTTCACGGCACTGGCGTTCCGGACGTCGCGCTCATGGGTCTTCTACGAGACGGAGGTGCGGTGATGGCCGCCGCCACGCAGCAGCTGGTCCCGGCCCCGCCGCTGCCCGGCGGCGGTGCGCGCGACCGCGTGACGCGTGCGCGCACGCTGCGGGCCTTCACGGCCTCGCCGCTCACCTACGGCGTGCTGCTGGTCGTCTCCGCGGTGTTCTTCGTGCCCTTCGTGCTCATGGTCTCGATCTCGCTGGCCAGCGACCAGACCAGCGCGACCAACATGTTCACGATCATCCCCACCGAGTTCAGGTGGACGAACTTCACGGACGTCTTCACCGAGACGGGGCTGCCCGTCGGGCGGTTCGTGCTGAACTCGGTGACCATCGCGACGCTGTCCGCCGTCGGTCAGGTGCTGTCCTCGTCGCTCGTCGGCTACGCGTTCGCGCGGCTGCGGGCCCCGGGCAAGTCGTTCATGTTCATGGTCGTGCTCGCCACGATGATGATCCCGGCGCAGATCACGATGATCCCGCAGTTCCTGCTGTTCAAGGAGCTGGGCTGGGTCAACACCTTCCTGCCGCTGATCGTGCCCAGCTTCTTCTCCAACGCGTTCAACGTGTTCCTCGTCCGGCAGTTCGTCTCGCGGGTGTCCGGTGAGCTCGACGAGGCCGCCCAGGTCGACGGGCTGGGGTACTTCGGCATCTACCGGCAGATCGTGCTGCCGATGATGTGGCCGATCCTCACGGCCATCGCGATCTTCACGCTCACGGCGTCGTGGGGGGACTTCATGGGCCCGCTGATCTACCTCAACCGCGAGGAGATGATGCCGCTGGCCCTCGGTCTGCAGTACATGACGTCGACGAGCAACGCGATGCAGCTGCCGCCGTGGAACCTCGTGATGGTCGGCTCGATCATGCTCACCGCGCCGATGATCGCGGTGTACTACCTTGGCCAGAAGTACCTGTACGAGATGAACGTCTCGGGTGGAAGCGCGGGTGTGAAGTGACGGCGCCCGTGATCTCCCCGGCCACGGCGACCGTCGCGCTCACGACGGCGGGGCTCGTCCTCGACGGCGAGGAGCAGGTGCTCGCGTGCGCGTCGCTGTTCTACTTCCGGCTCCCGCGCGAGACGTGGGCGGCGCGCCTCGCGCAGGTGCGCGCGACGGGGTACCGCGTCGTCGACGTGTACCTGCCGTGGAACTTCCACGAGGTCACCCCGGACGAGTGGGACCTCACCGGTCGGCGCGACGTCGCGCACTTCCTCGACCTCGCGCACGCCGCCGGGCTCGCCGTGATCGCCCGGCCCGGGCCGTACATCTGCTCCGAGTGGGACGGTGGCGGGCTGCCCGCGTGGCTGCCGCTCGAGCCGGGGCTGCGGCTGCGGCAGGCCGAGCCGCGGTACCTCGCGCAGGTGCGACGCTGGTTCGACCGGGTGCTGCCGCTGCTCGCGGCGCGGCAGCACGGCCGGGGTGGCGCGGTCGTCGCGGTCCAGCTCGAGAACGAGCTCGACTTCTTCGACACCACCGACCGCGCCGCGTACGTGGGTGCGCTGCGGGACCTGGCCGTCGGGCACGGCATCGTCGTGCCCCTGATCGGCTGCGCCGGCCAGGGCGACCTCACGGGCGCCACCGGAGGCGTCGACGGCGTGACCCCGGCCGTCAACTTCTACCCCGACGACCGCTCGGCCTTCGTCGAGCCCGAGGTGCGGCGCTACACGCAGGTGCTCGCCGACCGCGGCGAGCCCCTGCTGGTCACCGAGACCAACCGTGCGCACGTCACGCTGCGCCGGCTCCTGGTCAGCGGTGCGCGCCTGCTCGCGCCGTACCTGCAGGCGTCGGGGTACGACTTCGGGTGGACCCCGTCCGTCGGCAACTGGGGCGACCCCGGTGGGCTCATGACCCACGACTACGACTTCGGCGGGTACGTCTCGCCGACGGGCGACGCGCGGCCCGAGACCGTCGAGGCACGCGTCCTCACCGCCGTCACGCGCACGCTCGGGCCACGGCTCGCGCGCGCCGTCCCCGAGGCCGCCGACGGCGCGTACTCGACGACCGCACCGACGAGCTCGTCGCCCTCGCGGCTCGTGCTCGACGGCGGCGGCACGCTGCTCGGCGTGCCGAACCTCGGTGACGAGCCTGCCGACGCCGTGCTCGCGGCCGCGGGCGCGCTTCCGGCGGTCGCGTTCCAGGTCGCGGCGCACACGTGCGCGCTCGTCGTGCGCGACCTGCCGCTCGACGGCCTGGGCTCGACCGGGGTGCTCGCGCTCGCGACCGCCGACCTCGTCGGCGTCGGTCCCCACGGTGTCGACCTGGCGGCGCGCGTGCCGGGCGTCGTGGCGCTCGCGGCGCCCGGCGAGGCCCCCGCGGTGGTGGATCTCGACGCACCCGAGCCCGGCGCACCCGTCGTCGTGACGGTCCGCTCCGGCGGCACGTCCTGGCGGGTCGTCGTCCGGCACCCGCAGGACGTCGCCGGGCCCGACGGCCCGGTCCCCGCGCCGGTCGAGAGGGCGACGGCAGCGCCGGTCCGCGTCGTCGACGCCCGTCTGCTCGACCTGCCGACCCGTGCCGGACGCACGCAGTGGCACACCCGCCCGCCCGCCTCGGAGGAGGTCGGCGTGCACCGCGGCCGCACGCACTACGCGGCCGACGTGACCGGCGTGCGCGAGCTGCTGGTCGAGGGCGCCGGGGACGTCGTCGACATCGCGCTCGACGGGCGCGCGCTCCCGACGTCCGCACGGTTCGGGGCGACCCTGCTGGTGCCCGTCGGCAGCGCGCGACGGCTGACCGCGACCGTCGAGACGTGGGGTCACCCCAACTTCGACGACGCGCGGCTGCCCGGTCTGCGGATGGGCTCGCTGCGGGGGATCGGACGGGTCTGGTCGGTCGTGCGGCGCGACGACGTGCACGCGCTGTGGACCGTCGAGCCGGGCGATCAGTGGGCCGGCGACCCCGCGCCCGTGCGCACGCTCGGCGGGTGGAGCAGCACGCGCGTCGGGGCACCGGTCACGTACCGGCGCGCGCTCGACGTCGACGGCGTGCACGACCACGCGCTCCACCTGACGGGCGTCGTCGGGTCGGCGACGGTCGCCGTCGACGGTGCGCCCCGCCTGGTCACGCAGGAGGACCCGTGGGTCCACCTGGCGCCGGGCGAGGGGCGCGACGTCACCGTCACGGTGCCGCACGTCCCCGGCGTCCTCGGCGCCGCGCGGCTGCTGCGCCTCGCGACGGTCGAGGACTGGCAGGTCGAGCCGCAGACCGACCGCGACCTGCTCGCGCTGGCCGCGGCCGACGCCCCCGCCGCGCACGTGGTGCTGCCGTGGTGCCCCGCACCCGGCGAGGAGCGTTGGCTCGACGTCGACGTGCCGCCCGGTGGCTGCTCGCTGCGGTTCGCCGGCACGCACGTGCGCGTCGCCGCGTACGCGCACGGCGAGCTGCTCGGCCGTGTCTGGCTGGAGGACGGCGCCCGGCCGCGGTTCACGGGTGGCGACCCGGGCCGGATCTGGCTGCCCGCGGCCTGGAACGATGGCACGATCCGGCTCATGGTGCGCGCCACATCGGGCCGCACCACGCCCGCGCTGGCCGCCGTGCTCGTGACGCCCGTCGAGGAGGAGGGATGGCAGTGAGGAAGAGGTCGTCGCGCGACATCCGCAGCGAGTCCCGGCTCGACGTGCTGCACGCGCTGCTGTCCGCCGGGGGCTCGACCCGCAACGAGCTGGCGCGGACGACGGGGCTCAGCCTGGCGACCGTGGCGACCGTGGTGTCGGAGCTGCTGGCCGAGGGGCTCGTCGAGGAGGCCGGGCTGTCCGCGACGGGCGTGGGACGGCCCACGACGACCCTGCGCATCCGCGGCGCCCGTGGGCTGATCGCGGGCATCGACGTGGCCGAGACGTACGTCTCGACGCACGTCTTCGACGCGGCGCTCGCGGAGGTCGGCCGTGCCGACGTGACGTTCGACGAGCACGAGACGTCGGCGCAGTACGCCGCCGACGGCATCGCGCGCTCGCTGGACACGGCGCTCGCCGCCACGGGCCGCGACCGCTCCGACCTGCTGGGCGTGGGTGTCGCGCTGCCCGGGCTCGTGCAGGGTGGCGGCGGCACGATGTCCGTCGTGGTGCCCGCGTGGGCGTGGCGCAGCATCGAGCTGGTCGACCTGCTGCGCGACCGGCTGGACGTGCCGATCGTCGTGGAGAACCCGCTGAAGGCGATCGCGACGGCCGAGCTGTGGCTCGGCGCCGGCCGCGGCGCGGGGAGCATGGTGACCGTCAACCTGGGCACGGGCGTCGGGGCGGGCATCGTGCTCGAGGGCACGATCCTGCGGGGGGCGACGAACAGCGCCGGCGAGTGGGGGCACTCGCTGCTCGTGCACGACGGCCGCACGTGCCGGTGCGGCCGTCGCGGCTGCGTCGAGGCGTACGTCGGCGCCCCGGGGATCCAGCAGACGCTGCGCGAGATCGCCCCCGGGCACCCGCTGGGGAGCACGGGTCTGCAGCGCGACTTCATCGGCGCGCTCGCGGCCGAGCTCGACCGCGACGACCCGGACCCCGCCGTGACGGCGACCCTCGAGTGCACGGGGCGGTACCTCGGCGCGGCCGTCGCGGACATCGTCGCGATCATCAACCCCGAGCTGGTGATGCTGACCGGCTGGACCGCGTGGGCGCTCGGCGCGCACCTGCTGCCGGGCGCCGAGGCCGAGATCCGGGCCCAGGCGCCGAACGGCACGACGAGCGGGCTGACCGTGGGCATCTCGACCGTGCGGGGCAACTCGGTCGCGATCGGCATGGCGACGTTCGCGTTCGAGCGCTTCCTGGGGGACGTGGGCCTGGTGACGACGCGGGCGCCGCGGGCCCTCTGACCTGGTCGGTCGGCGCGCGTAGCGCACTGCGCACCCGTGGGCGTGGGAGAAGTTGACCGGACTTCCACCGACCCTCAGAATAATATCCGGACCGAGCGCCACCAGCCTCGCGCCGTAGTCGACGACGACGAGGAGCACGTGCCATGAGCCGGTTCGAGATCGGCGCCGAGGACTTCCTGCACGACGGGCGTCCCGTGCGGATCCTCTCGGGCGCCCTGCACTACTTCCGCTTCCACCCCGACCAGTGGCGCGCCCGCATCACCGCGGCGCGTGAGCTCGGCCTCAACACCGTCGAGACGTACGTGCCGTGGAACGCGCACTCGCCGCGGCGCGGGGAGTTCCGCACCGACGGTGCGCTCGACCTCGGGCGGTTCCTCGACGAGGTCGCCGCGCAGGGCATGTGGGCGATCGTCCGCCCCGGTCCGTACATCTGCGCCGAGTGGGCAGGCGGCGGCCTGCCGGGCTGGCTGTTCACGGCCGGCGCGGGGGTGCGCCGCCACGAGCCGGTGTACCTCGCTGCGGTCCGGGAGTACCTCGAGGACGTCGCGCGCGTCGTCGTCCCGCGTCAGGTCGACCGCGGCGGACCGGTCGTGCTCGTCCAGGTCGAGAACGAGTACGGCGCGTACGGCGACGACAAGGCGTACCTGTCCGAGCTCGTCGACACGCTGCGCCTGACGGGCATCACCACGCCGCTGACCACGATCGACCAGCCTCTGCCCGGCATGCTCGAGAACGGCTCGCTGCCGGACCTGCACAAGACCGCGTCGTTCGGCTCGCGGTCCGTCGAGCGGCTCGCGGCGCTGCGCGCGCAGCAGCCCACCGGCCCGCTGATGTGCGCCGAGTTCTGGGACGGCTGGTTCGACAGCTGGGGCCGGCACCACCACACGACCGACGCCGCCGACTCCGCGCGCGAGCTCGACGCCCTGCTCGCCGCCGGGGCGTCCGTCAACCTCTACATGCTGTGCGGCGGCACCAACTTCGGCTTCACCAACGGTGCGAACGACAAGGGCGTCTACGTGCCCATCGCCACCAGCTACGACTACGACGCCCCGCTCGACGAGGCCGGGCGGCCCACCGCGAAGTACTGGGCGTTCCGCGAGGTCATCGCCAGGTACGTCGACCTCCCGCCGGTCGTGCGGCGCGAGCCCGCACCGGCGCCCGTCCTCGAGGTGCCGCTCACGGCCTCCGTCCCGCTGTGGGACGTGCTCGACCTGCTCGGGCCGTCGTCCGTCCACGACCACCTGCCGACCGTCGACGAGCTCGGCAGCTTCGAGGGCTTCGCGCTCTACCGCGCGCTGGGGGACCTCGTCACCGGCGACGTCCCCGCAGGCGTGCTGGAGCTCGACGAGGTCCGGGACCGCGCGCAGGTCTTCGTCGACCGCGCCCCCGTCGCCGTCCTGTCGCGCGACCACGGCGAGCACCGTGCCGTGCTGCCCCGCGCCGGCACGCTCGAGGTGCTCGTCGAGGACCTGGGCAGGGTCGACTACGGCCCCCGCATCGGCGAGCCGAAGGGGCTGATCGGCCCGGCGACCCTCGACGGCGTCGCCGTGCCGCGGTGGCAGGTGCAGCCGCTCGTCCTCGACGACGTGGCGGCCGTCACGGCACGCACCCTGGGCGCCGCGCCGCTCGCGGGCCGCACGGTCGCCGGGCCCGCGTTCGCGGCGGCGACGTTCACGACACCGGACCCGGACGCCGACCACTTCCTCGACACCTCCGGCTGGGGCAAGGGCGTGGCCTGGATCAACGGGTTCTGCCTCGGCAGGTTCTGGTCCCGCGGCCCGCAGCGCACGCTCTACGTCCCGGCTCCCGTGCTGCGCGCCGGGACCAACGAGGTGCTGCTGCTCGTCCTCGACACCGCCGCGCCGCGCGTCGGGTTCGTGCCCGACCTGGATCTGGGGCACGACGAGGAGTGAGCGCGCGCGGACCGTGGCCGCGTGGGCGGCTCGCGTGGCAGCGGTAGAGTCCCATCACGGCAGAACCACCCGCCCGTGTCCGGGCAGACCCGCGAGGAGCACCCACTGGTGACCGTCCCCCGCCCAGCCGCCGTCGTCGTCCTCGCAGCGGGTGAGGGTACCCGCATGCGCTCCGCGACCCCCAAGGTCCTGCACGCCCTCGCAGGGCGCTCCATGGTCGGGCACGCGCTGGCCGCGGCCCGCGCGCTCGCGCCGCAGCGCGTCGCGGTCGTCGTGCGCCACGAGCGCGAGCGGGTCGCCGCCCACGTCCTGCAGGTCGACCCGGACGCGCTGCTCGTCGACCAGGACGACATCCCCGGCACCGGCCGTGCCGTCCAGGTCGCCATGAGCGCGCTCGACGCCGCCGCGCAGGCCGTGGCGGCCGACGCCGCCGCGCCGGGGCACGACGTGGGCGGCGCGGCCGCCGACTCGGTGCTCGCGGGCGCCGTGGTCGTCGTCGCGGGCGACGTACCGCTGCTCGACGCGGGCACGCTGGGCGAGCTGCTCGCGGCGCACGCCGCGGACGCGAACGCCGTGACCGTGCTCACGACCGAGGTCCCCGAGCCGACGGGCTACGGCCGCATCCTGCGCGAGCCCGGCACGGGCGACGTGCTCGGCATCGTCGAGGAGAAGGACGCCGACGACGCCCAGCGCGCGATCACCGAGATCAACACGTCGGTGTACGTGTTCGACGCGGGCGTGCTGCGCTCGGCGCTGGCCCGCCTCGGCCGCGACAACGCCCAGGGCGAGGTCTACCTGACCGACGTGCTCGCGATCGCGCGCGGGGACGGCGGCCACGTGCGCGCGCTGCGCACCGACGACCGCCTGAGCGTCGAGGGCGTCAACGACCGCGTGCAGCTCGCGACCCTGCGCGCCGAGCTCAACCGCCGCCTCCTCGAGGACTGGATGCGCGAGGGCGTCACGGTCGTCGACCCCGCGACCACGTGGGTCGACGTCGACGTCGAGCTCGAGCGCGACGTCACGCTGCTGCCGGGCACGCAGCTGCACGGCGCGACGGTCGTCCGCGAGGGCGCGACGGTCGGGCCCGACACGACGCTCACCGACGTCGAGGTCGGCCCGGGCGCCACGGTCGTGCGGACGCACGGCTCGCTGTCCGTCATCGGCGCGGGTGCGACCGTCGGCCCGTTCGCGTACCTGCGCCCGGGCACCGACCTGGGCGCCGACGGCAAGATCGGCACGTTCGTCGAGACCAAGAACGCGCAGATCGGCACGGGGTCGAAGATCCCGCACCTGTCCTACGTCGGCGACGCGACGATCGGCGAGCACTCGAACGTCGGGGCCGCGTCGGTGACCGTCAACTACGACGGCGTCAACAAGCACCGGACCGTCATCGGGTCCTACGCGCGCACCGGGTCGGACAACATGTTCGTCGCGCCCGTGGTCGTCGGCGACGGCGCGTACACGGGCGCCGGCACGGTCGTGCGGCGCGACGTCCCGCCGGGCGCGCTGGCCGTCAGCGCGGGCTCCCAGCGCAACATCGAGGGATGGGTCGCGCGCTCGCGCGCCGGCACGCCCGCCGCGCAGGCCGCGGCACGCGCGCGCGGCACGCGCGACGTCGCGGGGCTCTCGCCGCAGGCGCGCGACGAGCTCGAGCGCGCGGCCACCGCGGCGATCCCGGTGACGCCGCCCCCGCACCTGCCCGGTCAGCCGGCGCAGCTCGACGACCCGACGGAGACCCCCGCGGGTGGCACGACGACCGAGGGCGGAACGCAGCGATGACCGGCATCATCAGCCACGACGGGGAGAAGCGACTGGTCCTGGCGTCGGGCCGGGCGCACCCCGAGCTGGCGCAGGACGTGGCCGACGCGCTGGGGATCGAGCTGCTGCCGACGACCGCGTACGACTTCGCCAACGGCGAGATCTACGTCCGGTTCGGCGAGTCGGTGCGCGGGGCGGACGCGTTCGTCCTGCAGTCCCACTGCTCGCCCATCAACCAGTGGGTCATGGAGCAGCTCCTCATGGTCGACGCGCTCAAGCGGGCGTCGGCCAAGACGATCACCGTCATCGCGCCGTTCTACCCGTACGCCCGGCAGGACAAGAAGCACCGTGGCCGCGAGCCGATCTCGGCCCGGCTCATGGCGGACCTGTTCCTCACGGCCGGTGCCGACCGCATCATGAGCGTCGACCTGCACGCGGCGCAGACGCAGGGCTTCTTCGACGGCCCGGTCGACCACCTGTGGGCGCAGCCGATCCTCGTCGAGTACGTGCGCACGCGCGTCGACACGTCGAACGTCACGGTCGTCTCGCCCGACGCGGGCCGCATCCGGGTCGCCGAGCAGTGGGCCGCCAAGCTGGGCGGCGGGCCCCTGGCGTTCGTGCACAAGACGCGCGACATCCGCAGCCCCAACAAGGCCGTCGCCAACCGCGTCGTCGGCGACGTCGAGGGCAAGAGCTGTGTGATCGTCGACGACCTCATCGACACCGCGGGCACGATCGCGGGTGCCGTGCGCGTCGTGCTCGAGGCCGGCGCCAAGGACGTCATCGTCGCGGCGACGCACGGCGTGCTGTCGGACCCCGCCGTCGAGCGTCTGCAGCGGTGCGGTGCGCGCGAGGTCATCATCACCGACACCCTGCCGGTCGCCGACGAGCGCCGGTTCCCGCAGCTGACGGTGCTGTCGATCGCGCCGCTGCTCGCCCGTGCGATCCGCGAGGTGTTCGACGACGGATCGGTGACCTCGCTCTTCGACGGGAACGCGTGACGTGACCGTCGACGCGCGCGGTGACCGCGGCCCCCGAGGCGGGGTCACCGTGCGCGGGCACGGCGCGGCCGACACCGTGCCCGACGTCGTCGTCGCCGACCTCGCGACCGAGGTCCGGTCCGCCGACGTCGGCGCCGCGCTGCGCGAGGCGACCGACGCGCTGGCCGCCGTGCGCGCCGCGCTACGGGCCGCCGGTGTCGAGGACCGTGCGGTGCGCACCGGCAGCACGTCGACGTGGACCGAGCAGACCGGGCCCGACGGTGCGGACCTGCGCGTCGTCGCGCGCCTCGGGCTCGTCGTCACGCTGCGGGACGTCCCCGCGGCCGGTGACGTCGTCGGCGCGGCCCTCGCCGCGGGCGGTGCGGCCGTGCGGCTGGGCGGGCTGCGCCTCGTCGTCAGCGACCCGGCGCCCGCGCAGGCCCGCGCCCGCGAGGCGGCGTGGCAGGACGCGCACGCGAAGGCCGAGCACCTCGCGGCGCTCGCCGGGCGGGTGCTGGGCGACGTGCTGCGCGTGCACGAGGACGAGCCGGGCGGGGGAGCCGTGCCGCGGTTCGCGCGCGCCGGGGCGCAGGCCCTCGCGGTGCCCGTCGAGCCCGGTGAGCAGACCGTGCAGGCGGCCGTGACGGTGAGGTGGGCCTGGGCGGACGACCCGGCCTGACCACGGGACGCCACCCAGCCGTCCGCACAGCCGACCGCACAGCCGACCGGGTGCCGAGCCGGCGCCACCGTCCGGTAGGATCTTCAGGTTGCCTCGGCGAGGGACGACGGACGGTCCACCGGAAGCACGATCTCCGGGACGGCCCCTCCGGCTCCGTGATCGACTGGGTGGTCGCCTCCGCGTGCCCGTCCTGCGTCCCGCGTCGAGGCCACCGGGCCACGCGCCCGCACCTGGAACCCCCGGCCCCAGGGCCGCACGACAGACCCCGCGCCCGCGCCATCACCGCGGCGCCACGCCACGCCTGAGGAGCACACGTGTCCGAGATCAAGCTCGCCGCCACCGCCCGCAACGAGTTCGGCAAGGGCGCCGCGCGCCGCCTGCGCCGCGCCAAGCAGATCCCCGCCGTCCTGTACGGGCACGGCACCGACCCGCTGCACGTCGCGCTGCCGGGCCACGAGACGATGCTCGCGCTCAAGCACTCGAACGCGCTGTACTCGATCGAGCTCGACGGCACGTCCACGCTCGCGATCGTCAAGGACGTCCAGCGCGACGTCGTGCGCCAGGTCATCGAGCACGTCGACCTGCTGATCGTGAAGAAGGGCGAGAAGGTGTCGGTCGACGTGCCCGTCCACGTCGTCGGCGAGTCCGCCCCCGGCACGATCCACGTCGTCGAGACGCAGAACCTGTCCCTCGAGGCCGAGGCGACGCACCTGCCGCAGGGCGTCGAGGTCTCGATCGAGGGCCTCCAGGGCGGCGCGACCGTCACCGCCGGCGACGTCGTCCTGCCCGAGGGCGCGACGCTCGTGACCGACCCGGAGATCACGGTCGTGACGATCAGCGTGCCGCAGGCGTCCGCCGCCGACGTCGCCGCGGACGCGGCCGTCGCCGACCTCGCCGCGCAGCAGTCGGCCGCGTCGGCCGCCGAGGACGCCTGAGCCTCGGACCGCCCGACACGACGCCCGGTACCGTCCACGGTGCCGGGCGTCGTCGTACCCGAGGTCCACGCACCGCGCCCGTCGACGTCTGGCACCCGCGCCCCTGCCCCGCACCCGAGCACCGCCCGCACCCCTGGAGGACCACCCCGTGAGCGACGGACCCTGGCTCGTCGTCGGCCTCGGCAACCCCGGCGCGCAGTACGCCGGCAACCGGCACAACGTCGGCCAGATGGTGCTCGACGAGCTCGCGCGCCGCACGGGTGCGGCGTTCGCGTCGCGCGGTGGCGGCCTGCTCGGCCGGCGCCCGCAGGCCGCGACCGCCGACGTGCGGCTCGGCACGCTGCCGGGCGGTGCGCCGGGTCCGCGCGTCGTCCTCGCCAAGCCGACGACGTACATGAACGTGTCCGGCGGCCCCGTCGCGGCGCTCGCGCGCTACCACGACGTGCCCGTCGAGCGCGTGGTCGTCGTGCACGACGAGCTCGACATCCCGTTCGCCGACGTGCGGCTCAAGCGCGGCGGCGGCGAGGGCGGTCACAACGGGCTGCGGGACACGAGCAAGGCGCTCGGCAGCAAGGAGTACGTGCGTGTGCGCGTCGGCGTCGGCCGGCCCCCCGGCCGCCAGGACCCGGCGGACTTCGTCCTCAAGGACTTCGCGGGTGCCGAGAGGAAGGACCTGCCGTGGCTCGTCGACCGGGCGGCGGACGCCGTCGAGGCCGTGGTCCTCGACGGTCTGGAGGCCGCACAGCTGCGGTTCCACACCAAGGTCTGAGCGCGCCGCACCGGACCTGGGCGCGCCGCACCGGACCTGGGCCGCCGCACCGGACCTGAGCACCGCACCGGAGCTGAGCGCGTGGTCGTCGGCGCGCGCCGGCCGCGCGTGCCGACGGGTGCCCGGTCCGTCCCGACCGGGCACCCGCCAGCGCGCGCGGGTGCGTGCGCGTCAGCTGCCGCGCCGGACGCTGACCGCGGCGCCGTCGTCGTACACGTTGCGGGCGACGGTCATGTGGGCGCTGGTCGTCGGCGGCGCGATGATGGCGCAGTTGCCCACGGACGTCTGCCGGCCGAAGACGTTGTCGGTGATCACGACGCCCAGGAACGGCCCCTTGCCCTTCTCGGCGAAGTTGACGGTGCACCCGCCGCCGTCGGCCCAGTTGCCGACGATGTGCAGGTCCGACACCGGACCGCGGTCCTGCGTCAGCTGGATCCCGCTGTTCGTGGCGCCCTCGATCGTGTTGCCGATGATCCGGAACCCGGAGCCGGCCTGGATCTGGATGCTGTCGTCGTGGCTGGGCTCGCCGCCCTGCAGCGGGTCGTTCTCGTAGTGCAGGTTGTCGTGCAACCACGACGCCTCGATCGTCACGTTGCCCCCGGTGAGGTGGAACGAGTCGATGACGTGGTGGATGTTGCTGCGCCGGACGGTGATGTTCTGGCCGCGTACACCGTCGATGTGCGCCGACGGGCTCTGCGCGTACAGCTCGCTGTCCTCCACCACCACGCTGGCGCCCTGCACGGTGCTGGACACCAGCGAGCGCTGCTCGTTCGTCGCGTAGCCGCGGATGACCGAGCGCCGGATCGTCACGTCCGGGGCGGCGATCTTCACGAACCCGCGGATGTCGAGGGAGTCGATCACCGCACCGGGCGTCGTGACGGTGAGGTCGCCCTCGTGGACGGTCAGCTTCGTGCCGCTCGGCACCCCGGTGTTCGACGGACCGGGACGCCCGCCGGGGCGTGCCGGCGCGGCGCTCGGCGCCGGCGTCGGCCGGGCGGCTGCGGACGTGGGGCTCGGGGTCGCCGCCCGGGTCGGTGTCGGTGTCGGGCTCGCGGACGGCGTCGGTGTCGCGCGCGGTGTGGGTGCGACGGACCGCGTCGGCGAGGGCGTGGGCGTCGCCGTGCGGGTGGGCGCCGGGCTCGGGGCGGGTGCCAGGACGGCCGGACCGCCCACGACGTGGCCGACCACCCGCGGCTGGATCCGGACGCTCGCGTCGCTGCTGGTCAGCGTGATCGTGTCGCGGCGTGGCCCGCCGAGCGGCACGAGCGCGAGGTTGCGTGCCGGGGCCTCGGGCGATGCCGTGAGGAAGGAGGTGCGGCCGCACGCGGCCGACGCGGCGGTGCCGGGGCACGCGGACACGTTGGTGGCGCGCCACGCGCCGGTGCCCGTGAGGTCGAGCGCGACCGCCGACGTGCCGCGCGGCACGTCGGGGACCCGCAGCGTGACGCTGCGCCCCGAGCCCACCACGACGCTGCCGAGCGTGACCGGGGCGTCCAGGACGCGGTACGACCCGCCCTCGGGCTCGACGCTGCGGCTCACGAACCACCCGTCGACGTCGATGTCGACGCGGTGGTCGCCGCGCAGGTTGAACAGCTGGAGACGCGCGGGGGAGGACGTGTCGAGCCGGACGACCGCCGACGTCTGCCGCGTCCGGCCCGGGAGCTGGTTGAGCACGGACGTCGCGGCGCACCGGGACGCGTCCTGCTGCGCGGGGCAGACGCTGAGGTAGGAGTCGGAGGAGCTGTTGCGCGTCGTGACGCGCAGCGCCACGGCGGTGGCGCCGGCCGGGACGTCCGGCAGGCGCACGCCGGTGGCGCCACGGCCCGCGACGGCGGCGCCGTCGACCACGCGGCGCGGCTCGACCGGCACGTAGAGCGCGTCCCGTGCGGTCGTCGCGACCACGCCGAAGCCGTGCAGGTCGGCGAACACGCGTGCCGGGCCGTCCGCGTGGATCGTGACGCTCGTCTGCTGCGGCGTGACGGGGACGGTGACGACGACCGAGCCGGGTTCGCCCGCCGGGACCACGAGACCGGGGTGCGCGCGGCAGGCGGCGCTGGCGGTGGTGCCGGGGCAGACCGACACCGCCGTGCTCCGCGCGGTGGTGCGGGAGGCGGTGAGCTGCAGCGTCGCGCTCCTGGCGCCCGCGGGCACCTGCGGCAGGGCGACGGTCGTGGTGCGGTCGGCGGCGAGGTCGGTTCCCGCCAGCACGCGCTGCGGCTCGACCGGTCGGTAGCCCGCGACCGGGGCCGACGACGCGGGGCCGATCCCGACGACGACCAGGGCGGCCGCGAGCGGTGCCAGCAGGACGACGGGGACCCGCCGTCGTCGTGGTCGGCGCGTGCGTCGGGGGCGGTCGTCGGTCGGGCTGGCGGCGTGTCGTCCTCGCACGTGGGGTCTCCGGTGTCGGGGTCGTGGGCACGGGTCGGGTGCGCCGGCCGGACGGGGCGCCCGGCGTCACGCCCCAGCGGACCGTGCGCCGCGTGCTCCGAGCCGTGTGGAGCCGGCCCACCACGTTGGCGCCCGAGCATAGGGGAGTACGCCATTCGGGCGAATGCCGTGATCGACACAAACCGCGCATCGCGCACGTCGATCCGCACTGACCTGCAGCGACGGGGTGCTGGACGAGTGACCGCATGGTGAGACGACAACGCGGCCGACCCCCGGGGGAGTCGGCCGCGTCGCTGGTGCGTGGTGGGGTCAGGAGCCCTTGCGCACCGTCACCGCAGCGCCGTCGGTGTAGAAGTTGTTCGCGACGGTCGGCTTGGTCGTCGTCGGCGAGATGATCGCGCAGTTGACGTGCTTGGTGGTGCGGCCGAACGTGTTGTCCAGGATCGAGATCCGCTGGAACGGGCCCTTGCCCTTCTCGGCGAGGTTGATGGTGCAGCCGCCGCCGTCGAGCAGGTTCGCCTCGATGCTCACGTCGGACACCGGACCCTGGTCCTGCGTGAACTGGATGCCGGTGTTGGTCGCACCCGAGATGTTGTTGCCGTAGATCCGGATGTTGGAGCCCTTCTGGATCTGGATGCTGTCGTCGTGGCTCGGGGTGTTCTTCTGCGCGGGGTCGACCTCGTAGTGCAGGTTGTCGTGCAGGTAGGAGCCCTCGATCGTCACGTTGTCGCCGTAGATGTGCGCCATGTCGATGACGTCGTGCAGGTTGACGCGGCGCAGCGTGAAGTTCCAGCCGCGGACGCCGTCGATCCACGGCCCGGGGTGCGCGTTGTACAGCTCGCTGTCCTCGATGGTGACCGAGGCGCCGGCCGTGGTGTTGGTGACCAGAGCGGTCTGCTTGGTGGTCTCCTTGCCGCGGATGACGGAGTTCTTGATGACGACGTCCTTGGCCTTCACGGTGACGACGCCGCGCACGTCCAGGCCGTCGACGACCTGGCCGGGGGTGCTCAGGACGAGGTCGCCCTGGTGCACCGTCAGCTTGGTCCCGGCCGGCACGCCGGTGGTCGAGGCGTCCGGCACGTAGTCGCCGATCTGCGGCTTGGGTGCCGGAGCCGGTGCCGGAGCGGGCGCGGGTGCCGGGGCAGGCGCGGGTGCCGGTGCGGGCGCGGGTGCCGGAGCCGGTGCGGGCGCGGGTGCCGGGGCCGGGGCCGGGGCCGCGAGGTTGGGCGTGGCGTCGAGCGCGCCGGCCGCGAAGCCCGTGAAGCTGGCCGCGACGGGCGCGTTGGTGACGCCGGGGGCGGCGTAGGCGCGCAGGGCGACCGCGCCCTCGCGCTGCAGCGCGGCGGTCTTGTCGGTCGCGGTCACGTTCCACGCGGCGGGCTCCGCCGCGCCGGTCTGCCAGACCTTGGCGCGCAGCGTGGTCGTGCCCTTGCCCTCGGTCTGGACGCGGACCTGGAGGCTGCCGCCGTTGGTGTAGGAGAGGTTCGGCAGGTTCACCGCGGTGAGCGTCGTGGCGGCGCCGCCGTTGATGGTGACGAGCGAGGGGCGGACGCCGCCGCCGGCGAGGAACTTCAGGCGCAGCAGGTAGCCGGAGGTGTCGTCGACGGCGCGGGTGACGACGTCCAGGTCCACGGCACCGCCGGTCGGCACCTTGGCGAGCGCGACCTGCGTCCGCACCTCGGTGCTGCTGGAGCGCACGTTGCGCAGCGCCGCGCCGAGCTGCCAGCCCGCGGAGCGCACGGTCATCGTGGCCACCCCGTTGGCGAGCGTGTAGTCGCGCGCCTCACCGCCCGACGTGGTCCACGCGCCACCGGTGGTCGCGGTGCCCCAGCCGGAGGTGGAGGTGCGGCGGAAGTCGTCGGCGGCGACGAGTCCGGCCGTGGCTGCCGTCGCGACCTGCGGCGACGCCGCCTGGGCGGACGTCGGCAGGAGGGTCGCCGAGAGCGTCAGGGCGAGGGTTCCGGCGACGAGGGTAGCCGTGACGCGTCCGCCGGCGAGCGTACGAGGGCGTGCGGTAGCCATGCGAGTACTCCTTGTGTGGGGGGACGAACCGCCGCCCGGGGGACCGGCCCAGGGGGAGAGGGCCGGAGGCGTGGGGCGCTTGTGGCGTCCCGTGCGGTGATGTTTGAAACGTTACAAGGAGCCCTGATCGCGGGGAAGGATGATGTATCTGGACGATTGTCCGAATGCGCTCCGGCTCACCCGGTAGACAAATCGGTCACCCGATCGAGTGAAGGTGTGCTGACCAGCGCGGATATTGGAACGTTTCATTCCCGCGTGCGGCCCGCAGTGGCGAGGGCCGAGCGCACTGCTGTGACGAAGGTCACAGCCGACGCATCCCATGTGAGGGTTGCCAGGTGCCGGGCGGCCGTGCCGGTGTCGAGCCGCAGCGCTCCCGACACCGCGTCGACCATGTGCCCGGCGAGCGTCCGCGCGGCGTCCGGGGCGGACGCGTCGAAGTAGATGCAGGCGTCGCCGCCCGCCTCGGGGATCGCCGTGGCGTCCGACGCGACGACCGGTGTGCCCGCCGCGAGCGCCTCGATCACCGGGATGCCCCAGCCCTCGCCACGGCTCGGGAACAGCAGCGCCCGCGCCCCGCCGTACAGCGCGGTCAGCTCCGCGCCCGGCACGTCCTGCAGGTGAACCACGCGCGGGTCGGCCGCCAGCCGCGCGAGCGTCCGCGCGTCCTCGCGGTCGTCGCGGCCGACGACGACGAGCCGGACGTCCGGGTCGTCGACGAGCTGCAGGGCGTCGAGCGCGAGCCGCAGGTTCTTGCGGGGCTCGAGCCGACCCACCATCAGCAGGTACGGCGTGCCCGCGGGCAGCGCGTCCGGCCACGCGCCGCCGGCCGGCGCGGGTGTCGCGCCGTTGCGCACGAGCAGCACCTCGTCCGCCGACCGCCCGTACGTGCGCACGATCTGGGCGCGCGAGTACTCCGAGACCGTCGCCACCGTGCCCGCGCGCCGTGCCGCGGCACCGACCAGGATCCGGTTGCGCCAGCGGGTGCCGCGGTCGAAGAACTCCGGGTGGGTCGCGAACAGCACGTCGTGCACCACGACGAGCTGCCGCCGGGCGTGCCGCGGCGGGCTGAAGTACTGCGTCACCAGCACGTCGAGCCGGTCACGCCGCATCGCGGCAGGCCAGAACCGCAGGTTGCGACCCACCGCTCCGCCCGGCGGCAGCACGCGGTGCTCGACCGGCACGTCCTGCCCGATCAGCGCGGCCGAGCGACCCGGGTCGCCCGAGTACGCGACGAACGTCAGGTCCGGCGCCAGCAGCGGTGCGCGACGCAGCAGCTCCGTGACCCACGTGCGCGTCCCCTGGAACTTGCCGTCGAGGACGTGCGCGTCCACCCCGACGCGCGGCCCGCCGGCGGTGGGCCGCCGCGTCGTCACGACGCCCGCCCCGCCGGTGCGGCCGCACGGTCGCGCCGCGCCGCGCCCGCGACCCGCAGCAGGCCCTCGGCCGACCCCCGCAGCGCCGACAGCACCGGCCGAGGCGAGCGCAGGAGCTGCCGGCGCCCGCCGCGCAGCACGACGGCACGCGCGTACGCCGGGGCCGTCAGCACCCAGCGCCGCCGGTCGGGGGGAGCCAGGTGCTTGGCGGCGAACAGCAGGCGGTTGCGCGTGTTGAAGCGGTAGTACGCCGGCGACTTCGCCCGCGCGCCCGGCTCGCCCTGCGTCCCCCCGGCGTCGTGCACCGCGACGAGGTCCTGCCGGACGTGGACGGTGCCGCCCGCCCGCGTGCACCGGTACGACAGGTCGACGTCCTCCCAGTACAGGAAGTAGTCGGGGTCGAACCCGCCCAGGTGCTCCCACCACGACGTCGACGTCGCGAGGCACGCGCCCGACACCCAGCCCTCGTCCTGCGGCGTCCCGTCGGTCACCACGTTGCGGGTGCGCCCGGCCGCGACGTCGATCCGGCCCCCCGTGAACCAGGGGCGGCCGTCGGTCCGCACGATGCGCGGCGACACGAGCGCGCGCGGCGTGCGCGCGACCTGCTCGGCCAGCGCGTCGAGCGTCGCGGCGTCGACCACCGCGTCGGGGTTGAGGAGCACGAGCGCGTCGCACCCGAGCGCGGCGGCGCGCGCGGCGCCCGCGTCGCACGCCGGTCCGAAGCCGGGGTTGCCCTGCTGCTCGACCAGCTCCCAGCCGTGCTCGCGGGCGCAGGCCCGCACGTCGGCGCGTGCCGCCGCGTCCCGCAGGTTGTCGACGACGACCACCCGGTGCGGGGTGCGCAGCGCCGCCCGGTCCACGCGTGCGAGGTTCGCACGCAGCAGCTCGGCGGACCCGTAGCTCACGACGACGATCCCCAGCACGGACGAACGCTATCTTGTCGGGACGAAACGCCGCGCCGCGGGTGCGGGTGAGACCGGGGCCGGCTCCGGCCCGGAGGGGCGGGCTCGGCCATGACCAGGACTCCCGGGGCCCGTACGGGTCGCGTCGGGCTGCCGCGGGTGCGGCTGTACGAGACCGTGCGCACGGCCCACCTCGAGCGGGCGCGCGAGCTCGCGCCCGCGTCGATCCTGTACCGCCGACGGCGCTACGACTTCGACGCGTCCCTGACGGCCGGTCTCGACCTCGTCGAGGCCGGTCCGCTGCGCGCCGCCGTCGTCCTCGCGCGCTCGGACGTGCGGGAGGTCGAGGTCAACGAGCCGCTCATGGTCTCGAGCCTGCGGCGCACCGCGATGGCGCTGGCCGCGGTCGACGTCCGCGCGGCGCTGCGGCGGCGGCCGCGCCCCGTGGTCACGACGTACGCGATCGCCAACGACGAGCGCCCCCCCGTGCGCCCCGGTGCGCTGGGCCGGGCGCGGCGGCTGGTCGACCGTGCGCTCGTGCGGCACGTGGCGCGGCGGGTGGACCGTGCGGTGTTCGGCACCGCCGCCGCGCGCGACCTCTACGCGGCGCAGGCGCCCGCCGTGCTGCGCGCCCGGCACACGCTGCTGTGGGCCCTGCCCACGCCGTGCGCGTGCGGTCCGGTGGGCAGCCCGGCTCCCGGCAGCGTCCTGTTCGTCGGCGCCTTCGAGGAGCGCAAGGGTGTGCGGCAGCTGCTCGCCGCGTGGCCGCTCGTGGCCGCCGCGTGCCCCGACGCGCGGCTCACGCTCGTCGGCACGGGACCGCTGCTGGCCGACGTCGAGGCCTTCGCCGCCGGCCGGGCGGACGTCGAGGTGGTGGTCGACCCGCCGCGGTCCGAGGTCCACCGGCTGCAGCGGGAGCACGCCGTGGCCGTGCTGCTCTCGCAGCGGACCCGCACGTGGCGCGAGCAGGTCGGGCTGCCGGTCGTCGAGGGGCTCGCGCACGGCTGCGCCGTCGTGGCGACCGACGAGACGGGCCTCGCCGACTGGTTGCGGGAGCACGGGCACGGTGTGCTCCCGGTGTCGGCGGGGGCCGCGGCCGTCGCGCAGGAGGTGCGCGCGCGGATCACGCGTGCGCGCGCGGCGTCGGACGTGCTGGCCGACCTGCCCGCGCAGGACGGGCGGCTGGCGGCCGACGCGTGGCTCTTCGGACCCGCAGGGGTGACGACGGACGTGCGAAGCGGTTCAGACGGCGGGTGAAAAGGGGCCCGAAGGGATGAACTGGACATACGGTGCGTAATACGTTCAGCCGCAGTTCATCATCCATTCGGGGGGTGCTCGTCCATGACTGTGACCGCCGGGACCGGTGCCGACGGCGCCGCGCACGACGACAGCCCGGCGTTCGACCGGCGTCGGCCGGCGCGGTACCCGCGCAGGTCGTGGGCCTCGCCCGAGCCGTTCGTCGTGCGTGCCACCGAGCACAACTCGGCGTCGGACGCCCTCGGTGCGCTGCCCTGGGTCCGCAGCGCGGTCGGGTACCGCCGCACGACCGTCGTCGTCGACAGCGCCTCGGCCGCGCTCGCGATGCTCGCGACCTCGCGGGCCGGTGGCGCCGGCTGGGCGACGTCGGCGGTGGTCGCCGTGGTCGCCGCGATCGTGCTGCCCGTGACGGTCGCCGCGATGCGCGGGTACGAGCGCCACCGGCTCGGGGACGGCCCCGCCGAGTTCCAGGTCGTGCCCCGTGCCGGGATCGTGCTCGGCGCGTTCGTCATGGCGCTGGCCTACCTCGCGTCGCTCGCCGTGCCCCGCACGGCGGTGCTGCTCGGTGTGCCGGCCACGCTCGGGCTCGCGTGCGGTGCGCGCTACGTCCACCGGCGCGTGCTGCACGCCGCGCGCTGGCACGGACGCGCCATGATGCGCACGGTCGTGGTGGGTGAGAGCGCTTCCGTCGAGCCCGTCGTCCACGACCTCGGCATCGCACCGCACCACGGCTACCTCGTGATCGGGACGTGCCTCGCCGACCTCGACCCAGCGGACGCCGCCCGGGTCCCGGTGCCGACGCTCGGTGCGCTCGCCGACGTGCCGCAGGTCGTCGCCGACCACGCCGTGTCGGTGGTCGTCGTCGCGGGCGACGCGCTGCGCGGCCCCGCCCTGCGACGCCTGTCGTGGGCGCTGCGGCGGGCCGGCGCCGAGCTCGTGGTCGCGCCGGGCCTCGTCGAGGTCTCGCAGGAGCGCGTCTCGGTGCAACCCACCGCGGGGCTGTCCCTGCTGCGCCTCGAGATCGAGCCGCCGCGGCGCCGGCTGCTCGCCAAGGCCGTGCTCGACCGCGCGCTCGGGCTCCTCGCACTCCTGCTGCTGTCGCCGGTGCTGCTGGTCAGCGCGCTCGCCGTGCGCGTGTCGTCGCCCGGGCCCGTGCTGTACCGGCAGGTGCGGGTCGGTGTCGACGGGCGGGAGTTCGTGCTGTGGAAGCTGCGCAGCATGTACGTCGACGCCGACCGGCGCCGCGCCGACCTGCTCGCGAGCTCCGACCGCGACGGCCTGATGTTCAAGATGGTCCAGGACCCGCGCGTCACGCCCGTCGGCCGCGTGCTGCGCCGCTTCTCGGTGGACGAGCTGCCGCAGCTCTGGAACGTCGTGCGCGGTGACATGTCGCTCGTCGGCCCGCGCCCCCCGCTGCGCGAGGAGGTGCGCGAGTACCGCGGCGACGTGCACCAGCGGCTCAACGTCAAGCCCGGCCTCACGGGGCTGTGGCAGGTGAGCGGGCGCGCCGACCTGGGGTGGGACGAGTCGATCCGGCTGGACCTGCGCTACGTCGACAACTGGTCCGTGACGATGGACCTGATGATCCTGTGGAAGACGTTCCGCGCCGTGATCGGCGGTGCCGGTGCGTACTGACGCGGCAGCCCCTCTCACCCGTCACCGGCCGTGGCTCGGCCGGTGGTACCCGAGCGGTACCACCTCGCCGAGGCACCTCGGCCGGGACGTCGACCTGGAGGAGTGCTCATGATCGCCCGTCCGCTGCGCGTCGCCCTGATCGGCACCCGCGGCGTGCCCGCGCGCTACGGCGGCTTCGAGACGTGCGTCGAGGAGGTCGGGTCGCGTCTGGCCGCCCGCGGCCACGACGTGCTCGTGTACTGCCGGTCCGCCGACGGGGTGCAGCCGGCGGCGCAGTACCGCGGCATGCGCCTGACGCACCTGCCGGCGATGCGGCGGCGGACGCTCGAGACGCTCAGCCACACCGCGCTCTCGGTCGCGCACCAGGTCACGCACGCCGTCAACGCCGCGGTCGTGTTCAACGCCGCCAACGCGCCGCTGCTGCCCGCGCTGCGCGCGCGCCGGATCCCCGTCGCGACGCACGTCGACGGGCTCGAGTGGCGGCGCGCCAAGTGGAGCGGCAACGGCCGGCGCTACTACCGGCTCGCCGAGTCGCTGGCCGTGCGCTGGTCGGACGCGCTCATCGCGGACGCCGGGGGCATCGCGGACTACTACGCGGAGGAGTTCGGCGCGGACACCGAGCTCATCGCCTACGGTGCACCGCTCGTCGACGGTGGTGCCGCGCACCGGCTCGCCGAGCTCGGGGTGCGACCCGACGGCTACCACCTGGTCGTGGCGCGGTTCGAGCCGGAGAACCACGTCGACCTCATCGTCGAGGGGTACGTGCGCTCGCGCGCCACGCTGCCCCTGGTCGTCGTCGGGTCCGCACCGTACGCGGACGTGTACAGCCGGCGCGTCCAGGCCGCCGCCGACGGTCGCGTGCGTCTGCTCGGCGGCGTGTGGGACTCCGAGCTGCTCGACCAGCTCTACGCCCACGCGCGCACCTACCTGCACGGCCACAGCGTGGGCGGCACCAACCCGTCCCTGCTGCGGGCCATCGGGGCGGGCGCACCGACCGCCGCGTTCGACGTCACGTTCAACCGCGAGGTCCTGCGCGGTGCGGGGCGCTGGTTCGCCACGGCGCAGGACGTCACGCGCGTCGTCGAGGAGGCCGAGGACGACCCCGTCGCCGCCCACGCGAGGGGTGAGGCGCTGCGCGAGCGTGCGCGCGACTACGACTGGGACGACGTCGCCGACCGGTACGAGGACCTGTGCCGACGGCTCGCGTCGGGTGCGCTGCGCGCGCGGCGGCGGCCCACCGGGCGCCGGCGTGCGGCCCGCGTGCCGGAGCTGCCGGCCGACGCGCCCGCGGCCCTGACGCCCTCGGTGGACCTGGCCGGACGAGTGGGAGCAGACACATGACCAAGGTCCTCGCGGACGACCACCCGGGCCGCTCCCGCGCGCAGGACGAGAGCTTCGCGGCGGTCCTCGCGCGCCTCGGTGCCGTGCAGAAGGGCGCGCGGGGCGCGCCGGCCTACTCGCGGTTCGTCAACCGCCGCGCGGGCCGGCTGCTCGCAGCGGCCGCGTACCGCGCCGGCCTCGCGCCGAACCACGTGACGGTCGTCAGCGCGTGCTTCACGTTCGCGGCGGTCGCGCTGCTCGCCGTGGCACCGCCCGCGTGGTGGAGCGGGCTGCTGGTCGCCGTGCTCCTGCTGGTCGGGTACGCGTTCGACAGCGCGGACGGGCAGGTCGCCCGGCTGCGCGGGGGAGGCACGATCGCGGGCGAGTGGCTGGACCACGTGGTCGACGCCGTCAAGGTCTCGACGCTGCACCTCGCGCTCGCGGTCGGGCTGTACCGCGCGGACGTCGTCGACCCGTCGTGGCTGCTGCTGCCGCTCGCGTACTCCGCGGTGTGGTCCGTGCTCTTCTTCACCATGATCCTCAACGACCAGCTGCGGCGTCAGGCGGGCGGGACCATGCGTGCCACCCGGACCGACGAACGCCCGTCCGTGCTGCGCTCGCTCGTCGTCGCGCCGACCGACTACGGGGTCCTGTGCCTCGCGTTCCTGCTGTACGGCGCGACGACCGTGTTCCTCGGGGTGTACGGGCTCCTCGCGCTGGCGACCCTCGGCTACCTCGTGCTCGCGCTGCGGTCGTGGTTCCGCGAGATGAGCACGCTGCGCCGCCCCGCGGGTCAGGCCCACGGCGGTGAGGCGTGAGGGCCCGCCTCGCGGCCGTCCCGCGACCCGTCCTGGTCGCCGTCGGGGTCGCGCTGGCCGCGGCGCTCGCCGTCGCGGTCGCCCTGCTGCTGACCGCCGGCCGCGACACGGCGACGGGCCCCGGGCCCACGGGGACGGTCGCCGGCGCCACCGCCGAGGCGACCGCCGCCCCGACCCCGACGCCCGCACCGTCCGAGGCGGCAGCGGACGCCGGTGAGGAGGCGCCGCCCGCCCCCGACGCACCGGTGGTCGTGGACGCCGACCTCGCCGCACCGTACGAGCCGACGACGACGGACCCCGTGGCGCTCGACGCGACCGCGACCTTCTCCGACGGCGTCACGGCGCGGCTGGTCTCGCTCGAGGCCGTGCAGGGCGAGGCGCAGGGACCCGGTGAGGTAGCCGGTCCGGCCGTGCGCGTGACCGTCGAGCTGACGAACGGCACGGCGGGCGCGGTGGGCCTGGGCGCGGCGGTCGTCAACGCGTACGCCGGCGCGGACGCGCTGCCCAGCGAGCCGCTGAGCGGTCCGCGCGCGCAGCCGTTCGGCGGCGTCCTCGCGCCGGGGGCGTCCGTGTCCGCGTCGTACGTGTTCCGGGTGCCCGAGGGCCTGCGCGACCGGCTGCAGGTCACGGTGAGCCACGACCCCCGGGTCGCGGACGTGCTCTTCGAGGGTGCGGCGCCCTCCGCCTGACCGGCTCCCGGACGCCTGACCGGATGTCACCCGGTCGAGTGTACGACTTCACCCGGTATGACCCCTTTTGTGGGGTTATCGCGTCATACGATCGGCCCAACGCCTCTTCGAGTGCCCCGGGATGCCCCCATGACCGTCAGCCGTTCTCCCTTGCAGACCGCGATCGTCCGTGCGACGGCCGTGCTGTCCGGTACCGCCGTCGCCACGGCGGGCCTCGTCGCGGCGGTGGCGCCACCCGCCGCAGCCGACACGCATCCGCCCGCGGGTCAGCCGCGCACCGTCACGGCGGACGCCCTGCCGACCGTCCAGATCGACGGTGTGGTGTGGCAGCAGGCCCTCGTCGGCGACGTCGTCTACGCGGGCGGCGAGTTCGCGACGGCCCGTCCGGCGGGCGCGGCCCCCGGCGTGGGCACGGTGCCGCGGGCCAACCTGCTGCGGTTCGACGTGCGCACCGGCGTGCTCGACTCGGCGTGGGCGCCCCAGCCCAACGCGCAGGTGCGGGCCGTCGTGCGCTCGCCCGACGGGCGCCGCGTGTACATCGGCGGCAACTTCACCTCCGTCGCGGGCGTCAACCGGTACCGCATCGCCGCGTTCGACACGGCGACCGGCCAGCTCGTCACCACCTTCAACGCCGGCACCAACGGCCAGGTGCGCGCGCTCGCGGCGACCGACACCACCCTGTACGCCGCCGGCATCTTCACGCAGGCGGGCAGCCAGGCCCGCACGCGGCTCGCGGCGTTCGACACGACGACCGGTGCGCTCAGGCCGTGGAACCCCAGCATCGACGACGGCTCGGTCTCGGCGCTCGCGGTCTCGCCCGACGGCGCCACGGTCGTCGCCGGCGGCAACTTCACGTCCGTGAACGGCAGCGCCGCGGCACCGGACGGTCTCGCGCGGTTCGACGCGACCACGGGTGACGCCCTCGACTTCCCCGCGACGTCGCAGATCCGCAACGGCGGCGTCAACGGCTCGATCCTGGGGCTGAAGGGTGACGCCGAGAAGCTCTACGGCGTCGGGTACACGTGGGGTCGCACGGGCGGCACCATGGAGGGCACGTTCGCGGTCGACTGGGGCACGGGTGAGCTCGCGTGGGTCGCGGACTGCCACGGGGACTCGTACGCGGTGCACCCGCAGGGTGACGTCATCTACACCGCGAGCCACCAGCACTACTGCGCCAACGTCGGCGGGACGCCCCAGAACGACGAGTGGCAGTACTACCGGGCGAACGCGATGACGAGCGCCGCGACGCACACGGCCGGGCGCGAGCACCTCGGGTACACGAACTACGAGGGGACGCCGGCGCCGACGATCCTGCACTGGTACCCGGACCTCGACACGGGTCTGTACACCGGGCAGAACCAGGGGCCGTGGGCCGTGACGGGTGACGACCGGTACGTCGTCATGGGCGGTGAGTTCCTCAACGTGAACTTCCGCCGGCAGCAGGGTCTCGTGCGGTTCGCCGTGAGCGAGATCGCCCCGAACACGACCGGGCCGCAGGTCCCGACCGCCGACTTCGTGCCCACCGCCCGCGCCGTGGGCGCCGGGGCGGTGCGCATCTCCTGGACCGCCAACCACGACTTCGACAACGAGCGGCTCACCTACACCGTGCTGCGTGACGGCACGCCCGTCGGGTCGGTGACCCGGCGGTCGGTGGTGTGGAAGCGACCGGCGCAGGGCTTCACCGACACCGGCCTGCAGCCCGGCTCGACGCACTCCTACGTCGTGCGCGTGACCGACCCGTCCGGCAACAGCGTGCAGAGCGCGCCCGTGCAGGGGACGGCCGGCTCGGCGACCAGCGGCGTGCTGAGCCCGTACGCGCTGGCGGTCGCCGCCGACGGCGCGTCGCACCACTGGCGCCTCGACGAGACGACCGGCCCGGCGCAGGACAGCGCCGGCACGGACGACGCCCCGGTCGGCTCGGCCGTCGTGCGCGGTGTCGCCGGCGCGATCGTCGGCGACACGTCACGCGCCGCGACGTTCTCGAACAACTCGAACAGCCGCGTGGTCGAGCCGGTCCGTGAGCAGGCGTGGAACGAGCTGAGCGTCGAGGCGTGGATCCGCACGACGTCGACGGCCGGCGGCTGGGTGGTCGGGTTCGGCAGCAGCGCGACCCCGACGTCCAACAGCTCGTACCGCGACCGTCAGCTCTACGTCGACAGCGCGGGACGCGTGCAGTTCGGCGCCTCCCCGGGGCAGAGCCGCACGGTGCGCTCGCCGCGAGCCGTCAACGACGGTGCGTGGCACCACCTCGTGGGGACCATGGGGACCGAGGGCATGCGGCTGTACGTCGACGGCGAGCTCGTCGCGTCGCGGGACGACAACGCCACGGGTCGCAACGTCAGCGGGTTCTGGCGCATCGGCGGGGACAACCTCAGCGGGTGGCCGAACCAGCCGTCGTCCAACACGTTCGTCGGCTCGATCGACGAGGTCGCGGTGTACCCGTCGGTCCTGTCGGCGCAGACGGTCGCGTCGCACCACGCGCTCGGGACCACGGGCGAGCTGCCCCCGCAGCCCCCGGTCGCGGCCTTCACGGCCGTGGCGTCGGGACTGGCCGTCGACGTCGACGGGTCGGGGTCGTCGGCCCCGGACGGCACGCTGACGTCGTACGCGTGGGACTTCGGCGACGGCGCCACGGCGGCGGGCGGTGCGGTGGCCTCCCACACCTACGCCGAGGCGGGCACGTACACGGTCACCCTGACGGTCACCGACGACTCCGGTGCCACGGCCACGGTCGCGCACGACGTGACGGTCGCGGAGCCGCCGCCCAACCAGGCCCCCGTCGCCGCGATCGCGGCCACGTCGACCGGGCTGGTCGTCGCGGTGGACGCCTCCGGGTCGTCGGACCCGGACGGGACGGTCGCGTCCTACGCCTGGGGCTTCGGTGACGGTGGCACGGCCACGGGCGTGACCGCGTCCCACACCTACGCCGAGTCCGGGACGTACACGGTGACGTTGACGGTCACCGACGACGACGGCGCCACCGGCACCACGACCCGCGACGTCACGGTGAGCGCGCCGGTGGCCGACGAGCCGTTCGTGGCCGACGGCTTCGGCCGCACGACCGCCAACGGCTGGGGTGCGGCGGACATCGGGGGAGCGTGGACCGTCAGCGGCGGCAACGCGAACTTCTCCGTCGCCGACGGCGTGGGTGCCGTCCGCGTCGTGGGCGCGGGGTACCGGCTGACGTCGTCGCTGCCCGCGTCCTCGACGAGCACCGACCTGCGGGCCGACGTCGCGCTCGACGTCATGCCGAGCGGTGCGGGGACCGACCTCGAGCTCGCCGGCCGCGCGCTGGGGGCCTCCGACGGCTACCGCGCACGGCTCAAGATGCTGCCCACCGGCGTGGTGCGAGCGTCGCTGATCGCCACGGAGGGCGGGGCGACGTCGACGCTCGCGCAGGTGAACCTGCCCGGCGTGACGTACGAGGCGGGGCAGCGGCTGTCCGTGCGCCTGCAGGTCGACGGGACCGGCACGACACAGCTGCGGCTGAAGGTGTGGCCGGCGGACGTCGCGGAGCCGCAGGCGTGGTCGCTGAGCTCGACGCACTCCGGCCCGACCCTGCAGACCGCCGGCGGGATCGCGCTGTCCGTGTACACGTCGGCATCGACGACCACGCTGCCGCAGACGGCCCTCTGGAGCGGCGTCGTCGCACGCCCCGTCCTGCCCTGACGGCCGGTCGCGCCGGCCGGTCGCACCGGGACCGCGGGCCGGGTGCGCATCCCACCACCACGGATGCGCGCCCGGCCCGGCCGGGTGCCCCGGCCACGTCCTGTCCGGACGACCCGGCGTGCCATGATCGTGACAAAACGGTCCACACCAGTCAGGGTCCACACCAGTCACGGTCCGGACCGGTGACGGTCCGGACCAGCCACGGTCCACCCGGTCAGGGGCCACGACAGTCAGGGGGCGCCCGATGGGCGGAAGCAGCACGACGGACGCGGAGGGGCCCCGGGCCCCTGGCCGGCAGCGTGACCCGCGGACGGTCGTGGCGGTGCTGACGTACCGACGCCCGGACGACCTGCGGGCGGTGCTGCCGCACCTCGTCGAGCAGGCTCGCCTGCTCGACCCCCCGGCCGGTGTGCTCGTGGTCGACAACGACCCCGACGGCGGTGCGCGTGACGCGGTCGCCCCCGTCCCGGGTGTCGACGTGCGGTACGTGCACGAGCCCGCGCCGGGGATCGCGGCGGCCCGCAACCGCGCGCTCGACGAGTGCGCCGACGCGGACCTTGTCGTCTTCATCGACGACGACGAGCGGCCGGTGCCCGCGTGGCTGCGCCTGCTCGTCGACACCTACCTGGTCGACCGCCCCGAGGCGGTCGTCGGGCCCGTCGTCAGCGAGTACGTGCACGAGCCCGACGCGTGGGTCCGCGCCGGCCGGTTCTTCGACCGCCGACGCCTGCGGACCGGCACCGTCACCGACGTCGCGGCGACGAACAACCTGCTGCTCGACGTCACGCGCCTGCGCGCGCTGGGCCTGCGCTTCGACGAGGCGTTCGGCCTGTCGGGCGGCTCGGACATGCTCCTGACGCGCCAGCTCGCCGCCGCGGGCGGGCGGCTCGTGTGGTGCGACGAGGCGGTCGTCGTCGACGTCGTCCCACCGGACCGGGTGACGCGCACGTGGGTGCTGGCGCGCGCGTTCCGCAGCGGCAACACGTGGGCCCGCACGTCGCTCGTGCTGGCCCGGGGCCCGCGCGGCCGTGCGGCCGTGCGGGTGCGGCTCACGGCCCAGGGTGCCGTGCGGGTCGTCGCCGGTGCGGCCCGCGCGGCCGTCGGGACTGTCGCGCGCCGCGCCGGGCACGACGCGCGGGGGCGGCGGACCGTCGCGCGCGGCGCGGGCATGCTCGCCGGTGCGTACGGCACCGTGTACGTCGAGTACGCCCGCGACGGGCGGCGCACGGTGCGCGAGGGCCGGGTCGCCGCATCGTGACCGGCGGGCGCGGCGGGGGCACGGCCCGCAGCATGACCATCACGCTCGTCGGCAACCTGTTCCCGCCGGCCGCGGCGCTCGCGAGCGGTCCGATCCTCGCGCAGGCGCTCGGCGTCGACGGCCGGGGCGCCGTCGCCGCCGCGGCGGCACCCCTCGGCCTGGCGATCGCGCTCATGACGTTCGGCGTGCCCGAGGCCGTGTCGTACACGGTCGCGCGGCATCCCGGCCTCGTGCGGGTCGCGGCCCGCAACGGTGCGTTCATCGTCGTCCTGACGGGCCTGCTGGCGACGGGGGCCGTGCTCGTGGCCCGGCCGTGGCTCAGCGGCGGCGAGCCCGAGATCCAGCACCTCATGGCCGTCGCGTCGGTCGCCGTGCTGCCCACGCTGCTGCTGGGCGTGCTGCGCGGCATCGCGTCGGGGCTGCAGCGCTGGACGATGGTCGCCTGGGAGAAGGTCCTCGCGTCGGCGCTGCGGCTGGTCGTGCTGCTGCCGCTGTGGCTCACGGGGCACCTGACGCCGTTCACCGCGACCGTGGTCCTCGCGATGATGCCGGTGCTCGGGGCGGTCGCCTACCTGCGGCTGCCGCGGCGCCTGCCCGCCGCGCAGGAGGACACCGAGGGCGTCGCGTCGACGCGCACCGTCACCGGGTACGGGCTGCGGCTGTGGTTCGGCACGATCTCCGGCATCCTGCTCTCGCGCGTCGACCAGACGCTGATGACGCCGCTGAGCAGCGCGTACGAGCTCGGGCTGTACGTCGTGGCGGTCAACGTCAGCGAGCTGCCCCTGGTCATCCACCGCGCCGTGCGGGACGTCACGTTCGTCACCGACGCGCACCGCAGCGAGGACGGGCGGCTGGCGGCCGCGGCGCGGATCTCCACGCTGGTGTGCACGGTCGTCGCCCTGGGGCTGGGCGGCACGATGTGGTGGTGGCTGCCGCTGCTGTTCGGCACCGAGTTCGCCGGTGCCGTGCCCGTCGCGTGGCTGCTGCTCGCGGCCGTCGTCGTCAGCACGCCCGGGTCGATCGCGGGTGCGGGCCTGAGCGCCCGCGGCCGCCCCGGGCAGCGCAGCGTCGCGCTGGTCATCGCGTGCGTCCTCAACATCGCCGCGCTGGTCGCCCTGGTCCCGGTGTGGGGGGCGATGGGGGCGGCGGTGGCCACGGTGATCGGGTACGTCGTGTCGAGCCTGCTCAACCAGGTGTTCCTGCGCCGGCTGTCCGGCGTCCGGCTGCGGACCTTCTACGGTGTGCGGTGGTCGGACCTGCGGACCCTGCGCGACTACCTCGGCCGGGTGCTGCGCGCGGTCCGGCGGGTGCTGCCCGGCCGGCGCGTCCGCAGCTGACCCGTCCTCAGGCGATCCCGACGGCTCGCGCCATCTGCTCCACCATGTGCGCGGACGTGAGCCGCCGCTCGACCTCCGCCCGGGCGCGGCGGCCCAGGTCGGCCGCGGTCACCGGGTCGTCCAGCAGCGTCAGGAGGCGGTCCGCCAGGGCGCGCGGGTCCGACGGCGGGACGAGCGCGGCCGTCACACCGTCCTCGAAGTAGTCGTCCGCGCCGGGGGTCGCGGTCAGCACGACGGGACGCGCCGTCGCCATGGACTCCAGGCCGACGGTCATGCCCGACACGTGCAGGTTGGGGCGCGTGGCCACGGCCACGACGCTCGCCCGGGCGTACAGGTCCCGCAGCTCGCGGTGGCTCAGGCGCGGGACCTTGGTGACGCCCGGCGGAGGTGCGAGGTCGGACGCGCTCTGGACGACGGCCTCGACGTCCGGGCGGACCTCGCGGACCCGGGCGAGCGCGGCGAACAGCGTCCGGGGGTCGCGGTCGCGGTCGCCGCCCACGCTGACGACGAGCGGGCGTGCCGCCGGCGGGCGGGGCGTGAAGAACTCGGCGTCGACCCCGAACGTGAAGAACGAGACCGGTGGGCCGCCGGGCCCGAGCGCGGCCGTCAGCGGGTCCACCTGGGCCCGGCTGATGACGAACACGCCGGTCATGCGGCGCAGCACGGCCAGCGTGCTGCGCACGCGCTCCGACGTCGGGTCGGCCGCGAGGGCGTCCGTCACCCAGATCGCACCGCTGTGCATGCGGGCGCGGGGCGCCACGGTCAGCATGCGGCGTGCGACGTTCTCGTCCCACGCCACGCCGACCCCGTCGGACGCGCGCCGGACACCCAGGGCCTCCTGGACCCGCGCACGCGCACGGGTGACGCGTCCGGGTGCGGGCAGGCCACGCGTCGTGACCTCGGCGCCCGGCCCCGTGAGCAGGTCCAGCCCGTAGGGCCAGCGCCCGGGCACCTCGCCCGCCGCGTGCCTGCGCTCCCACGCGGCGGCGTCGCGCTCGGCACCGAACACCACCTCGACCCGGGTGGCCCGGGCGGTGGCGGTCACCGTGCCGCCTCGTCGGTCGCGACGGGGGTCGGGGTGCTGCGCGGTGCCCTGCCGGCGGCGGCGCGGAACACCGCGGCGTGCGCGGCGGCCACGGGCGCCCAGTCGCGCCGCGTGAGGTCGGGGCGGTCCTGACCGAGCGTGAGCGCACCCGCGCGGTGCAGCGCGCGCCGCAGGTCCTCGGCGCGCAGGGGGTACGTGAACGTGTCGACCCAGGGCGTCCCCACCTCGTCCCGCAGGTCCTCGGCCGTGCTCCCCGCCGGCAGCAGCACGGGCCGGTCCAGGGACAGCGCGAGCAGCGCGGCCCCCGAGTTCTCGAGCCGGCGGTACGGCAGGACGACGACGCTCGACGCCCCCACCTCGGCGGCCAGCTCCGCGTCGTCGACGTACGACAGCCGCAGGCCGACGCGTGCGTCCCGCGCGGCGAGCTCCTCGACCGTGCGGCGCAGCGACTCCGACTCGGGGCTCCCCACGACGCGCAGCTCCAGGTCGTCGCCCGGCAGCGCCGCGAACGCGGCCAGCAGGTCCTCGACGCCCTTGTAGGGCCGGACGAGCCCGAAGAACAGGACCCTGCCCGGCCGGGCCGCCGGGCGGGGGTGCTCGGCGTACCAGTCGCGGTAGTGCGGGTGCGGGATCGTGACGACGTGCGCGTCGGCCGGCGCGTGCGCGGGCAGGCGCGTGCCGGGGGAGAGCACGATCCACGCCGAGGTGCGCGCCTCCAGCGCGCGCACCAGCGCCCGCTCCACGCGGCCCCCGGCCTCGTGCGGCGTGCTGTTGTGCAGCGTCCGCACCACCGGCGTGCGGCGCAGCGCGAGCCGGACGAGCAGCGCCGTCGTGGCCGCCGCGCGGTACGCGGTGCGCAGCGGGCTCGCCCCCCGGACCAGCTTCTCCGGCCAGTGCACGTGGAAGACGTCGTACCTGCCCAGCAGCGCGGTCCGCCAGTCGAACGTGAGCACGCGCACGTCGTCGGGCAGCTCGTGCGGCAGCCGCGCCAGGTACGGGTTGGTCGTGGGGCGGGGCCGCGGGAACGACTCGAGCACCGTGAGGGCGCCCGAGGGGCCGTCGGTCGTCATGCGGGTCTCTCCTCCAGGGTGGCGTGGCCGGCATCGACCCCTGCACGCGGCAGCAGCAGCAGACCGAGTGCGAGCACGAGGATCGGCATGGAGCTCTGGATGGGGCCGAAGGCGAAGTTCCAGAGCATGAGGCAGGTCAGGTAGATCGTGAGGCCGGAGGCGACGCGCCGGGCCGTGGCGGAGGCGAGGGACCACACGGCCAGGCCGAGCAGCCACGCGGACAGCAGGACGCCCGCGACGCCGTGCCGCGACCACAGGTCCGCCACCACGGCGTGCAGCTTGATCTCGCCGCCGAACATGTAGTTCTCGACGTACCCGTTGTGCGGGTCGTAGTGCAGGCTCGACATCCCGGTCTTCGCGACGAGCACGTCGTGCGGGCCGGCGCGGACGCCGATGCCGTACCCGTGCGGCCGCTCCGCGACGAGCGCGGCCGTGGCGCCCCACTCCGGGCGGCCACCGAGCAGCAGGGAGCCGCTCGTCTCGAGCTGCTCGACGGACCGCTGCTGGGTGGACTCGCCGAGGTAGCCCTCGAGGATCAGGGTCGTGCCGACCGTGTACACGCACGCCGCGACGCCGCCGAACAGCGCGATCGTCGTCACCGCGTTGGCGTGGCGTCCCAGCGTGCGCGGTCGCAGCTGCCAGGCGACCAGCAGCGCGGCGAGCACGAGCGTCGCGAACGCCGACCGGGAGTCGTTGAGCGTGCACACGACGGCGAGCCCGAGCAGGATCACGACCTCCGCGGGGCGCGGCCGGCGCCGGATGACGAGCGCGAGGGCGAGCACCGTCACGGCGTACGAGTAGTTGTACTTCCACGGGTTCGCGGGGTTGACCGGCGTCAGCGCGAGCCGCATCAGCAGGCCGCCGGCGGCGGCGAGGGCGACGGCGCGCACGGGCAGCACGGTGCGCGCCCACAGCAGCGTCCCGACGGCGGCGAACCCCCCGGCGACCAGCAGGACGTGCTCGCGCACGTACGTCGGGTTCACGGTGTGGGTGGCCGAGGCGTGCGCCGAGAGCCACAGGCCGGCGACGAGCGCGAGCGCGACGAGCGCGAGCAGCGTGCGGGCACCGACGAAGCGCCGGGTGGCGGACCACCACACCGGCAGCAGCGCGAGCGGGACGACGATCGCGGTCGTCAGGGCGTCGACGAGGTCGAGGTCCAGGGTGACGAGGACGACCGCACCGACCGCGACGACGCGGGACGACTGGCGCACCCCGGCGGCGAGGTGCGGCGCCGTGGCCGGTGCGGGCACGGCGCCTCGTACGCCAGGTGTGCCGGGTGCGCCCGATGCGCGCGGTGGGGCGGGTGCGCGCGGTGGGGCGGGTGCGAGGGGTGCGGCCGGTGGTGCGGTGGTCGGTCGCCGGACCACGTCCGGCCGGCCCGCCGGAGGGACGGGGGTCACAGCGGTCTCACGGCGTGGCGTGCGTCGGGCGGCCGGCGGGGGCAGGGGTGCCCGCGGGGGCTGGGGTGGCCTCGCCCGGCGCCCCGGGCGCGGGTGCCGCGGGCGGTGCGGGCTCGGGCGGCCGGGCGGGTGCGGGTGGTGCGGGCTCGCGCGGGCCGCTGTCGGAGGCGGGCGGCTCGGTGTCGTCGCCGGGCGCCGGCGGACCCGTCGGCGCCGCGCCCGTCGTCGGCGTCGTACCCGCTGGACCTGCCGTGGCCGCTGGACCTGCTGGGCCTGCTGGACCTGCTGTGCCCGCTGGACCTGCTGGCCCCGCTGGGCCCGACGGCTCCGGGGCCGGGGCGTCCGGCACGCCGGTCTCCGGGGCCGGCCGGCGTCGCAGCCGCGGGCGGCGGCCGTGCGCGGGCGGCTTCGGCGGTGCGCCGGTGCGGGCGCGCCACGAGCCGGCGGTCGACTGCGGGGTCGAGCCGTAGGTGGTGACCGAGGCCGACTCGCGCGCCGGCACCTGGTTGAGCAGCAGCCCCAGCACGCGGGCGCCGACGGTCTCGAGGGCCGCCAGCGCGTCCGCGAGCTGGTGGCGGCGCACGGTGCGGCAGCCCACGACGACGAGTGCTCCGTCGGTCATGCGGGCCAGCGCCGCCGCGTCGGTGACGGGCAGCAGCGGGGCGCAGTCGAGCAGGATCACGTCGTACCGCTGCGCGAGCTGCGCCAGCACGGAGCCCATCGCCGTGGAGTCGAGCAGCTCGCTCGGGTTGGGCGGGACCGGACCGGCCGGCAGCACGTCGAGGCGGGCACCCCAGCGCTGGACGACGTCGATCGCCCTGGCCTCCCCGATGAGGGCAGTGGTCAGACCGACGCCCCCCTCGATGCCCAGGTAGGCGGCGACGGACGGCCGTCGCAGGTCGGCGTCGATGAGCAGCACCCGGGTGCCGGTCTCGGACATGGCGGTCGCGAGGTTCACGGTCGCGGTCGTCTTGCCCTCGCCCGGCAGCGCGGACGTGACGACGATCGACCGGCTCGGACCGGCGACCGTCAGGAAGCGCAGGTTGGTCCGCAGCCTGCGGTAGGCCTCCGCGCGGTCGCCGAACGGGTCGTCGCGCAGCACCAGCGGGTCCCGCCGCCGGCGGCGGTCGTAGCGGATGGTCGAGAGCACGGGGGCGCTCGTCACGCGGCGCACGTCCCGCACGGACCGGACCCGCGTGTCCAGCACCACGCGGGCCAGCGCACCGGCGACCCCGAGAGCGGCTCCCAGCGCCATGCCCGTGGCCGCGTCGAGACGCTTGTTGGGCGCGAAGGGGTGCGCGGGGACGTCGGCCCGGGCCACGAGGGTGATCTGCACCTGCGGCACGTGCGCGGTGGCGGCGCCCTCGAGCTCGTCGACGGCGCGGGCGAGCTGCAGACCGACCGCGTCGGCGATCGCCGCGGCCTGCCGCGGATCGCCGTCGACGGCCGAGATCTCGAGGATCACGGTGTCGAGCGGCGTGCTGGCCGACACCGAGCGGGCGAGCGCGCGCGACGTCGTCTCGAGCCCGAGCTGCGCGATGACCCGGTCGAGGACGTAGGGCTTGGTGGCGAGCTCGACGTACGACCCGATGCGTGCCTGCGCGTAGTTCGAGCCCTGCACGAGCTCGCCGACCGACGTGCTCTGCGGGACGGTGACGTACACGCTCGCGGTGGCGCGGTAGCTCGGGGGGGTCTGGGCGGACCAGGCGTAGCCTCCGGCGAGGCCGAGCACGGCGAGCACGGCGAGCAGCCGCCAGTGCTTGCGCAGCACCGCGAGGTACTCGGCCGGCTCCATGTGGTCCCTCCCGCGTGCAGTTCGGGGGTCGTGGCGGCGGCGGCGCACGACCGGTCCGGCACGTCGATCCTGGGCGCCCGGGCCACCCGAGGGCGACGGGCCGACAGGGTGGAATGGTCGCGCGCGTCCGATTTCCCCCGTTCGGACCAGTGTGCACCATGCCGTGGCGACGGTGGATCGACCGTGCGCCCCGCCGGCGTCGGAGTGCGCCGGTGCGGGGTGAAATCCGCCGCCGGCGCGGCGCCGGGCCATGCCGAGGATGTCCGAGTTGCCCCGAGTGCCCTACTATTGCGGGCAGGTCGTCAGGGGGCGGCCGCTTGATCCTCGACGTCGCGGACAGGCCCAGGCGTCGGCTGGAGGAACGGGATGTCTCGAATCGTCGGCTACGTCCCTGGCGCGTACGACCTGTTCCACGTCGGCCACCTCAACATCCTCCGACAGGCGCGTCAGCACTGCGACCACCTGATCGCGGGTGTCGTCGCGGACGACGTGCTCGAGGTGACCAAGGGACGCCGCCCCGTGGTCCCGCTCGCCGAGCGCATGGAGATCCTGCGGCACATCTCGTTCGTGGACGAGGTCGTGGCCGAGGTCCAGCCCGACAAGGTCGAGACGTGGCGCGGCGTCCGGTTCGACGTCATCTTCAAGGGGGACGACTGGCGCGGGACGCCCAAGGGCGACGCGCTCGAGCGGGACTTCGCAGCGGTCGGTGTCGAGGTCGTGTACTTCCCCTACACCGTGCACACGTCGAGCACGGCGCTGCGGCAGGCGCTCGCGCTGCTCGAGGGCGGCGACGTCGTGGCGGCCCCCCGCTCCGGCTGACGCCGGGGCTCGTAGAATGCACGCGCGTCCCGGTCCCACGGACCGGGTGCGCGCCGTGCGTGGGTGCCGTCGACGAACCGTACGGCAGCGGCTCAGTGCAGCACGTCGGCGACCTCCTCCCGACGAAGGGCCCCCATGGACCTCACCGGCCTCCTGCCCGCGCTGCTCGCCGACCCGGCCGCTGCCGAGGCGGTCGCGTCCGTCCGCGCGCGCGGTGAGCTCGACGTGGTCGGACCCGCGGGGGTGCGTCCGCCGCTGCTGGCCGCGCTCGCCGGGGCCCGGCCCACGTCCGGCGGCGCGTCCGCGCGCGCCGCGCGCCGCCCGCTCGTCGTCGTCACCGCGACGGGACGCGACGCCGACGAGCTCGCGTCCGCGCTGCGCTGCTACCTGCCGGACGACGACGTCGCGGTGCTGCCGAGCTGGGAGACGCTGCCCCACGAGCGGCTCAGCCCACGCTCAGACACGGTCGCGCGCCGCCTCGCGGTGTTCCGTCGGCTCGCCCACCCCGACCCCGAGCCGGGCCCGTCGGGTCCCGTGCGCGTGCTCGTCATGCCGGTGCGCGCGCTGCTGCAGCCCGTCGTCGAGGGCCTCGGCGAGCTCGTGCCGGTCGAGGTGCGCACCGGGGACACGGTCGACCTCGACGACCTCGCGCAGCGCCTGGTCGACGCCGCGTACACGCGTGTCGACATGGTCGAGCGGCGCGGCGAGTTCGCGGTGCGCGGCGGGATCCTCGACGTGTTCCCGCCCACCGAGGACCACCCCCTGCGCATCGAGCTGTGGGGTGAGGACGTCGAGGAGATCCGCTGGTTCTCCGTCGCCGACCAGCGCAGCCTCGAGGTCGCCGAGCACGGCCTGTGGGCCCCGCCGTGCCGCGAGATCCTGCTGACGGCCGCGGTGCGCGAGCGTGCGGCGTCGCTGCGCGAGCAGCTGCCCGGTGCGCTCGACATGCTCGACCGGCTCGCCGAGGGCATGGCGGTCGAGGGCATGGAGTCCCTCGCGCCCGTGCTGGTGGACCGCATGGTCCCGGTGCTCGACCTCGTGCCGGACGAGTCGCTGCTGGTCGTCGTCGACCCCGAGCGCGTGCGCCGCCGCGCGCACGACCTGGTCGCCACCACCCGGGAGTTCCTGGAGGCGGCGTGGACGTCGGCCGCGGCGGGCGCCGCGACGCCGCTCGACCTGTCGGCCGCGTCGTTCGCGTCCTTCGCGGAGGTCCGCGCGCTGGCGGCCGTGCGCGCGCTCGGCTGGTGGACGCTGTCGGGGTTCACGCTCGACGCCGACGCCGTGACCGGCGACGTGACCGGCGACGCCGAGCCGTCGGCCGACGGGCCCGCCGCGGCGTCCGACGTGCGCACGCTGGTCGTCGGCGCACGGGAGGTCGAGCGGTACCGCGGCGAGGTGGCGCGGGCCGTCGAGGACGTGCGTCGCCTGCAGCACGACGGCTGGCGGCTCGTGCTCGCGACCGACGGGCACGGCCCCGCGCAGCGCATGGTCGAGCAGCTGCGGGCGGCCGACGTCCCCGCGCGCCTCGTCGCGACGGTCGACGACGAGCCCGAGGGCGGCGTCGTGCTCGTCACGCCCGCGCCCGTCGGCCCGGGGTTCGTCCACGAGGGCCTGCACCTCGCGGTGTTCAGCGAGGCCGACCTCACGGGACGCGCCGGGTCGAGCACGCGTGACATGCGGCGCATGCCGAGCCGGCGGCGCAACGTGGTCGACCCGTTGCAGCTGCGCCCGGGCGACTTCGTGGTGCACGAGCAGCACGGCGTCGGGCGGTTCGTCGAGCTCGTGCAGCGGACGATCGGCTCGGGGGCGTCGGCCGCGACGCGCGAGTACCTGGTCGTCGAGTACGCGTCGAGCAAGCGCGGCCAGCCCGGCGACCGGCTGTACGTCCCCACCGACCAGCTGGACCAGGTCACCAAGTACGTCGGCGGCGAGGCGCCCACGCTCAACCGCATGGGCGGCGCGGACTGGCAGAAGACCAGGGGGCGCGCGCGCAAGGCCGTCAAGGAGATCGCGGCCGAGCTCATCCGCCTGTACTCGGCGCGCATGGCGACCCCCGGCCACGCGTTCGGACCGGACACGCCGTGGCAGCGCGAGCTCGAGGACGCGTTCGCGTACGTCGAGACCCCCGACCAGCTCGCGACGATCGACGAGGTCAAGCAGGACATGGAGAAGACGGTCCCCATGGACCGTCTGGTCTGCGGCGACGTCGGCTACGGCAAGACCGAGATCGCGGTGCGCGCCGCGTTCAAGGCCGTGCAGGACGGCAAGCAGGTCGCGGTGCTCGTGCCGACGACGCTGCTCGTGCAGCAGCACCTCGACACGTTCGCCGAGCGGTACGCGCCGTACCCCGTGAACGTCAAGGCGCTGTCGCGCTTCCAGTCGGCCAAGGAGTCGGCCGAGGTGATCGACGGGCTCGCGGACGGCTCGGTCGACGTCGTCATCGGCACCCACCGCCTCATCACCGGCAGCGTGCGGTTCAAGGACCTCGGGCTCGTCGTCATCGACGAGGAGCAGCGCTTCGGCGTCGAGCACAAGGAGACGCTCAAGGCGCTGCGGACCAACGTCGACGTGCTCGCGATGAGCGCGACGCCCATCCCGCGCACGCTCGAGATGGCCGTCACGGGCATCCGCGAGATGTCGACGCTCGCGACCCCGCCCGAGGAGCGGCACCCGGTCCTGACGTTCGTCGGGCCGTACGAGGAGAAGCAGATCTCCGCGGCGATCCGGCGCGAGCTGCTGCGCGAGGGCCAGGTCTTCTTCGTGCACAACAAGGTCGACTCGATCGAGCGCACCGCCTCACGCCTCAACGAGCTCGTCCCCGAGGCCCGCATCGCGGTCGCGCACGGCAAGATGGGCGAGCACCGGCTCGAGCAGGTCATCGTCGACTTCTGGGAGAAGAGGTTCGACGTCCTGGTCTGCACGACGATCGTCGAGACCGGCCTGGACATCTCGAACGCCAACACCCTGATCCTCGAGCGCGCCGACCGGCTGGGCCTGTCGCAGCTGCACCAGCTGCGCGGGCGCGTGGGCCGCGGCCGCGAGCGCGCGTACGCGTACTTCCTGTACCCGCCGGAGGTGCCGCTCACCGAGACCGCGCACGACCGTCTGCAGACGATCGCCGCGCACACCGACCTCGGTGCCGGCATGGCCGTGGCGATGAAGGACCTCGAGATCCGTGGTGCCGGCAACCTGCTCGGCGGTGAGCAGTCCGGGCACATCGAGGGCGTCGGGTTCGACCTGTACGTGCGGATGGTCGGCGAGGCGGTCGCGTCGTTCCGGGGCGAGGCCGCCGAGGAGCAGCCGGACGTCACGATCGAGCTGCCCGTCGACGCGCACGTGCCGCACGACTACATCGCGCACGAGCGGCTGCGCCTCGAGGCGTACCGCAAGATCGCGGCGGCGACCGACGACGCGACGCTGCGCGAGGTGCACGCCGAGCTGGTCGACCGGTACGGGCCCGTGCCCGCGGCCGTCGACAACCTGTTCGAGGTCGCGCAGTTCCGGCTGCACGTGCGCACCGCGGGCCTGGCCGACGTCACGGCACAGGGCCGGTTCGTGCGCTTTGCACCCGTCGAGCTGCCCGAGTCCGCGCAGCTGCGCCTCAAGCGCCTGTACCCGGGGTCGGTGCTGAAGCCGGCGGTGCGCACCGTGCTCGTCCCGTTCCCGACGACAGCCCGGATCGGCGGCAAGCCCCTGCACGGCGCCGAGGTCCTGACGTGGGCCCGCCAGTTCGTCGACGCGATCGTCCGCGGCGACGTCTCGGCCGCCGCCACGGCAGGCACGACCGGCCGCTGACGACCGGCGACCCCAGACCCCGAGCTCGTGCTTCGGCGGCCTCTGCCGTGCGCGGGGCCGCCGAAGCACGAGCTCGGCGAGGGTGCACGGGGCGTGGCGGCGTGACCGGGCGCACACCCGCAGGGCCTACGATGTCGGCGACCCAGACGGATGTGAGCGGGAGGCCCTGGTGGCGGTGCGACGGCGGACGCGAGGACGCGTGCTGGTGGCGGCGGTGATCGCGGCGGGCGGCCTGCTCGCGGGGTGCTCCGGGCAGCCCGGCGTGGCGGCCGTGGTCGACGGGCGCACGATCACGACGTCGGAGCTCGCCACGGCGTACGAGCAGCTCACGCCGGTCTTCGCGGGTGCCGGCACGCAGGACGTGCTGGGCGTGCTGATCACCGAGCCGTTCGCGGCGCAGGTCGCCGCCGAGCACGGTGTCGGCGTGAACGACGACCAGTCGCTGGCGCTGCTGCGGTCGGTCGCCGTGCAGGCGCTCGGCGAGGAGAAGGGCGCGGCCCTCGAGTTCGGGCCCGGTGCGCTCGCCGTCGGCCGGTACTCCCTCGCGGCCAGCGCGCTGCAGGACCTCCCCGCCGCGCAGGAGGCCGCCACGGCCTACCAGGAGCTCGTCGCCGCGGCGGACATCGACGTGAACCCGCGGTTCGGCCAGTTCACCGAGGACCTCGTCGTCGCCGCGCCGACGACGCCGTCGTGGATCGTCCCGGAGGGCGGGCGCGTCGCGACGTCGGACGACGCGACCGGCGAACCGTCGCCGACCCCCTGAGCGGGTGAGCCCGACGACCCCGGCCGCGGACGTGCGCACGTGACCCCCGTCGGTCCGCACGGCCCGGGGCCGGCCGCCGCGGGGCCGGCCGGCGCGGGCGGGCCGGTCGACGACGTCGGCGCGGGGCCGGGCGACGCCGACGTCGCGCGCCAGGCCGAGGCGCTCGCGCGCGCCGTCGCGGTCATGGACCGGCTGCGCTCGCCGGGCGGCTGCCCCTGGGACGCGCGCCAGACGCACGAGTCGCTGCTGCCGTACGCGGTCGAGGAGGTCCACGAGCTCGTCGAGGCGGTCGAGGCCGGTGACCGCGCCGGCGTGCGCGAGGAGCTGGGCGACGTCCTGCTGCAGGTGCTGTTCCACGCGCGCGTCGCGGCGGAGGACCCGGACGACCCGTTCGACGTCGCCGACGTCGCGGACGGGCTCGTCGCCAAGCTCGTGCGCCGCCACCCGCACGTCTTCGCCGCCGCCGACGAGGACGAGCTCGACGCGGCCGCGGTGCACGAGCGGTGGGAGCGGCTCAAACGGGCCGAGAAGCCGACCCGCACGTCGGCCCTCGACGGCGTCCCGCCGAGCATGGGCGCGCTCGCCCGCGCCCAGAAGCTCGTCGCCAAGGCCGACCGCGCCCACCTGCTGGCGCGGGCCCCGCTCCCGCCGCCCCCGTTCCCGTCCCCGTCCCCGTCGCCCGACGCCTCGTCGACCCCGCGCCCGTCCGACGCCTCGACGACCCCGCGCCCGTCCGACGCCTTGCCCACGACCCCACCCTCGTCGTCCCGAGCGGCGCCACGCCCCGGCGCGGCGGCTGCCGACGTGATCGGCGACGCGCTGCTCGGGCTCGTCGCGGCGGCCCACCGCGCCGGCGTCGACGCCGAGGCCGCCCTGCGCCGCGCGACCGCCACCTGGGAGTCGGCAGCCCGCCACACCGAACCCTGACCCCCACCCCGTCACACCCCCTCGCCGAGTGCGGTACTCGCCCGCCGAGTGCGGGTGACACGAGTACCGCACTCGGCGAGCGAGTACCGCACTCGGCGGAAGGGGTGTCTCGGGAGGTGGGACGGAGGTCGGGGGGGCAGAGTTCTCAGGAGGGCACCTCGGGTGCGGAACGCGCTTTCCGGGCCTTAGGTCCGACTCTTCCCGGGCCGGGTCCGGCCAGGATGGGCGCTGCGGGCGGGACCCACGTCCCGCCCACCGGTCACCGTCGAAGGAGAGCACGCATGAGGATCGGCGTCCCGCGCGAGCAGCGCCCGGGAGAGCGGCTCGTCGCCGCCACGCCCAGGACCGTCGCCAAGCTCCGCGACCTGGGCTACGACGTGGTCGTCGAGCACGACGCCGGCGCCGCGGCCACGTTCACCGACGACGCCTACACGGCCGCCGGTGCGCAGGTCGCCGAGCGCGCCGAGGTCATGGCGTGCGACGTCGTCACGGGCGTGCACCTGCCGGCCGACGTCGACACGATGCGGGAGGGTGCGACGCTCGTCGCCACCATGGCGCCGTTCGCCGACGCGGACCTCGCGGCGCGCCTCGCGGGCCACGGGATCACGGCCCTCGCGCTCGACGCGGTCCCGCGCATCTCGCGCGCGCAGTCGCTCGACGTGCTGTCCACGCTCTCGAACGTCGCGGGCTACCGCGCGGTCATCGAGGCCGCCGAGGAGTTCGGCGGCATGTTCACCGGTCAGGTGACGGCCGCCGGCAAGACCCCGCCGGCCAACGTCTTCGTCATCGGAGCGGGCGTCGCAGGGCTCGCGGCCCTCGGCACCGCGAGCAGCCTCGGAGCACAGGTGCGCGCGTTCGACGTGCGGCCCGAGGTCGGCGAGCAGATCGAGTCGATGGGCGCGACGTTCGTCCAGGCCGAGGGCGCGAGCCAGGAGGTCTCGACCGACGGGTACGCCCGCGAGCTCACCGCCGACCAGGAACGGCTCACGGCGCAGATGTACGCCGAGCAGACCGCGTGGGCCAACGTCGTCGTCACCACCGCGCTCGTGCGGGGCCAGGCGCCGCGGACCATCACCAAGGACATGGTCGAGGCCATGACGCCCGGCTCGGTGATCGTCGACCTGGCGGCGTCCGGCGGCGGCAACTGCGAGCTGACGGTCCCGGGCGAGCGCGTCGTGTCCGACAACGGCGTGGTCGTCCTCGGGTACACCGACCTGCCCAGCCGCATGCCGCAGCACACGTCGCAGCTGTTCGGCACCAACGTCGTGCACCTGCTGGCGCTGCTGACGCCCGCCAAGGACGGTGAGCTCGTCCTCGACCTCGACGACCCGGTGCAGCGTGGCATGACCGTCACCACCGGCGGCGACGTCACGTGGCCGCCGCCACCGGTCGCGGTGTCGGCCGCACCGGCGCCCGTCGCGACGACGCCCGTCGCGACGCCCGAGGAGGTGGCGGCGAAGAAGGCCGCCGCCGTCGCCGCCGCGCAGCGCCGGTCGCGGCGCAACGCGGTCCTCGGGGGTCTCGGTGCGGTGCTGACGGTCCTCGCGCTGACGGCCGCGCCCGCGTCGTTCCTCGGGCACGCGACGGTCTTCGCGCTCGCCGTGGTCGTCGGGTACTACGTCATCTCCAACGTGAGCCACTCGCTGCACACCCCGCTCATGGCCACCACCAACGCCATCAGCGGGATCATCCTGGTCGGCGCGCTGCTGCAGATCGGGCACGCGAGCTGGGTCGTCAGCACGCTGGCGTTCGTCGCGGCGACGGTCGCCGCGATCAACATCTTCGGCGGGTTCCTCGTCGCGTTCCGCATGATCCACATGTTCCGGAAGGAGGCCTGACGCCGTGCTGACGTCGCTGGCCCAGGCCGTCTACCTCGTCGCCGCGATCCTGTTCGTGCTCTCCCTCGCCGGGCTGAGCAAGCAGGAGACCGCGCGGCGCGGCAACCTCTACGGCATCGCGGGCATGGTCCTCGCGCTGCTCGCCACGGTCGCGCTCGCGGCCGACGTCTCCGAGCGGTCCGTCGTCGTGACGCTCCTGCTCATCGCGATGGCCCTCGCCCTGGGCGCGGGCATCGGCATCTGGCGTGCCCGCAGGGTCGAGATGACGCAGATGCCGGAGATGATCGCGATCCTGCACTCGTTCGTCGGGCTCGCGGCCGTGCTCGTCGGGTTCAACTCCTTCCTCACCGAGACGCCCGACGCGCTGCACCTGGTCGAGGTGTTCCTCGGCGTGCTCATCGGTGCCGTGACGTTCACCGGCTCGGTCGTCGCCTTCCTCAAGCTCTCGGCACGGATCAGGAGCGCGCCGCTGATGCTGCCGGGCCGCAACTGGCTCAACCTCGGCGCGCTCGTCGCGTCGGCCGGTCTCATGGCGTGGTTCCTCGCGGACCGCACGCTGCTGCCGCTCGTCCTCATGGCGGTCGTCGCGCTCGCGCTCGGCTGGCACCTCGTCGCGTCCATCGGCGGCGGCGACATGCCCGTCGTCGTGTCGATGCTCAACTCCTACTCCGGGTGGGCCGCGGCCGCCGCGGGCTTCATGCTGAGCAACGACCTGCTGATCATCGTCGGCGCGCTCGTCGGGTCCTCCGGCGCGATCCTGTCGTTCATCATGTGCAAGGCCATGAACCGGTCGTTCGTCTCGGTGATCCTGGGCGGCTTCGGGGCTGAGGGCGGCACGGTCGCCTCGGGCGACCAGGACTACGGCGAGCACCGCGAGACCAGCGCCGTCGAGGTGGCGGACCTGCTGCGCGACGCGAGCCGCGTGGTCATCGCCCCCGGCTACGGCATGGCCGTCGCGAAGGCGCAGTACCCCGTGGCCGACCTGGTCGCGAAGCTGCGGGGGCAGGGCGTCGACGTGCGGTTCGCCGTCCACCCCGTCGCCGGGCGGCTGCCGGGGCACATGAACGTGCTGCTCGCCGAGGCCAAGGTGCCGTACGACATCGTGTTCGAGATGGACGAGATCAACGACGACTTCGCGGACACCGACGTCGTGCTCGTCATCGGCGCCAACGACACCGTGAACCCGTCGGCGCTCGACGACCCGTCCTCGCCGATCGCGGGCATGCCCGTGCTCGAGGTGTGGAAGGCCAAGCAGGTGGTCGTGTTCAAGCGGTCGATGGCCACGGGTTACGCGGGCGTGCAGAACCCGCTGTTCTTCCGCGAGAACACCGCGATGCTCTTCGGCGACGCCAAGGAGCAGGTCGAGCACATCGTCGCTCCGCTCGCGGTGGGGTGACGGGCCGGATCAGGCGGGGCGGCGGGCCACGACGACCGTGCCGTCGACGTCGTCGTCGTGCCGGACCTCGACCGCCCAGCCGGTGGGGCAGGCGGCGCGGGTGAGGTCCGCCTGGCGCAGGCTCGTCTCGACGAGCGCGTGACCCCCGGGCCGGACCCACGCGGGTGCGGCGGCCAGCACGCGGCGCTGGACGTCGACCCCGTCGGCTCCGCCGTCGAGCGCGACGTGCGGCTCGTGCTCGCGCGCCTCGGGCGGCATGGTCGCGATCGCGTCGTGCGGCACGTAGGGCGCGTTCGCGACGAGCACGTCGACGCGCCCGCGCAGGCCGGACGGCACGGGCGCCAGCAGGTCACCGGCCCAGGCGTGCCCGCGGCCGGCCAGGTTGCGGGCGGCCCACCCGACCGCGACGGGGTCGAGGTCCGCCGCGTGCACGTCGGCCCCCGGCACGTCGTGCGCCACGAGGCTCGCGACGGGCGCGACGCCGCAGCACGCCTCGACGACCACGGGGGCCGCACCGGCCGCGCGCGCGAGCCGCACCGCCGTGCGCGCCAGGAGCTCGGTGCGACGCCGCGGCACGAACACGCCGGGCCCCACCTGCAGCCGCAGCCCCGCGAACGCGACCCAGCCCAGCACGGTCTCGAGCGGTTCGCCGGCGACCCGTCGGGCGACGAGCCCCTCCAGCGCGTCGTCGGCGCGGACCGCTGCGCCCGCCGGACCGGCCCGCACGCCGTCGTGCGCCGCGGCGAGCAGCAGCGCGGCCTCGTCCTCCGCGAAGACGCACCCGGCGGCACGCAGCCGCGCCACGAGCGCCGGGGGTGGAGCGCCGGGCAGGACACCGGGCGGATCGTCGGGCGGATCGTCGGGCGGACCGTCGGGCGACGGGGGAGGTGCGACGGAGATCACGTCGCATGCTCGCACGCGGTGGCGGCCGGCCGGGCGCACCGGCATCGGTGCAGGTCACCGCCACGCCGTCCACCTGCCGAAGGTCCCGACGTGCGTGCTGACCAGCGGCACTAGGCTGGGTGCGCAAACCCACCGTCTGTCGAAGGAGCAGCCATGGCCAGCATCGAGGCCGTCGGCGCCCGCGAGATCCTGGACTCGCGCGGCAACCCCACTGTCGAGGTCGAGGTCGCCCTCGACGACGGCACCATCGCCCGTGCGGCCGTCCCCTCGGGCGCGTCGACCGGTGCGTTCGAGGCCGTCGAGCGCCGTGACGGCGACGACCCCCGCTACGGCGGCAAGGGCGTCCAGGGCGCCGTCAACGCCGTGATCGACGACATCGCCCCCGAGCTCATCGGCTTCGAGGCGAGCGAGCAGCGTCTGGTCGACGCCGCGCTCATCGAGCTCGACGGCACGCCCAACAAGGGCAAGCTCGGCACCAACGCGATCCTCGGCGTCTCGCTCGCGGTCGCCAAGGCCGCGGCCGACTCGGCCGACCTGCCGCTGTTCCGCTACGTCGGCGGTCCCAACGCGCACGTCCTGCCCGTGCCGATGATGAACATCCTCAACGGCGGGTCGCACGCCGACTCCAACGTCGACATCCAGGAGTTCATGGTCGCGCCGATCGGTGCCACCACGTTCCGCGAGGCGCTGCGCACCGGCACCGAGGTCTACCACTCGCTGAAGTCCGTGCTGAAGAGCAAGGGCCTGTCGACGGGTCTGGGCGACGAGGGCGGGTTCGCCCCCAACCTCGAGAGCAACCGTGCCGCGCTCGACCTCATCCTCGTCGCGATCGAGAAGGCCGGCTTCGTGCCCGGCAAGGACGTCGCGCTGGCGCTCGACGTCGCCTCGACCGAGTTCTTCAAGGACGGCGCCTACCAGTTCGAGGGCGCGGCGAAGTCCCCGGCCGAGCTCATCGCGTACTACGAGCAGCTCGTGCGCGACTACCCGCTGGTCTCCATCGAGGACCCGCTGTCCGAGGACGAGTGGGACTCGTGGTCGCAGCTCGTGTCGGTGGTCGGCGACAAGGTGCAGATCGTCGGCGACGACCTGTTCGTCACCAACCCCGAGCGCCTGGCCAAGGGCATCGCGCTGAAGTCGGCGAACTCCCTGCTGGTCAAGCTCAACCAGATCGGCACGCTCACCGAGACGCTCGACGCGGTGACGCTCGCGCAGCGCAGCGGCTTCACGACGATGACCTCGCACCGCTCCGGCGAGACCGAGGACACGACGATCGCCGACCTGTCGGTCGCGACGAACGCCGGCCAGATCAAGACCGGTGCGCCCGCCCGCGGCGAGCGCATCAACAAGTACAACCAGCTCCTGCGCATCGAGGAGGAGCTCGACGACGCCGGTGTCTACGCCGGTGCGAGCGCCTTCCCGCGCTTCGCGGGCTGACCTCAGCCTGACCGCCGACGCCCGGCCCGCCTCCCCGGCGGGCCGGGCGTCGTCGTCCCCGCTCCCACCCGCCGCGCCCGTCACCACCCCCCCCGACCGGAACCTCGGTCACCTTCTGGGCGTCGAGTCGGTGAGTGGTGTTCCGGTCGGCGGGGGTGGGGGTGGTCGTGGCCGCGTCGAGCGGAACCTGGGTCACGTTCTGGGTGCCCAGTGGGTGAGTGGTGTTCCGGTCGGCGGGGTGGGGTGGGACACGGGCGTCCCAGGTCCGGCCGATCCGGGGCGGGCGAGGCACAATCGACGCCATGTCGTCCCCCCGTCGTCCTCCCGCGCCCGGCTCCGGCCGTCGCACGGGTCGCGACGAGGCGTCGTCGGGGGCCGTACCGCGCGCAGGTCGCGCCCGGGCGGGCAAGCCGGTCGGGCCGACGTCCTCGCCGCGCGGCGTGCGGACCACGCCCCCGCGCTCGGGTACGGTGCCGAAGGTCGGCGCCCCGGCGTCCCGGCCGGGTGCCGGACGCACCGCCGGCCGTCCTGGTCCCGGCCGCGCGGGCACGCCGCCGAGGGGCACGCCGCGGGCGGCGCCGACAGGCGTGTCGGTGCCGCGCATGTTCACCGTCCGCACGATGGTCTTCTCCCTCGTCGTGCTCATCGCGTTCGTCCTCGTGTACCCGACCCTCGGGTCGTACCTGCAGAACCGTGCCGAGGTGCAGCAGCTGCGCGCCGAGCGCGACGCCGCGCGCACCGAGAACGCCGACCTCGAGGCCGACCTGAGGCGGTGGGACGACGACGCGTACGTCATCGCGCAGGCCCGGGAGCGGCTGTCGTTCGTCATGCCGGGGGAGACCGCGTTCCGCGTCGTCGACCCCGAGACCGTGCCGCAGACCTCGGGCGGCGACGACGGACCCGTGCCGGACACCAGCGAACGTGGCACGCGCCCCTGGTACACGACCGTGTGGGAGTCCGTCCAGGTCGCGGGAGACCTCGACGTGACGGGGGACGATGCCGAGGAGACACCGACGCAGGTCGGGGATCCCGACACCGGTCCCTCCGACACCGGTCCCTCCGACGCCGAGCCCTCGGGCGCGGGCGACCCTTAAGTTCGGCGTGGGGGATGCTTGAAGCGGGGTCCCCTGGGTCGGCCCCCCGCCCCGGGGCACGCTGGGGGGATGACCGCCCACCTCGCCACCTCAGGGTCCCGGCGCCGCAGCGCGCGTCGCGGACGCCCCACCCGATGACCGCCACCACCTCCGCGCCGGCGCCCGTCACGGCCGCGGAGCCCGCACCGGTCACGACGCCCACCCGTGCGCCGGACCCCCGGTCGCACCCCGCGTACCTCGAGTTCGCCCGCGTCGTCGAGGAGGTGCTCGCACCTGTCGCGGTCGAGGTCGACCGCACCGAGGTGCCGGCCTCGCACCTCGTCGCGCTGCGGGAGATCGGCTACCACCGCTGGTTCGTGCCGGAGCAGCACGGCGGCCTGGACGTGCCCGACGACGTCCAGGCCGCGGCGCACGACCTGCTCTTCGGTGCCGACCCGTCGACCGCGACGATCGTCACCCAGCACGGGGCGCCGGTGGTGCCCGCGATCAGCGCCGGGACTCCCGAGTCGCTGTCGCTCCTGCCGGGCCTGGCGTCCGGCGAGCTGCTCGGCGGCGCGGGCATGGGACACCTGCGGTCCTGGCCGCGGCGGCGCGGCACGGTGGCGACACGCGTGCCGGGCGGGTACCGGATCGACGGGGAGATCGGCTGGCACTCCGGCTGGGGTCTGACCGACGTCGTCTGGTTGGGCGCGGTCGACGAGGAGCGCGAGGCCTACGTGTTCGGCATCGGGGACCTGCACGACCCGGCGATCACCGGGCGCCTGCTGCCGCTGACGGCCGTGCGCGGGTCCCGGACCGCCGCGCTCACGCTCGACGGCTACCACCTGCCCGACGCGCTCGTCACCGAGGTCGTCCCCGTGCAGGAGTGGAAGTCCCGGGACGGTCTGCTGCGCCCCGAGGTCCGCCGCGCGCGGCTGCTCGACCCCGACGTCGACCCCGACACCCTCCCGCGCCTCGCGCCGGTCGGCGCGTACGGGCTGGCACGGGCCGCGCTGGACGACGCGCTCGAGCAGCACCCCGACGAGCCGTCGCTGCAGGCGCTGTCCGCGGAGCTCGAGCACGCCGTCGCCACGCCCCTGCCGGACCCGCACTGGCGCGTGACGCTCAACGAGCTCGCGGTCCGGGCCACGACCGCCGGGGTCGTGGCCCGCGGCGGCGCCGGGCTGCTGGAGGACGACATCGCCCAGGTGCGGGCCCGCGCCGCGGTCTTCCTGCAGGTCCGCGGGCTCGCGCCGGTGGTCCGCGCGGCGCACTTCGCCAGCTACACGCGCCCGGGGTCCTCCCCGTCCGCGTAGTCGCCCGTCGCGGGACCCCGGGCCGGCGGAGCCGACGGCCCGGGGTCCCGCGACGTGGTGGTGCGTGCCCGGCGCTCCCAGCGCAGGCCGACCAGGATCGGCACGGTGAGCAGCGCGGCGACGACGCCGAGCGGCCCGAACCCGATCCAGCTCAGCACGACCCCGGCGACCAGCCCGGCGAGTCCACCCGAGACGGCCGTGAGCAGGTCGGCCGTCCCCTGGACCTGCACGCGCACGTCGGCGTCGACGTGGTCGCTCAGCAGACCCGACCCGGCGATGAGGCCCATGGTGGAGCCGATGCCGAGCGCACCCATGGAGACGAACATGACGACGACGCTGTGGTGCGCGACCAGCGACAGCGCGCTCGAGACGATCATCACCCACACGCCGCACCGCAGCGCGAACCGCCGGCCGCGGCGGTCCGCGAGCCTGCCCACCAGCGGGCTGAACGCGTACATGCCGACCAGGTGCACGGACAGCACGAACGGCCCGAGGACCTCGTGGTCCTGGTGCTTCATGACGACGGGCGCCATCGCCATGAGGCCGACCATGACGAGCTGCGTGAGCACCATCGCGACCAGGCCGAGCCGTGCCGTGGGCGACCGGCGGATCGCGGCCAGCGCGACGGGCAGGCTGACGGCGCGGTCGCGCGCGACACCGGCACCGGCGGAGGCGCCGAGGTCGGCGTCCCGCGTGTGCGTCAGCAGCACGAGCAGCGGGTCGGGACGCAGCCGCACCAGCACGTTCACGGCGGCCGCGGCGAACAGCACGGCGCTGAACAGCCACGGCCCGGAGTACGTGTCGAGGCCGAACCACGCGGTCCCCGCGCGCTCCGCGGGCACGACGAGGACGGGCCCCGCGATGGCGCCGAACGTCGAGGCGAACAGGATCCGGGCCATCGCCGTGCTGCGCCGGCCGGGCTGGGCGAGGTCGGTGGCCGCGTAGCGGGCCAGCAGGTTGGTCGCGGTGCCGGCACCGAACAGCACGAGCCCCCCGAGGAACACGGGGAGGAGCGACGACTCGACCCCGGTCAGCGCGAGCAGGGCCCCGACCGTCGCGACCGCGTACCCGAGCCCCATGCCGATACGGCGTCCACGTCGCCGCATCACGCGGGACAGCGCGTGCGCGGCCGTCCCCGAGCCGAGGGTGACGCTCGCACCGGCCAGCCCGAGCCAGGGCGTGCCGACGCCGACGATGTCCTCGACGACGTAGATGCCGACGGTGATGGCGGCACCGAGCGCCGCCGCGCCGACGACCTGTCCGGCCGTGAGGATCCGCAGGGCGCGGCGCTGCAGGTCGTCGCGCGCCTGGTCGGTCAGCGGCGGGTGGGTCGTGGTCGCCACGGTCAGCCCACCGTCGTCGTCGCGGCGAGCGACCCCGGGTGGGCGGACGCGAGGTACCGCGTCACCTCGGGGTCCTCGAGGGCGTGGGTGAGCGCCAGGACCCGGGGGTCGCCCGCGAGCCGGGACGGTGCGACGAGCACCTGCGCGTAGGGGTTGCCCGGTCCCGGCTCGACGGCGAGCGCGTCCGTCGCGGGGTCCAGGCCGAGCAGCGCCGCCTGCTCGGGCGCCAGGACGAGCGCGTCGAAGTCGCGGTACACCTCGTCGAGCCGGTCGTCGGAGAACAGCGCGAGCAGCGACAGGTGCCGCAGCGAGTCGACGACGTTCGCCTCGTCGATCGCCAGGTCGACGGGCTCGGTACCGCCGAACGGCCGGTCCAGCAGGACGAGCCCGGCGTCCTGCAGCAGGTACAGGCCGCGGGCGAAGTCGGCGGCCGGACCGGGCAGGACCACCCGGGACCCGTGCGGCAGGCTCTGCCCGACGACCTCGTCCTCGACGATCCCCGCGTTCACCCAGGACGTCGTGTCCTGCAGGTCCGTCCACCTCGAGGAGTACAGCGCGTACGGCACGACGCCGGCCCGTGCGACGACGCTGAGGCCGGGGAGCTCCTCGCGCCGGGCCTCGAAGCTGGGCTCGTCCTGGGCGAAGACGAGGTCGGCCTCACCCGCGACGACCTGCGCGGCGGCGTCCTGCGGCGCGTCGACGAGCTCGACCCGCACGGTCGCGGGCAGGCCCTCGACGACGTGCTCGAGCACCTGACGGTAGGGGCCGGGGCCGACGAGGACGACCAGTGCGTCGGCGACGTCCTGCCCGGCGGGCTCGTAGGTGACCTGCGGGTCCGGGCCGCAGCCGGACAGGGACGTCACCGCCAGCACGGTGGCCAGCACGGCGACCGGCACCGTGGCCCGCCCCCTGGACGGCGCGGTGTCCGGCACGGCCCTGGTGGGCCGCCGGCGTCGGTCGATCCGTCGCATGGTCCTCCTGCTCCTCACAGCACGTCGTAGTGGAACGAGGCGACCCGGGGGCCGGCCGGCGTGTCGAACGTGACGGTCACCTTCCAGCGCCCCGTCACGGGGACGACGAGGTCGCGGCTGCGCCACCGCAGCACGTCACCGGTCTGCTCGACGTCGTCGAACCGGACCGGCAGGCGCGCGACCTCGGCCTGCTCGGAGGACAGGTCGACCGACAGCGCGGGGACGGCGGCGCCGGCGCGTGCGGACGTCTCGACGACGAGCGTCTGCGCACCACGGCGTGTCGACGGGATCGCCACGTCGAGGCGCGCGTCGCCGCCGAAGTCCATCGCGGTGCGCACGGGCGGGTCGTGGCTGACCGTCGCCGGGACCGCGGACGAGAGCACGCCCGTCGTGCCGAGCACGGTCAGTACCAGGGCGATCTCGGTGCCGAGCAGCCGCGCACCGGCCGGGCGCCGCGTGGTCCGTGCCAGGCGCCGGTGGACCAGGCCCGCCACGCCGACGGCCGCCGCGACCAGGACCGTCTTGACGACCAGCGACAGGCCGTACGTCGTGCCGACCAGCGCGGCGGGTGCCGGGACGCGGAGCAGCGCGAGCCCCGCCCCGGATGCGGCGGCCAGGACCAGGTGGAACAGCGCGTAGCGGTGCCAGCGCTCCAGGTCGGGTGGGCGGCCGAGCTCGACCGCGATCGTCAGGACGCCTCCGAGCCAGGCCAGGACGGCGTACACGTGCACGACCGTCAGGACCAGGGGCAGCGGGAACAGCGCGGGGTCGGCGCCGTGGCCGCCGAGCGACACCGCGAGAGCCGTCGTCGCTGCGGTGACCCCGGCGACGACCCCGAGCGGCGGCCCGTCACCCGTCCGCAGCACCAGGTGCGCGGCGACGACCGTGACCGCGGCCGCGACCAGTGCCGTGACCGCGAACGCACCGTTGACGGTCAGCAGGTCGACGAGCACGTCGCCCGACACCCGCGTCGGGCCCCCCGCGCGGTGCGCGGCCTCGACCCCGAGCCTGACGACGAGCCCGACGACCAGGAGCGCCGAGCCCCACCGGAGCGTCGCGCGCCACCGCACCCCGTGCCGCCGCCCCGGCCAGAGCCGTGCGGTGGTCGTCAGGACCCCGGCCGACGCGACCGCGCCGACGTACACCGCGAGCTTGGCCAGGTACGACACGATCCGGGACGCGGTGCTGGTGGCCTGCACGTCGGGGACCGGCAGCAGCCCCTCGGCCGCACCGACCGTGAACGTCGCCGACACCGACACGACGTGGGTGTCGAGCGACAGCAGGCGCGCGGTCGCGAGGAACGACCCGTCGGGCAGCGGCTGCGCGAGCCGCACGGTCACCACCGAGCCGCCCGCCCCGAGGTCGGTGCCCTCGACCTCGTGGCGCGTGCCGTCCTGGTCGATGACCGCGGCGGACCCCTGGACGAGCGACACGGGCTCGTCGAGCGTGAACACGATCTCGGCCGGGCCGTCGTCCAGGTGGGACCCGTCCGTGGGCGTCGTGCTCACGAGGGTCGCGTGGGCCGACGCGACGGCGGGCAGCGACACGACGGCGGTGACGAGCAGCGCCACCACCCCCGTGAGCCGCAGGGGCAGCCGCCCGGTCCTGGTCCCACCGCCGCGCGGACGGTCCACCCGTCAGGTGTCCCGCGCGGCGGGCGCCGTCGGTCGCCGGCCGGTGACCGACACGGTCAGCGCCGCGGCCGACAGGGCGACGGCGAGGCCGACGAGGGTCCACTGGGCCGCCGGCGTCCCACCCCCGGGCGCGGCGACGCCCGCGGGTCGCCCGCCGGCCCCGCCCTCGCCGCCCGGTCCCGCGGCGACCGCGTGCGCGCCGTGGTGGTCCGTGACGGGTGCCGCGAGCGCGACGACGGGTGCCGGGTGCTCGGGCTCGGAGTCGGCGTCGAGGGCCACCTCGTCCCAGGCGACCTGCGACCCGTCGTCGTACGACTGGGTCGCCGGCAGCTCGACGGTGTCGCGGCCCTGCGGCCAGGGGCCCGCCGAGAACGTGAACAGCCCGAACTCCGACGGGCCGATGCCGGGGCTCTCGTCGTCGGCGCGCCACTCGATCCGCGTGACGCGTCCGGCCTCGGTCTCCACCGTGGCCGACCAGCCCGCGACCGGCAGGGTGCGTGCGGACGACAGGGCGACGTCCGCCGGGAACGTCACGGTCAGCCCGACCGTGGACGCGGTGTCGCTCTCGGTCGGCACCACGAGGCGGACCACGCCGTACCCGCCCTGGGCGGGTGACGAGCCGTCGTCGACCCGGACGTGCGCGGCGGCGGCGCCACTGCTCGTGACCAGCACGGCCGCGGTCGTGAGTGCCACGGCGGCGGCGCGCCCGCGGCGTGCGCTCATCGGTTGGTCAGCCCCTTCTGCCAGCGGGTCGCGTAGCGCTCGGCGCCCGTCAGGACGAGGTTGAACGCGATGCCGAGCAGGCCGAGGGTGAGGATGCCGGCGTAGATCTGCGGCGTCTGGAACCGGTAGCTCGCGTTGTTGATGTAGATGCCCAGGCCCTGCGCACCGCCGATGAGCTCGGCCGCGACGAGCGCCGTGAAGGCGTTGCCCGCTGCGAGCCGAAGTCCCGGGAAGAACCCGGGCAGGGCGGCCGGCAGCACGACCCGCGTGAAGATGTACGTCCGTCCGGCGCCCAGTGTGCGTGCCGCGTTGAGCAGGATCCGCTCGACGCCGCCGACCGCGGCCGCGGCGTTGATGAAGATGGGCCAGAAGCAGGCCCACACGACGATCGCGACCTTCGACTCCTCACCGATCCCGAGGAAGACCACGAAGACCGGCAGCAGCGCGAGCAGCGACAGGTTCCGGAAGAACAGCAGGACGGGCTCGGCGAGCTTGCCGAACACGGGGACCGCGCCCACGAGGATGCCGAGCAGGACCCCGGCGACGAGCGCGATCAGGTACCCCGTGAGGGCCCGGTTGATGCTGGGGACGGCGTCGGCGGCGATGGTGCCGTCGGCCAGCCCGGCGAAGAACGCCGCGAACGTGTCCTGCGGCGTGGACAGGAACAGCTCGCTGACCCAGCCCTGGGCCACGACCTGCCACCAGGCGACGAAGAACACGAGGAGCCCGGCGGTGCCGTACAGGACACCGCCGTACTTGGCGACGACCGGGTTGCGGCCCTTGGGCGGTGTGATGACCGGCGCCGACGGCGCGCCGTGCGCCGGTCGCGTGACCGGCTCAGTCGTCGTTGCCAATGCGCACCTCCTCCTCGAGGATCTTCGCGACACGTGCACGGACGTGGGCGAACTCCTCGCTGTTGCGCGAGTCGGCGTCGCGCGGCCGCGGCAGCTCGATGTCGATGACGTCCTTGACGCTGCCCGGGCCGCGCGTCATCACGGCGATGCGGTCGGACAGGTAGATGGCCTCGTCGATGGAGTGCGTGACGAACAGGACCGTCTTGCGCGTCCCGCCGGACTCCCAGATCCGCAGCAGCTCGCCCTGCAGGAACTCGCGCGTCTGCGCGTCGAGGGCGGCGAACGGCTCGTCGAACACGAGGATCTCGGGCTCGTAGGCCAGCACCCGGGCGATCGCGACGCGCTGCCGCATCCCTCCGGACAGCTGGTGCGGCAGCCGGTGGGCGGCGGACGCCAGGCCGACGGTCCGCAGCACCTCGGCCGCGCGCTGCCTGCGCTCGGCGCGGGGCACGCCCCGGATCTTCAGGCCGACCTCGACGTTCTTCTGCGCCGAGAGCCACGGGAAGAGCGCGTAGCCCTGGAACACGACGCCGACGTTCTTGTTGACGCCGTCGACGTGGGCGCCGTCGACCAGGACGTTGCCGCCGTCGTAGGTCTCCAGACCGGCGAGGATGTTGAGGAACGTCGACTTGCCGCAGCCGCTCGGTCCGAGCAGCGAGACGAACTCGCCGTCCCGGATCTGCAGGTCGAACCCTTCGAGGACCGCGTGCAGGTCGTGGCGGGACTGCGCGCCCGGGTTCGGGTAGAGCTTGGCGACCTGCCGCGCCTCGATCTTCCAGCGTGGCGGTCCGGTGGGTGGCGAGGCGACGACCGCCTCGGCGGGGTGGAGCACGTCCTGGCTCATGGTGGCTGACCTTCGTGACGGTGGGACGACGGGGGTGGGGCGCGGACCGGCCGGTGGGCGTCGGCCGGTCCGCGCGGTGCAGCCCTGGCAGGGCTACCTCTGGACGAGCGGGTGGTCGAGCACCCCGTCGTTCCGGAAGTCGGCGATGATCGTCTGGTTCTGCGTCTGCGAGACCAGGAGCTCGGGGCTCTCGGCGTACGGGTTGTAGGCGTTGGTCGCCATGTCCTGGACCGTGACGTCACGCCATCCCGGTGTCACCTCGCCGACCTCCTCGACGAGGTCCCACCAGAGGTTGAGGCTCTCCTCGTCGAGGAGCGCGTTGGGCGCGTAGTGCCAGTTGGTGGTCTGCTCGACCGGGTAGCCGGTGGTCCTGCCGGCGATCTCGGCCGACTCCTTGGGGTGCGTGTTCGCCCAGTTCGCGGTCTTGGCGATGATGCCGACGAACTCGCGGGCCGCGTCGGGGTGCTTGCGCAGCCACTCGTTGCTCGCCTTGAACGGGGCCTGGCCGCCGAGCTTGCCCCAGTCGTCGTACGAGGTCGCGACCTGCGTGAACTGGTCCGGCTGGCTCAGCAGGACGCCGATGAGCGGCGGGTGGAACACGCCGAGGTCGATCTCGCCGCGCTCGAGGGCCGGTGCCGCGAGCTCGTTCTTGAGCTCGACGAACTCGACCTTGTCGAGGTCCACGCCGTTCTTCTTCAGGAGCCGCTTGATGACCAGGTCGGTGCAGCTGTTGAAGCCGGAGACGCCGATCTTGCGCCCTTCGAGGGCCTTGAGGTTGTCGAGCGAGATGTCCGAGCCGGCCTTGACGAAGTACGACATGTGCGGCTCCTCCGGCAGGTCGAGCATGCTGGAGGCGATGAGCGTGAAACCTCGGACGCCGTTGGAGTACGCCGTGATGTTGTCGCTCTGCATGCCCGTCGCGATGTCGACCTTGCCCTGGGTGAGCAGCTGGGTCGCCGGGACCGTGGTCGCCGGGCCGACGTACTCGGGGCGGACCCCGGCCTCGTCCCAGTAGCCGAGCTCGTCCGCGATCCGGACCAGCGACAGGGCGGTCGGGGCGTTGGCGAACCGGAAGTAGACGACGCCCTCCTCGCGCTCGGCGTCGTCCGCGTCCGCGCCTGCGGCGGCGCCGCTCGGACCGGCACAGGCCGCGAGCGCGAGCGCCGCGGCGAGTGCCAGGGCGGTGGAGCGGATGGACGTCCTGGACAGCCTGCCGGTCTGCTGCCGGCCGGGGGAGGCGCTCATCGCTGCGCCCGCAGGTTGTCGGTGCTGCCGCTCACGGCGGGTCCTCTCTGTCAGGATGGAGCGGCTCGGCCGCCATCCGTCCCGGATCGTTGGTGGCGCCCACTCTGACCGTGCGGCCACCGGCGAACAACGCACCTCGTCTTCGGGAAGCGTGTAGACGGAGTGAACGGTTGACCGACCAAACCAGTCTGCTTTTACGGACGACGAACGGAACGACGTGACCCGCCCCGACCCGACCGTGCACCGCGACACCCCCGGCCGTGCCGACGAGCGCCCGCCCGGTGACGCGGGGGCGCCGACCGGTCCGCCGGTGGGACCCGGTGGTGCCGCCGCGCTCCCTCCCGTCGACCCGGCCGACGTCGAGGTGCTCACCGAGCAGCTCGGCCGCCCGCCGCGCGGCGTCGTCGCGGTGGCGGCGCGGTGCGTGTGCGGCCGGCCGCTCGTCGTGCGGACCCTGCCGCGGCTCGACGACGGCACGCCGTTCCCGACGACGTACTACCTCACCTCGCCGCAGGCGGTCGCCGCCGTCAGCGCGGTCGAGGCGTCGGGCGTGATGAAGGAGCTGACGGCGCGGCTGGCCGAGGACGACGAGCTCGCCGCGGGCCACCGCCGCGCGCACGAGGCGTACCTGGCGGACCGCGAGGCCCTCGGCCACGTGCCGGAGATCGCGGGCATCTCGGCCGGCGGCATGCCGCACCGCGTGAAGTGCCTGCACGTGCTGGTCGCGCACGCGCTCGCCGCGGGGCCGGGGGTGAACCCCGTGGGTGACGAGACCCTCGCGAGGGTCGCCGACCGCTGGCGCCCCGACCGCTGCACCTGCTGACGGGACCGCGCGGACCGGCGAGCGCCGCGAGCCGCCGGTCGGAGGTGCCGGTCGACGGTGGCACGATGTGCCGGTGACACGCGTGGCTGCCATCGACTGCGGGACCAACTCCATCCGTCTGCTCGTCGCGGACGTCGACCCGGAGGCGGGCACGCTCGTCGACCTCGAGCGCAGCAACGAGGTGGTGCGGCTCGGTCAGGGGGTCGACCGCACGGGCCTGCTGGCCCCCGAGGCGCTCGCCCGCACGCTCGCCGCCGCCCGCGGCTACCACGACGTGTGCGAGCGGCTCGGCGTCGAGGCGGTGCGGTTCGTCGCCACGTCGGCGACGCGCGACGCGCGCAACCGCGACGAGTTCGTCACCGGCGTGCGGGACGCGCTGGGCGTGGACCCGGAGGTCGTCGCGGGCGACGAGGAGGCGCGGCTGTCGTTCCGGGGTGCGACGGGCGTGCTCGCGAGCCGCTTCGACGGACCGTTCCTGGTGGTCGACCTGGGCGGCGGCTCGACCGAGCTGGTGCTCGGGACGCGGGCACCCGAGGCGGCGGTGTCGATGGACGTCGGCTCGGTGCGGCTCACGGAGCGGCACCTGCACGACGACCCGCCGACGCCCGCGCAGGTCGCGGCCGCGGGCGCCGACGTGCGGGCGGCGCTCGACGTGGCGGCCGGGATCGTGCCTTTGGGCAGGACCGTGACGCTCGTCGGGCTCGCGGGGTCGGTGACCACGATCACCGCGCACGCGCTGGGTCTGGACCGGTACGACCGCCACCGCATCGACGGTGCCGTGCTCGGCGTCGACGACGTGCTCGCGTCCTGCGAGGACATGCTGGCCCGCACGCGCGAGCAGCGCGCGACCCTGCCGTACCTGCACCCGGGCCGGGTCGACGTGATCGGTGCGGGTGCGCTGGTCTGGCGGGACGTCGTGCGGCGCGTCCGCGACGAGGTCGCGGCGGCCGGGGGTGCGCTCACCCACGTCGTGACGTCGGAGCACGACATCCTCGACGGCATCGCCTGGAGCGTCGCCGAGCGCTGACCCACCCGCCGCGCCAACCCCACCCCACCGACCGGAACCTGGCTCATCGATGGGTGGCTGGGTCGGTGAGTGGTGTTCCGCTGGGCGGTGTGCCGGGCGACCCGCCCCTCCGCCGACCGGAACCTGGCTCACCGTCTGGTGGCCGGGTGGGTGAGTGGTGTTCCGCTGGGCGGTGTGCCGGGCGGTCCGATCCTCCGCCGACCGGAACCTGGTTCACCGTCTGGTGGCCGGGTGGGTGAGTGGTGTTTCGGTGGGTGGGGTGTGGCGTGTCGTGGACAGTAGTGCGGAGTGCGCAGTAGTGTGCATGGTGCGGGCGCCGGAGGGGCGCCCGCACCACGCGCCGCCGCGCCGGCCCGCCCGTCGGGGGCCGGCGCGGCGGGCGGACGACGACGAGCGGGAGGCCGCATGGACACCACGCAGCTGCTCAAGGGGGTGCTGGACCTGGCCGTGCTCGCCGTCGTGGCGGACGAGGACGGGTACGGCTACGACGTCGTGCGGCGACTGCGCTCCGCCGGCATCGAGGAGGTGGGCGACGCGTCCGTGTACGGGACGCTGCGCCGGCTGTACTCGTCGGGGGCGCTGACGTCGTACGTCGTGCCCAGCGACGAGGGGCCGCACCGCAAGTACTACGGGATCAACGCGCAGGGCCGGGCGATGCTCGACGCCCAGCGCAAGGACTGGCACGAGTTCGCGGGCACGATGCAGCGCCTGCTCGGGACGGAGGGTGGGGCATGAGCATCGTCGACGACGCGGTCGCGCAGGACGTCCGCACGTACGCCGCGCAGGTGCGCGCGGCGCTCACGGACCTGGGGCCCGAGAACGTGGACGACCTGACGGACGGGCTCGAGGCGAACCTCGCGGACGCGCTGGCCGACGACGGCCGCGCGCACCGCGGCTCGCTCGTCGACGAGTTCGGCGAGCCGGCGGCCTACGCGGCCGAGCTGCGGACGGCCGCCGGGCTCGCCGCGGCGTCCACGGGGCGACGCGGCGGACTGCGTGCCGCGCTCGGCGCACCGGGTCGGGAGCTGCGGGACGTCGCGGTGCGCGTGCTGGCGCGGGTGCGCGGCACCCGGTGGTTCCCGGGTGTCGAGGACCTCGCCGTCGCGCTGCGCCCCGCGTGGTGGGTGCTGCGCGGCTGGGCCCTGACGCACCTGGTGCTGCAGGTGCTCGACGCCGAGCCGACCGGCTGGTTCTGGCTGCCGTCCACCCTCGGCGGGTGGGTGCTGCTCGTGCTGTGCGTCGTCGCGAGCGCCCAGTGGGGGCGCGGGCGGTGGCGCACGGGACGGCGCTGGCACCGCGTCCTGGTCCTGCTCAGCGCCTTCCTCGCGGTGGCGGGCGTGGTCCTGCTGCTGTGGCTGCCGGCAGCCGCGCAGCAGGAGCGGCAGCGGATGCAGTGGGCGCTCGACAGCCGTCCGTCGGACGGGGTCCTGGTGGACGGCGAGTACTCCTTCAACCTGTTCGTGTACGACGCGGCGGGCCACCCCGTCGAGGGCGCGCAGATCTTCGACCAGGCCGGGCGTCCCGTCACGACCGAGCCGTACGGCGGCGTGCGCTGGCGGCAGCAGTCCTACTGGCCCGACGGCGCGACCGAGCCGACGTACCACGTGGGTGTGCCCGGCCAGAACGGGCAGACGCGGTGGAACGTCTTCCCGCTGCACAGCCTGACCGAGAGCGGTTGGGCGTACGACGGCGAGACGGGTGTCGACGTCGTCGGGGACGAGGGCCACGTCGTGGCACCGTCCTGGCCGTTCGCCGCGGCGGCCCCGGTGGTCCCGTGGGGTACGACGCACGACGCACCGTCGTCGGACGCACCGTCCCCGTCGCCCTCCCCGTCCCCGACCGCCGGACCGCCCGCCGACGCCGACGCGGCCACCGGCCCGGCCACCGGCGAGCCGACCCCGACCGACCCGCCCGCCGCCACCCCCTGACGCCGACCGCGGTGGATGCTCGCCGAGTGCGGGGGTCGTTTCCCCCGCGCTCGGCGGGGTTCTGCCGCGCTCGGCGGGGGTACTGCCGTCTAGGCTGAGGTCCACCCGCCGCCGACCTGGAAGCCTCGTGACCGCCGACACCTGGGCCGACATCGCCCTCGTCCTGCTGTTCGTCCTCATCGGCGGCGTGTTCGCCGGTACCGAGCTCGCGCTCGTCTCGCTGCGGGAGTCGCAGCTCGGGCAGATCGAGAAGCAGGGACCGCGCGGTGCCCGCGTCGCTGCCGTCGCGCGCGACCCCAACCGCTTCCTCGCCGCCGTGCAGATCGGCGTCACCGTCGCGGGGTTCTTCTCGGCCGCGTTCGGGGCCTCGACGCTCGCCTCCGCGCTCGCCCCGGCGTTCGTGCGGCTCGGCATGGCGCAGGGCACCGCCGAGGGCGTCGCGCTCGTCGTGCTCACGCTCGTCATCGCGTACCTGTCGCTCGTGCTGGGCGAGCTCGTGCCCAAGCGCATCGCGATGCAGCAGGCGGCGCGCATCTCGATGTGGGTCGGCCCGCCGCTGGACCGGTTCGCCGCGCTCATGACGCCCGTCGTGTGGCTGCTGTCGCGCTCGACCAACGGCGTCGTGCGGCTGCTCGGCCTCGACCCCGCGGCCGCGAGCGACCAGATCAGCGACGCGGAGCTGCGGGACCTCGTCCGCACCCACCCGGACCTGCCGGAGGACGAGCGCCGGCTCATCGACGACGTCTTCGACGCGGGGGACCGCTCGCTCGTCGAGGTCATGCGACCGCGCGCCGACGTCACGTTCCTCGCGGCCGACGCCCCCATCGCGCAGGCGGCGCAGCTCGTCGGCGCGCTGCCGTACTCCCGCTACCCGGTGACGGGCGAGGACTTCGACGACGTCGTGGGGTTCGTGCACGTGCGCGACCTGCTGGCCCCGGTGGCGCGTGCGGTGCGGGAGGCCGACCAGGACCCGGACGCCCGCGGGCGCGGCGGCGTCGTCGAGGCGATCGTCGAGGTCGCCGCCACGACCGTCGGGGACGTGACGCGCCCCATCGCGTCGCTGCCGGGCACCAACGCGGTGCTGCCGACGCTGTCGACCATGCGCCGCACGGGCGCGCACATCGCGGTCGTGGTCGACGAGTACGGCGGCACCGACGGGATCGTGACGCTCGAGGACCTCCTGGAGGAGCTCGTCGGCGACATCGTCGACGAGTACGACCCCGTGCCGGTGCGCGTCGCGGGCAGCGAGGACGTCGACGCGGGCCTCACGCTCGAGGACTTCGCCGACCGCACCGGGGTCGTGCTGGCCGACGGGCCGTACGAGACCGTCGCCGGGTACGTGCTCGCGCGGCTGGGACGCATCCCGGAGCCGGACGAGGCCGTCGACGTGGACGAGGCCGGCGACGCACCGGACGACGGCTCGCGCACGCTGCTGCGCGTGCGCGAGGTGGACCGCCGGCGGATCACGCGCGTGCGCGTCGAACGCGTGCCGGCCGCTGCCGGTGGCGACGATGACCCGGGTCGCACCGACACCGGTCCGCGACCGGGCCGCGACGCCGAGGGGACGCAGGGGCGCTGAGCCGGCGGATCTCACCCGGCCGGGCCGCCCGGTGTGCGCGGCGTCACCGCCTCCCGAGGGGGCCCGGACGCCCGTGCGCGTCTACCGTATGAGGTATGCCTCAGTCGTCCTCTGCCTCCGTCGACGCTGCCCGCACGGCGGGCGAGCTCATGCCGGCGCCCGCCGGCAAGCCCCGCAAGGTGCCGCGCGTCGTCGTCCTCGGCGGTGGCACGGTGGGCCTGTACTCCGCGCGGCGGCTGCGTCGGCGCCTCGGCAAGCGCGACGCGGCGATCGTCGTCGTCGACCCGCGCCCGTACATGACGTACGCGCCCTTCCTGCCCGAGGCGGCGGCCGGCTCGATCGACCCGCGCAACGTCGTCGCCCCGCACCGGCGCGCGCTCAAGGGCGTCGACGTGCTGCAGGGCCACGTCACGCAGATCGAGCACGCGAACCGCCGCGTCCAGATCACGCCCATCGAGGGTGACGCGTACTGGGTGACCTACGACCACCTGGTCGTCGGGCTCGGCTCGGTCGCGCGGACGCTGCCCATCCCCGGCCTGGCCGAGCAGGGCATCGGCTTCAAGAACGTCGAGGAGGCCATCGCGCTGCGCAACCACGTGCTGGGCCGCATCGACGTCGCGTCGTCGACGTGGGACCCGGACCTGCGTCGCAAGATGCTGACGTTCGTGTTCGTCGGCGGCGGGTTCGCCGGCATCGAGGCGCTCGCCGAGGTCGAGGACATGGCCCGCTACGCGGTGCGTCACTACAAGCAGATCGAGCCCGACGAGCTGCGCTTCGTGCTCGTCGAGGGCAGCCCGCGCATCCTGCCCGAGGTGAGCGAGGAGCTCGGCGGGTACACCCTCGAGCAGCTGCGCAAGCGCGACATCGAGATCTTCCTGTCGACGTTCCTGTCGTCGTGCGTCGGCGGGCGCGTCGTGCTGTCCAACGGCACCGAGTTCGACGCCGAGACGATCGTGTGGACCGCGGGCGTCAAGGCCAACCCCGTCCTGCAGGACTCCGACCTGCCGCTGGACAAGCTCGGCCGCGTCATCTGCAACGCGACCCTGCAGGTCACCGCGGAGGACGGCACGGTCGTGGCCGACGCGTGGGCCGCGGGCGACTGCGCCGCCGTGCCGGACCTCTACAACCCCGGCAAGTTCTGCCCGCCGAACGCCCAGCACGCACTGCGTGAGGGCAACCACATCGGCGACAACCTGGCGCTCGTGCTGAGGTCGGCCCAGCCGACCGAGTACAAGCACCGCAACGTCGGCGCGGTCGCGTCCCTCGGCATGTACAAGGGCGTCGCGCAGATGTTCGGCCGCATCAAGGTCCGCGGGTTCCTCGCGTGGGTGCTGCACCGCAGCTACCACGTCTTCGCGATGCCGACGTTCAACCGCAAGCTGCGCATCGCCGCCGGCTGGACCGGGTCGGTGCTGCTGCGCCGCGAGGTCGTCGCGCTCGGCTCGCTGCACGACCCGCGCGCCGAGTTCCGCGCCGCGTCCGTCCCGCCGAAGCCCAAGGACGAGCCGGCCGAGTCCGCCGCGCCGGCCGCGAAGGACGCCGCTCTGCCGCCGCAGAAGGCAGAGAAGGACTCCCCGGCCGCGAAGGGCGGCACGGCCACGGCGTGACCTGGTCGACGGTGCCGTCCGTCGCGTGCCGGCTGGCAGGATGACGGGCGCGCCCCCGTAGCCCAACCGGCAGAGGCAACCGGCTTAAACCCGGTCCAGTCCGGGTTCGAACCCCGGCGGGGGCACCGGGCACCGTCCCGTCCCGGGGCGGCCCTACGCGCCCGTGGAGCCGGGGGTGTCGTCCGTGCGCTGCTCGCGGGCGCGCAGCTGCTCCTCCCAGTCGCGCAGCATCTGCTCGTGCAGCTCGTCGGAGCGGCGCTCCTCGGCGCGGCGGCGTTCCTCCGCGGCGTCGTCCCGGTACCGCCGGGGACGCTCGTGCTCCGGGAACCCGGAGGTCGGCGTCGACGGCCACGGGACGTGCGTGCGCGGCGTCTGCGGGCGGCCTGCGACGAGCCAGGCCACGCCGCCCACGAGCGGCAGCACGACGATGAGGACGAGCCACCAGCCCTTCGACAGGTTGCGCACCCGGTCGGCGTCGGACTGGATGCAGTCGATCAGGCAGAACACCAGCAGGGCGATCTCGGCGATCACCGGCAGCAAGCGCAGCACGCGGTCCCCCTCACGGTCGTGGGCACCGGAACGCTAGCGCCTCCGAGCGACCGCCGTGGGCGGTTCGGGGGTCTGTCACCTGTCCGGCGTCGCGCGGCGACGGGCGACGGGCGACCGACGCACCGTCAGCGTCCGTCGGCCGTCCCCAGCCAGCGGCCCATCGACGCGGAGTCGGCGATGGCGTCGTCGACGATCCGGCGGACCTGCACGGGCTGCGCGCACGGCACGCCGCCGCGGCCCGGTACGGCGGAGACGCGGGCGGCGATCTCGACGGCCCGTTCGGTGCCGGCGACGTCGACGACCTGGAAGCCCGCGAGCCACTCGGAGAACTCGGCGAAGGGACCCTCGGTCACGGACGTCCCCGAGCGGCCGTCGGAGCGGACCACCGCCGCGAGGTCCGGACCCTCGAGGACGAGGCCGCCGACGAGCTCACCGCTCGCGCGCAGCTCGTCGTTCAGCACGCGGTAGTGGTCGAGGTGCGCCTGCACGTCGGCAGGGTCCCACTCGTCCATCGGCGTGGGGTCCTCGCCGCTCTGGAAGTCGACGATCAGCAGGTACTTGGGCATCGCGGTCTCTCCTCCGTCGGGGCGCCCGGGTGGCGCCGACACCTCCATGACGCGCGGGCACCTCGGTTCTCGACGTCCGCGTCGACCCGCTCCCGGTGCGTCCTGCCGCACGCCGCCGACCCCACAGGTGGGCGACGCCTCAGACGAGCCCGGCGGCGGCCTCCGCGGCCTCGATCTGCTGGTTCCAGGCGCGCTTGCCCGCGCGCCAGCCCTCGTCGTCGGCTCCGAGCCGCCAGTACCCGGAGATGGACAGGTCGCCGCGCGCGACGGCGCGGTCGACGCGCAGGTGCGCGCGCAGGTCCTTGACGGCGCCCGCCTCGCCGTGGACGAACGCGCCGACCCGGCCGTCCGGCCACACCCACCCGCGCACCGCGTCGACCAGCGTCGAACCCGCGGGTGCGTCGCCGTGGTGCAGCCAGCGCACGTGGACCCCGGGCGGCGCGTCGAGCACGAGCTCGTCGTCCGGCCCGTGGACCTCGAGGAACGCGGCGCCCACCGTGTCGCGCGTCAGCCGCTCGAGCGCCACCGCGACCGCGGGCAGCGCGCTCGCGTCGCCGACCAGCAGGTGCGCGTCGACGTCGTCCTGCGGGGACCACGCACCGCCGGGACCGTGGACGAGCACACGGTCGCCGGGGGACGTCGCGAGCGACCACGGCCCGGCCACGCCCTCGTCACCGTGCACGACGAGGTCGATCGTCATCTCGCGCGCGGCGGCGTCCCACGCGCGGATCGTGTAGGCGCGCTGGCGGACCTGGACACCCTCGGGCAGGAGGGCGTCGAGCGCGGGGCCGTCGACGCGTCCGTCGTCGCCGAGCGGGCAGGCGTCGAGCAGACCGGAGGGCAGGAAGCCGAGCTTGACGTAGGAGTCCGCGAACGTGGGGTCGGCCAGCGGCGCGAGGCCGGGGCCGCCGAGCACGACGCGCGCGAGGTGCGGCGTCAGGCGCTGCGTGCGCACGACGTCGGCGACGACGGGTGCGGGGCGGCGCCGCGGTGCGACGGGGAGGGTGGGCAGGCCGGCAGTGCTCATGAGGTGACCCTAACCTCCGCACCTGGGCGGTCGGGGTGCCGCGGCGCACCGCCGTCCCCCTCCAGGACGGCGGTGCGCCGCGTCGATCGGTGCGGACGCCTCAGGCGTCGCGCGTGCGCAGCCGCACGGCGGCCGCGACGAGCAGGACCACCACCCAGCCGACCAGCACCGCGTACCCGGCCCACGGGGACAGGTCGACGGCCTGCTGCGACATCTGGCTGCTCATGTCGAGGAACTCCTCCGGCGTCGCCACGCGGGCTCCGGCGGACGACGGCAGGAACGGCCGGACCCACTCCAGGGGCTTCCAGGAGATGAGGTTGAGGACGCTCTCGACGACGAGGACGAAGCCGATCACGGTCGCGATCGTCGCCGCGGTGTTGCGCAGCAGCCCGCCGAGCGCGAACCCGAGCAGGGCGACGGTCGCGATGTACAGGGGCGTCCCCAGCACGATGCGCAGCATCTCGGGGTCCGACCAGTCGGGCTGCATGGCGGGCACGATCGCGCCGGCCAGCAGCAGCGACAGCGCGGTGCCGACGGCTGCCGTGCCGAACGTCACGACGGCGACGACCACGCCCTTCGTCCACAGCACGGGCAGCCGGGTCGGCACCGCCGTGAGGGTCGAGCGGATCTGGCCCGTGCCGTACTCGCCCGTGACGCTGAGCGCTGCGAGGACGACGAGGACGAGGGCGCCGAAGATCTGGCCGGGCGCGAGGACCGTGTAGACGATCGTCGCGCTGCCGGACGCGCCCTCGAACTGCTCGGGGAACGCGTTGGCCGAGGCGGCCATCGCCCAGGCCAGCAGGACGAGGACGACGACGGTCAGCGCGATCGTCCACAGCGTCGACCGCAGGGTCCACAGCTTGATCCACTCGGAGCGCAGCACGTGCCACGGGGTGACGCGCGCGGAGGTCGCGGGCGTCGACGCCCCGGCCGGCGCGGTGCGGGGGGTGGTCGCGGTGCTCATCGGTGCGCCTCCGGGCTGGTCGGGCCGGTGGTCCCGGCATCGGTGGGACCCGGCGCGGCGTCCTCGTCGGTGCCGGAGCGGTACTCGACGGCGTCGGCCGTCAGGGACATGTACGCCTGCTCGAGCGAGCCGCTGACCGGCGTGAGCTCGTGCAGCACGTACCGGGACGCGGCGGCGAGCTCGCCGATCTCCGCGGCCGTCGGTCCGTGGACCTCCAGCAGGCCCGGCTCGATCGCGTCGACGGTGGCGTGCGGGCCGGACAGGGCGGCGGCGAGCTCCGTGGCGTGCGGGCTGCGCACGCGGACGGTGGTGCTCGTGGCGCGCGCCACGACCTCGTCGACCGGGCCCTGGGCGACGATCCGGCCGCGGCCGATGACGAGCAGGTCGTCGGCGGTGACGGCGACCTCGCTCATGAGGTGCGAGGACAGGAAGACCGTGCGGCCCTCGGACGCCAGGTGCTTGGCCAGGCCACGCACCCACGCGACGCCCTCGGGGTCGAGGCCGTTGACCGGCTCGTCGAGGATCAGCGTGTGCGGGTCGCCGAGCAGCGCCGCCGCGATGCCGAGGCGTTGCCCCATGCCGAGCGAGAACCCCTTGACCCGCTTGCTCGCGACCGCGCCGAGCCCTGCGAGCTCGATCACCTGGTCGACGCGCTTGTCACCGATGCCGTGCGTCGCGGCGAGGGCCCGCAGGTGCTGGCGCGCCGAGCGACCCGGGTGCACGGCCTTCGCCTCCAGCAGCGCGCCCACCTCGGTCAGCGGCGAGCGCAACTTCGCGTACGGCCGGCCCTGCACGGTCACCGTGCCCGCGGTCGGGTGGTCGAGGCCGACGATCATGCGCATCGTCGTGGACTTCCCGGCGCCGTTGGGGCCGAGGAAGCCGGTGACGCGGCCCGGTCGCACCGTGAAGTCGATCCCGTCGACGGCGGTCTTGCTGCCGTACCTCTTGGTCAGTCCGTGCGCCTCGATCATCAGGTCCCCTGGGGTCGCGTGGTTCGCGTCGCTGTGCTCACGTCCGACGACGCTATGCCAGGCGCGGGCCCTCGCGGCACCCTCCTCGGACCGATCCTGCCCGCGGGGTCTCATCCGCGAGGACGAGACGCCGGTCGGAGCTCGTCGGGGTTCTCCCGGGTGGGGAACGTCGGGGGCCCCCGCTACGTTGAGGACCACGACGACACATGTCTCCCCGGCCGTTCACGACCAGAGGTGCCGCATGACCAATCCCGTCTTCAACAACAGCCCCGTCTTCGGCGACCCGCGCCAGCAGCGTCGCGGTGGCCGGCAGGCCGTCGCGCAGGGCCCCGCCTGGGGCACGCCCGGCGCGCAGGCGGCCGACGCCGCGACCCTCGAGCAGATGTACGACGCCCCCCCGGCGACGACGCGTGAGACCGGTCGCCTCACGTACGACGACGTCATCGTCAAGACCGGCGGGCTGCTCGCGCTGCTCGTCGTGGTCGCGGCCGCCACCTGGACGCTTGCGCCGGGCCTGTGGATCGTCGGCGCGGTCGTCGGGCTCGTGCTGGGCCTGGTCAACGCGTTCAAGAAGAGCCCGAGCCCGGCGCTCATCACGCTGTACGCGGCCGCGCAGGGCGTGTTCCTGGGCGGGATCAGCGCCGTCTTCGAGTCGTTCTACGACGGCATCGTGGGGCAGGCGGTGCTCGCGACGCTGTCGGTGTTCGCGGTCGCGCTCGTGCTGTTCCGCTCCGGCAAGGTCCGCGTCACGCCCAAGTTCCGGCGTGCGGTGCTGATCGGCCTGGTCGGGTACCTCGTGTACTCGCTGCTGAACGTCGTCCTGATGTTCGCCGGCGTCGGTGGCGGGGACTTCGGCCCGCTGCGTTCGTGGCCGCTCGGGATCATCGTCGGTCTCGTCGCCGTCGGTCTGGCCGCCGCGAGCCTCATCATGGACTTCGACGCCATCAAGCGCGGCGTGGACCAGGGCGTGCCCGCCAAGTTCGCGTGGTCGGCGGCGTTCGGCCTCATCGTCACGCTGGTCTGGCTGTACCTCGAGCTGCTGCGTCTGCTGGCGATCCTGCGCGGCGAGTGACCCGTCCCGCAGTCCACGACGCCCCGTCGACCCTCCGGTCGGCGGGGCGTCGTCGTCGGGCGGGCCGTCGCCCTCGGTGCCGGTGCGTCAGGAACCGGACGGGGCGCCGCACTCGCTGCAGAACCTCGCGGTGACGGGGTTCGACGCCGAGCAGCCCGTGCACGTGCGCTCGGCCGCGAGGGGCAGACCGCACTCCTGGCAGAACTTGCCGCCGGCTGACCCACCCACGCCCCGTGGCCGCCGGATGAGAGGATCGGAGGCGTGAAGTACGCCCAGCACGTCTCCGAGCTCGTCGGTGGCACGCCGCTCGTCCGGCTCACGTCCGTGACCGCCGGCCTGACCGCGACGATCCTCGCGAAGGTCGAGTACCTCAACCCCGGTGGGTCCGTGAAGGACCGCATCGCGCTGCGCATGATCGAGGCCGCCGAGGCGTCGGGCGAGCTGCAGCCGGGCGGCACGATCGTCGAGCCCACGTCGGGCAACACGGGCGTCGGGCTCGCGCTCGTCGCGCAGCGCAAGGGGTACCGCTGCATCTTCGTGTGCCCGGACAAGGTCAGCCAGGACAAGCGCGACGTGCTGCGCGCGTACGGCGCCGAGGTCGTCGTGACGCCGACGGCCGTGCCGCCGGACCACCCGGACTCGTACTACTCGGTCTCCGACCGCCTCACGCGTGAGACCCCCGGTGCCTGGAAGCCCAACCAGTACGCCAACCAGAACGGCCCGGCGAGCCACTACGCGAGCACCGGTCCGGAGATCTGGGCCGACACGGAGGGGCGCGTCACGCACCTCGTGGCGGGTGTCGGGACCGGCGGCACGATCACCGGGACCGGCCGCTACCTGCACGACGCGTCGGCGGACCGGCCGGCCGCCGACGGTGGCCGCGTGGTCGTCGTCGGTGCCGACCCGGCCGGCTCGGTCTACTCCGGCGGCGACGGGCGCCCCTACCTCGTCGAGGGGGTCGGCGAGGACTTCTGGCCGACGGCCTACGACCCGGCGGTGCCGGACGAGATCCTCGCGGTGTCCGACGCGGACTCGTTCGCGATGACGCGGCGCCTGGCCCGCGAGGAGGGCCTGCTGGTCGGCGGGTCGTGCGGCATGGCCATCGAGGCGACGCTGCGCCACGCCCGGGCGCTGCAGGAGGCCGACCCGCAGGCGGCGGCCCGCGCGGTGTACGTCGTGATCCTCCCCGACGGCGGGCGCGGCTACCTGTCGAAGATCTTCAACGACTCGTGGATGCGCTCGTACGGCTTCCTCGCCGCGGGCGAGGGCGCGACGGTCGCGGACGTGGTGCGCAGCAAGGACGGCGACCTGCCCGCGCTCGTGCACACGCACCCCAACGAGACCGTGCGCGACGCGATCGAGATCCTGCGCGAGTACGGCGTGTCCCAGATGCCGGTGGTCGGCGCCGAGCCGCCCGTGATGATCGGCGAGGTCGCCGGGTCCGTGAGCGAGCGCGAGCTGCTCGACGCGGTGTTCTCGGGTGCCGCGTCGCTCGCGGACCGCGTCGAGGCGCACATGACCGCCGCGCTGCCGCTCATCGGGTCCGGCGAGCCGGTCGCGGCCGCGCGCGCGGCACTCGAGAAGGCCGACGCGCTCATGGTCGTCGACGACGGGCGACCCGTGGGCGTCCTGACGCGCCACGACCTGCTGGGGTTCCTCGCGCGCTGACGTCCGCGACGGCGCGTCCGGAGGTCCATGGGTAAGCGCTTGCGGGCGCGCTAGCATCGGCCGACCGATGGGCCGTACCTGCGGAGGACCACCTGCGATGGCGCTGTTCGACCTTCCCCTGCCCGACCTCGAGCGCTACCTGCCCGAGCTCGACGAGCCGGCCGACCTCGACGAGTTCTGGGCGACGACCCTCGCCGAGTCCCGCACGTTCGACCTCGACGTGCGCCGCGCCCCGTTCGACGCGGGTCTGCGGCTGGTCGACGTCGAGGACGTGACGTTCGCCGGCTGGGGCGGCCACCCCGTCAAGGCGTGGGTCACGCGGCCCGCCGGGTCCGCCACGGACGGCTCGTCGCTGCCCGCGGTCGTCGAGTTCATCGGCTACGGCGGCGGGCGCGGGCGCCCGCACGAGCACCTGGCGTGGGCCGCCGCCGGGTTCGTGCACGTCCTCATGGACACCCGCGGGCAGGGTTCGCGCTGGGGGACCGGCGGCGACACCCCGGACCCCGTGGGCTCGGGACCCCACGTGCCCGGCTTCCTGACCCGCGGCATCCTCGACCCCGCCGAGCACTACTACCGCCGCGTCTTCACCGACGGCGTCCGTGCCGTCGAGACGGCACGTGCGCTGCCGGGCGTGGACACGACCCGCGTCGCGGTCGCCGGTGCGAGCCAGGGCGGCGGGATCGCGCTCGCGGTCGCGGGTCTCGTCGACGACCTCGTCGCCGTCATGCCCGACGTGCCGTTCCTCTGCCACTTCCCCCGGGCGCTCGCGATCACGGACTCCGAGCCGTACCACGAGGTCGTGCGGTACCTCTCGGTCCACCGGACCCGCACGGCGCAGGCGATGCGCACGCTGTCGTACCTCGACGGCGTGCACCTGGCGCGTCGTGCGACGGCCCCGGCCCTGTTCTCGGTCGCGCTGCGCGACACGACGTGCCCGCCGTCCACCGTCTTCGCGGCGTACAACCACTACGGCACGCTCGCCCCGCGACGCCCCGAGCGTGCCGTCGAGGTCTACGAGTTCAACGAGCACGAGGGTGGGCAGGGCCTGCAGCTCGACGTCCAGCTCCGCTGGCTCCCGCAGGTCCTGGCCGCCTGACGCCCGCCCCACGCCACCGCCGACCGGAACCCGACTCACCGTTGCCTACCGCGGTCGGTGAGCCGGGTTCCGGTGGGCGGGGAAGAGCTGCGCCGACCGGAACGTGACTCACCGTTGCCTGGCGCGGTCGGTGAGCCGGGTTCCGGTGGGCGGCGGGTGGCCGTGGGGCAGGGCAGGATGGACGGGCACTGTTTCCCACCGAAGGAGAAGTCGACATGGCCGCAGCGCTGCCCGAGGTCTCGGGCGCTCCCGGCAGCAAGCCCACGCTCACGTTCCCGGACGCGTCGCCGTCGGGCGAGCTCGAGGTCGTGGTGCTCAGCCGCGGCGACGGCGCGCTCGTCGAGGCGGGCCAGGACATCGAGGTCCACTACCTGGGCCAGTCCTGGCAGGGAGGCGTCTTCGACAACTCCTTCGACCGTGGCTCGTCCATCAGCTTCCCGATCGGCGTCGGTGCCGTCATCGCCGGGTGGGACGAGGGCCTCGTGGGCCAGCAGGTCGGCTCGCGCGTCCTGCTGTCGATCCCGTCGCACCTGGCCTACGGCGACCGCGGCGTGCCGCAGGCCGGCATCAAGGGCGGCGACACGCTCGTGTTCGTGGTGGACGTCGTCGGCGTGAGCTGACGTCGCACGTCGTGCCGCCGGGCGGGTCGCACGCTCGCCCGGCGGCACGTGCGCCACCTCGACGCGGGTCGCGCCCCACGTCGAGGTCTCGCGGTGGTCGTCGCAGAGTTCCGAGTCGCGTGGACCGCGGTACATCGTCCGTTCTCTCCCATGTCTCCTGGTGCCGACAGCGTTCGGGGCGTCAACCCACGACGCAAGGAGACGCTCGATGCGAACGCCCCTCCCGTCCCGCCCCCGTGCGGCCGGGCACCTGCGCCACCGCCTGACCGCCGTCGTCCTCGGCGGCGCCCTCGTCGCCGCCGGTGCGCTGGCGACCGCGGTCCCCGCCGCCGCCGACGCCGGCACCGCCACGGACCGCCTGATCCTCACGCCCACCGACGAGCCGACGACGTCGCAGTTCGTCACGTGGCGCAGCACGCTCGCCCCCGCCGGTGCCGTCGAGTACCGCCTGCCCGGTGGTGCGACGACGAGCGTCCCCGCGACCGTCGTCGACACCATCGGCGCGTACACGCACCAGTCGGCCACGCTCACCGGCCTGACGGCGGGCACGACGTACGAGTACCGAGTCGGGCAGGACGGCGACTGGACGTCCTGGCGCACGTTCCGCACCGCCGCCGACGCCGCCGAGCCGTTCTCGTTCCTCTACTACGGCGACGCGCAGATCAGCCTCGACACCACGTGGCCGGCTGTCGTGCAGGCGGCGCACGCGAAGGCGCCGGGCGCCGTGGGCAGCGTCCACGCGGGCGACCTCATCGACACCGCGAGCAACCAGACGCAGTGGACCAACTGGTTCTCCGGCATGGGGGAGTCGGCGCGCACCACGCAGGTGCTCGCCGCGCCCGGCAACCACGAGTACAGCGGTGACCAGACGATGCGGAACTGGAAGGCGAACTTCCAGTACCCGCTCAACCAGCCGAGCCGCGCGACGATCGGCGAGCTCGCGCAGCTGGCCGAGGGTGACACCCCGGCCGCGCGCCAGGCGGCCGCGTACTTCGACCACTGGACGACGTTCGCCGGCGAGACGGTGTACTACGTCGACTACCAGGACGTCCGCTTCATCACGCTGAACGCGACGCGCGACTCCACGTTCCTGCGCCCGGCGGACCTGCCCGCGTGCACCGAGGGCTGCCCCAACGCCGGTGCGCTCTGGATCGACTTCCAGGCCGCGTGGCTCGACCACGTCCTGGCGACCAACCCGAACACGTGGGCCGTCGCGACGTTCCACCAGCCGGTCTACAGCGTGTCCGCCGGACGCGACGAGCCGGTCCTGCGCGCCGCGTGGGTGCCGGTGTTCGAGAGGCACGACATCGACCTGGTGCTGCAGGGCCACGACCACACGTACGCGCGCGGCTACAAGGACACGACCGCGACGGGCACGCCCGGTGTGACCACGGGTCCGGTGTACGCGGTGTCGAACTCGGGCGGCAAGTACTACGAGCTCGCCCCTGCCGACGACAACGTGTGGACGCGCAACGGCGCGACGCAGGTCAAGCGCGGCGCGAACGTCTCGACCTTCCAGGTGATCTCCGTCGACGGCGGCACGCTGCGCTACGAGTCGTACGTCGCGGCCGTGACGGGCGGCGCGACGGAGCAGGTCGGTGACCTGTACGACAGCTTCACGATCACCAAGGACGGCCGCGGCAAGCTCGTCACCGAGGACGGCATCGAGGTCCCGGGTGCCGACGAGCAGCGGCTGACCGTCACGGTGCCCGAGCAGACCGGTGAGCCCGGCGAGTTCGTGTGGGCGATCGACGGGGGCAACCGCCTCGTCGACCTCGGGGTCGCGCAGGACGCGGGCGACCACTTCCGAGCGGCCGGCGCGCTCAACCCGGTGCGGGTCACGGACACGCGCCGCGGCGCGCCGGCGTGGTCGCTGTCGGGTCAGGTCAGCGACTTCGTGGCCGGTGACGAGGTCGTCGACGGCAAGCACCTGGGCTGGACGCCGTCGGCGAGCGAGAACACCGGCGGGGCGACGCCCGGGGCCGCGGTGGCCTCGGGGTTCGTGTCGGGTGACGGTCTGGCCGAGCCGGCCGTCCTGGGCGCCGCGGACGCGGGCCACGAGCGGGGCTCGGTGCTGCTGGGCGCCGACCTGGACCTGCGGCTGCCGATCTCGGTGGCCGAGGGCCGGTACTCCGCGACCCTCACGCTCACCGCGCTGAGCTGAGCGCGGCGTGAACGTCCACCCCCGTCGCGGCCGGCGACGGGGGTGGACGTCGCCCGGCCGACCTCGCCCCCACGCCCGATCCCAGGAGCCTCCGCATGCCCCGCACCCCGGTCCGCCCGTCGGCCGCGCACGTCCTCGTCGTCCTCGTCGCCGCACTGCTGGGTGCGGCCCTGGTCGTCGCCTCCGCACCGTCCGCCCGGGCCACCACAGGTGACGCCGGCCCCGACGCCGAGCCCGGAACCGTCACGTGGGGCGTCCGCCCCGCCGACGTCGAGCCGCACGAGCCCGGCCGCCCGCACTTCACGTACACCGTCGCGCCCGGCGGGACGGTCGAGGACGGGCTCGTGGTGAGCAACCACGGCGAGCAGGGGACGACGCTGCGGGTGTACGTCGCCGACGCGTTCACCACGACGCGCGGCGTGCTCGACCTGCTGCGCCCGGACCAGGAGTCCACGGGGGTGGGGGCATGGGCCGAGGTCGCCGTGCCGGAGGTCGTCGTGCCGGCGGGCGGGAGCGTCGTCGTGCCGTTCACGCTGCGGGTGCCGGACGACGCGGAGCCCGGCGACCACGCCGGGGGCGTCGTGACCTCGCTGGTGAGCGCACGCACCGACGGTGTGAGCGTGGACCGGCGGCTCGGTGCGCGCATCCACGTCCGCGTCGCCGGGCCGGTGACGCCGGGTGTCGCGCTCGAGGGCGCGCGCGTGGTGCACCACGGGGTGCTGGACCCGACGGGCGCGGGCTCGGCCGACGTCGTGGTCGACGTGGTCAACACGGGGAACGTGCGTGTCGGGGGCGAGGCGGCCGTGACGGTGGCCGGCCCGTTCGGGTGGGGTGCGCGCGGCGCGCGGATCGAGGTCCCCGAGCTGCTGCCGGGGGAGCGCCACACGGTCGGCGTGTCCGTCGACGACGTGCGGCCCCTGCTGCGGCTGGGGGCGACCGTCCGCCTCGTCCCGCAGGTGGCCGGCGACGCCGCCGAGCTGGCACCGGTGTCCGCGTCGGCGGCGACGGCGGCCGTGCCGTGGACGGTGCTGGCGCTGCTGGCCCTCGGCGTGGCGGCCGTGTGGACCGTGCGCCGGCGGGCCCGCCGCCGGGCCGCGGCGACGGAGCGTCTGGTCGCCGAGGCGGTGGCGGCGGCACGCGCCGTGGCGGACACCGTCCGGGTGCCCTGACCTGGTGGTGCCGCCGGCGGCCGTGCAGCGCGGCCGTGCGGCTGACGTCCCGTCAGCCGCGCAGGCCGTGACGGACCAGGAAGTCGTTGGCGAAGACGCCCTCGGGGTCACGACCGGTCAGCAGGGCCACCTGGTCGTCCCAGCGGGGGTACAGCTCGTGCAGCGCGGTGCCCCCGTGGGCGGTGCGGTGCTCGTCGGCGAAGAGCTTGCCCCAGTGCGGGCGCGCGCCGAACGGCGCCAGCGCCCGCTCGACCGCCGGCAGCACCGCCTCGACCTCGGCGCGGCGCGGCAGCCACGTGAAGTGCAGGCCGACGCGGTCGCCGCCGTACGCACCCGACAACCACAGGTCGTCGGCGGCGATCGAGCGGATCTCGCTGACCAGCAGCACCGGGGACGTCAGGTGGCCGATGCCGCGCAGCGCCTCGATCGCCGCGACCGCGTGCGCACGGGGGACCAGCCACTCCGACTGCAGCTCGGCGCCGTTCGACGGCGTGAAGTCGAGGCGGAAGTGCGGCAGCCGCTCGTGCCAGGGGCCGGGCGCGGCGCCCTGCGTGGTGCAGGCGGCAGGGTCGACGCCGGGCACCGGGTGCTGCGGACCGGGTGCCGGGCGTGCGCCCGCGAGCTCGTCGCCGGCCGCCGGCAGCGTCCACGCGTCGTCGTCGACGCGGTGCTTGCGCCACACCTGCCCCACCGTGCCACCGCGCCAGTCGGTGAACAGGCTCACCGAGTACGCCGAGGACATGAGCGCGGCGAAGCGGTCGAGCGCGGTCGTCCACGGCAGGTCGACCCACACCTCCTGCGCGACGTCGTACGTCGGCTGCACCGCGAGGGTCACGCGCGTCACGACGCCGAGGCCGCCGAGCGCCACGACGGAGCCCGCGAGCTCCGGGTCGTCCGGGCCGAGCGTGCGGATCTCGCCACCCGCGCCGACGAGCTCCAGCCCGCGCACCGCCGCCGACAGGTTCGGTGCCGTGTCACCCGACCCGTGCGTGGCCGTGGCGACGGTGCCGGCGACCGCGATGTGCGGCAGCGACGCCATCGTGTGCAGCGCCCAGCCTGCCGCGTGCAGGTCCCGCGCGAGCTCGCCGTACCGCACGCCGGCGCCCACGGTCACGGTGCCGGCGTCGGGGTCGACGACGGTCGGGACCTCGAGCCGGTCGAGCACGACGAGCGTGCCCGGGGAGTCCGCGAGGTCGTGGAACGAGTGGCGCGATCCCAGGGCGCGCACGTGGCGCGCACCCGCGACGACCTCGGTGACCTCGGCGACCGTCGCCGGGTGGACCACGGGGCCGCCGCGGAACGTGTGGCTGCCGGCCCAGGTGGTCAGGACGTCGGTCATCGGGGTCCTCCTCGAAGGTGGTGCGTCAGCGCGCGGGCGCGGTGACGAAGACGTCGAACAGCTCGGGGGTGTGCGCGTGCACGAGCACCATGAAGACGACGGCGTCGAACAGCAGGTGCACGACCAGCACGTACGTCAGCGACTTGGTGAGGTTGAACGTGAACCCCTGGATCAGCGCGAACGGGATGGTCAGGAGCGGCCCCCACTCGCGGTACCCCAGCTCCCACAGGAACGACACGAAGACGGTCGCCTGCAGCACGTTCGCGGTCCACAGCCCGAAGTGCCGGCGCAGCAGCGCGAACACGGTGCAGATGAAGAACAGCTCGTCCCAGGTGCCCACGGCGTTCACCCCGACGAACAGCCGCGCGATCTCGTGCCCCTCGACCACCGTCGGCCAGTTGAGGTACGCGCCCGACGACAGGAAGTAGAACGGCAGCACCAGGTACCCCGCGCCGACGACGAACAGCAGGTACGCCCACTGCGTGCGCGTCCACCGCCGACCCGTGCGCCAGGGGAACCGGATGACGTCGTCCCCGTTGACGTGCCGCGACAGCACGTACGGGACGGCCACGGCCAGCGACAGCGCGATCGTGAACTGGACCATGCCGAGGTTCGACAGGTCGGCCGCCAGGGGGATCGTGCTGACGATCCCCATGCCCGCCGCGACGACCAGCAGGTCCCGCCCCAGCACGCGGTCGACCGCCCACGCGAGGGCCACGCCGACGACGAGCGGCACGTACGCGAGCGGCCTCACGTGCACCGCGAACAGCAGCACCGCCGACCCGCACACGAGCGCGGCGGCGAGCAGCCGCCACGCCGCGAGGTTCCGGCGCGCCCAGGCGGGCGCGGTGTCGCTGGGAGCGGCCTCGGTGGATGTCACGCGCCCACCCTGCCAAACGCAGGGCCGCGGAGCGATACGGCCCGGCCGGCGAGCTCCGCCACACCCGTCACCGGCGAACCGCGACCTCGGCGGCCTCTGGCGGCTGAGAAGCCGCCGAAGTGATGGTTCGCGGGCCGGGGGTCTGGGGCTGTCAGGTGGCGGCGAGGGCGCGGACCGTGTCGATCGTGTCGGCCTCGGTGGCCGGCTTGTCGTCGCGGTAGCGCAGGACGCGGGCGAAGCGCAGCGCGAGGCCGCCCGGGTAGCGGGTCGAGCGCTGCAGGCCGTCGAAGGCGATCTCGACGACCTGCTCGGGTCGCACGGTGACGACCCAGCCGTCGTCCGCGACCTCGAGCTCGCGGAACCGCTGCGTCTGCCACGCGAGGACCTCGTCGGTCATGCCCTTGAACGTCTTGCCGAGCATGACGAACCCGCCGGCCGGGTCGCGCGCGCCCAGGTGGATGTTCGACAGCGTGCCCACGCGGCGCCCGGAGCCCCGCTCGACGGCCAGCACGACCAGGTCGAGCGTGTGCCGCGGCTTGACCTTGACCCACGCGGCGCCGCGGCGGCCCGCCTCGTACGGGGCGTCGGCGGCCTTGACGACGACGCCCTCCTGCCCGGCCGCGACGACGGCCCGGAAGTGCTCGGCCGCGACGGCCGCGTCGGACGTGACGACCCGGTCGACGACGTGCGGTGCTGCCACCTGGTCGAGCACCGCGAGCCGCTCCCGCAGCGGCGCGTCGAGCAGGTCGCGGCCGTCGACGTGCAGCACGTCGAAGAAGAACGGCGTGAGCGTCGCCGACGCGGCGGGCTCGGCGTCGCGCGTGGCGCTGCGCGACGCGGTCTCCTGGAACGGACGCGGCCGGCCGGTCGCGTCGAGCGCGAGCGCCTCGCCGTCGAGCACGAGCGTGCGCGCGGGCAGCGCGCGGACCGCCGCGACGATCTCCGGGACGCGCGTGGTGACGTCGTCGAGGCTGCGCGTGTAGACGCGCACGTCGTCGCCGTCGCGGTGCACCTGGATGCGGATGCCGTCGAGCTTGGTGTCGACGACGACCTGCGCGGCCGGGGCCTCGGCGGTGCCCGCGCGTTCGCCGAGCTGCGTCACGGCCGTCACCACGTCCGGGGCGGACTGCGCGAGCATGGGCCGCACGGGTCGTCCGACCGTCAGCGTGAACGCGTCGAGCGCCGCCCGGGCGTCGTCGGGGGAGGTCGCCCCGAGCGCGGCGACCGCGACCGTCTCCGTCTCGCCGGCCAGCATCGCGGCCCGGCGGACCGCGTCGGCCGGGACGCCCGCCGCCTCGGCGACCGCGTCGAGCAGCAGCGCGTCGAGCGCACCCTGCCGCAGCTCACCGCCCACCAGGCCGCGCAGCAGGTGCTGCTCGCGCTCCGTGGCCGCCGCGAAGAGCGTGCGGGCCGCGTCCGTGCGTGCGGTCGTCGAGCCCGGCCCTGCCAGCCCGGCCATGTGCGCGAACGCGGCGTCGACGTCGCGCACGGTCAGCGTCGGCACGTCGGCGGGCCCGGGCATCCCGGCCAGCGACCGCCACCCGAGCCCCGTGCGCCGCTGCCGCAGCTCACCGGCCAGGTACCGCGCCACGATCGCCACGTCGTCCGGCCCGTCCGCGGCGGCCCGGCGCAGCACGCCGACCAGCACGGCGCGCTTGGCCAGCCGCGAGCGCGTGGCGGCGACCTGCGCGGACGCGTCGGCGACGTCGTCGAACAGCATGCGCCCATCCTGACCCGCCCCACCGACACCCGCCCCTCGTGCGCGGGGGTGGTCCGCGGAGTGATCCCCGCCGTGCGCCCGCCTCGCCGTCGTCCCCGCCTGCGCGGTGGTGGTCCGGCGGACGCCCCCGCGCCCTGGCAAGCAGTTGTCGACGACGCGTCGAGACCGACCCTCCGACTGCGGGTAGGGCTGACCCTTCCGAGGGTTGGGAGAGCAGTCCGGCCTTCCGTCAGGCCGTCAGGCCGACGGGACCGGGCAGGCGACGCCCGTGGAGTTGACCGGGCAGTAGCCGCCCGGGTTCTTGCGCAGGTACTGCTGGTGGTGGTCCTCGGCGTAGTAGAACGTGCCCGCGTCCTGCACGGACCGGATCTCCGTGGTCACGTCGCCGTAGCCGCGGGCCCGCAGCAGCGGCGCGTACGCGTCGCGCGTCTCGTGCGCGGCGCGCTCCTGCCCGGGCGTCGTGAAGAACACCGCCGAGCGGTACTGCGTGCCCACGTCGTTGCCCTGCCGGAAGCCCTGGGTGGGGTCGTGCTCCTCCCAGAAGTGCCGCAGCAGGTCGACGTCGGACAGCACGGCCGGGTCGTACGCGACCAGGACCGTCTCGGTGTGGCCCGTGCGGCCCGTGCACGTCTCCTCGTACGTCGGGAAGGGCGTGAACCCGCCCATGTACCCGACGGCGGTCGTGACGACCCCCGGCAGCTGCCACGCCTCCTTCTCCGCACCCCAGAAGCACCCGGACGCGAGGTACAGCGTGCGTGTGCCCTCCGGCCACGGGCCCTGCAAGGGCGTGCCCAGGACCGCGTGCGTCCCCGGCACGGTGTACGCGTACCCGTCCCGCCCCTTCAGCGCGTGCTCCGCGTCCACCATCGTGGTGCGCAGCGACGAGCCGAGCAGCGTCTCGAACAACGAGGCCATGATCATCGTCCCCTTCCGTCGGGTGCACGACGTGCAACAGGCGTCGTGCGGGCGGTGTTCCGCCACCTGCGTGGCGCACGGCACACGTGCCCGCGTGCGTCCCACCACCTAGCCTGGGTCCGTGACCCACGACCCGCTCGCGCAGCACCACGACTGGACCGACTCCGGCTTCTCGACCCGTGCCATCCACGCAGGTCAGGACCCCGACCCGCGCACCGGGGCGGTCGTGCCGCCCATCCACCAGGTCTCGACGTACAAGCAGGACGGCGTCGGGGGGCTGCGCGACGGCTACGAGTACTCCCGCTCGGCCAACCCGACGCGCGACGCGCTGCAGGAGGCGCTGGCCGCGGTCGAGGGCGGCGCCGCCGCGTTCGCGTTCGCGTCGGGGCTCGCGGCGGAGGACACGCTGCTGCGCGCCGTCCTGCGCCCGGGCGACCACGTGGTCGTCCCGGACGACGCGTACGGCGGCACGTACCGCCTGGTCGCGCGGGTCCTCGGCCCGTGGGGCATCGACCACACGCCCGTCGACCTGTCCGACCCCGACGCGGTGCTCGCCGCGATCCAGCCCGGCCGCACCAAGGCGGTCTGGGTCGAGACACCGACCAACCCGCTGCTCGGGATCGCGGACATCGCCGCGATCGCGACGCACGCGCGCTCGGCCGGTGCCGTGCTCGTCGTCGACAACACGTTCGCGACGCCGTACCTGCAGCAGCCGCTCGCGCTCGGCGCGGACGCGGTCGTGCACTCGACGACGAAGTACGTCGGCGGCCACTCCGACGTCGTCGGCGGCGCCGTGGTCGTCGCCGACGGCGCGCAGCTGCCCGCCGGCACGCAGGGGCCGACCGGGACGACGGCGCTGCGCGACGCGGTCGGGTTCCTGCAGAACGCGTCTGGTGCCGTCGCCGGCCCGTTCGACGCGTGGCTCACGCTGCGCGGCCTGAAGACGCTCGCGGTGCGCATGGACCGCCACGTCGCGAACGCCGAGGCCGTCGCGCGGTTCCTGGTCGAGCACCCGGCCGTCCGCGAGGTGCTGTGGCCGGGGCTCCCCGAGCACCCGGGGCACGAGGTCGCGGCCCGGCAGATGAGCGGGTTCGGCGGCATGGTCGCGTTCCGCACCGGGTCCGCCGACTCGGCGGTCGCGGTGTGCGCCGGCACGCGCGTGTTCACGCTCGCCGAGTCGCTCGGCGGGGTCGAGTCGCTCATCGAGCACCCCGGGCGCATGACGCACGGGTCGGTCGCGGGCACCGCGCTGGAGGTCCCCGACGACCTCGTGCGGCTGTCGGTCGGCATCGAGGACGTCGACGACCTGCTGGCCGACCTCGAGCAGGCGCTCGCCGCCGCAGGGCTCGGAAGGTGAGCGCGCGGGTGCACGACGAGGACGCGACGGCACCCTCGACGGGGGCCGCCGTGCCGGGCGTGACCCCGCGCCCCGACCCGGTGCCCGCGTCCGTGCGCGCCTGGGCGGGCTGGTCGTGGCGCGCACTGGTCATCCTCGCGGCGCTCGCGGTGGGCCTCTGGCTCGTCGCGGCGCTCAAGGTGATCGTGGTGCCGGTGGCCGTGGCGCTGCTGCTCACGGTGCTGCTCTCGCCGGTCGTCTCGGCGCTGCAGCGCTACGCCCGGCTGCCGCGTGCCGCTGCGGCCGGGACCGCCCTCGTCCTGATGCTCGCCCTCGTCGCGGGGCTGCTGACGCTCGCGGGCCGGTCCATCGTCAAGGGCATCGCCGAGCTCTGGGAGCAGGCGCGCGACGGCATCGCCCAGCTCATGGGGTGGCTCGACGAGGGACCGCTGCAGCTCGGCACCTCCGACCTGGACGGCTACCTGGAGCAGCTGCAGGACGCCGCCGCGTCGAGCGGGCAGCAGATCGCGTCCGGTGCGCTGTCCGTCGGGGTCACGGTCGGGCACGTCGTGGCGGGCACCCTGATCGCGCTGTTCTGCACGCTGTTCTTCCTCATCGACGGCCGGGCCGTGTGGGCGTGGCTCGTCGGCCTCGTGCCGCGAGGGTCGCGCGAGCGCGTGCACCAGGCGGGTCGACGCGGCTGGGTGACGCTCGGCGCGTACACGCGCACGCAGATCCTGGTGGCGGGGGTCGACGCCGTCGGCATCGGCATCGGTGCCGCGTTCCTGCAGCTCCCGCTGGTCGTGCCGCTGGCCGTGCTGGTCTTCTTCGGCTCGTTCATCCCGTTCGTGGGTGCGATCGTCACGGGTGCCATCGCGGTACTCGTCGCGCTCGTCACGCAGGGCTGGGTCTCGGCGCTCATCATGCTGGGGGTGGTGCTGCTGGTGCAGCAGCTCGAGGGGAACGTGCTGCAGCCGTTCCTCATGGGGCACGCGGTGTCGCTGCACCCGGTCGCGGTGCTGCTGGTCGTCACGACCGGGTCGTTGGTCGCCGGGATCGTCGGCGCGCTGTTCGCGGTGCCGATCGCGGCCGTCCTCAACACGGTCGTGCTGTACCTGCACGGGCACGACAAGTTCCCGCAGCTCGGGACCCACGACCACGTACCCATACGCGCCAAGGGTCACCCCGTGATCGACCGCGCGGTCGCCGCCGCGGCCGAGGCGGAGTCCGAGGCGCAGGCGGCCCGCGCGGACGACGCGCCGGGGACGACGACGGGCGAGTCGCCCGTGACCCCGTGATCGGCCCGTCCGACGTCCGGGCCGCGGCCGCGCTGCTGCAGGGCGTCGCCGAGCGCACGCCCGTGCAGCGCAGCCGCGCGCTGTCGCAGCTCGTCGGGGCGGACGTGTGGCTCAAGTGCGAGAACCTGCAGCGGGCCGGGTCGTTCAAGATCCGCGGTGCGTACACGCGCATGGCGCGGCTGACGGACGACGAGAAGGCGCGCGGCGTCGTCGCGGCGAGCGCCGGCAACCACGCGCAGGGGGTCGCCCTGGCGGCGGGGCTGCTGGGGATCGACGCCGTCATCTTCATGCCGGTCGACGCGGCGCTGCCCAAGATCGCCGCGACCCGCGGGTACGGCGCGCACGTCGAGCTCGTCGGCTCGTCGGTCGACGAGGCGCTGGTCGCGGCGCACGCGCACGCGGCGCGCACGGGTGCCGTGCTCATCCACCCGTTCGACCACCCCGACGTCGACGCCGGGCAGGGGACCGTCGCGCTCGAGGTGCTCGACCAGGTCCCCGACGTGGGCACGATCGTCGTCCCGGTCGGCGGCGGCGGGCTCGCGGCCGGGATCGCGGCGGCGCTCGACGAGCGGCCCGACGTCCGCGTCGTCGGTGTGCAGGCCGCGCGCGCGGCCGCCTACCCCGTGTCGCTCGCCGCGGGGCGTCCCACCCCCGCGCCCGAGCTGCGCACCATGGCCGACGGCATCGCGGTCGGCACACCGGGCGACGTGCCGTTCGAGGTGCTGGCCAGCCACCGCGTCCCCGTGCGCACGGTGTCGGAGGAGGACCTGTCGCGCGCGCTGCTGCTGGTCGCCGAGCGCGCGAAGCTCGTCGTCGAACCGTCGGGGGCCGCGGCCGTCGCGGCGCTCATGGCGGACCCGCGCGGCGTCGCCGAGAGCGACGGGCGCCCGGTGGTGTGCGTGCTGTCGGGCGGCAACATCGACCCGCTGGTGCTGCTGCGCGTCGTCCGGCACGGTCTGGCGTCCGCCGGCAGGTACCTGCAGCTGCACGTGGTCGTCGAGGACACCCCGGGCGCGCTCGCGGACCTGCTGCGCGAGGTCGCGTCGATGGGCGGCAACGTCATGCACGTCAGCCACCTGCGCACGGGCGGCGACCTGGGCTTCAGCGACGTCGCGATCGACCTGCAGATCGAGACCAAGGGCCCCGAGCACTGCGCGACCGTCCTGGCGGGCCTGCGCGCCGCGGGGTACCGCCTCACCGACGCCTAGAGACGCCGAGTGCGGGGGAACCGGCCCGAGTGCGGTGGTCGTTTCCCCCGCACTCGGGTCGCTTCCCCCGCACTCGGCGGGGCGGGGTCAGCCCTGGAAGGGGCTGGCCGCCGTGATCTCGACCGGGATCTCGCGGCCGTTGGGTGCCTCGTAGGACGTCGTGTCGCCGACCTTGTGCCCGTGGATCGCGGCGCCCAGCGGCGACGTGGGGGAGAAGACGTCGATGTCTGCCGTGCCCGCGATCTCGCGCGAGCCGAGCAGGAACGTCATCTCGTCCCCGGCGACCAGCGCCGTGACGACCATGCCGGGCTCGACGACGCCGTCGTCCGGCGGCGTGCCGATCTGCACGTTGCGGAGCTTCTCCTTGAGCTCGCGGATGCGGGCCTCCTGCTTGGCCTGCTCCTCGCGGGCGGCGTGGTAGCCGCCGTTCTCCTTGAGGTCGCCCTCGTCGCGGGCCGCCGCGATGCGGTCCGCGATCTCCTTGCGTGCCACCGTCTCGAGGTTCGCGAGCTCGTCCTTGAGGCGGTCGTAGGCCTCTTGCGTCAGCCACGTGGCGGCAGTCGTGTCGGTCACGATCGCTCCTTCCTTGCCTGGGGGTGCCCACCGGTGCCGGGGGCGCGTGAACCCCCGGACCCGCCCGTACGGACGGGCGGCGCGGGGGGTGGGGTGGTGCCTGCCACCGCGGTCGCGTCGACCTGTCGCACGACGCCGGACCGGGGGCGGCGTAAACAACCACCTTACCAAGCGTCGGGGGGTCGCCGTGGTACGCACGGGTGAGGAGCGCGCGCGGGCTCACTCGACGGGTGCGCACCCCTGGACGACGCCGGTGACGGCGAGCTCGACCGTCGGGACGGTCACCGTGACGCGGCGCGTGCGCGTCTGCGCCGCCGGCACGGGCACGTCCAGCACCCCGACCTGCGCGTACGACGACGACAGGGCCTGGACGCGGCAGGTCACGGCGGTCCCCACGGCGGTCGTGACGTCGAACGTGACCTCCGTGGCGGACGGCCCGTCGACGCGGTAGCCGACGTCCTGCCACTGCACCGGGTCGCGCATGACGCCGGCGCCGGTCCAGCCGAGCACGAGCATCGCGACGACGACGAGCGCCGCCAGCCCGAGGCGCTGCAGGCGGCGCGTGGCGTCGGTGGGTTCCGGTCCGTAGCGCCCGGCGGGCGGGCGGGGGGCCGGTGCGACCACGGTGGGGCCTCCTGGTGCTCGGTGCTCGGTGCTCGGTGCCTGGCGCTCGGTCGGTGCTCGGTGCCGGCGCGGGTGGGGGATCATTGTCTCTCGTCCTACGACCTGCCACGGGAGGATCCTCAGGTGAGCTCGGACCGGCTTCGGCTGATGGCGGTGCACGCGCACCCGGACGACGAGTCCAGCAAGGGCGCCGCGACGACGGCCCGGTACGCCGCGGAGGGTGTCGACGTGCTCGTCGTGACCTGCACCGGCGGCGAGCGCGGCGACGTGCTCAACGCCCGCTACGGCCCCGCACCCGTGGGTCTCGACGCGATGCGCGCCGTGCGTCGCGAGGAGATGGCTGCGGCCGCCGCGGCGCTCGGCGTGCGGCAGCACTGGCTCGGCTTCGTCGACTCGGGCCTCCCGGAGGGCGACCCGCTGCCGCCCCTGCCCGAGGGGTCGTTCGCGACCGTGCCGCTCGAGGAGGCGTCGGCGCCGCTCGTCGAGGTCGTCCGGGAGTTCCGCCCGCACGTGATGACGACGTACGACCCGACGGGCGGCTACCCGCACCCCGACCACATCATGTGCCACCGCGTCGCGGTCGAGGCGTTCGCCGCCGCGGGCGACCCCGAGCGCTACCGCGACCGCGGTGAGCCGTGGACGCCGCTCAAGCTCTACTACAACCACGGCTTCTCGCTGGCGCGCATGCGGGCCGTGCACGACGCGATCGTGGCGGCCGGCGGTGAGTCGCCCTTCAGCGACTGGATCGACTCGCGGCAGGCGCGCGAGGTGCCGGAGCGCGAGGTGACGACGCGCATCGAGTGCGCCGACCACTTCGAGCAGCGCGACACGGCGCTGCGCGCGCACGCGACGCAGATCGACCCCGAGGGCTGGTTCTTCGCGGTCCCGCGCGAGGTCGAGCTCGCGACGTGGCGCGACGAGGAGTACGAGCTCGCGCAGTCCCGCGTCGAGACGACGCTGCCCGAGACCGACCTCTTCGCGGGGATCCGCGGGACGGAGCACGCCCGATGAACGCGCTGGTCGCCACGGTCGTGGTCGCGGGTGCCCGGTGGACCGAGCGGCTGCCCGGGCCCACGATCGAGAGCCCCGAGGAGGGGTCGCCGGGCTTCGCGGGCTTCGTCGCGACGTTCCTGCTGGCGGTCGCGATCATCGTGCTCGCGGTGTCGTTCACGCGGCGCATGCGGCGTGCGGAGCACCGGGAGCGGCTGCGCGCGCGCGACGCGGCGCCGGTGGGTGGCGACGGTGCGGTGGCGACCGGCGACGGCACGGCAGCGGGCGACGGCGTGGTGGCGGGCGACGGCGCAGCGGGCGAGACCACCGGGGGCGAGACCCCCGCGGGCGGGGCCGTCCCCGGCCAGGGCACGGACCCGCGATGAGCGACCGGCCCGCACCGCCGCAGCGGCCGGCCGTGCGCGTCACGGTCGCGCAGCTGCAGGTCGGCGACGACCGCGAGGCGAACCGGCTCGCGGCGCGCGACGCGCTGCGCACGGCCGCCCGCGCGCGGGCCGACCTGGTCGTGCTGCCGGAGTACGCGTCGGCGTACGACCCCCACGGCGTCGGCGTCGCACTGGCCGAGCCGCTGGACGGGCCGTTCGTCGCGATGCTGCGGGAGAGCGCCGCCGCCCACGGTGTCGCGGTGGTCGCGGGCACGACGCTGCCCGGTGGCGAGCCCGACGCCGACGGGCGGCCGCGCGCCGTCAACGCGGTCGTGGCCGTCGACGGCACCGGTGCGCTGGCGGGTGTGTACCGCAAGGTCCACCTGTACGACGCGTTCGGGCAGCGCGAGTCGGACCGTCTCGCACCCGGTCCGGCCGGCGCCTCGCCGCTCGTGCTGGACGTCGAGGGCCTGCGGTTCGGGGTGCTGACCTGCTACGACCTGCGGTTCCCCGAGTCCGCGCGCCGGCTGGTCGACGCGGGTGCCGACGTGCTCGTCGTGCCGGCCGCGTGGGCGGACGGCGAGCTCAAGGCGATGCACTGGCGCGCGCTCGCGGTCGCGCGGGCGATCGAGAACACCGCGGCCGTCGTCGCGGTCGGGCAGGCGGGCAAGGGCGTCGTGGGGCGCTCGCTCGTCGTCGGCCCGGACGGGGTCGTGGGCCTCGAGGCGGACGACGCGCCGCAGGTGCGGACCGTGGACCTCGACGCCGACGAGCTGCGGGGCGTGCGCGAGCGCAACCCGTCGCTCGAGAACCGCCGGTACGCGGTGGTGCCGCGGGACTGACCCCGGTCAGGTGAGCCGGGAGACCGCGATCGCCACCGCGACGAAGTGGCACCCGTACCCCACGACCGTCAGCGCGTGGAAGATCTCGTGGAACCCGAACCAGCGCGGGCTGGGGTTGGGGCGCTTGAGCCCGTAGACGACGGCCCCCACGGTGTACGCGAGGCCGCCGACGGCGATCAGCCAGACGATCGCCGGCCCGCCCGTGCGCCAGAACTGCGGGAAGTACCCGACCGCGACCCAGCCGAGCGCGAGGTAGATCGGCACGTAGACCCAGCGCGGGGCCCCGAGCCAGAAGACGCGGGCGAGCAGGCCCACGAGCGCGCCGGACCACACGACGACGAGCAGCGTGCGCGCGGTGCCGGCCGGCAGCAGGAGCACCGCGAGCGGTGTGTACGTGCCGGCGATGATGAGGAAGATGTTGGTGTGGTCGAGGCGGCGCAGCACGCCCGCCACGCGCGGCGACCACGTGCCGCGGTGGTAGACGGCGCTCGTGCCGAACAGCAGGACGGCGGACACCCCGAAGACCGCGGTCGACCAGCGCGCCGCGGGGGTCGGCGAGACCGCGACGAGCACGACCGAGGCGACGAGCACGAACGGGGCCACGCCGGCGTGGATCCAGCCCCGCAGCCGGGGCTTGAGCGCCGCGACGGCCGTGCCGACGGCGTCGCCCACGGCGTCGGCGGCGCGGGTGAGGGGGTCGGTGGGGCGGGTGTCCCCCGGGGGAGCGTCGTCGGGTGGGACGGGGTGCTGACCGCGCGCCGGGGGAGTGCTCATCGGTGGGTACGACCGCCTTCGTCCGTGAAACCTACGTCACCGTAGGTTACGTCGCCGTAGGTGTGCTGTCGACGGACCCGGTCCCGCCGGTCCGCCGTGGCGAGTACCGTGGTCGCGATCCGCCGGCTCGCACCCTGGGAGGCTACGCGTGCGCCTGCCGCACCCGCTCTACGGCCTGTACGAGCGTCGCCTCGCGGCGTCGCTGCCCGCGGACCAGGTGCCCCGCCACGTCGGCGTCATCCTCGACGGCAACCGGCGCTGGGCGCGCGGCAGCGGGCTCTCGTCGGCCACCGGGCACCGCAAGGGAGCCGACAAGATCAGCGACCTGCTGCAGTGGAGCGAGGACATCGGCGTCGAGGTCGTCACGCTGTGGCTGCTGTCGACCGACAACCTCGCGCGCGACCCCGAGGAGCTGGGTGCGCTGCTGCACGTCATCGAGGACGTGGTCGGGGAGCTCGCGGTCGAGCGGCGCTGGCGCGTGCAGGCCGTCGGCGCGCTCGACATGCTGCCCGACCGCACCGCCGCGGCGCTCAAGGCCGCGCAGGACGCGACCGTCGACGTGCGGGGGCTGCACGTCAACGCCGCGGTCGGGTACGGGGGACGCCGCGAGATCGCCGACGCCGTGCGCTCGTTCCTGCGCATGCACGCCGAGGCCGGCTCGAGCCTCGACGAGCTCGCGGAGGCGTTCGACGTCGAGCACATCGCCCAGCACCTGTACACCAAGGGCCAGCCCGACCCCGACCTCGTCATCCGGACGTCGGGCGAGCAGCGGCTCGGCGGGTTCCTGCTGTGGCAGAGCGCGCACTCGGAGTTCTACTTCTGCGAGGCGTACTGGCCCGACTTCCGGCGCGTCGACTTCCTGCGCGCCGTGCGCGCCTACAGCCAGCGCGAACGCCGCCTCGGGCGGTGAGCACGACGGCTCCCGCCCTGCCGGGCGCCCGCTCCCCGGACGCCCCAGGTCCGTCGTCCAGGTGAACGCTGTGTGACATCTCGCGTGTCGCGGTGCGTGTCGGGACGTCGCGCATGTGATGCGGGTTACCTTCGGCGAGAAGGACGACGCCCGTCGTCCCGGGAGGCCAGCCCATGGAGCATCCGCTCCGGGAGGAGGGCCGGACCCGGCCCTCGGCCGGCCGACCCCGTCCCGCCGCCGACTGCCGATCCGCGTGCGCACCTGCGCCAGGGGTCGTCAGGAAGCGCCCAGACCGGCACTGACGCGCCGAGGGGAGCCTGCCGTGGACCACATCTCGCAGCAGCACGACCTGGGAACCGCCACCGCGACGAGCACCGTGGCGGCCGGAACGAGCAGCAGCTCCCCGTCCGAACCCCGTCTCACGTACGTCATCGACACGTCCGTCCTGCTGTCGGACCCCCGCGCTCTCCTGCGGTTCGCCGAGCACGACGTCGTCCTGCCCGTCGTCGTCGTCACCGAGCTCGAGGCCAAGCGGCACCACGCCGAGCTCGGGTACTTCGCGCGCAGCGCGCTGCGCCTGCTCGACGACCTGCGCATCAAGCACGGCCGCCTCGACGCGCCGGTCCCCGTGACCGACGAGGGCGGGACGCTGCGCGTCGAGCTCAACCACGTCGACCCCGAGGTGCTGCCCGCGGGCTTCCGGCTCGGTGACAACGACACGCGGATCCTCGCGGTCGCCGCCAACCTCGCGGCCGAGGGTGCCCAGGTCGTCGTCGTCTCGAAGGACCTGCCGATGCGGGTCAAGGCGTCCGCCGTCGGCCTGCCCGCCGAGGAGTACCGGGCCGAGCTCGCCGTCGACTCCGGGTGGACCGGCATGGACGCGCTCGACCTGTCCGAGCAGCAGATGTCGGACCTGTGGGAGCACGAGTCGATCGCGCTCGCGGACGTCGTCGTGGGCGAGTCGGCGCTCACGGGCGGGGCGAGCGACCTGCCGTGCCACACCGGGCTCGTGCTGCACAGCCCGCGCGGGTCGGCGCTGGGCCGTGTGACGGCCGACAAGCACGTGCAGCTCGTGCGCGGCGACCAGGACGTCTTCGGCGTCCACGGCCGGTCGGCCGAGCAGCGCGTCGCGATCGACCTGCTGCTCGACGAGGAGATCGGCATCGTGTCCCTCGGCGGGCGCGCCGGGACCGGCAAGTCGGCGCTCGCGCTGTGCGCCGGCCTGGAGGCCGTGCTCGAGCGCCGGCAGCACCGCAAGGTCATGGTCTTCCGGCCGCTGTACGCGGTCGGCGGGCAGGACCTGGGCTACCTGCCGGGGTCCGAGGCGGAGAAGATGAACCCGTGGGCGCAGGCGGTCTTCGACACGCTCGGTGCGCTCGTCAGCAAGGAGGTCGTCGAGGAGGTCCTCGACCGCGACCTGCTCGAGGTCCTGCCGCTCACGCACATCCGCGGCCGGTCCCTGCACGACGCGTTCGTGATCGTCGACGAGGCGCAGTCGCTCGAGCGCAACGTGCTGCTGACGGTGCTCTCACGCATCGGGCAGTCGTCGCGGGTCGTCCTGACGCACGACGTCGCGCAGCGCGACAACCTGCGCGTGGGGCGCCACGACGGCGTCGCGGCGGTCATCGAGGCGCTCAAGGGCCACCCGCTGTTCGCGCACGTGACCCTGACGCGCTCGGAGCGCTCGCCGGTCGCGGCGCTGGTCACCGAGCTCTTCGAGGGCATCGAGCCCTGACTCGGCCCACCCGCCACCACCCACCCGCCCGCGCCACCTCACCCGTCCCGGGTCCACCGAACCCTGCGGCGAGCTCGTACTTCGGCGGCGTCCGGGGGTCCACAGGCCGCCGAAGTACGAGCTCGGCGGCTGGGGGAGAGGGTGGGGTGGCCGGGGGGAGGGGGGTGGGTGGAAGTGGCGGTGGACATGGGGATGGTCCGGGCGTAATGTTCCGCGCGGAATAAGGACCAACGTCCCGGGTGCGCCCGGGCCCGAGCCACGTCAGGGGGCACGATGGCACGCGCGCTCAGCCCCGTCGCGGTGATCGTCCTCGGGCTGCTCGACGAGCGACCGCGACACCCGTACGACGTGTTCCAGACGCTCGTCGAGCGCGGCGACGACCGCCTCGTGCGCGTCAACCCGGGCGCGGTCTACCACGCGGTCGAGCGTCTCGAGCGCGACGGCCTCGTCGAGGCCGTCGGCACCGAGCGCTGCGGCAACCGCCCGGAGCGCACCACCTACCGCGCGACCGCCGCCGGCCACGCCGCCGTCGGCCCGGCCGTGACCGCGTACCTCGGCGACGACCGGCCCGCGTACGCGGACTTCCCCGTCGGGCTCGCGCACGCGCCCCGCCTGCCCGCCGAGGACGTCGTCGAGGCGCTCACGCGGCGTCGCGACCGGGAGTCCGCGCGGCTGACCGACCTGCGCGCCCGCGTCGACGGGGCGCTCGCGCTCGGGCTGCCCCGGCGCTTCCTGCTCGACGGCGAGCGCGAGCTCGCGCTGCTCGAGCGCGAGGTCGCGTGGCTGGACGACGTGCTGCGCGACCTCGCCGACGGCACGCTCGCCTGGGGAGGCCCTCCGCCGCCCGAGTTCCTCGCCGCGCGGGACCGCCGTCGCGCGCAGACCGACGCCCTGACCGGCTGACCGCCGCCCGGGCCACGCCCGGCAGCCCCCACCCGCGCCCGACCGGCGCACCGACCACCACCGCGCCCGACCGGCGCCGTCCAGACCGGAGCACGTCATGACCGCACCCGCCCCCGGCGTCGACCTGCGCGGGCGCAGCCCGTGGAGCGTCCTGCCGCCGCTGTGCCTCGGCTTCTTCATGATCATGGTCGACACGACCATCGTGAACATCGCCGTGCCGACCCTCCAGGACGCGTTCGACGCGAGCCTCGTGACCGTCGGCTGGGTCAACAGCGCGTACCTCCTGACGTTCGCGGTGCTGCTGCTCGTCACCGGCAGGCTCGGCGACCGGTACGGCCCGCGCCCGGTGTTCGTCGCGGGCCTCGTGGTGTTCACGCTCGCCTCGCTCGCGTGCGGCCTGGCGGGCTCGGTGGCCGTGCTCATCGCGGCACGCGCCGTGCAGGGCGTCGGAGGCGCGCTCATGACGCCGCAGACCATGGCGATGATCACGCGCGTGTTCCCGGCGCAGAAGCGCGGTGCGGCCATGGGCGTGTGGGGCTCGGTCGCGGGCGTCGCGACCATCACGGGCCCCGTGCTCGGCGGCCTGCTCGTCGAGACCGTCGGCTGGGAGTGGATCTTCTACGTCAACATCCCCGTGGGCGTCGTCGCGCTGTGGCTCTCGCTCACGCGGCTGCCGGCGCTGCCGACGCACGCGCGCACGTTCGACCTGCCGGGTGTCGCGCTCTCCGTGCTCGGTCTGGGGCTGCTCGTGTTCGGCCTGCAGGAGGGCGCGAGCTACGACTGGGGCACGATCGTCGGCCCGGTCACCGTCCCGGCCGTCATCGGCGCCGGCGTCCTCGTGTCAGGCGCGTTCCTGCTGTGGCAGCGGCACCGCGGGGACGACGCGCTGCTGCCGCTGCGGCTGTTCGTGCACCGCAACTTCGCGCTCGCCAACGCCGCCGGCGCCGCCGTGACGTTCGCGATGACGGGGATCTTCTTCCCGTTCACGCTGTACCTGCAGCAGGTGCTCGGGCTGTCGCCGCTGCACGCCGCGCTGGTCGGGCTGCCCGGGTCGCTGATCTCGGGCGTCGTGGCGCCGTTCGCGGGCCGGCTGTCGGACCGCGTCGCGGGCAAGTGGGTCGTCGCGGCCGGGTTCTCGACCCTCGCGGTGTCGATCGGGGTCCTCGCGACGCAGATCCAGCCGGACGTCGCCCTGTGGCGCCTCGTGGTCCCGATGCTCGGGTTCGGCATCGGCACCGGTCTGGTGTTCTCGCCGCTGGGCAACCTCGCGACGACGGGGCTCGACCACCGCACGGCCGGTGCCGGTGCGGGTGCGTTCAACACGAACCGCCAGGTCGGCGGGGTCATCGGCTCGGCGGTGGTCGTCGCGGTGCTCACGTCGCGGCTGGCGGTCACGATGCCCGCGGCGGCGCAGGACGCGGCCACGGCGCTGCCCGAGGCGTTCCGTGGGCCGTTCGTCGACGGCTTCCGGCAGGCCGCCGCGCAGGGACTGGGCGCGGCGGGCGGCGGGTTCGACCTTCCCGCGGGCGTGCCGGCCGACGTCGCCGAGCAGGTGCGGGCGGCGGCGCGCAGCGCCGTCGAGGCCGGCTTCGCGACCGCCGCGGCGCAGACGCTCGCCGTGACCGTCGCGGTCCTCGTGCTGGGCGCGGTGTGCGCGTTCGCGATGCGCGGGGCCGACGTGCCGCGCGCGTCGCGAGCCGTCGTCGAGACCGTTCCGGGTCACGCGTCGGGACGCGGCTGACGCGACACCGGTCAGGCCTGGCCCGAGCGCAGGACCTCCCCGATCCGGTCCGCGCGGCGCACCCGGCCCTCGACGGCGACGGCACCGGCCACCGCGACGAGCACGGCGACCGCCGCGACCGCCACGGGCCACCCGCTCAGCGCCGCGTGCCCGGCCCGCGGATCGCCGGTCACCCACGCGAGCCCGAGCGCGTCGGCGACCAGCCACGGCACCGCGACACCGGCCACGGCACCTGCCACCAGCCCCGCGACCGCGGGTGGCGCGAGCTCGCCGACCGTCACGGCGCGGGCCGTGCGCGGGTCGATCCCCAACGTCCGCAGCACCGCGAGCGTCCGGCCGCGGTCGGGTGACGTCGCGACGGCCACCAGGACGAGCGTGAGCACCAGGAGCACCGTCAGCGCCACGAGCCCGCCCAGCTGCAGGGCCACCAGGGAACGGGGCAGCGGCTCCGACGACCACGTCAGGGCCCAGCCGTCGCGGGTGGTCACCGTGACGCCGGGCACCAGGACGTCCGGCGCGTCGACCGCGGCCGCGGCACCGGGGCCCGCCACCCACACGCGGTCGACCGGCAGCGCCTCGCCGGTCGCCGCCGCGAGCCGCGCGCGGTCCACCACCACCAGGCCGTCGCCCGTGCCCTGCGTCGTCGCGGCGAGGGCCCGCACGTCGGCCGACGGCGCGCCGCCGTCCGGCAGCAGCGTCGTGCGTCCGCGCAGGTCGACCGGGACGCGCCCGCCCGCCACGAACAGGTCCACGGCAGGCGCGTCCGGCCCGCCGAGCCGGTCGAGCAGCGCGCCCGTGACCAGCACGGGCACCGCCCCCGCCGGCGTGCCGTCGTGCGCGGCGGCCAGGTCACGGAGCCCGGGGTCGACCGGCAGCCCGAACGCCGTGCGCAGACGCGCCAGCTCCGCGGCGTCGACCACCAGCAGCGTCACCGACACCCCCGTCCCGACACCGAGCGAGACCCGCTCGAGCTGGGCGGCCGCGGCCACCGCGTCGACCCCGTCGGCGGCGCGCAGGGACGCGAGCAGCGTCCGGGCCTGCTGCTCGTCCAGGCGCCCGTCGAGCCGTGCGTCGGCCCCGACGCGCAGGTCGGCGGCCTCGCCCTGGCCCGCGCGCACAGCGTGCACCAGCATGCCGGTCTGCACGACGAGGCCGGCGGCGAGCGTCACCGCGAGCACGGCCGTCACGGACGCCGGGGCGGCCTGGGCGCGCGCGGCGGCCAGCGGCACGGCCAGCCCGCGCGAGCGGGCCGCGAGCCGCGACGTGGCGAGCACCACCGCGGGCACGACACGCGCCACCAGCACCGCGGCGGCCCCCGCGACCAGGACGGGAGCGCCCGCGAGCAGCAGGTCGACCTGACCGTCGCCGATGGGCACGAGCCCGCGGCCACGGACGGCGACGACCGCGACGACCGCCAGCGCGACGACGAGACCCTCGAGCCCCAGGCGGCGCGCGGCCCGGTGCGTCGCGCGCCGGTCCTGCTCGTCACGGTCGGCTGCGCCCCGGCGTCCCGCCCACGCCCCCGCGGCAGCGCGTGCCGCGGCGACCGGGGGAGCCGCGGCCGCGACCACGGCGAGCGCCACGGCGACGGTCACGGTGCCCGGTCCCGGGAGCGTGAGCACGACGACGGCCCCCGCGACCACGCCCGCCAGCAGGACGACCGGGACGGTCTCCACGAGCGCGCGCAGGGCGACCCCCGCGACGGACGACCCGCGCGCCCGCTCGAGCGACAGGGCCGGCCACCTGCGGTGCACCAGCAGGCCACCGGCCAGCACGAGGCACAGCGCACCGACGACCGCGATCGCGACCACCGTCAGCGACGCGTGCGCACGGGCCGCGACGAGACGGGCCTCGAACGCCTCCACGACGTCGGGCAGCCGGGTCGACACCAGCCCGGAGGCCGTCTCGCGCTCCGCGGTGCGCGTGAGCTCGCGCGCCTGCGCGACGGTCAGGCGCCCGGTGTCGACGGGGAGCCGCACGCGGGTCAGCAGGGGGCGGTCCCAGGAGACGCGCTGCAGGTCCCCGAGCGCCGCCCGCGGGACGTAGAGCGCGACCATGGTGTCGACGCCGCGGGCCACCGTCGCCGGGACGGTCCCGAGGAGGGCGGGGGAGCTGCGCCACACGGCGGCGCCGGGGTCCGTCGGCTCGTACAGGCCGGTGACGACCACGTCGGCCCCCGGGTCCGCCGTGTCCCACGGCAGCGTCCACGGCCCGTCGTCGAGCGTCACGCCCAGGTCCTGCGCCGCGGCCGCGCTCAGGCCGACCTCGATGCGCGGGACCCGGCCCGGGGACGGCACGGGCTCGGGCCTGTCACCCGCGACCCACCGGACCAGCGTGACGTCGTCGGGGTCCTCGCGCGACGGCACGCCCGCGTGCTCGAGCTGCGCCAGCAGCGGCCCCGACGGCCCCGGCACGACGACGGGGGGCGCCCAGACCGTCAGCACGGGCGCCGCGACGCCGGTGCGGAACGTCGACTGCAGGCGCGACGCGGCGTCGCGCGCCGTCTGCACCTCGTCCGCCGTCAGGTCCCACGACCGGTCGCGGGGCAGCGCGACGATGTCGGCGTCGGCGCCGGCGGTCGCGACGGCGGCCCGGACGGCCACGTCGGCCGCGCGCTCGAGCAGCCGGGGGACCGCGAGCGTCACGACCAGCAGCACGACCAGCAGCACGGCCGAGCCCAGCACGAGGCCGCGGTCGCGGCCGGCCCGCCGGCGCGCCACGAGCAGCGCGTCGGCCGTGGTGGCACGGGCACTGACACGGGCACGGGTCGAGGTCGAGGTCATCGGTCGTCCCCCAGTCGCAGCAGCTCACCGGACGCCTGGCGCACGAGCAGCGCGGCCGTCAGCGCCGCCGTCAGGCAGCCGAGCACGACCAGACCGCCGGCGACCCCGCCCTGGGTCTGCCACCCCCAGACCAGCACGGGTGCGGGCACGGGAGCGCGGCCGTCCGCCGACACCATGGCGACCGGCGTCACGACGCGTGCCAGCACGTGCCCGACGAGCCCGCCGACGACCGCGCCGAGCCCGACGAGGAACCCGGTCTCCGCCACCAGACCACCGACGAGCGACCGGTGGGACGCACCGATCGCGTGCAGCCGGGCGAGCTCGAGGCGTCGTGCGCGCACCGTCAGCGTGCAGGCCGTGCCCAGGCCGACGACGACGAGCAGCACGGCGGCGCCGAGGAGGAACCACAGGGCCACGGGCACGGCGACGCGCAGCGGACCGTCCACCGCGGACTCCCGCTCGTCGGCGCGGACCGTGACGTCGCCGACCGCCGCGCGCCCGAGGTCGTCGGCGAGCGCCCGGCCGTCGTCCGGCGCGGCCGCACCGAACCACCACGAGTCGACGAGCCGGTCGAAGCCGCCCGTGGCGGCCACCGCGCGGCCGAGCAGGTCGAGGTCGACGAGCACGCCGTCACCCCGCGGCGTGCCGGGCACGTGGGGCACGACCTCGGCCACCGTGAGGCCGATCTCGGACGTGCCGAACCGCACGACCAGGTGGCCGCCCCGGACGACGTCCGCCCGTGCCGCGAGCCCCTGGGAGACGATCGCCGGGACGGCGGTCGCGCGCTCCCACGTCGTGAGGGCGACGAGCACCGGTTCCGTGGCGAGGGAGGCCGGGTCCGTCAGCGTGGTCGCGACGACGGCTCCCTGGTCGCCGGCGTCGACGTCGATCGCGCGGGTCCTGCCGTCCGAGCCCAGGGTGGCGGTCCAGGGCGCGCCAGACAGCGGCACGTCCCGGGCCCCGGGCGTCTCGGCCTCGAGGTCGGCGCGGTCGACCACCCGCAGCGACGAGAACGCGACCCCGAGCCGGCTCGGGCCGCGGGTGTCCGACTCGGGGTGACCGCTCAGCCGGGCCGTGACGGCGGCGACGCCCACGGGCTGCGCCATCGGCGGCACGTCCAGCGCGAGGTCGGTCGGCTCCGCGAGCGTCGGCACCGACGCCAGCAGCGTGACCCGGACGCCGTGGTCGTCCTGCAGGACGACCGACACCACGCCCGTGCCGTCGACCGGGTGCTCGAGGACCGGGGTGACGACGAGCTCGAGGCGGCCGGGGTCACCGGGCAGGGGCACGGGACGCGCGGCCGACGTGGGGCCGAGCGGGCGCAGCAGGTCCGACCACGGCGTGCCGGTCCGGCCGCGCAGCGTCTCCCCGCGCGACGTGTCGACCGCGACCAGCCCCGTGCGCTGGCCCGACGTGGACACGGCACCGGTGAGCGCGGCCCGCCGGCCGACGCCCACCTCGCGCACGACGACCGGCTGGGCGACGACGTCCGGGTGGGACGCGAGCACGTCGGCGACCGTGCGCGACGCCCCCGCGTCGCCGGTGAGCGCGTCGACACGCACGTCGGTGCCCGTCGCGAGGTCGACCTGCTCGAGCTGCGACGTCCGCCAGGTCACCTGGTACGCGTGCGCGAAGGTCGCGCACGCCACCGCGAGCACGACGAGCATCGCCGTGCCGGCGGCGGTCGCGGGGCGCCGCGCGACCTGCCACGCGGCGAGCGGTCCGACGAGCGAGCGCCGCCGCTGCGCGACGCCGTCGGCCACGGATGCCAGGGGACGCACGAGCCGCACGGCGACGACCGCGGCACCGAGCGCGACGACGGCCGGTGCCGCGACCAGCACCGGGTCCACCCGCGGGCCGTCCGGGCCGGCACCGAGCACCGCGCCGTGCGCGACGAGCTGCCACAGCGCGACGCCGGCGAGGCCCACGAGCACGAGCTCCGCGGCGGTCCGGACGAGACCGCCGCGTGCGCCGCGCCGGCTGCTGCCGCGCACGTGCCACTGCGGCACGACGAGCGCGGCGGCGAGCACGCCGGCGACGACCACGCAGGTCACCACCACCAGCGCGGTCGGCCGGGCGGGCGCCGTGTAGCCGGCGGCGGTCAACGGACCGCGCGCGACCACGGCGGTGTAGAGGCCGATCGCGCCCCACGGCGCGAGGACCGCCGTCCCGAGCGCCAGCACGCCCGCCTCCAGCCCGGCGAGCGAGCGCAGCTGCCCGGGCCGTGCGCCGCGTGCCGCGAGGAGCTCGCTCTCGGCGGCGCGGCGCTGCCCGAGCAGGCGCGCGGCGAGCAGCACGACGTTCGTCGCGAGCACCACCAGCAGGAGGCCCGTGACCATGACGGCGACACGCGTGACCGCCAGCTCGCGCCAGGCGGCGTCGACCGTCCGGCCCACGGTCGTGCTGACGCGGCCGCTCGTGCCGGTCCCCTCCAGGCCGCGGCTGAGCGAGAGCTGTGCGTCCGCGACCGCGGCACGCAGGTGCGTGACGGCACCGCGCGGGGCGTCGGCCAGCCGTGGCACCACGACGAGCTGGGCGTAGCTGGTCGCGCCGGCGCCGCCGAGCGCGCCGGGGGCGACGACCGCCGGGCCCCAGGCGTCCGTGCTGAGCATGCCCATCGCCCCGGGCACCGGGTAGGAGGGGTCGTGCTCGCGGCCGTCCAGCGCATCGCGGGTCCACGGCCGGCCCGGCTCGGTGCTCTCGTGCGTCCCGGTGACGACCCACGTGTCGGGAGCCCCGCCGCGCTGCGCGCCGACGGGCACCTCGGTGCCGACCTCCCAGCCGTACCGCGAGGCCGCCGACGCGGGGACCGCGACCAGCAGGCGACCGTCGTCGTCGCGCGCGCGGTCCGGCCACGCGCCTGCCACGAGCCGGGTGCGCTGCGCGGCGTCCGGGTAGTCGGCCGCGTACACCAGCGGTGCGGCACCGCCCTCGGCGCGGCCGGACAACGTGTGCAGCACGCCCGTGAGCCACGTCCCCCGGTCGGTCGCGAGCCCGTCCGTGAAGGTGTCGACGACGTGCTGGGCGGCCGCGACCGCCGGGTCGGCCGGCGCACCGGCGACCCACACGTCGACGGTGATCCGCAGGTCGTCCTCGTCGGCGCGGCCGAGCGCCGCGTCGAGCGCGTCGTGCGACGCGTCGTCGAGCAGGAGCGCGAACGTCCCGAGCAGCGTCGTCGCGACGAGCATGACGAGCGCGACGGCCCAGAGCACGGCCGCCTGGCCCCGCGCACGGCGCCCCAGCAGCCCCGCACGCCAGGGCGCGCGTCCGGTCATGTCCGGTTCCGGGTCCGCGTCCGGGCGGGGCCGGGACCGGTGGTGGTGGTGCGTGCCGTGGTCATCCGTCGACGAGGCGTCCGTCGGCGATGTGGAGGGTGCGATCGGCGAGCGCGACCATCACGGGGTCGTGCGTCGAGACGATCGCGGTCATGCCCTCGGCCTCCACGACCGCCCGGATCAGCGCCATGACCTGCCGGCCTGTCTCGGAGTCGAGCTGGCCCGTCGGCTCGTCCGCGATGAGCAGGCGCGGCGAGTTGGCCAGCGACCGCGCGATCGCGACGCGCTGCTGCTGCCCGCCCGACAGCTGCCCGGGACGCTGCAGCGCGTGGTCACCGAGGCCGACGAGGTCGAGCAGCAGCCGGACCCGAGCCTCCCGCTCGGCCACCGGGGTCCGGCGCATGCGCAGCGGCACGCCCACGTTCTCCGCCGCCGTGAGCACCGGGACGAGCCCGAACGTCTGGAACACGAAGGAGACGACGTCACGGCGCAGCGCGACGAGACCGCGCTCGTCGAGCGAGGACACCTCGCGCCCGCCGACCACGACGCGTCCCCCGTCGGGGCGGTCCAGGCCGCCGATCGTGTTGAGCAGCGTCGTCTTGCCGGACCCGGAGCGTCCGACGAGCGCGACGAGCTCCCCCGGGGCGATGTCGAAGCTGACGTCGCGCAGCGCGTGCACCGCCGCGGTCCCGGTGCCGTAGGTGCGGTCGACGTGCTCGACGCGCACCATCGGCTCGGCCGTGCTCCCGGTGCGCGCGGCCGCGGCGTCGGTCGTGGCGGTCATCGTGCCCTCTTCCCGTCGTGACCCGCGTGCACGGCGACGTGCGACGCCTCGAGGGTGAGCCGTACGCGCCCCACGAGGTCGAGGGCCTCGCGGTACTCGCGCGGCAGCTGGACGCGGCCCGCGCGGTCGAGCACCGCGAACTCCTCGGCGACCTCGTGCTGCGTGCCGTCGTCGCGGGTCGCGGTGCGGCGCAGCACCTCCGAGCTACTCCGGCCGTCGCGGATCGCGACCGTGCGCTGCACGTGGTCGCTGACGCTCGGGTCGTGCGTCACGACGACGACCGTCGTCCCCAGGTCCCGGTTGACCGCACGCATCGCCTCGAGCACGTCGTGCGAGGTCGCGGTGTCGAGCTCACCGGTCGGCTCGTCGGCGAACAGCACGCGCGGGGAGTTCGCCAGGCCCACGGCGATCGCGACGCGCTGCTGCTCACCGCCGGACATCTGCCCGGGCCGGCGGTCCGCGCAGTACGCGACGCCGAGCACGTCGAGCAGCGCCGCCGCCTCGGTGCGCCGCTGCCGCCGCGGCCGGCCGGCCAGCGCCATGGGCAGCGCGACGTTCTCGGCCGCCGTCAGGTACGGCACGAGGTTGCGCGCGGTCTGCTGCCACACGAACCCGACGGTCGAGCGGCGGTACGCGACGCGCTCGCGGGCCGTCATCGTCATGAGGTCCCACTCGCCGACGCGCACGTGCCCGGCCGTGGGCACGTCGAGGCCCGACAGCACCGACAGCAGCGTCGACTTGCCGGACCCGGACGCCCCGACGACGGCCACGAGCTCGCCCTCGTCGACCAGCAGGTCCAGGCCCTGCAGGGCCTGCACCTCGACGCCCTCGGACTGGTAGATGCGCACGAGCGACTCGCACACGATCAACGACGTGCGGCCGAACGCCTCGGGGCGTGCGCGTGCCCGTTCCTCGAGCGTCGCGAGGCTCACGTCCTCGCGAACCGCCGAACCGTGGTCCATGCCGTGCTCCCTCTCGGTCATCGTTCGCCCACCCGCAGCACCTCGCCCAGCCGGTCACGCCGCCGTACCGCCTGCTCGACGGTCACGGCCGCCACGAGCGCGACGCCGAGCGCGACGACGGCCGCGGCCACCGGCCACCACGTGAGGTCGACCGTGGCGCCTCCCGGCTCGGCGGTCAACCTCTGCAGCCCGAGCGCGTCGCCGATCAGCACCGGCACGCCCAGCCCGATCGCGACACCGCCGACCAGCCCGCCCAGCACGAGCGGTGCGAGCTCGCCGAGCGTGGCCCAGCGGGCGGTCCGTGCGTCGAGGCCGAGCGTGCGCAGCGCGGACAGCGTCCGTCCGCGCTCGCGTGCGGTGGCGACGACGACGAGGACGAGCGCGAGGACGGACAGCGCCGCGAGCACACCGGCCGACGCGACGAACAGGGTGGTCAGCGCCGACGTCAGGGGCGCCTGCGACCACGCGCGCCACCAGCCGTCGCGGGTCGTCACGGTCACGCCGGACGTGGCGGGTGGTGCGATCCCGGCGGCCTCGACCGCGGCGACCGCGTCGGGGCCGGTCAGCCAGGCACGGTCGACCGTGGGCGCCTGGTCGGCGACCGCGGCGACGACCGCGCGGTCGACGACGACGAGGCCGTCGTCGTCGCCGACGGCGGACGTCACCCGCGCGTCGAGCACCGGTGCGCCGCCGTCGGGCGTCAGCGCGGTCGTGCCGCGCACGTCGAGCCGGAGGGTGGCGTTGAGCGCGGACATCACGGCCTCGGTGCCCTCGGTCCCGGACCGGGTGAGCAGGTCGGCGCTGACGAGCGCGGGCACGGTGCCGGCCGGTCCCGGCTCGGCGAGCGCCGCGAGCCCGTCGTCGACCGGCAGACCGGTCGCGCGGCGCACCTCGGCGAGCTCGGCGGCGTCCACGACCAGGAGCGTCGCGGTCAGGCCCGTGCGCTCGCCGAACGCGCGCCTGCCGACCTGCGCGCCGGTCGCGACCGTGCTGACGCCCGGGTCCGCGGCGAGCTGGGCGAGCAGCCGCTCGCCCGCGTGTGTGCCGAGCCGGCCGTCGAGCCGCACGGGCGCACCGACGAGCTGGTCGGCCGCGGCGTGCTGACCCGTGCGGACGGTGTGGACGAGGACGCCCGACAGGACGACGAGGGCGACGCCGACGGTCACCGTGAGCAGCGGCACCACGGCCGTCGTCGCACCGTGCGCGCGGGCGACCGCGAGCGGCGCCGCCAGGCCGCGCGAGCGGGTCGCCCACCGTCCGGCCGCGCGGACCACCGCGGGGGAGACCCGGACGACCACGAGCGCCGCCGCGGCGGCCAGCAGCACGGGTGCGGCGGCGAGCAGCGGGTCGACCTCGCCGGACCGCAGGGGGACGAGGCCGCGACCGCGCACCGACACGAGCGCGGCGGCCGCGAGCACGACGACGAGGGCCTCGACGACGAGCCGGCGGGCGTGGCGGCGGGCCTGCTGGGCGGCGCGGGCGCGCCGGTCGGCGGGCACGCGCCGGCCCGCCCAGGCGCCGTGGACCTCGTGCGCCGCGAGCACGGCCGGCGCCAGCGCGGCGACGACGGCGACCGCGACCGCGAGCAGCGCCGACGCCTCCTGGTCGCGCAGCCACCACCCGACGGCACCGGCTGCGACGAGGGCGGCGAGCACCACGACGGGCACGGACTCGAGCAGTGCGCGGGTCACGACGGACGCGATCGACGCGCCCCGTGCGCGCTCGGCGGCGAGGAACGGCCGGCGGCGTGCCACGAGCAGCGACGCGGCGAGCACGAGGCACAGCGCGGCCGCGGTCGCGACGCCGGCGACGACCAGCGACGCCTGGGCGCGCGCCGCCGACATCCGGGCGTCGAACGCCGCGACGACGTCCGGCAGCCCGCTGGTGAGACGTGCGGAGCGGGCGCCGAGCGCCTCGACGGTCCGCGCGAGCTCGTGCGCGTCGGCGACCGTCATCCCCCCGGTGCGCACGGCGGCGCGTGCCGACGCCGTGACGGCGCGCCCGCCCGTCATGCGCAGCATGTCCGGCACCGAGTCGAGCGGCACGTACGCCGACGTCTGCAGGGCCGTCGCGGTCCCGGCCGGTGACGTGACGGCCGCGAGCAGACCGGCCTGCCCCACCCAGCGCGGGTCCTGCGGGTCGACGGGCTCGTACAGCCCGGTGACGACGACGTGGTCGTAGCCTCCGCCCGCCTGACGACGCATGGTGAACGGTCCGTCGTCGAGCGTGATGCCGAGAGCCTCGGCGGCGGACGCGCTGAGACCGACGTTGACGACGCGCGGATCCGGCTCGTCCTGCCCGACCCCGTCCTGCCCGACCTCCTCCTGCGCGGCCTCGTCCTGCGCGGGTTCCGGGACGGCCGTGGGGGCGGAGCCCGCGACCCAGCGCACCGCGGGCTGCGCTCCCTGCTGCAGCAGCCCGACGTGCACGAGGTTGAGCGCGAACGCGCCCACGGGCGTCCGGACCGTGGCGTAGGCCGACGCGATCGTGACGACCGGCGGCTCGATCGTGCTCCCGAGCTGCCCGGCGAGCCACTGCGCCGAGCCGTACGCCTCGGACTCAGGTGACGGTGGCGTCAGGCGCGCCGGGTCCGGCACGGGCACCGCCACCAGGTCGGCGTCCGTGCCCGCCTGGCGGACCGTCTCGCGCACCGCCACGTCGGCCGTGCGTTCCACGAGGCGCGGCACGGCGAGCGTCAGCACGAGGGTCGCGAGCAGCAGGAGCGCGGTCCCGACGAGCAGACCCCTGTCCTGCGCGGCGCGGCGCCGCGTGACCAGCAGGGCGTCGGCGGTGGTCGCGCGGGCTCCCGTCGACCGGGTCGCGCGTGCCGCACCGGCGCTCACCGGTCGTCCCCCAGCCGCAGCAGGGCGCCCGACGCGCGCCGGACCAGCACGGCGGCGAGCAGCGCGACCACCGCGCACGCGGTCAGCGCCAGACCCGCCGTGATCGAGAGGGCCACGGTGCCGTCCCAGGCCAGCAGGGGCGCGGGTACCGGCCGGCGGCCGTCGGCGGAGACGGTGAGGACGGGTGCGACGACGGTCGCGAGACCGTACCCGATCACCAGCCCCGCACCCGAGCCGAGCAGCACGAGCAGCGCGTGCTCGCCCAGCAGGCCCGCGACGAGGGACGGGCGGGCGGCGCCGAGCGCCTGCAGGCGCGCGAGCTCGAGGCGGCGCGAGCGGACGGCGGCCGTCGCGCTCGTGCCCAGCCCGACGAGCACGAGCACACCCGTCGCGGCGGTCACGAGCGACAGCGCAGCGGGCACGGCGGCGCGCAGCGGCCCGGCGACCGCGGACGCGCGCTCGGTGACCCGCACGGTCGCGGCACCGCCGGTCGCGCGTGCGACCTCCGCGGCGAGCGCGGGGGCGTCCTCGTCGGACGCCGTCAGCCACCACGCGTCGACGAGCGTGTCGGTGCCCGCGGCCTCGACGACCGCCCGGCCGAGCGCGGTGCGGTCCACGAGGACCGCGGCGCCTCGCGGCGCACCCGGCAGGTACGGCACGACCGCCTCGACGCGCAGGCGCACCTGCGCGTCGCCGGCGCGCATCCAGAACGCGTCGCCGCGGCCGACGTCCGCACGGTCGGCGAGCGCACGCGTGACCAGGGCACGCACCGTGCCGTGCGCGGGCCACGAGTACGCGACGAACCGGCCGCTGCTCGAGTCGAGCGTCGTCATGTCGAACTCGCCGTCGAGGACGAGCGACCCGGCGGGCAGGGTCGTCGGGTCGGGCACGCTCGCGGCCGCGCCCGAGGTCACGGGGCGTCCGACGCCGTCGCTCATCGCGAGACCGTCCCAGGGCACGGTGCCCAGGTCCACGGCCGTGCCCCCTGCGTCGGCCGCCTCGCGCGCCGCGTCCGGCGACGCGGCACCGGCGGCGCGGTCGACGACCCGCACGTCGTGCAGCGCGACGCCGACGCGGCCCAGCCGCTCGCGGGTGCTCGTCGCGGCCGCGGACTCCTCCGGGGGCGCGTCGAGCCGGACCACGACCGACGCGGCGACCACGCGCAGCGTGCCGAGCGAGCGCGGCACGGCCAGCGCGACCGGGGACGGTTCGCTCAGCGAGAGCTCGGGCGCGCCGAGCCACGTCCGCACGCCCGCGTCGTCCTCGACGGCCAGGCGGAGGTGGGCCAGGCCCGTCGCCTCCGGGGTCGTGCCGGGGGTGACGGTCGCGACGATCCACTGCGGCTGGCCGGGCAGCGGCGTGCCGACCGCGCCGGCGTCCACCGCCGCGCCCTCGGTGGGCGACGCCAGACCGCCGACGAGCCTCGACCACGGCACGGTGCTGCGGCCCCGCAGCGCGTCGGGCCGGCCGGTGTCGACCGCGAGGAGCTGCGCGTCGATCGCCGCGCTCCCGCGGTCGGACCCGAGCGTGCGCCCGACCGACGCGCCGCGGTCGACGACGGCCTGCAGCCGCGTGCCGGCCGGGGCGTCCGCGAGCGCCGCGCGGGCGTCGGCGGAGAGCGTGAGCCGCTCGCCGCGCATCCCGTCGACGCGCGCGTCGGTGCCGAGCGCGACGTCGACCTGCTCGACCTGCGACGTGCGCCAGGTCGCGAGGAACGCGTGCGAGAACGTGGCGGCGGCGACGGCCAGGACGACGACGAGGGTCGTGCCGGACGCGGCTGCCGGGCGGCGCGCGACCTGCCACGCGGCCAGCGGTGCGACGAGCGAGCGGCTGCGCCGCGCGAGCGCGTCGGCACCGCGGGCGACGGGTCCGACGAGCCGCAGCGCGAGCACCGCGGCGCCGAGCGCGACGAGCGCCGGTCCGCCCACGAGCACGGGGTCGAGGCGCGCACCCGTCGCGCCGGGGGTCAGGGGCGCGCCGTAGTCGAGGAGCTGCCACAGCGCGACTCCGCCGAGCGCGACGAGCGCGAGGTCCGCACCGGTGCGCACGAGGCCGGCGTGCGCGCTCGCGCTCGACGACCCGCTGATGTGCCACGCGGGCACGACGAGCGCGACGGCCAGCACGGTCGCGACGGCGGCGCACGCGAGCCACACCGCCGCCGGCACGCCGGGCGGGGCGTGCAGACCGGCCGCGTCGAGCCCGCCCGTCTCGGCCAGGCGCGCGAACGCGGCACGTGCCGCCCACGGTGCGACGACGGCGGCCAGCGCCGCGAGCAGACCCGCCTCCAGGACGGCGAGCGAGCGGAGCTGGCCCGGTGACGCGCCGCGCGCGGCGACCAGCTCGCCCTCGGCGGCCCGGCGCTCGCCGAGCATCCGCGCGGCCAGCAGCATCACGGTCGTCGCGAGCACGACGAGCAGCAGCCCGACGACGACCACACCGACCCGTGTGACGGTGAGCTCGCGCCACGCGGCGTCGATCGTGGCGCCGAGCTGCGTGCGCACCGAACCGCTCACGCCGGCGGACTCGAGCGCGGCGGACAGCCGCACCTGACCGGAGTCGAGGGCCTCACGCGTCGCGGCGAGCGCACCGCGCGGTGCGCCGGCCAGCTCGGGCGTCGCGACGAGGCGTGCGGTCTCGGTGACGCCGGCGCCGAGCAGCGCCTCGGGGGCGACGACCATCGGCCCCCACGCGTCGGTCACGAGCTTGCCCATGGTGCCGGGCACGGGGTAGGCGCCGTCGTGCTGCGCGCCGCCCAGCGGGTCGCGCGACCACGAGGACGCCGCGCCCGTGAGCTCGTGGGTGCCCACGACCGCCCACGTGTCGGTGGCCTGCGCGCCGAGGGTCCGCACCGGGACCTCGGTGCCGACGGCCCACCCGTAGCGCTGTGCGGCGACCTCGGGGACGTTGACGAGCAGCCGGCCGGCGTCGTCGCGCGCCCGGTCCGGCCAGGTGCCGGACACCAGGTCCGCCTGGCCGGGGACCTGCGGCGTGCTCGCGGGGTACGCGAGGGGTGCGACGGTGTGCTCGCCGTCGGGCGGCAGCGCCCACAGGCGGCCCGTCAGCCACGCCGTGCGCTCGGCGGGCACGTCGCCCAGCGTGGCGGCGAACGTCGAGTCCGCGGCGTCGAGAGCGCGCTGCGTGTCCTTGTTCCTCACGCGGATCGTCGCCTCGAGCGTCACCGCGGTGTCCGGGACGCGGGCGAGGGCCGCGTCGACGGCGTCGTTGCTCGTGACGTCGAGCAGGAAGGCGAACGTGCCGAGCAGGGTCGTGGCGACCAGCGTCACGAGCGAGACCGTCGCGAGCACCGCGGCCTGGTCGCGCAGGCGACCCCGCAGCACCTGCGACCGCCAGCCCATGCGCCCCCGCCTCTCGTCCTGCCGCCCGTCGCGCGGCTGACGGCGATGCTAGGCGACGAGAACTCGCAGGTGGGACCGCTACCAACACCCGTTCGGGGGACACGGAAGGTTGGGTCGACGAGCGGGTGGATCTGGGGGATCTGCGCGCAGGACGCCCGGGCCGCACGCGGGTGTGCGGCGGCCCGGGCGGGGCCCGCTGGCCGGACCTGCGGGTCAGGCCTGCGGCGGACGCGTCATCGCGAGCACGTCGAGCGCCGTGTCGAGCTGCTCGACCGTGAGCTCGCCGCGCTCGACGAAGCCCAGGTCGATCGTCGCCTGGCGGATCGTGACGCCCGCCTTGACGGCGTGCTTGGCGATCCTCGCGGCGTTCTCGTAGCCGATCGCGCGGTTGAGCGGTGTGACGATCGACGGCGACGACTCGGCCAGGGCCCGCGCACGCTCGACGTTGGGCGTCGTGCCCGCGACCGTGCGGTCCGCGAGCACGCGCGACGCGTTGGACAGCAGGCGGACCGACTCGAGCACGGCCGACGCGATCACGGGGATCTGCACGTTGAGCTCGAACGAGCCGCTGGCGCCGGCCCACGCGACCGTCGCGTCGTTGCCGACGACGCGCGAGCAGACCATGAGCACGGCCTCGGGGACGACCGGGTTGACCTTGCCGGGCATGATCGACGAGCCGGGCTGCAGGTCTGGCAGCGAGATCTCGCCGAGACCCGTGTTGGGGCCCGAGCCCATCCAGCGCAGGTCGTTGCAGATCTTGGTCAGGCTCACCGCGATCGTGCGCAGCGCACCGGACAGCTCGACCAGGCCGTCGCGCGACGACTGCGCCTCGAAGTGGTCGCGCGCCTCGGTCAGCGGCAGGTCCGTGTCCTCGACGAGCAGCGCGATGACCCGTTGCGGGAAGCCGGCGGGCGTGTTGATGCCCGTGCCGACGGCCGTGCCACCCAGCGGCACCTCGGCCGCGCGGGGCAGCGCGGCCCGCAGCCGCTCGACGCCGTAGCGCACCGCCGCGGCGTACCCGCCGAACTCCTGGCCGAGCGTCACGGGTGTGGCGTCCATGAGGTGCGTGCGGCCGGACTTCACGACCTGCGCCCACGCGGTCGCCTTGTCCTCCAGCGCGCCCGCGAGGTGCTCGAGGGCCGGCACGAGGTCGCGCACGACGCCGGCGGTCGCGGCCACGTGCACCGACGTCGGGAACACGTCGTTCGACGACTGCGACGCGTTGACGTGGTCGTTCGGGTGCACGTCGCGGCCCAGCAGGCGCGTCGCGAGCGTCGCGACGACCTCGTTGGTGTTCATGTTCGAGCTCGTGCCCGACCCCGTCTGGTACACGTCGACCGGGAAGTGCGCGTCGTGCGTCCCGGACGCGACCTCGTCGGCCGCGGCGGCGATCGCGTCGGCGACGTCCTGCGGCAGCACGCCGAGCTCGGCGTTGGCCAGGGCGGCCGCCTTCTTGATGCGGGCCAGCGCCTCGATGTGCCCGCGCTCGAGCGTGCTGCCCGAGATCGGGAAGTTCTCGACCGCGCGCTGCGTCTGCGCCCGGTACAGCGCGTGCGCCGGGACGCGCACCTCGCCCATCGTGTCGTGCTCGATGCGGAACTCACCGGGGGCGCCCTCACCCGTGGCCGCGACGTCGGGACCGTTCGTGTCAGTCATGCGCTCATCCTTCCACCGCACGGGCCCCGCCGGCGGGGCCCCGACCCGGCCGCGTGCGTCGCGCTCCGGTGGCGGAACCGGGCCGCGCGTAGTCGGATGTGAACGACCGTCCGGCCCTTCCCGACGACGCGAGAGGTCAGGTCCCGTGCGACGACGTGCCGCCCTGCTCGCCCTGGTGCTCGCGGCGCCGCTGGCCGCGTGCGCGACGGCCGAGGCGGGTCCGCCCACGCTGCTGTGGTACATCAACCCCGACTCGGGCGGGCAGGCGCGCATCGCCCGGCAGTGCACGGAGGCGTCCGACGGCGCGTACCGGCTGCAGACCGTGCTGCTGCCGCGCGACGCACCGAGCCAGCGCGAGCAGCTGGTGCGGCGCCTCGCGGCGCGCGACACGTCGATCGACCTCATGAGCATCGACCCGCCGTTCATCCCCGAGTTCGCCAACGCCGACTTCCTGGCCCCCGTCCCGGACGACGTCGCGGCGGCCGTCACGCAGGACGTGGCCGAGGGCGCCGTGGCGGGTGCCAGCTTCGACGACGAGCTCGTCACCGTCCCGTTCTGGGCCAACACCCAGCTCCTGTGGTACCGCCGCTCGGTCGCGGAGGCGGCGGGGCTCGACATGACGCAGCCCGTGACGTGGGACCAGGTCATCGAGGCCGCCGCCGAGCAGGACGTCACGGTCGCGGTCCAGGGGGTGCGCGCCGAGTCCCTGACCGTGTGGGTCAACGCGCTCGTCGAGTCCGCCGGCGGGCACATCCTCGAGAACCCCGAGGAGCAGGACCCGCAGGAGGTCGTCGCGAGCCTCGACTCCGACGCCGGGCGCGTGGCCGCGCAGATCGTCGCGGACCTCGCGGCCTCCGGCGTCGGCGGGGCGCAGCTCAACAACGCCAACGAGGACATCAACGCGTCGATGTTCGAGGGGTCCTCGGCGGGGTTCATGGTCAACTGGCCGTTCGTCTGGCCGCGCGGGCAGGCCGCCGTCGAGAGCGGCAGCCTCGACGCGTCGGTCGTCGACGACTACGGGTGGGCGATGTACCCGCAGGCGGTGGCCGGCGAGCAGGCGCGCCCGCCGTACGGCGGGATCAACCTGGGTGTCGGGGCGTTCAGCGAGCACGTCGACCTGGCGTACGAGGCCGCGCGGTGCGTCGTCGACCCGCAGCACCAGGCCGAGTACTTCGTGTCCGACGGCAACCCGCCGTCCTCGCTCGTCGCGTTCGACGACCCCGCGGTCCAGGAGGCGTTCCCCATGGCGGACGTCATCCGCGAGTCGCTGCAGAACGCGGCACCGCGCCCGCAGACGCCGTTCTACAACGAGGTGTCCTCGAGCCTGCAGCGCACCTGGCACCCGCCGCGGTCGGTGTCCCCGGACGGCAGCCCGCAGCGTGCCGACCGGCTCGTCACCGACGTCCTGCAGGGGAGGGCGCTGCTGTGACCGCGACGACCAGCACCGCGCCGCCGCGGACCCCGCGGCGGCCGCACCGCTCCGACCGCGCCCGGCAGGAGGCGCGCCTGGGCCTGTGGCTGTGCGCGCCGGCGATCCTCGTGCTCGTCGCGGTCGTCGGGTACCCGATCCTGCAGGCCGTCTGGGACTCGCTGTTCAGCTACAAGCTCACGAACCCCGACGCGCGGCACTTCGTCGGCCTCGGCAACTTCCTGCTCGTCCTGTCCGACCCGATCTGGTGGCAGGCGCTGGGCGTGACGGTCCTCATCACGGTCGTCACGGTCGCCGTCGAGCTCGTGCTCGGGTTCGCGCTCGCGCTCGTCATGAACAACGCGCTCGGCACTCTGCGCCCGGCGCTGCGCACCGCGATCCTCATCCCGTACGCCATCATCACGGTCGTCTCGGCGTTCGCCTTCCGGTTCATGTTCGACCTGACCAGCGGGTTCATCAACGTCTGGCTGCCGTTCGTGCCGGACGACGTCGACTGGTTCGCGTCGTTCGGCACCGCGATGACCGTCGTCGCGCTGTCGGAGATCTGGAAGACCACGCCGTTCATCTCGCTGCTCCTGCTGTCCGGGCTCGCGCAGGTGCCCGGTGAGCTGCAGGAGGCCGCCAAGGTCGACGGCGCGACGTGGTGGCAGCGGATGCGGCGCGTGACGATCCCCAACATGAAGGCCGCGATCATGGTCGCGCTGCTGTTCCGCACGCTCGACGCGTTCCGCATCTTCGACAACATCTTCATCATGACGAACGGTGCGGCCGGCACCGAGTCGGTCGCGTTCCTCGCCTACCGGCAGACGATCCAGCGCCTCGAGATCGGCATCGGCTCGGCCGTCTCGGTGCTGCTGACGATCGCCGTGGCGCTCATCGCGCTGATGTTCGTCAAGGGGTTCAAGGTCAACCTGGCGGCGTCGACGAGGGCGGGACGATGAACGCGCGCACGAAGGTCGGGTGGTGGGTCGGCGGGCTGCTCGTCGTCGTCTACTGCATGTTCCCCGTCGCGTGGATCCTGTCGCTGTCCCTCAAGGCGCCGTCCGACCTCGACAACGGGTCGTTCCTGCCGTCGGCCGTCACGTGGCAGAACTACGAGCTCATCCTCACCGGCTCGGCGTCCGAGCTCTTCCTGCCCGCGCTGCGCAACTCCGTCGGGATCTGCCTGATCGCCACCGCCGTCGCCGTCGTGCTCGCGGCCCTGTGCGCGTACGCGGTCGCGCGCCTCGACTTCCCCGGCAAGGCGTTCGTGCTCGGCCTGTCGCTCGCGGTGTCGATGTTCCCCGTCATCTCGATCGTCACACCGCTGTTCAACATCTGGCGCGCGATCGGCCTGTTCGACACGTGGGCGGGTCTGGTCATCCCGTACCTGTCGATCACGCTGCCGCTGTCGATCTGGACGCTCACGGCGTTCTTCCGCGAGATCCCCTGGGAGATGGAGCAGGCCGCCCAGGTCGACGGCGCGACGACCGCGCAGGCGTTCCGCAAGGTCATCGTGCCGCTGGCCGGGCCCGGCGTCGCGACCACCGCGATCATCGCGTTCTTCCTCGCGTGGAACGACTTCGTCTACGGCATCTCGCTGACGTCCACCGAGGCCGCGCGTCCCGTGCCGGCGGCGCTCGCGTTCTTCACCGGCGCCTCGCAGTTCGAGGAGCCCACGGGCGCCATCAGCGCCGCCGCCGTCATCGTCACCATCCCCGTCGTCGTGCTCGTGCTGCTGTTCCAGCGCCAGATCGTCGCCGGGCTGACCCAGGGCGCCGTCAAGGGCTGACCCGCCGTCCGACGTCCACGAGGGAGGAGCGTCATGGCCGCGATCACGCTGAGCCACGTCGTGAAGAAGTACGGCGACGGGTACCCGGCCGTGAACGACGTCAGCCTCGACATCGACGACGGCGAGTTCGTCATCCTCGTCGGCCCGTCCGGCTGCGGGAAGTCCACGCTGCTGCGCATGGTCGTCGGGCTCGAGGACATCACCGACGGCGAGATCACGATCGACGGCGACGTCGTCAACGACAAGGCGCCGCGCGACCGCAAGCTCGCCATGGTGTTCCAGAACTACGCGCTGTACCCGCACCTGAGCGTGTTCGAGAACATCGCGTTCCCCCTGCGCCTCGAGAAGGGCCGGTACTCCGAGGACGAGGTCCGCGCGCGCGTCGAGAAGGCCGCCTCGACCCTCGAGCTGCAGGAGCACCTCGACCGCAAGCCCGCCAACCTGTCCGGTGGCCAGCGGCAGCGCGTCGCGATGGGCCGCGCGATCGTGCGCGACGCGCGCGCGTTCCTGTTCGACGAGCCGCTGTCGAACCTCGACGCCAAGCTGCGCGGCCAGATGCGCACCGAGATCTCGCGCATGCAGCGGCGCCTCGGCACCACGACCCTCTACGTGACGCACGACCAGACCGAGGCGATGACGCTCGGCGACCGCGTCGCGGTGCTGAAGAAGGGCGTGCTGCAGCAGGCCGCGAGCCCGCGCGCGCTGTACGAGCAGCCCGTCAACCTGTTCGTCGCCGGGTTCATCGGCTCGCCGCCCATGAACTTCCTGCCCGGTGAGGTCGACGGCGACGTGCTGCGGCTGCCGCTGGCGGAGGTCCCATTGACCGACGACCTGCGCGCGCGGATCGGGGACCGGGACCTCGTCATCGTCGGCCTGCGTCCCGAGCACCTCGAGGACGCGGACACGCTCGACGACGACACCCGCGGCAAGGGCGTGACGTTCGAGGCCGACGTCGACGTCGTCGAGTGGCTGGGCGCCGAGCTGTACGCGTACATCCCCTTCGAGACCCGCGACGACGTCGCGGGCACGCTCGCCGACCTCGACCGCGACCTGGACGGCGAGAACCTGCGCACGCAGCTCGTCGCGGCCCTCGGCGCCGAGTCGCACGTGCGTGACGGCGACGTCGCCGAGCTGTGGTTCGACCCGTCGCGGCTGCTGGTCTTCGACCCCGAGTCGGGGGACAACCTGACGTACGACGAGGACGCCGCCCGCCGGTCCGACGAGGAGAGCGTCGAGGAGCGCCGCCGCGCGACCGAGCGCGCGAAGAAGCGCGCCGAACGCTCGGGTCGCGAGGGCGGCTCGGAGCGCGAGAGCCGTTCGGACCGCGAGGGTCGTTCGGACCGCGAGGGTCGTTCGGACCGCGAGGGTCGTTCGGACCGCGAGGGTCGTTCGGACCGCGAGGGTCGTTCGGACCGCGAGGGTCGTTCGGACCGCGCCGAGCGCTCGGGACGCGACGGGGGATCGGGACGCACCGAGCGGTCGGGACACGCCGAGCCTCGCGACGGCACCACGACCACCGGCCGGCACACCGCGGGCACGGACGACACCCCCGCTGCCTGACCCGACGTCGCCCGCCGTCCCGACCCACCGACGGGGCCCCGTCTCCACCCCCTGCGCGCCGCCGAACTCGTACTTCGGCGGCGTCCGGCGCCTCGGGGGCCGCCGAACCACGAGTTCGGCGACGGGTGGTGGGGATGGTGGGTGTGTGGGCGCAGCGGGTGGTGCGGGTGAGGGGGGCCGGCGGAGCATGGGGGCATGGCGCAGACGACGACCGACGAGGGTGCCGCACCGACGTGCGACGCCGAGAGGTTCCTGGTGCACGGGCGGTGGGTGACGACGCCGCGGCGCGCGCGCGACCGCGACGCGCTGCTCGAGCACGTCGCGTCGCTGCTGGTGGCACCGGGGGAGGAGCTCGACGAGGCCACGCTCACCGCCCGCATCGCGACGGTCGCCGACGACCCCGTGCGCCTGCGGCGTGACCTCGTCGAGGCCGGGCTCGTCGGCCGCCGGCAGGACGGGTCGCGCTACTGGCGCGAACGCCTCACCGCCCACGACGACGAGCAGCACGCGGGCGCGCGGGCGACGGACGCCTGACCGCCCGGGTCGGTCCGGCCGCGTCGGTCGGCTCGGATCGCTCGGTCCGGCCGGGTCGGTCCGGGATCGGTCGGGTCGGTCCGCCCGGCCCGGTCCGCCCAGGTCGCTCGGTCCGGCCGATCGCGTCGGGTCGGTTCACGCGGGTCGTGCGTGGTCGCCTGCCCGCGGACCACCTCCCTCACCGGCGCGGCGTCGGGGTCCGCCCCTCAGCCGAGCGGCGGCACGACTCCCGGACCTGCGCCGATGTCCCCGATGACGTGCGCGAGGCGCGCGCGGCCGTCGGTCAGCGTGTACTCGAGCGCGACGATCGCGCAGCGACCCGCGGCGACGTCGTCCGCGAGCGACACCGAGTAGCCGTGGAGCTGGCGCGCGGTGTGCAGCACGTGCTCGTGACCGAGCGTCGCGGCGTCGAACGAGTCCAGCGGCCGTCCCGACGCCGTCAGGCCGACGATCGACGGGATCACGCGGTCCACGACGGCCTGCACGAAACCGGGGGGCACGTTGCCGTGCGTCATGGCGTCCACGGTCGCGGCCACCGCACCGCACGAGTCGTGCGCGAGGACCACGACGAGCGGGGCACCCAGCAGGGCGACGCCGTACTCGATCGACCCGATGACCGTCGTGTCGAGCACGTGCCCCGCGGTGCGGACGACGAACAGGTCGCCCAGGCCCTGGTCGAAGATGATCTCGGCCGCGACCCGGCTGTCCGAGCAGCCGAACACGACCGCGAACGGGTGCTGCTCGGCGCTCAGCTCGGTGCGTCGGTCGATGCCCTGCGAGGGGTGCAGCATGCGGTCCTCGACGAACCGCTGGTTGCCGGCGCACAGCTCGGCCCACGCCTCCGCGGGGGTCCGCGGAGCGACCGCCGCGGCGGTCACGCGTCCGCTCCCGTCGCCACGGCGTCGAGCAGGCCGGTCGCGGCGTCCACGAGCTCGTCACCGGTCGGGGGGTTGGCACCTGGTCGTGACACCGTGATCGCGGCGATGCGCGCGCAGCGCGCGAGCACGTCCTCCACCGTGCCCGCGTCCGCGTCGTGCAGCGCGGCCCGGCGGCCGGCGCCCAGCAGACCGGCGGACCACAGGCCGTCGATCAGCCCGGCCATGAACGAGTCGCCCGCGCCGACCGTGTCCGCGACCGTCACGCGCGGCGCGGGCACCGAGAGCCGGGCCCCGGCGGACGTGCTCGCGAACGCGCCGTCGGCGCCGTGCGTGACGACGACCAGCGCGGGACCCGACCGGCTCCAGCCCTCGGCGACCTCGGCGGGTGCGACACCCGGCACGAGCCAGGCGAGGTCCTCGTCGCTGACCTTGACGACGTCCGACGCGCGGACCAGCCGCTCGACGACGGGCAGCACGTCGGCCGGATCGCCCATGAGCGCCGGACGGATGTTCGGGTCGTACGTGGTCGTCGACGTCGCGCGGCGGCGCTCCAGCAGGTCGGCGACCTTCGGCGCGCCGGGCGTGAGCGCCGCCGCGATCGACCCCGTGTGCACGACGACCGGGTCGTCGTCCTCCTCGTCCCACGACGACGGCAGGTCCCACTCGAGGTCGAACTCGTAGGTCGCGACGCCCGCGTCGTCGAGGTGGGCGGTCGCGACGGGCGTCGTCGCGGGCGTCCGGTCGCCGCGCAGGACGCGCACGCCGGAGGCCTCGAGGTGGTGGCGCACGAGGTCGCCCTGCGCGTCGGGCGCGAGCCACGTCAGCAGGTCGGCGCGCCGGCCGAGCCGTGCCAGGCCGAGCGCGACGTTGGCGGGGCTGCCCCCCGGGAACTCGTCGCGGGACCCGTCGGGCCGACGCACCGCGTCGACCAGCGCCTCCCCGATCACCAGGGCGCGTCCCTGACTGCTGTCGCTCACAGCTCCTCCTCGTCCGTCTCGTCCGACCCGCCGTCGGTCACGGGTGCGGAGCCGCCGCGCGCGGCGGTCAGCCGTGCCCGGGCGCCGTCCAGCCACTCCTGGCACCGCGCGGCGAGGGCCTCACCGCGCTCCCACAGCGCGAGCGACTCCTCGAGCGTGCCCGCACCCGACTCGAGCCGCGCGACGATCGACGCGAGCTCGTCGCGGGCCTGCTCGTACCCGAGCGTCGCCGCGTCGGGCGGGGTGGGGCGTCCCGGTGCACCGGGTGCTCCAGGTGCGTCGGGTGCTCCCGGCCCGCCCGGCTCGGTCGTCTCGCGTCGTGCCACGCGCACAGTCAACCAGCCCGGGCCGACACGGCGCGTGGCGGGGTGCGTGCGTGGACGCGTGGACGCGTGGTCCGGCGCCGGCACCCGTCATGCGTCGACGACCTCGGCCGCGAGCTCGCCCGCCGCGACGCGCACGCGCAGCCGGTCGCCCGCGGCGACGTCGTCGGGGCTGCGCACGACCGTGCCGTCGGTGCGCTGCACCACCGCGTACCCGCGCTCGAGCGTCGCCGCGGGGGACAGCGCACGCACCTGCCCGGCCAGGCGTGCGGTCGTCGTCGCCGCCTGCGCGAGGGCGGCGTCGACCGCTGCCCGGCCGCGTGCCGTCTGCCGGTGCAGCGCGTCCTCGTGCGGCACGACGAGCGTCTCCGGACGCGCCATCACGGGGCGTGTGCGCCAGTGCGCGAGCGTGGACTCCTCCCGGGCGAGGCGGTGCGTCAGCGCGGCGCGCGTCCGCGTGCGGACCTGCACGAGGCGTGCGCGCTCCTCGGTCACGTCCGGCACGACGCGCTTGGCCGCGTCCGTCGGGGTCGACGCCCGCAGGTCCGCGACGAGGTCGAGCAGGGGTGCGTCCATGTGGTGCCCGATCGCGCTGACCAGCGGCGTGCGGCACGCGGCGGCCGCGCGGACCAGCGTCTCGTTGCTGAACGGCAGCAGGTCCTCGAACGACCCGCCGCCGCGTGCGACGACGACGACCTCGACGCGCGGGTCGGCGTCGAGCTCCGCGATCGCGGCGCCCACCTCCGGGACCGCGCTCGGTCCCTGCACCGTGACGCGCCGGATCTCGAACTGCACCGCGGGCCAGCGGGCGCGCGCGTTGGACACGACGTCGTGCTCGGCGTCGCCCTGCTGCGCGCACACCAGCCCGATCACGGCGGGCAGGAACGGCAGCGGCCGCTTGCGGGACTCGTCGAACAGGCCCTCGGCCGCGAGCACGCCCTTGAGGTGCTCGATGCGGGCGAGCAGCTCACCCAGCCCGACGAGCCGCACGCGGTCCGCCGAGAACCCGAGCGACCCCTTCTTGACCTGGTACTGCGGCCGTGCGTGGACCACGACGTGCGCGCCGTCGGCGAACCTGTCACCCAGGCTCATCGCCGCGACGGCCGGCAGCGTCACCGACAGCGACATGTCGAGGTCGGTGTCCCGCAGCGTGAGGAACAGCAGCGAGTTCCACCGCCGCACGTTGAGGACCTGGCCCTCGACCCACACGGGTGGCATGCGGGCGACGTAGTCGGCGACCTTCGGGGCGAGGTGCCGCACCGGCCACGGTCGCTCGGGCGTGGTGTCGGCGGCCTTCAGCGGCAGCGGCAGCCGCTCGGGCCCGTCGCCGTTCCCCCCACCCTGCGCCACACCAGCACGCGTCCCCCCAGCCCGCGTCCCCCCAGCAGGAGTCCCTCCAGCCCACGTCACACCCCGACCCGTCCCCTCATCCACCCCCCCACCCTGCCACCCACCCCCCACACCCCCGGCATCTCGCGACGGAGGGTCTCCCGTACCGAGGGAGCATGTCCGGACACGCTCCCTCGGTGCGGGAGACCCTCCGTCGGGGGATGCGGGGCGGTGTGGGGAGATCGGGTGGAGGTGGGGTGGGTCACCATCGCGGCCGAGGGCGTCGACGGGTGTCGCACCTAGACTGGGGGTGTGAGCGTCTACCTTCCCGGTCAGGGCGCGCGGACCGCCGACGCGACGCGCGTCGACGAGCCGACCCCCGGCGGCCCGGGCACCGCACCGCGCAAGCGCGTGCTGCTCGCGGCGCCCCGTGGGTACTGCGCGGGCGTGGACCGTGCGGTCGTCGCGGTCGAGAAGGCGCTCGAGCACTACGGCGCGCCCGTGTACGTGCGCAAGGAGATCGTGCACAACCGCCACGTCGTCGAGACGCTCGCGGCCCGCGGTGCGGTCTTCGTCGGCGAGACCGAGGAGGTGCCGGAGGGCGCGCGCGTCGTCTTCTCGGCGCACGGCGTCTCGCCGGCCGTGAAGGCCTCCGCCGCCGCGCGCAACCTGCAGACGATCGACGCGACCTGCCCCCTGGTGACGAAGGTGCACAAGGAGGCCGTGCGGTTCGCGGCCGACGACTTCGACATCCTGCTCATCGGCCACGACGGGCACGAGGAGGTCGAGGGCACGCAGGGGCACGCACCCGAGCACATCCAGGTCGTGAACTCCCCGGCCGACGCGGACCACGTCGAGGTGCGCGACCCGCAGCGTGTCATGTGGATCTCGCAGACCACGCTGTCGGTCGACGAGACGATGGAGACCGTCCGCCGCCTGCGTGAGCGGTTCCCGCACCTGCAGGACCCGCCGAGCGACGACATCTGCTACGCGACGCAGAACCGCCAGGTGGCGGTCAAGAAGCTCGCACCCGCGTGCGACGTCGTCATCACGGTGGGATCGGCGAACTCGTCGAACTCGGTGCGGCTCGTCGAGGTGGCGCTGGACGCCGGTGCCCGCTCGTCGTACCGCGTCGACAAGGCGTCCGAGATCGACCCCGCGTGGCTCGACGGTGCGACGACGGTGGGCGTGACGTCGGGTGCGTCGGTGCCGGAGATCCTCGTGCAGGACGTGCTGGTCCTGCTCGCCGAGCACGGCTTCGGCGACGTCGAGGAGGTCCGCACGGCGACCGAGGACCTCATGTTCTCGCTGCCCCGCGAGCTGCGCGCCGACCTCAAGGCGGCCGGTGCGCCGACCAGTCGCCCGCGTCCCGAGGGGCGTCGCCGCCTCGACGTCCAGCCCGCCTGACGAGGGCTCAGGCCGTCGACGCGTCCCCGTCACGCCGGTCCGGGCCGGCGGCCTCGTCGGCGAGGGCCTGCGCGTCGCGCCGCGTCGCCGCGTCGCCGAGCACCAGGTCGTCGAGCGCGACGACCTGGTCGGTCGCCGACGCGACCAGCTCGGGTGCGCTGACCGCGGTCAGCCGCGGGTTCGCCGGGGCCGGCGTCGGCAGGTCGCCGTCGACGACGTGCAGGTCCGCGAAGCGTCGTGCGCTGACGAGCACGCGTGACTCGAGCGAGCCGACCGCCTGGTTGTAGGCGCCGGCCGCCGCGTCGATGGCGCGCCCGAGCCTGCTGAGGTGGCTGCCCATCGTCGCGAGCCGGCCGTGCAGCTCCTTGCCGAGCGTGAGGACCTGCTGCGCGTTCGCGGCGAGCGCGTCCTGCCGCCACGCGTAGGCGACGGTCCGCAGCAGCGTGAGCAGCGTGACGGGGGTCGCGAGGACGACGTTGCGCTCGAACGCGTACTCCACGAGCGTCGGGTCCTGCTCGGCCGCCGCGTGCAGGAACGACTCGGCCGGGACGAACATGACCACGAACTCCGGTGCGGGCGCGAACTGGTCCCAGTAGCGCTTGGACGCGAGGTCGTCGACGTGCTTGCGCACGTGTCGCGCGTGCGCCGCGAGCCGCTGCGCACGCACCGCCTCGTCGTCGGTCTGCGCGGCGTCGAGGAAGCCGAGGAACGCGACCTTCGCGTCGACCACCACGTTCTTGCCGCCCGCGAGCCGCACCACCATGTCGGGCCGCTGCAGGCCGTCGTCGGTGCGCACCTGCTCCTGCTCGACGAAGTCGACGTGCGCGAGCATGCCCGCCGCCTCGACCACGCGCCGCAGCTGGACCTCGCCCCAGCGGCCCCGCACCTGCGACGAGCGCAGGGCCGTGACGAGCTGCGCGGTCTCGCCGCGCAGCTGGTCGGACGCCGCGCGCATCGCACGCACCTGCTCGCCGAGCGCGGCGTTGCCCTCGACCCGGGCCCGCTCGGCCTCGACGAGCTCGGTCCGCACGTGGTCGAGCGTGCGGGTCAGCGGCTCGACCATCGCCCGCACGGCCTGCTCGCGCTGCGCGAGCTCACCCACCTGCGTCTGGTGCTCGGCCGCGAGCCGCTGGTGCGCCAGCGCGAGGAACTGCTCGCTGGTCGCGGCGAGCGCCTCGTCCGCCAGGGCGCGGAACCTGTCGCCCGCACCGGCGCGCTCGGCCTCGAGGTGCGCCCGCGCGCGGGCGGCGTCGACCTCGGCGGCCCGTACGCGTCCGTCCGCGGCCCGGGCGGCGCGCGCGGACGCGACGACCCAGGCGACGACGCCACCGAGCGCGGCGCCCACGAGGAGCGCCCCCAGGAGCAGGGGGAGGGCGGCGGTGCCGAGCGCGGTGTCGGGGTCCATGCTGCGCAGCGTGCCAGCCACCTCCGACAACGGCACCGGACGCCGCACCGTCGCCCCGCCGCGCGTGTCCGGGACGGCAGGGCCGTCGCGCCCCCGTCCCGCGACGGAGCCGCGGTTCCGCCCCGCGGCCGATCCGGGATGTCGCACACCGCGCCTATCCTCGGCGCGTGACCACTCCAGCCCCCGCGCCGCCGCCCGGACCGGGCGCGTCGCCGTCCCCGCTGCCCCCTGCGACGTCCGGTGCGGCGGTCCCGCCCAGCGTGCCCGCCATCGCGCTGCACGGCCTGTGGCGCCGGTTCGGCCAGAAGGTCGCCGTCGCGGGCATCGACCTCGCGATCCCCGCGGGGTCGTTCTACGGGCTCGTCGGGCCCAACGGCGCCGGCAAGACGACGACGCTGTCGATGGCGACCGGTCTGCTGCGTCCTGACGCGGGCACCGTGCTGGTGCACGGCGTGGACCTGTGGGCGCACCCGGTCGAGGTCAAGCGGACCATCGGCGTCCTGCCCGACGGCGTGCGCCTCTTCGACCGTCTCACCGGCGCGCAGCTCGTCACCTACGCCGGTCTGCTGCAGGGTCTCGACCGTCCTACGGTCGAGGCGCGCACGCGCGACCTGCTCGCCGCGGTCGGGCTCGAGCAGGACGCCGACACGCTCGTCGTCGACTACTCGGCGGGCATGACGAAGAAGGTCGCGCTCGCGTGCGCGCTGGTGCACGCGCCGCGCGTGCTCGTGCTCGACGAGCCGTTCGAGGCGGTCGACCCGGTGTCGGCGGCGAACATCCGCGAGATCCTCCACCAGTACGTCGCCGGTGGGGGCACGGTCGTCGTGTCGTCGCACGTCATGGACCTCGTGCAGCGCATGTGCGACCACGTCGCGGTGATCGCCGAGGGCCACGTGCTCGCGGCGGGCACGGTCGACGAGGTCCGCGCGGGGCGCTCGCTCGAGGAGCGCTTCGTCGACCTCGTCGGCGGCCGGATCAGCGGGGAGGGCATCGCGTGGTTGCGCACCTCGTCCGACTGAAGCTCACGCTCCTGCGCAACGGCCTGCGCCGCAGCGCGTGGCAGGTCGTGGGCGTGGTCGCGGCGGCGCTGTACGGGCTGCTCGTGCTGGTCCTCGGCGTGGCGGGCGCGGTCGCGCTGGGGTTCGTCGACGTGCAGGTGCGCGCGGACGTCCTCGTCGTCGTCGGCTCGGTGCTCGTGCTGGGCTGGTGGGTCGTGCCGCTCGTCGCGTTCGGTGTCGACGCGACGCTCGACCCGCGGCGCTTCGTCACGTTCGGCGTGCCGCGGCGCGACCTGCTGGTGGGCCTGACGCTCGCGGGTCTGCTCGGCATCCCGGGCGTCGTCACGGCGGTGACCACGCTGGCGACGCCCTTGGCCTGGTGGCGCGAGCCCGCCGCGGCGCTCGCCGCGCTCGTCGGCGGCGTGCTCGCGGTGGTCGTGTGCACGGTCGGTGCGCGTGCGACGACGACCGCGCTGGCACCCGTCATCGGACGCCGGCGGGTCCGCGAGGTGGTGGCGGGGCTCGCGATCGTGCCCTTCATCTTCCTGGGACCGATCCTCAGCTCGCTCGCGGAGGGTGCGGGGCGCGTCGACGGGCTGGGTGCCGTCGCGCGCGTGCTCTCGTGGACGCCGATGGGTGCCCCGTGGGCGCTCGCGCCGGCCGTCGTGGCCGGCGACTGGACGGGCCTCGTCGTCCGGCTCGTGATCGCGCTGGGGACCGTGGCGCTCGCGTTCGTCGTGTGGTCGTGGGCGCTGGACCGCACGCTCGCCGAGCCCGTCACCTCCGGCGGCGACTCCCGCGCGCGCGGCCTCGGCTGGTTCGGCCGGCTGCCCGCGACGCCCACGGGTGCGATCGCGGCCCGTGCTGCGACCTACTGGCTGCGCGACCCCCGCTACGCGATCGCGGTGGCGATCGTCCCCGTGCTGCCGCTGCTGCTGGCCGTCTCGGCGCCCGAGGGTGCGCTCGTGCTGATCGCGGGCCCGGCGGCGGCGTTCACGGTCGGCTGGAGCATCTCGGCCGACGTGGCGTACGACGGCACGGCGTTCTGGACGCACCTCGCGTCACCGCTGCGCGGCGTGGCCGACCGGTGGGGTCGGGTGGCCGTCGCGGGGTCGCTGGGGCTCGTCGTGACCCTCGTCGTCGTGGTCGGCACCGTCTGGTACACCGGCAGGTGGGACGCGCTGCCCGCGCTGGTGGGAGCCAGCACCGGGCTGCTGCTGACGTCGCTGGGCGGTGCGAGCGTCGTGTCGGCCGCGGTGGTGTACCCCGTGCAGCAGCCCGGGGAGAACCCGTTCGGCACCAAGCAGGGTGCCAGCGCGGCCGCGTTCACGTCGCAGATGGTCGGGTTCACGGCCGTGGGCGCGCTCGCGGCGCCGGCCGCGGTGCTCGCGCTGCTCGCGATCCTGCGGGAGTCGCCGGGGCTGGGCTGGGTGGCGCTCGTCGTCGGCGTGGTGCTCGGGAGCGTGCTGCTCGTCGTGGGCGTGCGGCTCGGTGGCTCGGTGCTCGACCGTCGCGGGCCGGACCTGCTGCAGCGCATGCGGGCGTTCGCGTGACACGGCGCACCGCGCGCGCTGCGTAGACTCGACGCCCGTGGCTCTCACGATCGGCATCGTCGGCCTGCCCAACGTCGGCAAGTCCACCCTCTTCAACGCGCTGACCCGCGCGCAGGTCCTCGCGGCGAACTACCCGTTCGCGACGATCGAGCCGAACGTGGGCGTCGTCCCGCTGCCGGACCCGCGCCTGGCCGAGCTCGCCGAGATCTTCGGGTCGGAGCGGATCCTGCCCGCCACGGTGTCGTTCGTCGACATCGCCGGCATCGTCAAGGGGGCGAGCGAGGGCGAGGGCCTGGGCAACAAGTTCCTCGCCAACATCCGCGAGGCGGACGCGATCTGCCAGGTCACGCGCGTGTTCGCCGATCCGGACGTCGTGCACGTCAGCGGCAGGGTCGACCCCGAGGGCGACATCGAGATCATCGCGACCGAGCTCGTCCTGGCGGACCTGCAGACGCTCGAGAACGCGATCCCGCGCCTCGAGAAGGAGGTCCGCGGCAAGAAGACGGACCCCGAGGTGCTGGACGCGGCCAGGCGCGCGCTCGCGGTGCTCGAGACGGGCCGGACGCTGTTCGCGGCGGGCCTCGCCGACGACGAGCACGTGCGCGCGCTGCAGCTCATGACGGCCAAGCCGTTCATCTACGTCTTCAACACCGACGACGAGGGCCTGGCGGACACCGCGATGCAGGAGCGGCTGCGCGCGCTGGTCGCACCTGCCGACGCGGTCTTCCTCGACGCCAAGTTCGAGTCCGAGCTCGTCGAGCTCGAGGAGGACGAGGCGCGCGAGATGCTCGAGGCCAACGGCCAGACCGAGGCGGGCCTCGACCAGCTCGCGCGCGTCGGCTTCCACACCCTGGGCCTGCAGACGTACCTCACCGCCGGGCCCAAGGAGTCGCGCGCCTGGACGATCCGCCAGGGCTGGACGGCGCCGCAGGCCGCGGGCGTCATCCACACGGACTTCCAGAAGGGCTTCATCAAGGCCGAGGTGATCTCGTTCGACGACCTCGTCGCGACCGGTTCGGTCGCGGCGGCGCGCGCCGCCGGCAAGGCCCGCATCGAGGGCAAGGACTACGTCATGCACGACGGCGACGTGGTCGAGTTCCGCTTCAACGTCTAGTCGGTCCCGGTTCTCGCGCCTCGGGTCGACCTCACGAGTCGCGTCCAGAGGTGCCTCCTGCCGGAACACGGTGGAGTCGAGGTCCGACGTCCGGCAGGACCGACACCGGTGCGAGCTCGTCGAGCGCCGGGCGGGACGTCAGTCGGGCCGAGGACGCCGCCGGTCCTGCTTGAGCTCCGACCGTGCGCGCTTGTCCTGGAGCCGGCGGCGGTGCGAGCCGCGCGTGCGTCGGGTCGGGCGTCGGGGCGTCGGGGGAGCGACGGCCTCGCGCAGCAGGTCGGCGAGGCGCTGCCGGGCGGCCACCCGGTTCTGCCGCTGGGAGCGGTGCTCCGCGGCGCTGATCGTGAGCACGGTGCCCGACAGCCGGCCGGCGAGGCGGTCGAGGGCGAGCGTGCGCTGTGCGTCGTCCAGGGCGGTCGTGGTCGCGAGGTCGAGGCTGAGCTGCACGCGCGAGTCCGCGGTGTTGACGCCCTGGCCCCCGGGCCCGGACGCGCGGGAGAACTGCTCGAGCAGCTCGCCGGCGGGCACGGTGAGGCCCGCGGGCGCGCCGGGCCCCGGGGTGACGTGCAGGTCGTCCACGTCCGTCAGTGTGCGCCACGTGACCGGCGGCGCGGCGCGCGCGACGCACGCGATGACGGAGCGGCCGCGGACGGTGACGCGCGACCGCCTCGCGGGTGACGTCGGCGTCGTGGACGCGGCGACGGTGCGGGTCGCCGACGGGTGGCTCCGTGACGTCCTCGCGCTGCCCTGACGGGCCGTCGTCGACGTCGCCCCGGCGTGACGCGGCCGCTCGACGGGCGCGGGCGGCCCTCGCGCGCCACGATGGCCTCATGGCGACGACGCTCACGGGGCAGCAGATCGCGGACGCCGGCCTGGTCGGGTGGGCGTTCGTGAGCGACGGGCTGCGGACACGCGTGGCGACCGGCGGGTTCGCGGCCGGCCTCGCGCTGGTCGACGCGGTCGGTGCGGCGGCCGAGGCTGCCGACCACCACCCGGACCTCGACCTGCGCTGGGGGCACGTCGACGTCCGGCTGTGGAGCCACGACGCGGACGGGGTCACGGAACGCGACCTCGACCTGGCGCGCACGGTGTCCCGGCTGGCCGCGGAGGCCGGTCTGGGGCTCGACGCCGGGGGCGTGCAGTCCGTCGACCTGGCGCTCGACACGCCGGACGCCGCGGGGATCCTGCCGTTCTGGGGTGCGTTCCTGGGCTACGAGCCCCGGCCCGGCGTGGACGACGAGGTCCGCGACCCGACCGGTGCGCACCCGCCGGTGTGGTTCCAGCAGTCGGGGGCGGACGAGCCCCGGCAGCGGTGGCACCTGGACGTGTGGGTCGACCCGTCGCAGGTGCAGGCGCGCATCGACGCGGCGGTCGCGGCCGGGGGCAGGGTCGTGGACGACAGCGCCGCGCCGAGCTTCTGGGTGCTGGCGGACGTCGAGGGCAACCGGTCCTGCCTGTGCACGTGGCAGGACCGGGGGGCGAGCGGATGACGACCGGCGGCGCTGCGCGGGCGGGACCGCGGCGGCAGCGGGGCGGAGCCGGCGCGCGCGTCGCGCGACCGCCGTAGCAGATGGTCGCCGTCCTGGCGCCGTCCGGACGGGGCAGGCCACCCGATCGTGCGATGTGTCGGCGCTGTTACCGGGGAGTTTCCCCCCGCCGTGTCTCGCATGATGGACGGTACTGACCAGTATCAATCAGGTAACGATCGACATGGGCAACCGTCCATGTCTCCTATGTCGCCTTCCCCGGGGCTAGCGTGGCCCCAATTCCGGCGGGCGAGCGCGCCCCGGCCCCACCCGTGTCATCCGCGGGGGAGTCGTGCGGCCACGTCCACCACGTCTCAGGAGGAACATTGAGGATCACACGCAAGGCTGTCCTCGCGTCGGTCGCGACCGTCAGCGTCCTCGCGCTCGCGGCCTGCTCGGGCGCCGACGAAGGCACGGGCGACGACGACAACGCGGGGATCAACACCGACACCGCGATCACCATCGCCTGGAACCAGCCGTTCTCGTCGTTCAACGGCGAGAGCATCACGGGCAACGCGACGGCCAACAACATCATCACGTACATGGCCAACTCGCGGTTCAACGACTACAACACGGACCTCGAGCTCGTGATCGACGAGTCGTGGGGCACCTACGAGAAGGTGTCGGACGACCCGCTGACCGTCACGTACACGTACGCCGACACCGCGCTGTGGTCGGACGGCGTCGCCGGCAGCCCGGCGGACCTCCTCCTCGAGTGGGCCGCGCAGAGCGGCAAGTTCAACAACGTCGAGCCCGAGTACGACGACGAGGGCAACATCACGAACCAGGAGGCGCTGGACGCCGGTGTCTACTTCGACGCCGCGAGCCCTGCCGTCGCCCTGATCACCGAGACGCCCGAGATCGACGGCGACTCCATCACGCTCGTCTACTCCAAGCCGTACGCGGACTGGGAGGTGGCGATCGACAACAACCTCCCCGCGCACATCGTCGCGCAGCGGGCCCTCGGCATCGAGGACCCGGAGGAGGCCACCGAGGCGCTCGTCACCGCGATCACGGAGGAGAACGTCCAGGACCTCTCCAAGATCGCGAAGGTCTGGAGCGACGACTGGAACTTCGCGTCCCTGCCGGACGACCCGCAGCTGCTCGTGACCTCCGGTGCGTACACCATCACGGAGTTCGTCGAGGAGCAGTACCTCACGCTGACGGCCAACCCGGACTACGCCGGCGACCGTCCCGCCGTCTTCGAGAAGGTCACCATCCGCTACAACGGTGACCCGATGGGCCAGGTCCAGGCGCTGCAGAACGGTGAGGTCGACCTCATCAGCCCGCAGTCGACCGCCGACGTCCTCACGGCTCTCGAGGCCATCGACGGTCTGTCCGTCGAGACGAACGTCGAGGGCACCTACGAGCACGTCGACCTGCAGCAGGGCAACGGCGGCCCGTTCGACCCCGCGACCTACGGCGGCGACGCCGAGACGGCGCACAAGGTCCGCCAGGCGTTCCTCAAGACGATCCCGCGCGACAAGATCGTGTCGGACCTCATCGTCCCGCTGAACCCCGACGCCGAGGTGCGCAACTCCTACACGCAGGTCCCCGGTTCGCCGATGTACGACGGCATCGTCGACGCGAACGGCCAGGTCGAGCAGTACGGCGAGGTCGACATCCCGGGCGCGCAGGAGCTGCTCGCGGAGGCCGGTGTGCCGGCCGTGCAGGTCCGTCTGCTCTTCGACCCGAACAACACGCGACGCGTGAACCAGTACGAGCTCATCAAGGGCTCGGCCGCCGAGGCCGGCTTCGACGTCGTCCCGTACACGGTGCAGACGAACTGGGGCGCGGACCTGTCGAACGCGAAGTCGTTCTACGACGCGGCGCTCTTCGGGTGGCAGTCGACCTCGACCGCCGTCACCGACTCGGACGCGAACTACCGCACCGGCGCGACGAACAACTACTTCGGCTACTCCAACCCCGAGGTGGACGCGCTGTACGACGAGCTGCAGACCGAGACCGACCCTGCCGAGCAGGAGCGGATCCTCGGTGAGGTCGAGAAGCACCTCGTCGACGACGCGTTCGGCGTGACGATCTTCCAGCACCCCGGCGTCACGGCCTGGAACCCGGACAAGATCGGCGACGTCCAGAAGCTCGGCATCGCGCCGACGATCTTCTACGGCTTCTGGGAGTGGACCGCGGGCGACGCGGCGACCGAGGGCGCGACCGAGTGACGTCTCGGGCCTCGGCGTACCGCGCCGGGGCCCGAGCGGCTCACCGCACGACGAGGGCGCCGAGGGTTGCGACCCGCGGCGCCCTCGCCGTGCGTGCGCACGAAGGTGCGTCCCAGACCGCGTCCCACACCCACCTGGACGTCAGCGGGATACGATCCCGGACGACCGGCTTCCCGTCACACTCGAGGTAGCCTCCGTGCTGAACTTCCTCTTCCGCCGCATCGCGGCCGGGATCGCCACGCTCGTCGTGGCGCTCTTTCTCATGTACCTGCTCGTCGACCGCTCGATCGACCCGCTGCAGGACCTCGTCGAGAGCACTGCGCCCAACAAGCAGGAGCTCATCGCCCAGCGCATCGAGGACCTGAACCTCGACGTGAACGTGGTCGTGAGGTTCTTCCAGTGGTTCGGCAACCTGCTGACGGGCGATTTCGGCATCGCCTGGCGGTCCGGCCGCGACGTGAGCAACCTGCTGACCCATGCGATCGGGTCCACGCTCGAGCTCGTCTCCGCTGCCACCATCCTCGCGGTGGTCCTGGGCGTGACGGTCGGCATCGTGTCGGCCCTGCGCCAGTACAGCGCGTTCGACTACGTCATCATCTTCCTGTCGTTCCTGCTGTACTCGCTGCCGTCGTTCTGGGTCGCGGTCCTGCTCAAGCAGTGGGCCGCCATCGGCTTCAACGACTTCCTGCGCGACCCCGTCATCGCGTGGCCCGTGATCGTCGGTGCGTCCCTGCTGGTCGGCCTGCTGTGGTCGCTCGCGATCGGTGGCAGGGCGGCGCGTCGGCTCCAGGTCTTCGGCATCGCCACGGCCGCGAACGTCGCGCTCCTGGCGTACATCCAGCTCACCGGCTGGTGGGACAAGCCGGAGATCGGGCCGGTCCTGCTGGTCGTCCTGGGCGCAGGCACGGCGTTCGCCGTCGTCGGCGTCTTCGCGGGCCTGCACAACCGCCGCGCGCTGTGGACGGCGCTCACGGTCGTCGTCGTCGGAGGCGTGCTGTACCTGCCGATGCAGGTGCTGTTCGACTCGGTCGCCGAGTCGCACTGGCTGATCCTCGGCCTCGGCCTGCTCGCGGCAGCCGTCGGCTACGTCGTCGGGCGTCTGTACGGCGGGCCGGACTGGCGCCTGTCCGCACGGTCGGGTGCCGTCGTCGCCGTCGTCATGGGCGCGCTGGTCTTCGTCGACCAGGTCATGCAGGTCTGGCAGCCGTACGTACGGGCACTCAACGGGCGCCCCATCCCGACCTTCGGGGACCGGACACCGAACCTCGGCGGCAACTACTGGGTGCAGGTCCTCGACTCCTTCACGCACCTCGCGCTGCCGACGGCGACCCTCGTCCTCATCGCGTTCGCGTCGTACACGCGCTACGCCCGCTCGAGCATGCTCGAGGTGATGAACCAGGACTACATCCGCACGGCGCGGGCCAAGGGCCTGCCGGAGCGGCTGGTGATCGTGCGGCACGGGTTCCGCAACGCGCTGATCCCGCTCGCCACGGTCGTCCCGATCGACGTCATCACGCTTCTCGGCGGCGCGATCATCACGGAGGCGGTGTTCGCACGGCCCGGCATGGGCCAGCTGTTCGTGCGGTCGCTGACCGACGCGGAGATCGAACCGGTCATGGCCTACCTGCTGGTGACCGCGAGCCTCGCCATCCTCGCCAACATCATCGCGGACATCGTGTACGCGACGATCGACCCACGGATCCGGTTGGACGCATGAGCACCCCGATCACACCCCCCTCCGGCCCGCCGGTGGACGAGCACCTCGAGAACGAGATCGAGCTCAAGGAGGTCGCCGGCCTCTCGCAGGGCCAGATCGTGCGGCGGCGGTTCTTCCGTCACAAGGGCGCGATCCTCGGCCTCGTGATGCTCGGGCTGACGACGGTGCTCGCGCTGACCTCTGTCGGCGTCGGCCCGCTGCCGGGCTGGTGGCAGTGGACGCCGTACCAGACGCCCTCGGTCCTCAACGCGGGGCGTCCGACCCTGTCGATGCCGACGTGGCTGGGCGGCGCCGGGTTCGCGCTCGGCGAGCACCCCTTCGGTCAGGACGAGATCGGTCGCGACATCTTCGCGCGCGTCATGGCGGGCGTGCAGACGTCGCTCATGGTCATGGTCGTCATCGGCGGCGTGTCCGCGATCATCGGCATCGCGGTGGGCGCGGCGTCCGGGTTCTTCCGCGGCCGCACCGACGCCGTCCTCATGCGGGTGACCGACCTGGTCATCACCGTCCCGACGATCGTCATCGGCGCCGTCATCGGCAAGATCGCCGGTGGCGTCAGCGGCGTGGTCTTCGCTGTCGCGATGGGTCTGATCCTGTGGACGACGCTCGCCCGGCTGGTGCGGGGCGAGTTCCTGTCGCTGCGGGAGCGGGAGTTCGTCGACGCCGCGCGCGTGGCGGGTGCGAGCAACCTGCGGATCATCTTCAAGCACATCCTGCCCAACGCCATCGGCACGGTGATCGTGTCGGTGACGCTGCTGATGAGCTCGGCCATCCTGCTGGAGACAGCGCTGACGTTCCTTGGCTTCGGCATCCGACAGCCGGAGATCTCGCTCGGCCAGCTCATCAACCAGTACCAGCAGGCGTTCGCGACGCGGCCCTGGCTGTTCTGGTGGCCCGGCCTGTTCATCGTCGTCATCGCGCTGAGCATCAACTTCATCGGTGACGGCCTGCGCGACGCGTTCGACCCACGTCAGAAGCGCATCCCGTCCGAGCGCAAGATGGCCAAGGCGATGAAGGTCGACGCCTCGGCGGCGCGTGCGATCACCTCCACGGTGCGGGCGGCGGACTCACGCAACCCGGGCACGGGGTCGTGACCGGCGTGCTCCGCCTGCTACGCCGTGACGAGCACGGCCACGCTCAGGGCGGCGAGCACGGCCGCGGCGCCGATCGTGACGACGTGCGCGCGGCGCGTGGTCCTCAGGCCCTGCTCGACGCGGATGCGCTGCGCCCCGTCGAGGTGGCCGGCGCGCACGAGTGCGTCGTGCCGGGCCTCGATCGCCGCACCGACGCTCTGCGCCGTCGCGCGCAGCGAGCGGACCGGCCGGCCGTCGGCGGGCACCGCGGCGGCGCCGGGCTGCGGGTCGGCACCGCGTCCCGCGCGCAGCAGGCGTGCGGTCGAGCTCGCACGCGGTGCGGCGAACACCGTGACGTCGCCGTCGGTCGTGCGCACGACCAGCGACCAGCCGTAGCCGACGTCGCGGTACGTGGGCCACGGGACGCGCACCGTGCTCAGCACGTTGCGCACCACGACCTCGCCGTCGGACACCTCGACGCCGGGGCGCCAGAACAGCGCCCACACCACGAGCACCAGCAGCCCGACCAGGGGGAGCGCACGCAGCGCCTCGCCGGCCCCGTCCTGCAGCGTGACCGACACCAGGGCGATCAGACCGATCGCCGCCGCGGCGGCCGTCAAGCCTCGCCCGTAGCCCGACGTGAACTCCTGCGTGGCACCCACGTGACCATGCTCGCAGACCGGCACCCCGTCGCCCCCACCGGGCCGACGGCGCGGGTGCAGGAAGGACGCTGAACGGTGGCCCTCGACACGCCTCCCGTCCCCACCCGCACCGACGAGCCCGTGCTGTCCGTGCGGGACCTCGGCGTGGACTTCTACGTGGACGGCACCTGGTACCCGGCCGCGGTCGACGTCACGTACGACGTGCTCCCCGGTGAGGTGCTCGCGATCGTCGGCGAGTCCGGCTCCGGCAAGACGCAGTCCTCGATGGCGCTGCTGGGCCTGCTGCCGCCGAACGGCCGGGCCCGCGGCTCGGCCCGGCTCGACGACCGTGAGCTCGTCGGCATGCCGACGAGCCGGCTGCGCCGCATCCGCGGCAAGGAGATCGCGGTCATCTTCCAGGAGCCGATGACGGCCCTGAACCCGGTGTTCACGATCGGCTTCCAGATCGTCGAGACGCTGCGCGCGCACTTCGAGATCGGGCCGGCCGAGGCGCGCGAGCGCGCGGTCGAGCTGCTGCGGCTCGTCGACCTGCCGAACCCCGAGAAGCGTGTCGACTCCTACCCGCACCAGCTGTCGGGCGGCCAGCGGCAGCGCGCGATGATCGCGCAGGCCCTCGCGTGCGACCCCAAGCTGCTCATCGCGGACGAGCCCACGACCGCGCTGGACGTCACGGTGCAGGCCGAGATCCTCAAGCTCATGCGCGACCTGCGCGAGCGCATCGACGCGGGCATCGTGCTCATCACGCACGACATGGGCGTGGTGGCCGACATGGCCGACAAGATCATCGTCATGAAGGACGGTCGCATCGTCGACCAGGGGCCCTCGCTCGAGGTCTTCCGCAACCCGCAGCACCCGTACACGGTCAGGCTGCTCGAGGCCGTCCCGCACCTGGGCAAGGGTGCCGCCGCCTACGCGGCGCGGCCTGCCACGACGACGACGCCCGTCGACGCACCGGTCGTGCCGGCGGACGGCGACGAGCCGCTCGCGCTGGACGCGCACGAGATTGTCATCGAGTATCCGGGCCGGCGGCGCACGCCGACGTTCCGGGCCGTCGACGGGGTCTCGCTGCAGATCCGCCAGGGCGAGGTCGTCGGGCTGGTCGGCGAGTCCGGGTCCGGTAAGACGACGATCGGGCGTGCAGTCGTCGGCCTGCTGCCCGTGACGAGCGGCTCGCTGAAGATCGTCGGCCAGGACATGGTCGGCGCGTCGATGAAGGACCTCAAGCCGCAACGGACCAAGGTCGGGATCGTATTCCAAGACCCGGGATCGTCGCTCAACCCGCGCCTGCCGATCGGTGAGTCGATCGCCGAGCCGCTGCTGCTGCACCGCGGCGTCAAGGGCCAGGCCGCGCAGCGCGAGATCGAGCGGTTGCTGGACCAGGTGCACCTGCCGCGCGCGATGCGCAACCGCTACCCGCACGAGCTTTCGGGCGGTCAGCGTCAGCGCGTCGGCATCGCCCGGTCGCTCGCGCTCGAGCCGCGCCTGCTGGTCGCGGACGAGCCGACGTCGGCGCTCGACGTGTCGGTCCAGGCCGCGGTGCTCGACCTGTTCCAGGAGCTGCAGCGCGAGCACGGCTTCGCGTGCCTGTTCATCAGCCACGACCTGGCGGTCGTCGAGATCCTGTCCGACCGGATCGCGGTGATGCGTAACGGTCGCCTCGTCGAGGTGGGCGAGGCGGCGCAGGTCGTCAACGACCCGCAGGACCCGTACACGCAGCGACTCATCGCTGCGGTGCCCGTGCCGGACCCCGACGCGCAGCGGGAGCGGCGCGTCGCGCGGGACGCGCTGCTCGAGGCGCAGCGTGCGGAGCTGCGGGACGAGGAGTCGCGGCAGGCCGCCGACGCTGCCCGGCACGACTCGGTGGGCATCGACGAGATCGACAACGAGCGGACGCATGGGACCGGGATCTGACGACTCTACTGCTCGAGATCAGGTACGGACGGACATGGACTGCCCTGGTGCCGCGTGTCTGAGGTGGTTTGACGGTTGGCCTTCTTGAGGATGTCGGCGGCGGCCTTGGTCCAGACGAAGGGGCGGCACCTGTTGTTCCACCCGTCGATGAAGGCGCGGATCTTGGCGTTGAGCTCTTTGACCGAGCCGAAGGTGCCGCGGTGGATGGCCTGGCGCTCGATGATCGAGAACCACACCTCAACGAGATTCATCCAGGAGGCGTGCGTCGGTGTGAGGTGCACCGCCACGCGGGGTTGGCTGCCAGCCACGCGGCCACCTCGGGCGTCTTGTGGGCGGCGTAGTTGTTCATCACCAGGTTCAGTTCGGCGTGGGGGTGGGCGCGGGCGACCTGCTTGAGGAAGGCGAGGAACTCCTGGCAACGGTGATGCGGCTTGTACGCGGCGCTGACCTTCCCGGTGGCGATCTCCAGCGCCGCGAACGACGTCGTGGTCTCGTGGCGCACGTAGTCGTGGCTGCGACGATCGATCAGGTGCGGCTGGGTCGGCAGCACCGGGGCGGTGCGATCCAGGGCCTGAATCTGGGACTTCTCGTCCACGCACAGCACGATCGCGTGCTGCGGCAGGGCCAGGTGCAGCCCGAGGACGTCGGTGACCTTGGCAACCAGGGCCGGGTCGGTGGGGAATCGCATGAGCTCGGCTCGCCACGGCTGAGCCCCCACCTCACGCCAGGCCCTGGCCACCGTCGCGTTCCCCACGCCGAGGTGGGCCGCCAGCAGCCGCGAGGACCAGTGCGTCACCCCGTACTTCTTCGCCGGTGGCCGCAACGCCGTCGCGATGATCGCGGCACGATCCATGACCCGCGGGCGACCAGAGCGCGCCTGGTCGGCCAACCCGGCCAACCCACTGCGCAGGTACCGCTCGCGCCACGCGATCACCGTAGGATGACTCACACCGACCTGCGCAGCGATCGCCCCCCTTCGGGGCTGCTGCACGAGTAGGTAGGTGACGGTGGGTCTCAGGCGGCGAGTGCTGCCTGAGGGGTGTTGATGGTCTCGTACTCGACGGGTGTCAGGCGGCCAAGCCGGTGCCGGCGTTGGCGGCGGTGGTAGGTCTGTTCGATCCAGGTGATGATCGCCAGGCGCAGCTGTTCGCGGGCGGCCCAGCGGCGGCGGTTCAGGACGGTGTTCTGCAGCAGGGAGAAGAAGTTCTCCATGGCGGCGTTGTCGCCCGCGGAGGCGACCCGCCCCATCGACCCGACCAGGTCGTGACAGGCCAGGACGCGGGCGACCTTCCGGCTTCGGAACTGGCTGCCCCTGTTGGAGTGCACCACGCACCCGGCCACGTCCTGACGCCGAGCAGTGCGTCCACCGCGATCTGGGACGTCATGCGGTCACTGATCGAGTAGCCGACGATCCGGTTGGAGAACACGTCCTTGATCGCGCACAGGTAGACCTTGCCCTGGCTCGTGGGGTGCTCGGTGATGTCCCAGAGCCATAGCCGGTTCGGCCGCGTCTGCCGTGAAGTGGCGCAGCACGGGGTCGTCATGAGCCGGCGGGCCGGCCTTCTTCCCTCCCCTCGTGCGCTTCTTGCCGAACACGCTCCACCGGCCGTTGGCCAAGTAGATCCGCCACACCGTACGGTCGCAGGCGACCAGCCCGGCTCTGGCCGCCTCGTCGGCCAGCAGCCGGTGGCCGAACTCTGGGTCGTCGCGGTGGGCGTCGAACAGCGCGTTCGCGAGGTGCGCCTGGGCGAGCTCGCGCTCACCGACCGGGACGGCGAGCCAGCGGTAGTAGGGCGCTCTGGAGAGCTTCAGGAGACCCGGGCACGTCACCGCGACCGGATCCCGTCGGAGGCGAGCTCACTCACGAGCGGGTAGAGCCTTTTCCCGGCAGATTCGCCCGGGACAAGTACGCCGCCGCGCGACGCAGGACCTCGTTCTCCTGCTCGAGAAGACGGATCCGCCGGTTGGCCTCCCGCAGCTCGGCCGACTCCGACCGGGTCACGCCGGGGCGATGCCCCTCCTCGAGGTCGGCATCACGCAGCCAGTTGCGCAGACACGACTCGGCGATCCCGAAGTCCGCCGCGACCTGCTTGACCGGAGCATCCCCGCGGCGGGCCACGGCCACGACATCGTCGCGGAACTCCTTGGGATAGGGCCTGGGCACAGTGCACATCCTTCCAGCGGCGCCTCCCGGCACCAAAGGTCAGCTGTCACCTACTCGTGCAGCAGCCCCTTCGACATCCCCTGCCCGGCCAGCAGCACGATGCGCGCTCTCTGCACCAGCCCTGGTCGCACGCTCGTCAACCGCGTCAACCGCGTCAGATCCTCACGATACAACTTCACGCGACACCAGCCCGGGAGCAGGACGATTCGCCGGACCCCCGCCGTCCCAAAGCCGTCAGACCACTAACGACAGGCGGCACTAAAGGGCGCAAACCTGATTCTGGTTCAGTCGAGAGGCTAAATTGACCAGCAGTGCGCGCTGGTTCTCAATCGAGCCTTCCGAAGATGGCGTGGCCCTGGGTCGAGTCGCGAGGTTTTCCCGCCCAGGGCCTCGCCCAAAGAATCTCAAACTAGAGATCTTTCGGGGGTGCTAGCCGTTGAAGCCCAACGACTTCGCACCCCATGCCACCTGGCTCCGACCAAAGCCGTCCTTGCTGCCTGCGATGCATCCGGTCTGAGCAATTCCACTTGAGGACGCGATCGGGCCAGCCTTTGTGGTCCTGTCGACTGAGTACGTCCCGCCTGGCCGCAGGCAGATGGCGGGGAAAGTGAACGTGTTCGTGCCGTGATCGAGGACCACCCAAGCGTTAGCGGTGGAGCAGTTCTTGATTCGCAGAATATCGTATCGCAGGTCACCGCCAGCCCAAATCGTCCCATGGCAAGTTGTGCCCGTGCCTGCAGCCATCGCTGGCTGCGAGAGTATTGTGCCGAGCATCACCACGGTTGCTGCGAGCACAGCAGCGAGGGAGCGAGAGATTCTCATTTAGGGCCTCCTCTGGCCAGCGACGAAGTAGTCACAACATGCAGTGACTGCTGGCGATGTTAGCGGTTGGTCCTGTCGGCGTCTACTTGCCCAAAATCACTACTGTTTGGGTAGGTATTGGCAAATGCTCTAGTGTCGCGTGCCGTTAGTGGTTTGACGGCTTTGGGACGGTGGGGTATAGCGAACCGTCCTGCTCCCGGGCTGGTGTCGCGTGAGGTGATCGTGAGGAGCTGACGCGGTTGACGCGGTTGCCGAGCGTGCGAGCAGGGCTGGTGCAGAGAGCGCGCATCGTGCTGCCGGCCGGGCAGGGGGCCTTTGTCCCGCGTCAAGCAGCTGGCAGGTCTTGGAGTTGGGGAGAGTTGGTGAGCAGGGGTTGGCCAGGTCGAGGTGGACCTCGCGAGGTCGGTACCAGGCGATGGCCTCGTGCGGGCGCACGGTCCTGTCTTCGGCGCGGGAGTCCTCGGCGTGGGAGACGAGGGCCAGTACGTCGTCGATCTCCTCCAGGAAGAGATGTTCGTACGTCAAGGACCCGAAGCCGCGTTCGCGTGTGCCGTTGCGCCCGGGGGTGCGCATGTGTCGCAGCTCGAGGTGTGCGGTGATGAACTCCCCGAACTGGAACGAGCGGATCGGGCCGCCGTTGTCGGTCACGACGGTCAGGGCGGGGTGACGTTGCCGTCGTCGTCGCTGGTGCACGCCTCGACCAGCGCGACCGAACGGGTGCTCGTGGTCGGCCAGGGCGAGTTCGATCGCGGTGATCGCGTCGTGCCGGTTCGCGGTCGGCGAGACGTGCCGGGGTGCTCGTACTTCGACCAGTAGTCCCGGCACCCGGCGATGTGCCAGGTCCGCCGGTAGTGGTCTCGAACTTCGAGAAGTCCAGCTGCCAGACCTGGTTCCCCCGGTCGGCTCCGTCGCGGACGCGGCCTTGCGGCGAGCTGGCGGCGTTCGCGCTGGTAGGCCGCGGGCAGGATCAGCCCTTCGTCGCGCAGCAGGCGCAGCACCGTGGCCTGGGACAGCTGGTGGCCGTCGTGGCGGCACATCGCCCCGACCTTGCGGTGGCACCATGCTGGGTGGGCCAGCGCGTGCCGGCGTGCCGCCTCACGCACGTTCTGGCGGGCTGAACGCGGCCACGGTCCCTTGGGCCCGTGCGCCGTGGCGGGCGCGGGCTTGGTGGCGGCGCCAGGTCCGCTCGGGCACGCCGATCAACGCGCAGAACCTCGACGTCGGCATGCCCGCCTGGGTGCCGATCACCTCGAGGTGCTCGAAGGGCCCAGGCGGCCCTCGGCGGACTTCTTCCACACCCGTATCTTGACGGCGGCCTCACCCAGGGCCTGGGTCAGGTCCACGACCTCGGCCTCGTGCTGGGGCTCCCGGGTCGAGGGACCGGACCTGCCAGCAGCCAGCCCCCCGCGACCGGACTCCAGGAACGCCCGCTTCCAGTTTCCGACCGACTGCTCGCACACCCCCGCCTGACGCGCGGCGTCGGCCACGCTGACCTCACCGGCCAGGACCGATAGACCCGATCCGGACCGTCTCGTGCGCCAGCAGTACCGGCGGTCTCGCCATGATCGATCAGACTCCTTCGCCGATCAGACCCGCAAGCAACGGGTCCTGCCACCAAGTCTGACGCGCGACAACGTGGGTCCGGTGTGGGGATAGGGCGGCGCGGGGGAATCGGGGGGTTTCGGGGGTCTGGTGTGGTTCAGCCCGCGCGTCAGCGCGCCGATGCACGGGTGGGCGTGGGAAGGTCCCGTCGGGGCCGGCGGGCCGCAGACGTGGCGTGGGAGGCGGACGGGTGACGAGGACGACGGTGCCGGTGGCGGTCGGGACGGGGACCAGGGCGCGGACGGTGCGTGAGGGTGCGGGGGTGCGTGGGGTGTCGGGGCGGTTGGGGGCGTCCCGACGTGCGGCGGGGGCGCTGTCGATGGTGCTGGGGCTCGGGAGCCTGGCGGCGTGCACGTCGGAGCCCGTGGACCCCGCACGTGCGGGAACCGTCGTGGTGACGACCGACCTGCCGTTCACGTCGCTCAACGGTGCGACGGCCGCGGGGCGCGCGCCGGGCAGCGTGCTGGTCCGGGGGCTGGTGCAGTCGGGCTTCACGACGCTCGCGCCGGACGGCACGGTCACGGCCGACGAGTCGTTCGGCACGGTCGAGAAGGTCGCCGACGAGCCCCTGACCGTGCGGTACACGATCGCCCCGACCGCCACGTGGTCGGACGGCGTGCCCGTGACGCCCGCCGACCTGCTGCTCGAGTGGGCAGCGCGCAGCGGGCAGCTCGACGAGGTCGCGCCCGAGCTCGACGCCGGCGGTCAGGCCGTCGCGGCGCCCGACGACGTCGTGGCGTTCGGCGCGACGTCGGCCGCGCTCGCGCACGCGTCGGCGGTCCCGACCGTCGACGGCGCCACCGTGACCGTCGTCTACGACGTCCCCGTGGCCGACTGGCAGGTGGCGCTCGACGTGAACCTGCCCGCGCACGTCGTCGGCAGGCTCGCGCTCGACCCCGACGCCCCCGCGTTCCCGGCCGCGTCGCCCGCCCCGGGGTCGACGGGGCAGGCGACGCCGACGGCCGACGGCGTGCCGACCGGGGACGACGCGGACAGGACGGACAGCGCGGAGGCGACGCCGGCGTCCGACGGCGCCGCGGCACCCACGACGGGCGCGACCGCCGGCCCGGGCGGACCGGCGACCGACGGGACGACCGCGACGGCCGACGAGGCCGCCGCCGACGACCCCGCGTCCGCCGACGCCACCGCGTCCGACGACGCCACCGCGTCCGACCCCGCGTCCGACGACGCGCTCGCGCGGGCCGCGACGTGGGCGCAGGCGGTGCTGACGGCGGTGCAGGAGCAGGACCGTGCGGCCCTCGTGCCGGTCGCGCGGGTCTGGCGGGCGGCGGGCCGGGCGGCCGACGTCGCGGCGGACCCGACGCTCACGACGACCACCGGACCGTACGTGCTCGCACGGGTCGACGCGGCGGGCGTCGAGGCGGTCCGGAACGAGGCGTACGCGGGTGCCGGGCCCGCGGCGTACGACCGTGTGCGGGTGCGCACCGACCTGGACCCGCTCGCGCAGGTCGACGCGCTCGCGGCGGACGACGTCGACGTCGTCGCGCCGCTGAGCACCCGCGACGTGCTGGCCGCGGCTGAGCGGCTCGAGGACGTCGCGCTGCGCACCGACGGCGACGCCGTGCTGCAGGTCGTGCTGCAGGAGGCGGGCGGCGGCGTCTTCGACCCGGGTTCGCACGCGTCGGCCGACGATCCCGCGGCCGCCACCGCGGCGCTGCGCACGGCGTTCCTCGCGAGCGTGCCGCGCGAGCGCGTCGTGGCCGACGCGGTGCGCCCGCTGTGGGCACGTGCGCAGGTGACGGACGTCGTCGCGGCGCAGGTCGGGCCCGTGGCGCCGACGCCGGCGTCGGGCGGCGCGGGGGGAGAGGTGGGCACCCCGGCGACGGGCGACGACCCCCTGACGGTGCGCGTGCTGACGAACACGGCCGACCCGCTGCGCGCCACGGCGCTCGAGCTGCTGACGGTGGCCGCTGCGGACGTGGGCCTGGCGGTGGTGCCCGTCGAGGCCGACGACCCGGCGCACGCGCTGCGCACACGGCCCGAGGCGTGGGACGCCGCGCTCGTGCCCGTCGTGCAGGAGGACCTGCCGGTGGCCGCGTTCGCCGCGCGCTGGCGCAGCGGCGGCGCCACGAACGTCACGGGCCACGCGGACGCCGCGCTCGACGAGGTGCTCGACGCGCTCGTCCGGCAGCCCGACGCGCAGGCCGCGGCCGACGGTGTGGCGACGGCGTCGGACGCGCTGCGGACGCAGGGGGCGGTGCTGCCCGTGGTGCGCACGCCCGTGCTCACGGTGGCGGCCGCGCGCGACGCGCAGAGCGACCCGGGGCTGCCCGTGGTGGCGGGTGTGCCGGTGCTGACGCCCGCTGCGGCGGACCTCACATGGTGGTGGGGCTGGACACGACGGTAAGATGGGACGCTGCGCCGCGCCCGGCGAGCCCCCCGCCTCCTGAGATGAGTCCCCGCATGCCCGCAACCGACCAGGCCACCGGCGCCGCCGTGCGCTCCGACCTGCGCAACGTCGCCATCGTCGCGCACGTCGACCACGGCAAGACGACCCTCGTCGACGCGATGCTCTGGCAGTCCGGCGCGTTCGGCGCGCACGACCACGTGGACGAGCGTGCGATGGACTCCGGTGACCTGGAGCGCGAGAAGGGCATCACGATCCTCGCGAAGAACACCGCGATCCGGTACGCCGGTCCCGCGGCCGCGAAGGTCGGGCAGCCCGACGGCATCACGATCAACGTCATCGACACCCCCGGGCACGCCGACTTCGGTGGCGAGGTCGAGCGCGGTCTGTCGATGGTCGACGGCGTCGTGCTGCTCGTCGACGCGTCCGAGGGCCCGCTGCCGCAGACGCGCTTCGTGCTGCGCAAGGCGCTCGCGGCGAAGCTGCCGGTGATCCTCGTCGTCAACAAGGTCGACCGCCCCGACGCCCGCATCGACGAGGTCGTCCACGAGGCCACGGACCTGCTGCTGGGCCTGGCCTCCGACCTGCACGAGGAGGTCCCGGACCTCGACCTCGACGCGATCCTCGACGTGCCGGTCGTCTACGCGGCCGCCAAGGTCGGCAAGGCGTCCCTCGAGCAGCCCGCCGACGGCGGTCTGCCGGACAGCCCCGACCTGGAGCCGCTGTTCGCCACGATCCTCGAGAAGATCCCCGCGCCGTCGTACGACCCGTCCGCGCCGCTGCAGGCGCACGTCACCAACCTCGACGCGTCGCCGTTCCTGGGCCGGCTCGCGCTGCTGCGCATCCACAACGGCACGCTGCGCAAGGGGCAGACCGTGGCGTGGGCGCGCCACGACGGCACGCTGCAGAACGTGCGCATCACCGAGCTGCTCGAGACCAAGGCGCTCGAGCGGGTCCCCACGGACTCGGCCGCGCCCGGTGACATCGTCGCCGTCGCGGGCATCGAGGACATCACGATCGGCGAGACGCTGACGGACCCCGACGACCCGCGGCCGCTGCCGCTCATCACGGTCGACGACCCGGCGATCTCGATGACCGTCGGCATCAACACGTCCCCGCTGGCCGGCAAGGGTGGCAAGGGGCACAAGGTCACGGCGCGCCAGGTGAAGGACCGCCTGGACCGCGAGCTCATCGGCAACGTGTCGCTGCGCGTGCTGCCCACCGAGCGCCCCGACGCGTGGGAGGTGCAGGGCCGCGGCGAGCTGGCCCTGGCGATCCTCGTCGAGCAGATGCGGCGCGAGGGCTTCGAGCTCACGGTCGGCAAGCCGCAGGTCGTCACCAAGAAGGTCGACGGCCAGGTGCTGGAGCCGACCGAGCGCATGACGATCGACGTCCCCGAGGAGTACCTGGGCGCCGTCACCCAGCTGCTCGCGCAGCGCAAGGGTCGCATGGAGACGATGAGCAACCACGGCACCGGCTGGGTGCGCATGGAGTTCGTCGTGCCGGCGCGCGGCCTCATCGGCTTCCGCACGCGGTTCCTCACCGACACCCGCGGCACCGGCATCGCGTCGTCCATCGCCGAGGGCTTCGAGCCGTGGGCGGGCCCGATCGAGACGCGTCTCAACGGCTCGCTCGTCGCCGACCGCTCGGGCGTCGCGACGCCGTTCGCGATGCTCAACCTCCAGGAGCGCGGCACGTTCTTCGTCGACCCGACGTCCGAGGTGTACGAGGGCATGGTCGTCGGCGAGAACGCGCGCAACGAGGACATGGACGTCAACATCACCAAGGAGAAGAAGCTCAACAACATCCGCTCGTCCACGGCGGAGTCGTTCGAGAACCTGGTGCCGCCGCGCAAGCTGACGCTCGAGGAGTCCCTCGAGTTCGCACGCGAGGACGAGTGCGTCGAGGTCACGCCCGAGGTCGTGCGCATCCGCAAGGTGACGCTCGACCAGACGGAGCGGGCGCGTCAGACGGCACGCAACAAGCGCGCCTGACGACGGGGCGGCACGACGCATGACAGGCGGGCTGCTGGCGGTGCACGCGCACCCCGACGACGAGACCCTCGCCACCGGCGCGCTGCTCGCCACCTGGGCGGCCGCCGGGCGTCCCGTGACGCTCGTGACCGCCACGCGAGGCGAGCGCGGCGAGGTCATCGGCCGACGGTGGGCGCACCTCGAGGGCGACGGCCCGGCGCTGGCCGAGCACCGCGAGGACGAGCTCGCCGCGGCGCTGCGGGCGCTCGGCGTGCGCGACCACGGGTTCCTCGACGAGGCGGTGGCCGCGGAGGTCCGGTACGAGGACTCCGGCATGGCGTGGGTGGGTACGGGCCGTGCCGGCGCGGCGGACGACGTCCCGCCGGACGCGTTCGCGTTCGCACCGCTCGAGCAGGCCGCCGGCGCTCTGGCCTGCCTGCTGCGCTCGCGTCGGCCCGAGGTCGTCGTGACGTACGAGCCGGGCGGCGGGTACGGGCACCCCGACCACGTCCGTGTGCACGAGGTCACGCGGCTCGCGCTCGAGCTCGCGGCACGCGAGGGCGACACGCACGCTCCCGCGCACGTCGTGCCCGTCGTGCTGTGGTCCGTGGCGGGCCGCTCGGCCCTGCGCCGCGCGCAGGTGGCGCTGGCGGGACGGGCCGCGCGTGCGGCGCTCGGTGCCACGGTCGAGGTCCTCACGCTGCCGGACCCGGCCGCGGAGCCGCCCTCGGTGGCCGTGGCCGACGACGACGTGGACGTGCTGGTCGACGTCGCACCCGTGCGTGACCGCGTGCTGGCGGCGCTGCGCGCGCACGCGACGCAGGTGCAGGCCGTGCGGCCCGTCGACGGCGACGACGCCCTGGTCGGCTGCTACGCGCTCAGCAACGCGGTGCTGGCCGCCGTCCCGGTCGCGGAGGCGTACCGGTACGCCGCCGGCAGCGCGTTCGCCGCCGGGGCCGGGGTCGCCTGGCCCGCGGGTGTGCGACCGGTAGCCTGAGCGCCGTGCAGCCGATCTCCGCCGCCGCGATCTGGCGCGCCGTCGCCGCACTGGGCCTCGGCGTGCTCGCGGGCGTCCTGGGCACGGTCATGCACCGCGCCGTGCGGCCCTGGGGCCTCGTGCTCTGCCTGCTGCTCGTCCTGGTCGTCGTGCTGACGTCGCGCGCGTGGGCCGGCTGGTTCGGGTACGTCGCGAGCGCCGGCGGCACGTTCGTCGCCGTGCAGGTGCTGTCGGGCAGCGGACCGGGGGGTGACGTGCTCGTGCCGGCCACGGACCCGTGGGGATGGGCGTGGGCGCTCGGTGCCGTCCTGATGGTGACGGCGGTCGCGTTCGTGCCGCGGCGGTGGGTCCAGGACCCCGAGCCGACGACGCCGTGACGGACGCCGACGTCGGCCCGGACGTGTTCCGGACGGTGGTGTCCCGGCTCGCCGCGGGCGTCGTCGTCGTGACCGTGGTGCGCCACGGCGTCGCCCACGCGGCGACCGTGAGCTCGGTGGCGTCGGTGTCGCTCGAGCCGCCGCTGCTGCTGTTCTGCGTCCACGTCGACGCGCGGCTGCGTGACGTGCTCGACGACGTCGACACGTGGGCAGTCTCGGTGCTCGCGGACGACCAGGCGGACGTCGCGGACTGGCTCGCGTCGCCCGGCCGGCCGGCCGTGGGGCAGCTCGCGCGTGTGCCGCACCACACGGCCCCGGTGTCGGGCGCGCCCTGGCTCGACGGGGCCGCCGCCTGGTTCGACTGCCGCACGCAGGCGGTGCACCCCGCGGGCGACCACGACGTCGTCGTCGGGCGCGTCGTCGCGGCACGCGAGGGGTCGCTGCACGCCGGTGGGCTCGTGCACCTGCGCGGACGGCTGCGCGGGGCGCGGTAGCCGCGGGTGGCGGCCCCGGTGCGCGCGGTTCCCGGCACGAACCGGACAGGTCGGGCGCGACGTGGGTGAGGATCGCGCGGCGGGGCCCTCGGTGGCCCCCTGGCGCCAGGACGCCACCGTAGAATCGCCGCGCGCGCGGCGTGCGCGCAGCAGCACCACCACGGGGGATCGATGACGCACGGTACCGACCGCGAGACGCCGGCCGAGGACGCGGCGGACGACCGGGACGTCGCCCGCGCGACCCCGGACGGGGCCACCGCGCCCGAGGCCGCGCCCGACGTGCTCGAGCACGCCGAGGGGGACGCGGTCGACCGGGGCGCCGCCGACGAGGACGCGGCCGGTGGACCTGACGCCGGTCCGGAGGGCCGCGACGACGCCGGTGACGTCGCCGTCGACAGCGAGTCCACCGATGAGCGCGGGGAGACCGCCGACGAGCGCGGGGAGCCTGCGGACGAGCGCGGCGAGGCCACCACCGACGACGGCGGGACCGTCGACGACGGTGGCGATGTTCCCGGTGCCGCACCGCTGGCCGGTCGTGACGTGGGCGTGACCTCCGGTCCGGGACGCTCCGTCGTCGGCGCCTCACGGCCGCTCACCCCGCCGCCGAGCGACCCCCTGGCCGCATGGCCGTCCTGGGACGACGTGGCCGTGACCGCACCCCCCGCGGACCCCGCGCCCGAGGCGGATCCTGCACCCGAGGTCGACCCCGCGCCCGAGGTCGCCCCCGCGCCCGAGGTCGACCCCGCGCCCGACGCGGAGGCCGCGCCCGAGTCCGGCAGCGGCTCCCGGCCGGACGCCGCGCCCGACGCCCCCGCCACCGAGGACGCGCCTGCGCTGCCGCCGATCAGCCTCGGTGGCCTGTCGGCGCTCGCGTTCACGGCGCTCAACGCGGCCTCGGTCGGTGTCCCCGCGCACGCGCTCGCACGCAGCCCGCTGCCGGCCGCCGACTCCTCGGCGGACAGCGACGGGGCCGCAGGCGACGACGCCTCGAGAGACGACACGTCGAGCGACGACACCGCGACCGCCGGGGTCGTGGGCGAGGACCCGGCGTCCGACGACACCGCGTCCGACGACACCGTGCCCGACGACGCGACGACCGCCGCCGACGACGCGACGACCGCCGCCGACACCGCGGGCGACGCGCCTGCCGCCGACCCGACCTCTGCCGCCGACCCGACCCCGGCCGTCGACACGACCGCCGTCGTGCCCGCGGCGGACACGACGGCCGTCCTCCCGGCCGCGCAGGCGCAGGAGGACCTCGCGACGCGCGCCGTCCCGGTCGCACCGGCCACGGCAGTCGCGTCCTGGCCCACGACGACCGAGGGTGCGGGCGAGGCCCGGCGAGCGTCGGCCGGGCCGGTGGAGCACACGCCCGCGGCCGAGCGCGAGGAGTCGCTCCTCGACGTCTTCGAGCCCGAGGACGTCACACGCCGCTGGCCGCGCGCGCTCGCGATCGCGGGCGGCGTCGTCGTGCTCGTCGGTGCGCTGTACGTCGGTGCGTCGTACGCCCTGGCCGACCGCGTGCCGCGCGGCGCGTCCGTCGCGGGCGTGCAGATCGGCTCGATGTCGTCGGCGGAGGCCGAGCAGGCGCTGACGGACGGGCTCGCGAGCCGCACGGCGTCGGCCGTCCCGGTCGTCGCGCAGGACGTCCAGGCGGACCTGGACCCGGTCGCCGCGGGACTGCGCCTCGACGCCGACGCGACCGTCGCGCGGCTCACGGGCGTCGACCTGGCGCAGCCGGTACGGCTGTGGCGTCACGTCGTCGGCGTCGGCGCCCAGCCCCCGGTCACGCAGGTCGACGACGCCGCGCTCGAGGCCGCGCTCGGCCAGCTCACGGGCGCGCTCGTGCTGGCGCCCGTCGACGGCACGGTCGTGTTCGCCGACGGTGCCGCGCACGTGACCGCGGCGGTCGACGGCTGGACGCTCGACGCGGACGCCGCCGCGCAGGTCCTCGAGGACGGGTGGCTCACCGAGCCGCGGCCGGTGGTGCTGCCGACGAGCGTCGCCGAGCCGGCGGTCGGCGACGACGAGACGCAGCGCGCGCTCGCCGAGCTCGCGAAGCCCCTCGCGGCCGCGCCCGTGACCGTGCGCGTCGGCGACCGGCAGGCCGTGCTGGACGTCGCGACCCTCACGGGCCACGCGGCCCTCGTGCCGGTGGACGGCACGCTCGACCTGCAGCTCGACGGTCAGGCGCTGGCGGACGTGGTCCTGGGGCAGGTCCCCGACCTGCTGACGAACGCCGCCGACGCGCGCTTCGAGTTCCAGGACGGCGCGCCGGTGATCGTGCCGGGCGTCCCGGGCACGACGCTCGACCCGGCGGCGCTCGCGTCGTCGGTCGCGCAGGCGGCCACCGCGGGTGCCAACCGTGTGGCGAGCGTCGAGCTCGTGGAGTCGGACCCGGCGCAGACGACGGCCGCGCTCGAGGCGCTCGGGGTCACGGAGATCGTCTCGGAGTTCTCGACCCCCCTCACGAGCGAGCCGCGCCGCACGTCGAACATCGCGACCGGGCTGGCGAACATCACGGGCACGCTCGTGCGTCCGGGCGAGACGTTCAGCCTCACCGAGGCGCTCGGCCCGATCGACTCGGCGCACGGGTTCGTGCAGGCGGGTGCGATCGTCAACGGCGAGCACACGGACGCGTGGGGCGGGGGCCTGTCGCAGGTCTCGACGACGACCTACAACGCGGCGTACTTCGCCGGGTTCGAGGACGTCGAGCACACGCCGCACAGCGAGTGGTTCTCGCGCTACCCCGAGGGGCGTGAGGCGACGATCTTCACGGGCGTCATCGACATGAAGTGGAAGAACAACACGCCGTACGGCGCGCTCGTGCAGGGCTTCGTCTCGGGCGGCCGCGCGCACGTGCGCATCTGGAGCACCCCGCACTTCACGGTCGAGACCGAGAAGAGCGGCCGCTCCAGCGTGGTCGCGCCGACGACCGTGTACTCCCAGTCGGCGACGTGCTCGTCGCAGAGCGCGGGCAACCCCGGCTTCACGGTCACGAACACGCGGCGCGTGTACCTCGGCGGCGAGCTCGTCGACACCGAGTCGTCGACGTGGCGGTACAAGGCCCAGAACCGGGTGGTGTGCGGGACGGCACCGGCGCCGGACGAGCCGACGCCCTGAGCCCCGGCGCGCGCCGTCAGGGCGTCCCGTCGTCGCGCCGTGGTCGCACGGGCGGTGGCGGGACGACCTTGGCGCGCACGACGTCGGCGGCCGGGACGTGCACGTCACCGCGACGCGTGCGCACCGTCAGCCCCGCGTCGTCGACCGCGAGGACCTCGCCGAGCACGTCCGTGAAGGGCGGCTCACCGCCCTGCAGGGTGCCGGTGGCCGCGCCCGGCGGCAGGTCGTCGCGCCTGCGGCGCACGACCACGCGCGTGCCGGGCGGCCACGTCCGCCACGTGTCGGGTCTCACGTCCACGGCTCCGTGTCGGAGGCTGGACGCCGGGTCGTCGGTTCGCGCACGTGGGGGATACTAGGTCGACCGCTGCACCCGTGGAGGACCCCCGTGACGTATGTGATCGCCGAACCCTGCGTGGACGTCAAGGACAAGGCGTGCATCGAGGAGTGTCCGGTCGACTGCATCTACGAGGGCAAGCGCTCGCTGTACATCCACCCCGACGAGTGCGTGGACTGCGGCGCCTGCGAGCCGGTGTGCCCCGTGGAGGCCATCTACTACGAGGACGACGTCCCGGAGGAGTGGGCCCCGTACTACGAGGCCAACGTGCACTTCTTCGACGAGATCGGCTCGCCCGGCGGGGCGGCGAAGATGGGGCAGATCGAGCACGACCACCCGATCATCGCCACGCTGCCGCTGCGCGTGCACGGCGAGTGACGGCCGCGTCCGCGACGACGGGGGACACGTGGGCCTGCTGACCGGCACGCTGCCGGACTTCCCGTGGGACTCGCTCGCGCCGGTGGCCGAGCGTGCCCGGGCGCACCCGGACGGCGTGGTCGACCTGTCGGTCGGCACCCCGGTGGACCCGACGCCCGCGCTGGTGCGCGAGGCGCTCGTGGCGGCGGCGGACGCGCCGGGCTACCCGACGACGCACGGCACGCGTGCGCTGCGCGAGGCCGTGGTCGCGTGGTTCGCGCGGCGGCGCGGCGTGCCGGGCCTCGACCCCGACGGCGTGCTGCCGACGGTCGGCTCGAAGGAGCTCGTGGCGTTCCTGCCGTCGCTGCTGCGGCTCGGTGCGGGGGACGTCGTGCTGCACCCGGCGACCGCGTACCCGACGTACGACGTGGGTGCGCGGCTGGCCGGTGCGACGGCGCTGCCGACCGACGACCCCGCGGCGCTCCTCGCCCTGCGGGACGACGTGCGGCTCGTGTGGCTGAACTCGCCGGGCAACCCCGACGGCACCGTCCTGGGTGCCGACGAGCTGCGCGGCGTCGTCGAGGCGGCGCGCGCGGCGTCGGCGCGCACCGGCCGGCCGGTCGTGGTCGCGTCGGACGAGTGCTACGCCGAGCTCGCGTGGGACGAGCCGTGGGCGAGCCAGGGCGTGCCGAGCGTGCTCGACCCGCGCGTCACGGGTGGCGACCTCACGGGTCTGCTCGCGGTGTACTCGCTGTCGAAGCAGTCGAACCTGGCGGGCTACCGCGCGGCGTTCGTCGCGGGGGACCCCGCGCTCGTCGCGGACCTGCTGGAGACCCGCAAGCACGCGGGCCTGATCGTGCCGGCGCCGGTCCAGGCCGCGATGACGGTCGCGCTCGGCGACGACGCGCACGTCGCGGAGCAGCGCGAGCGGTACCGCCGCCGTCGCGCGGTGCTCCGGGCGGGCTTCGAGCAGGCCGGGTACGTCGTCGACCGCTCGCACGCGGGGCTCTACCTGTGGGTGCGTCCGGACGGACCTCCGCAGGACGCGTGGACGACGCTGCAGGACCTGGCGGGGCTCGGGCTGCTCGTGGCCCCGGGCGCGTTCTACGGCGCCGCCGCGGCGGGTCACGTGCGCGCCGCGCTCACCGCGAGCGACGAGCGCGTCGCGCAGGCGGCGGCCCGGCTCTCCGGGGCGTAGCGGGACCCGCGCCGGGGTGCGTGGACAGGGCATGGATGTCCGCCCCGTCACGTCGTACATTGGTCGCCCCCGCGTGTGAGGAACCTCACATAGGGGCCAAGGGTCCATCACACATTGGTCAAGGCGCCGGTACCGCAGGTACCGTCACTGCGGACCGACGGAGGTCACACCCGGGCGTCGGTCACCCCATCGGCCCGAGCGGCGAACCAGCCAGGGCCGGCTGGACACGCTCGTCGGCGCAGGAAGGAAACCCCATGTCGGACGTCGTCACCGCACCGGTGCAGGCACCTGTCCAGCTCGTGGTCGACGGGCAGGCCCGCGACCTGCCCGTGGTGCCCGCCACCGAGGGGAACGACGGCATCGTCGTGTCGTCCCTCCTGCGGGACACCGGGATGGTGACCGTCGACCCCGGGTTCATGAACACCGCCTCGTGCGAGTCGCAGATCACCTACATCGACGGCGACGCGGGCATCCTGCGCTACCGCGGCTACCCGATCGAGCAGCTGGCCGAGCACTCGTCGTTCCTCGAGGTCGCGTACCTGCTCATCAACGGCGAGCTGCCGGGCACGGAGGCGCTCGCGGCGTTCGAGGAGCGCGTCAACCGGCACACGCTGGTGCACGAGGACTTCCGCACGTTCATGGGGACGTTCCCGCGCAACGCGCACCCGATGTCGGTCATGGCGTCGGCGCTCAACGCGCTGTCGACGTTCTACCCCGAGTCGCTCGACCCGTTCGACCCCGAGACCGTCGAGCTCGCGACGGTCCTCATCCTGGCGAAGACGCGCACGATCACGTCGTACGCGCACCGGGCCTCGAAGGGCGAGCCGCTGCTGTACCCGGACTACTCGCGCGGGTACGTCGAGGACTTCCTGCGGATGACCTTCGCGGTGCCGTACCAGCAGTGGGACCCGGACCCGGTGGTCGTCAAGGCGCTCGACAAGCTGCTCATCCTGCACGCCGACCACGAGCAGAACTGTTCGACGTCGACCGTGCGCATCGTCGGGTCGAGCCAGGCGAACCTCTACGCGTCGGTCGCGGCGGGCATCAACGCGCTGTCCGGCCCGCTGCACGGCGGTGCCAACGAGGCCGTGCTGAGGATGCTCGACCAGATCAAGGCCAACGGCGGCGACGCGACGGACTTCATGCGCCGCGTGAAGAACAAGGAGGACGGCGTCCGCCTCATGGGCTTCGGCCACCGGGTCTACAAGAACTACGACCCGCGCGCCGCGATCGTCAAGCAGAGCGCGCACGAGGTGCTGCAGGCGCTGGGCGGGACGGACGAGCTGCTGGACATCGCGATGGGGCTCGAGGAGATCGCCCTGTCGGACGACTACTTCATCTCCCGCAAGCTGTACCCGAACGTGGACTTCTACACGGGCCTGATCTACAAGGCGATGGGCTTCTCGGAGCAGATGTTCACGCCGCTGTTCGCGCTCGGGCGCATGCCGGGCTGGATCGCGCAGTGGCGCGAGATGATGAACGACCCGCAGACCAAGATCGGCCGCCCGCGCCAGGTGTACACGGGCGCGGTCGAGCGTCCCTACGTGCCCGTCGAGCGCCGCTGACCCCGCCGCCGAGGTGCCCGCGCGGGCGTGCCCGCGGCTCCTGACGACCGTCGTCCCCGGGACGGCGGTCGTCGTGCGTCCTGCGGCGTGGGCCGGGAGCGCGTCCAAAGAAGACCTTTTCTGTCCGGTTTTTGAGACGTGCCGTCACCCGCCGCGCGCTCCTGCCAGACTCGGCGGCACCACCCCGGGAGGCCGTGATGACCTGTTGTCCGCCCGCCGCCGGTCCCGCTCGCTGACTGCGTGCCCCGACCGGCGCCGCCGCCGCCCTCCCGCCCACACCGCACGAGGCACCCCGTGACCGATCCGCAGCGTCAGCTCGTCCTCAACCTGTTCATCCACCCGACCGGCCACCACGAGGCGTCGTGGCGACGGCCCGGCGCACCCACGCACCGCATCCACACCGCGTCGTACTACCAGGAGCTCGCGCGGCGCGCCGAGGCCGCGAAGCTCGACGCCGTGTTCTTCGCGGACGTCCCGGCGCTGGGTCCGCAGGTCGAGCACGGACCGGCGGCGCGGCTCGAGCCGATCACGACGCTCGTCGCGATCGCCGCCGCGACCGAGCGCATCGGCCTGATCGCCACGGCCTCGACGACGTTCTACGAGCCGTACAACCTCGCGCGGCTGTTCGCGTCGCTCGACCACCTCTCCGGCGGGCGGGCCGGGTGGAACGTCGTGACGACCGCGAGCGCCGAGGCCGCCGGCAACTTCGGCCACGACGAGTTCCCGGACCCGGCGCAGCGCTACGCGCGGGCCGCGGAGTTCGTCGACGCCGCGGTGCGGCTGTGGGACTCGTGGGAGGACGACGCGCTGCTCGACGACCGCACCGCGGGCCGGTACGCCGACCCCGCGCGCATCCACCCGGCCGGTGTGCGCGGCGACCACGTGCGGACCGCCGGGGCGCTCGACGTGCCCCGGTCGCCGCAGGGCCGCCCGGTGCTGGTGCAGGCCGGCGCCTCGAACGAGGGGCGCGGGTTCGCCGCGCGCATCGCGGAGGCGGTCTTCACCGCGCACCAGACCCGGGGTGACGCGCAGGCGTTCTACGCCGACGTCAAGGCCCGCGCGGCGGCCGAGGGCCGCGACCCGGACCACGTGAGGATCCTGCCGGGCATCAGCCCGTTCATCGCCTCGACGCAGGCCGAGGCACGTGCGCTCGAGCAGGAGCTCAACGAGCTGACCGTCCCCGCGTACGGGCTGCACCAGCTCTCGAGCCTCGTCGGTGTGACGTTCCGCGAGGACCAGCTCGACGACCCCGTCCCGCTCGAGCTCTTCGCGGACGCCGGTGACGTCACCGACAACGCCCGGTCACGCGTGCAGGTCGTCGCCGGCATCGTCGAGCGTGAGCGGCCGACGGTCCGCGGCCTGCTGCACCGGCTCGCGGGCGCCCGGGGCCACCGCACCTTCGTCGGCACCCCGCGGGACGTCGCCGACACGATCGAGGAGTGGTTCACGCAGGGCGCGGCGGACGGCTTCAACGTCATGCCCCCGGCGCTGCCCGACGGCCTGGAGGTGTTCGCCGACGAGGTCGTGCCGATCCTGCAGCGCCGGGGCCTGTTCCGCACCGAGTACACGGGCACGACCCTGCGCGACCACCTGGGCCTGCCGCGCCCCACGAACGTGCACCTGGAGGCAGCCGGTCCGGCGCTGGTCGACGCGTGACGCGGGCCCTGGGTGGGGCGCTGCGACCGCTCGTCACGACGGTGTACGTGCCGTCCGTGGTCTTCGGCGTGGGCCAGGGGGCCGCGATGCCGATGCTGCCGCTGCGGGCCGTCGAGCTCGGGGCGTCGCCCGCGCTGGCCGCGGGCGTCGCGGCGCTCACCGGTGCGGGGCTGCTCCTGGGGGACCTGCCGGCCGGGCGGGTCGTGGCCCGGTTCGGGGAGCGGCGCGGCATCCTGGTCGGGTCCAGCGCCGGTGCGGTCGGTGTGCTCGTCATGCTGCTGGCCACGAGCGTGTGGGTGCTGGCGCTCGGCGTGCTCGTGAGCGGCTGCTCGATGTCGGTGTGGACGCTGGCCCGTCAGCGCTACCTCACGGACGCCGTGCCGGTCACGGTGCGGGCACGCGCGATGTCGCTGTTCGCGACGATGTGGCGCACCGGTGCGCTGATCGGGCCGTTCGTGGGGGCGGCGGTCGTCGCGTCGGTCGGCATCCGGGCGGTGTTCGGCGTGCAGCTCGCGACGATCGTGGTGTCGGGCTGGCTGATGTCGCGTCTGCCCGACGCGCCCGCCGGCGGCGACGACGGCGCCCACCGGCTCGACCGGTCGCAGCTGACGGTCGTCGCGATCGCCGTGCGGCACCGCAGGCTGTTCCTGACACTCGGCATGGCGACGCTGTTCATGGGCGCGGCGCGGGCCTCCCGCGACGCGGTCGTGCCGCTGTGGGGCACGCACATCGGGCTCGAGCCGGCGCAGGTGAGCCTCGTGCTCGGGTGCGTGGGCGTGCTGGAGGTGCTGGTCTCGACGCCCGCGGGCGTCCTCATGGACCGGTACGGGCGGCAGGCCGTCGCGGTCCCGTCGCTCGCGTTCCTCGCGCTCGCGTACTTCCTGCTGCCGTGGTCGTCCTCGGTGGTGACGCTCGCGATCGTCGCGGCGGTCCTCGGGCTCGGCAACGGTCTGGGCAACGGGGTCGTGATGACGCTCGGAGCCGACGTCACGCCGTCGCACGGGCGCGCGGAGTTCCTCGCGTCGTGGCGTCTGCTGCACGACGGCGGCATGTTCGCCGGTCCGCTCGTCATCGCGACCGTCACGTCGGTGTCGCTCGCGCTGGCGTCCGGTGCCGTGGGTCTCCTGGCCGTCACCGGTGCGCTGTTCATGTGGCGCTACGTCCCGCGCTACGTCCCCGTCCCCTCCCGTCCGGGCACGTCCCGGGCGCCGTCCGTGGGGACGTCATGAGCGCGACCGGAGGCGACGGCCCTCCGGCTCAGCCGGCGACGGTCAGCCGGACCTGACCCGCCGGCAGGGCGTCCACGCCCGTCGGCTGCCACGTGGGCGCGTCGCGCGACCACGTCGTGTCGCCCACGGTCACGGCCTCGAGGCCGACGCCCCACGCGACGGCGACGGCCCACTGCGCGAGCGACCACCCCGCGCGTGCCGGGTCGTCGGCCGGCAGCACGGCCGTCAGGTCGATCGTCGTCGGGGTGCCCGCGGCGCCGTCGGCGAGCGTCACCGTGGTGGGGACGTCGCCGAGGTCCCGCGCGACGCGCGCGAGGACGGCATCGGCACCCGCGGGCTGCTCGACGGGACGCAGCGTGCAGCGCAGGGCCGCGGGCGACCAGCCGGTGAGCGCCGACGCCCACGCGCGCGCCCGGACCTCGTGCTGCGCGTAGGCGTCCGGGAAGGCGCTGCGCTGGACCGCCTGGGCGGCCTCGGTGACCGCCATGTCCTCGTAGCCGGCGACCTTCTCGAGCCCCTCGAAGAACTTCGTCGTCGAGTACACCGGGTCCATGATCTGCTCGACCGTGCCCCAGCCCTGCGACGGGCGCTGCTGGTACAGGCCGACCGAGTCGCGGTCGCCGTAGTCGATGTTCTCCAGGCGCGACTCCTGCAGCGCGGTCGCGATCCCGATCGTCACGGCCCGCGCGGGCAGGCCACGGCGCGTCGCGACGGCCGACGCGAGCGCCGCGTTCTGCGCCTGGTCCGGGCTCAGGCTCCAGTCCGTGCCGTCGAGGTGCGCGACGCACCGCTCGGCCAGCGGCGTCGCGGGCGTCGACCGCCGCAGCAGGGCGACGACGGTCGCGACCGCCACGACGGCCAGGACCACGACCAGCGCCGCGGTCACGAGCGCCGGCACGCACCCGGTGCGACGGCGGCGGCGTGCCACGGCCGTCAGTTGGCGTGCAGCGCCGAGTTGAGGTGCACGCCGGCACCCGAGCGCGCGACCGCCTCGACCTCACCGGTGCGCGAGTTGCGGCGGAACAGCACGTTGTCCGCACCGGCGAGGACACGGGCCTTGACGACGCGCGCGCCGTCCTCGTCCACCGCGCCGTCGACGTCGAAGCCGACGAGCCGCACCTTGGTCCCGGCTGTCACGTACAGGCCCGCCTCGACCACGCAGTCGTCGCCGAGCGGGATGCCGAGCCCCGAGTTCGCCCCGAGCAGCGAGCGCTGCCCGATCGACACGACCTCGCGCCCGCCGCCGGACAGCGTGCCCATGATCGACGCACCGCCGCCCACGTCGGACCCGTCCCCGACGACGACGCCCGCCGAGATGCGGCCCTCGACCATCGACGTGCCCAGCGTCCCGGCGTTGAAGTTGACGAAGCCCTCGTGCATCACCGTGGTGCCCGGTGCCAGGTGCGCGCCCAGGCGCACGCGGTCGGCGTCGGCGACGCGCACGCCCGACGGCAGCACGTAGTCGACCATCCGGGGGAACTTGTCGACCCCGTAGACCGTGACGGGCGTGCCCGTCGCGGCACGCAGCCGCAGGCGCGTCGCCTCGAAGTCCTCGACCGCGCACGGGCCCCGGTCGGTCCACACGACGTTCGGCAGCACCGCGAAGACGCCGTCGAGGTTCTGACCGTGCGGTGCCACGAGCCGGTGCGACAGCAGGTGCAGGCGCAGGTAGGCGTCGGCGGTGCCGGTGGGCGCCGCGTCGAGGTCGACGACCGTCGCGACGAGCGTCACACGGACCCCGCGCGCGGCGTCCTCGCGCTCGCAGCCGGCGAGGTCGACGGGCGCGTGCAGCCGCACGGACGCGGCGTCGTCGACGTCGAGCGTGGCGGGTGGGGAGCCGAGGGAAGGGGCCGGGTACCAGACGTCGAGCGTCGTGCCGGAGCCGGTGACGGTGGCCAGGCCGAGGCCCCAGGCCGTGCGGTCGGTCATGGTCCGCAAGCCTACGGTGCTCGGCGGCGAGGGCGGTAAGCGGTCACGGCGTCCGGCATCCGGGCCGGTCTCGCGGCAGACGCGTCCCGCCAGGTGGGACGCGTATGGTCGGCGGGTGGCCGCCGACGAGCACCTGGACCTGTCCGCCGACGTCGTGACGCTGACGCGTCAGGTGTGCGACGTGCCGTCCGTCAGCGGTGCCGAGACGCCCCTGGCCGACGCGGTCGAGGCGGCGCTGCGCGCGCACCCGCACCTCGAGGTCCTGCGCGACGGCGACGCGGTCGTCGCGCGCACGCACCTGGGCCGCGAGCAGCGGGTCGTCGTCGCCGGGCACCTCGACACCGTGCCGGTCGCCGACAACCTGCCCACGCGGCTCGAGGGCGACGTGCTGTGGGGCCGCGGGACCGTCGACATGAAGGGCGGTGTCGCGGTGGCGCTGTCGCTCGCGGCGTCGCTGACGGAGCCCGTGCACGACGTGACGTGGGTGTTCTACGACCACGAGGAGGTCGCCGCCGACCTCAACGGCCTGGGTCGCATCGCACGGCACCACCCGGACTGGCTCACGGCCGACTTCGCGGTGCTGGGCGAGCCGAGCGACGGCGGCCTCGAGGGCGGCTGCAACGGCACGCTGCGGGTCGAGGTGCGCCTCGCCGGGGTCGCCGCGCACTCGGCGCGCGCGTGGGTCGGCGTCAACGCCGTGCACGCGGCGGGGGAGGTGCTGCGCCGCCTGGAGGCGTACCGGCCGGCCACCGTGGAGGTCGACGGGCTCGCGTACCGCGAGAGCCTCAACGCCGTCCTCATCTCCGGTGGCGTCGCCGCCAACGTCATCCCGGACGCGTGCGTCGTCACGGTCAACTACCGGTTCGCGCCGTCCCGCGACGTCGACGAGGCCGTGGCCCACGTGCGCGACCTGTTCGACGGGTACGACGTCGTGGTCACCGACTCCGCGCCGGGCGCCCGGCCCGGTCTCGACGCGCCCGCGGCGCAGGACTTCGCGGCCGCGGTGCTGGCCGTCACGGGCGGCCGTCCCGCGCCCAAGTACGGCTGGACGGACGTCGCGCGCTTCAGCGCGCTCGGCGTACCGGCCGTGAACTTCGGCCCCGGGGACCCGCTGCTCGCGCACACGGCCGACGAGCGCGTGCCCGTCGCGCAGATCGAGCTGTGCCACCGCGCGCTGCGGGCGTGGCTCACCGGCACGCAGCCGGAGGAGCTGCCGCTCGGCACCGCCTGACGCGCCGGGCGCGACGTGTGCGTCACGCGTCCTCCTCCGGTCCCGGCGGCGCGCCGCCGTGCCATGCGGTGCGCAGCCCCGCGAAGACGCCCGCGGCACCTGCGAGCTCGGCGGGGGGCCCGTCCTCGACGACGCGGCCCTCCGCCATCACGACGACGCGGTCGGCGCGCTCGGTGTGCTCCCGTACCGGACCCGTCCGGGCCCTCGACGACCCGGTCGGCCGCCGCGCGCCACAGGCGAGACCCGGTCACGACGACGGTCGGACGGTCGCCGCGCAGCTCCCGGACCCGGCGCGCGATCTCGAGCTCGGTCGCCGCGTCGACGGCCGAGGTGGGCTCGACGAGCACCAGGCACGGGGTCTCGCGTGCCAGCGCGCGTGCCAGGACGACACGCTGCCGTTGCCCGCCCGACAGGTTGCGCCCGCGGTCGTCGAGCCTGCCGTCGAGCGAGCCGAGGTGGTCGACGACGTCGTCGGCGCACGCCGCGCGCAGCGCGCGGGACGCCGCCTCGTGGTCGCCGCCGACCGCCTCGGCCAGGGTTCCGGCGAAGATCCGGTCGTCGTGGTCGACGACGAGGACCCGGCCCGTCGCGTCGGCGCACGTCGCGGGCGTGCGGTGCGTGGCGACCGCCGGGAGGACGACCGTGAGCCCCGGACCGGCGCGTTCGGGGTCCACCCCCGCCGCACCGACGACGTCGACCGTGCCCGGCCCCTCGCCCGGCACGTCGAGGAACGCGGCGAGGCGACGCGCCGCGACCCGTGCGCTGACGATCGCGTAGCCGTTGCCCAGCAGCGAACCGGAGTACATGATCAGCCCCGTCGCGTACCCGAACGCCGCGCTCAGCTCGCCGGGCGTGATCGTCCCGGCGTGCGCGAGCCGCGCCCCGAGCCACGTCACGACCGCGAGGTAGAGGACCGGGATGCTCTGCTGCAGCGCCTGGACCCAGCTGCTGACGCCCGCCAGGTCGTAGGACGCCCCCAGGAGCTGTCGCGAGTGCGCCCGGTACCGGTCGAGCGCACGGTCCTCGCCGCCCAGGCCGCGCAGGACACGGAGCCCGGCCATGACGTCGGCCGCCTGGTCCGTGGTCGCGGACATCGACGTGCGGTAGTGGCTCCAGCGGTGCTCCAGGCGGGCCAGCAGGGGCCCGGCGACGAGCGTCGTGGCGAGGACGCCGATGCCCGCCGCGGCACCGAGCGCGGGGTGGATGGTCCACACGAGCGTGACGCCCAGGACGAACGCGACGACGTTCATGACGCCGTGCCCCACCGTCGGCACCAGCGAGGCCACGGCCGCGGCGTCACCGGTCACCACGTTCACGGTCTCGCCCGCGTCGACGTCGCCGCCGGTGCGCGGGTGCTCGGTCACGCGCACCGTGACCAGCTGCGCCACGTCCCGCTGCACGACGGCCTCCTGGACCGTCATCAGGCGGAACGCCGTGGCGTACGCGGCGGGGTTCACGAGGGCGACGAGGAGCATCGTCGTCGCCCAGCGCAGGAGCTCGGTGCGGTCGCCCGTGAGGAGCCCGTCGTCGACGACGCGCTGGAGGAACCACGGCACGGAGAGCTGGGCGACGGCCGCCACCACGAGCAGCACGACCACCAGCACGAGGGCACCCGCCCGGCGGCGGAGCAGGGTGCGCACGAGCCGGCCGGGCAGCATCCTGCGCCCCCTCCTCCTCGCGCGCCGGGTCACGGGGGCGCCGACGGTGCCGCACCCGCCCGACGCGGCGTCGCCGGTCTGCCGGTCCTCACCGTGGTCGTGCAACGTACGGATCGGCGACACCTCGTGTCAACGCGCGTCTCACCCTCGTGCCGAGGACGCCTGACAGGCCAGGTCGTCCGGTCCCGGGCACGGGCGCGACCTAGGCTCGTGCCATGACCCACGACGACACGTCGGCACCGGCGCCGGAGTACCGCCGCGGTCCCGTGCTGCTGCGCCGCGACCAGATCCCCGCCACCACGTCGGACCAGCGGCTGCTGTCACGCGCCGAGGGCGCGTCGTGGCTGCACGACGACCCGTGGCGGGTCATGCGCATCCAGAGCGAGTTCGTCGAGGGCTTCGGCGCGCTCGCGGAGGTCGGGCCCGCGGTCAGCGTGTTCGGCTCGGCGCGCGTGACGCCCGACGACCCGTACTACGTGATGGCGCAGGACGTCGCGAGCGGGCTCGTCGAGGCGGGGTACGCGGTCATCACGGGCGGCGGCCCCGGGATCATGGAGGCCGCGAACAAGGGTGCGACCGAGGCGGACGGCCTGTCCGTCGGGCTCGGCATCGAGCTGCCGTTCGAGCAGGGCATGAACCGGTGGGTCGACCTCGGGGTCAACTTCCGCTACTTCTTCGCCCGCAAGACGATGTTCGTCAAGTACTCCGAGGGCTTCGTCGTGCTGCCCGGCGGGTTCGGCACGTTCGACGAGCTGTTCGAGGCCCTGACGCTCGTGCAGACGCACAAGGTCACCGGGTTCCCGATCGTGCTGCTCGGCGCCGACTACTGGACGGGCCTGCTGACGTGGCTGCGCGACACCGTGCACACCGCGGGCATGATCGCGGCGGCCGACATCGAGCTGATCCAGGTCGCGTCGACCGCGGCCGAGGCCGTCGAGATCGTCGTGCGGCGCGGGGCCGAGCTGCGGGCCGAGGAGCAGGCGGCGGTGCGGGCGACCGCGCGCGACCAGCGCGCGGCGGCCGCGGCGGGCGACCGGCGGACGGCGCGCGACGGCAGGCGGGGGGACGGTGCGCGCGACCGGGCCGCGGACCCGCACGCCGGTGACGCGCTCACGGACGGCGGGTGGTGACGGACGGACCGCTGCCGGGCGTCCCCGCCGGCGCGGCGCCGCTGCGGCTGCGCGGCCGCACGTTCGGCCCCGACCACCCCGTCGTCATGGCGGTCGTCAACCGGACCCCCGACTCCTTCTACGCCGCGGCGCGCCACCGCGACGACACGGTCGACGCGGCCGTCGACCGCGCGGTCGAGCAGGGGGCCGACGTGCTCGACGTCGGCGGCGTGCGGGCCGGACGCGGACCCGTGGTCGACGAGGCGGAGGAGGTCGCGCGCGTCCTGCCGGTCGTCGAGCGTGTCCGGGCCCGGCACCCCGACCTGCTGGTGAGCGTCGACACGTGGCGCGCGGGCGTCGCGCGGGCCGTGGCCGACGCGGGTGCCGACCTGCTCAACGACACGTGGGCCGGGCACGACCCGGCGCTCGTCGAGGTCGCGGCCGAGCGCGGTCTCGGCGTCGTGTGCTCGCACACCGGGGGCGCGACGCCGCGCAGCGACCCGTTCCGCGTGGCGTACCCGGCGTCGGACGGCGCCGACCCCCTCGACGGTGTCGTCGAGGACGTCGTCGCCACGCTGACCGCCGCAGCCGGACGCGCCGTGGCGCTGGGCGTCGACCCCGCCGCCGTGCTCGTCGACGCGACCCTGGACTTCGGCAAGACGACGTGGCACTCGTTGCACCTGCTGAGACGGACCCCGCAGATCGTGCAGATCGGGCACCCTGTGCTCATGGCGATCTCGCGCAAGGACCTCGTGGGGGAGACCCTGGACCTGCCGCCGGAGGAGCGGCTCGAGGGCACGCTCGCGGCCACGGCCGTCGCGGCGTGGCTCGGCGCCCGCGTCTTCCGCGTGCACGACGTCGCGGCGACGCGGCGCGCGCTCGACATGGTGGCCGCGGTCCGCGCCGAGCGGGCGCCCGCGGTCGCGCTGCGGGGCATGCTGTGAGCGCCGACGCACCGCGCACGGACGTGGCGGAGCCCGCCGCGGACGCCGCCGCGCCGCGGGCCTCGGGCCCGACCTCGGCCACGGCGTCCGGCACCGCGGCCACCGCCGCGCCCGCGTCCGCCCTCGCCGGGTGGTGGGGACGCGTGCGCGCGTGGCCCTGGTGGGTGCACGTCCTGCTCGTGTGGGCTGCGTCGCGCCTGCTCGGTGTCGCCGCGTTCGTCTGGACCGCGACCGTGCAGCAGGCCAACCTGTGGACCGACGCCAACCCGCCGTACCAGGAGTTCGTCGGGCTGCTGTACGACGCGGGCTGGTACCAGCAGATCGCCGAGAACGGCTACCCGGCCGAGCTGCCGCGGGACGACCAGGGGCTCGTGCAGCAGAACCCGTGGGCCTTCTTCCCGGTGTACCCGATGCTCGTGCGCGCGGTCATGACGCTCACGGGCGGGACGTGGGTCGTCGTCGCGCCGACCGTCGCGCTCCTGCTGGGCGGCGCGGCGATGCTCGTGGTGCACGAGGCCGTGCGTCACGGTGCGCCGCGCGCCGTCGCCGCGCGCCCGGGGCTGCCGTTCGCGACCGTCGCGCTCGTGTGCGCGTTCCCCACGGCGGCCGTGCTGCAGGTCGCGTACACCGAGTCGGCCGCGCTGCTGCTGGTCGCGTCCGCGCTGCTGCTGCTGGTGCGACGGCACTACGCGTGGGCCGCGCTGGTGGTCGTCGCGCTCGGGTTCACGCGCGCCGTGGCGCTGCCGATGGCCGCGGTGGTCGTGGTGCACGCGGCCGTGCGCTGGTGGCGCGCGCGCCGGGGCGACGACACGTTCGGGTGGCGCGACGGTGCCGGCCTGGCGGGGCTCACCGCCGCCGCGGGCGTCTCGGGGGTCGCCTGGCCGGCGATCTGCGGCTGGGTCACGGGCGTGCCCGACGGCTACCTGCAGACGCAGGAGGCGTGGCGCGGCGTGCGGGAGGTCGTGCCGTTCTCGGGGTGGACGTACGTCCCGCAGTTCTGGTTCGGCGAGTGGGGCACGCCGATCATGGTCGCCGGGTTCGCGCTGACCGCCGCGATCCTGCTCGTGCCCGCCGCGTGGCGGCTGGGACCCGAGCTGCACGCCTGGTCGGCCGCCTACGTCCTGTACATCGTCGCGGTCATCGAGCCCGGATCGAGCCTCGCGCGGTTCCTGCTGCTCGCCTTCCCGCTGGGGGCCGCGACGGCCGGGGTGGTGCCCCGTCCGGCGTGGGCGCGGCGCGTCTGGTTCGGGGCCGTCCTGGTGCTGATGCTCGGCCTGCAGGTCCTGTGGATCCGGCAGATGTGGGAGTTCAACCCGCACGGCGACTGGCCGCCGTGACCCGTTCGTGCGGGGCCGACCCGGGCGGGGGCCGGGCCCGGTGAACTAGGATGGTCGCTGGACAACCGGCTGATCAGGAGGTTGTCGGGGCTGCCCGACGACCGTCGGCCGGTGACGCACGAGGCGAAGGAGAGGCCCGGATGGCCGCGATGAAGCCGAGGACCGGCGACGGACCGCTCGAGGTGACCAAGGAGGGGCGCGGCATCGTCATGCGCGTCCCGCTCGAGGGCGGCGGACGGCTGGTGGTGGAGCTCAACGCGACCGAGGCCGCCGAGCTGGGCGAGGCCCTGACCTCCGTCGTCGGCTGACGACCTGCGGATGAGCCCCCGCACCACCGGCACGGCGGCCGTGCCGCGCACACCGCCGACCGTCACGCTGCACGGTGCGACCGTCGTCGACTCCCCGCTGCTCGTCGACGGGTCGGTCGACGCGGTCGCCGTGCAGGTCGCACCCCGCCGTGCGGGCGACGACGCGCTGCAGCCGCGCTCCGGCACGCCGCAGGCGGCCGCCCGCTACGGGGTCGACCTGGCCGAGCTGGCGGAGCGCGCCGGCCTGACCGGCGCCGCGGGCGAGGCGTTCACGGTCCACCTGCCGCTGCCCGTCGGCTCGTCGGTCGAGCTGCCGTGGGCGGGGCTGCCGCCGCGCCTCGTCCTGGTGGGCGTCGGCGACGAGAGCCTCACGGCGCTGCGACGGGCCGGCGCCGCGCTCGCGCGCGCGACCCGGGGGCTGCGCCGCGTCGCCGCCACGGTCGGCGCGCAGACGCACCACGACGAGCAGGGCGCCGCACAGGCCGCGCGCGCGGTGGCCGAGGGCTACCTGCTCGCGGCGTACACGCCGCCGCGCGTCACGGCCGAGGCCGACGCCGCGGCAGGCGCGAAGGCACCGGCCGAGCTCGTGCTGCTCGGCCGCGACGGGGCAGCCGTCGCGGACGCGGTCGAGGCCGCGCGCGTCGGCGCCGGCGCCACCTGGCTGGTCCGCGACCTGGCGAACACGCCGTCGAACGTCAAGGACCCGGCGTGGCTCGCCGAACGCGCCCGTCGGCTCGCGACCAGGGCCGGGCTCGACGTGCAGGTCCTGGGGCCGCGCGAGCTGGCCGCCGGAGGCTTCGGCGGCATCCTCGCCGTCGGCGCCGGCTCGGCGTCGTCACCCCGCCTGGTGCGCGTCACGTACACACCCGCGGTCGGCGGCGGCCGGCACGTGGTCGTCGTCGGCAAGGGCATCACGTACGACACGGGCGGCCTGTCCATCAAGCCGCGCGAGGCCATGGTGCCGATGAAGACGGACATGGCGGGTGCGGCCGTCGCGCTCGCGACCGTGCTCGCCGCGGCGCAGGCGCAGCTGCCGACCACGGTCACCGCGGTCCTGCCGCTCGCCGAGAACCACGTCGGCGCGGCCTCCTACCGCCCGGGCGACGTCGTGACCGTCCACGGCGGCACGACCGTCGAGATCGCCAACACCGACGCCGAGGGGCGCATCGTCCTGGCCGACGCGCTCGCGTGGGCCGACGCGACGCTCGACCCCGACGTGCTCGTCGACGTCGCGACGCTCACGGGCGCCGCGAGCCTCGGCCTGGGCAAGCAGCACGCCGCGCTGTACGGCACCGACGACGCGCTCGTCACCGCGCTGGAGCAGGCGGGCGAGCGCACCGGCGAGCCCGTGTGGCACATGCCGCTCGTCGCCGACTACGAGGAGGCCGTGCGCTCGTCGGTCGCCGACCTGCGCCACGTCCCGGAGGACCGCAAGATCGGCGGCGGGTCCATCACGGCCGCGCTGTTCCTGCGCCGGTTCGTCGGGACGCGCGCGTGGGCGCACCTCGACATCGCCGGGCCCGCCCGGTCGACGTCGGACAAGCACGAGGTCACCGAGGGCGCCACGGGGTACGGCGCGCGGCTGCTGCTGGAGTACCTGAGCGCGCTGGACTGACGGGCCGGCGCTGGACCGGCGGGCGGGACCGAGGTGATGCCGCGGTCAGCGGCGGACCGCGACCAGCAGCCCGTCGCCCGTCGGCAGCAGCGCCGGCACGAGGCGGTCGTCCGCCCGCACCTGACGGCCCACGTCGCGCACCGTCGTCGTCGCCTCGTCCCGGCGTGCCGGGTCCGCGACGCGGTCGTGCCACAGCGCGTCGTCGACCGCGAGCACGCCCCCGGGGCGCAGCAGGCGCACGGCCTGCTCGACGTACCCCGGGTAGTTCTCGACGTCCGCGTCGATCACGACCATGTCGTACCCGCCGTCCGTCAGGCGCGGCAGCACGTCGAGCGCGCGGCCCGAGATCGCGCGGGTCCGGGTGCTGCGCACACCCTCCTCGGCGAACGCGTCCTTCGCGGCGCGCTGGTGCTCGAGCTCGATGTCGATCGTCGTCAGGACGCCGTCCGCAGGCATGCCGCGCAGCAGGTAGAGCGACCCGACGCCGGCACCCGTGCCGACCTCGACGACCGCGCGCGCCTGCGCCGCCGCAGCGAGCACGCGCAGCGCGGCACCCGCCCCGGGCAGCACGGGGGTGCAGCCGAGGTGGGACGCGCGCTCGCGGGCGCGCAGCAGGACGTCGTCCTCGTCGAGGAACTCCTCGCAGTACACCCAGCTCTGCGCCTTGTCGGTGGAGATGACGGCCTCCTCGTCGTGCGCCCCGTGCGGGCGTGCCTGCCGGTCAGCGTAGTCCCGTGCCGCCGTCGGGTCCGGCTGCGCCGACCGGCGGGTTCCGCCGAGGACGAACACGGGTCGAGGCGCCTGCCGTCACCTGGGACACTGGGGGCCAGCGTGCCGACCGAGGGAGAGCCCTGCAGATGAGCGCCGAGCCCACCGAGTGGCAGGCTCCGTCCTGGGAGGACATCGTCCGCGAGCACTCCGCCCGCGTGTACCGGCTGGCCTACCGGCTGACGGGCAACCGGCACGACGCCGAGGACCTCACGCAGGAGACGTTCGTGCGGGTCTTCCGGTCGCTGCACACGTACAGCCCCGGAACGTTCGAGGGCTGGCTGCACCGCATCACCACCAACCTCTTCCTCGACCAGGCGCGGCGCCGTCAGCGGGTGCGCATCGAGCCGATCGGCGACGACTCCGAGCGCTGGTCGTCGCCCGACCGGCTCGCGACGCCCGAGCGCGCGTTCGAGGCGGGCAACCTCGACCACGACGTGCAGCGCGCGCTCGACGACCTGCCGCCCGAGTACCGCGCCGCCGTCGTGCTGTGCGACATCGAGGGGCTGTCGTACGAGGAGATCGCGGTCACGCTGGGCATCAAGCTCGGTACCGTGCGCTCGCGCATCCACCGCGCGCGTGCGCGCCTGCGCGTCGCGCTCGAGCACCGCCGCCCGCTCGACCTGTCGTCGCCCGCCGGCGCGGTCCCGGACACCGCCGAGGTGGCCGGGTGATGCACCTGGGCTCGCGGATCAGCGCGCTCGTCGACGGGCAGCTCGACCCGGCGGCGACCGAGCGCGCGCTCGCCCACGTCGCCACCTGCTGCACGTGCGCGCAGGACCTCGCGGCCGCCCGCGCCGCCCGGCGCGCCCTCGCGGCCGCCGACCCCGTGCACCCGACCGAGGACCTCACGGCCCGCCTGCTGTCGCTGTCGGCGCAGGGCGTGCCCGCGCCGCCCGCGGCGCCGCGGGCGCGTGACCCGTTCGCGGTGGCCGGCGGTGCCGCGCTGCCGGTCGCCGCGACGCACGCGCTGCGCGGTGACGTCGTCGCCCGGCGCACGCCCGTCCGCCTCGTCGTCGGCTCGGTCGCGGGCCTGGGTGCCGTCGCGGCCGCGCTGTTCGTCCTGGGGGAGCGACCCGTCGTGACCCCCAGCAGCCACCCGGCCGCCGTGCTCGGGCTGCTCGCGGGCTCGACCGCACCGGCCGGCGTCGAGGCCGTCCGGGCCGACGACGCGACCGTCGCGTGGCTGCGCGCGCAGGGGTGGACGTTCCCGGGCAGCCTGCCGGACGGGTGGCGGGTCGGCGCGATCAGCTGGTCGACCGGCGACCCCCGCGTCCTCGAGGTCGACGTCACAGGTCCCGCCGGCACGTTCGTCGTGACGGAGCAGCAGGGGCGCCTCGACACCGACGCGCTCCACGGGGTCCCCGTCCGCGAGGTCGGCGGCCGTCAGGTCCACGTCCTGTCCGTCGAGCCGTGGCAGGTCGCGTGGCAGTCCGAGGCGACGGTCGTGCAGATCGTCGCGTCGCAGGACGAGGGTGAGATCGACGCGCTCGTCGCGGCGTTCCCCTCGGGCGGGTACGACGACACCGTGACCGCCCGCATCGGCCGCGGCTGGCAGACCGTGTCCGCCGTGTGGGAGCGTCCGTGAGCCATCTCGACGCGCCGCGCGGCGACGCGCAGGTCCCTCCGCCCGCGCCGGGGACGGCACCCGAGGCTGCACCTGCGCCTGCCGTCGCGCCCCCGACGGCGCCCCCGTCGGCCGCGGACGCGCTCGCACCGTCGGTCGCGGCACCGTTGTTCGCGGCACCGTCGTCGTACCGGCCGGTGCCGTCGGGTCCCGTGCCGTCGGGTTCCGTGCCGTCCGGCCCGGTGCCGCCGACAGCGGGCTTCGCGCCGCCTGGTCTCGTGCCGTCCGGTCTCGTCCCACCCGGCCCTGCGGCGCCCGGTCTCGTGCCGTCCGGTCTCGTCCCGCCCGGCCCTGCGGCGCCCGGTCTCGTGCCGCCCGGTCTCGTGCCGCCCGGCCCCGCTGGTCCCGGTGCCGCGGCGCCCGTGCGCGGCCGGACCCGTCGCACGCTGCCGGTCGCGCAGGTCGCGTCGCTCGTGGTCGCGGCGCTCGTCGCGGGGTTCCTCGGCGGGCTGCTCGGTGCACGCGTGCTTCCCGACGACCCCCGCCTCGCCGACGCGGGTCTCCCGGTCCTCCCGGCGCCCGCCGCGCAGGTCGACAGGTCGCCCGAGTCGGTCGCGGGGATCGCCGCCGGTGTGCTGCCGAGCGTCGTGTCGATCGAGGTCACGACCGCCGACGGCATGGGGTCGGGGTCCGGGTTCGTGCTGCGCGCCGACGGCTACGTGCTCACCAACAACCACGTCGTGGCGGGTGCGGCCGAGGGCTCGATGGTCGTCCAGTTCGCCGACGGCACCGAGCTGCCCGGCACCGTCGTCGGCGCGACCGGCGAGTACGACCTCGCCGTGGTCAAGGTCGACGCGACGGGGCTCACACCGCTCGCGCTCGGGGACTCCGACGCCATCGTCGTCGGTGACCCCGTGGTCGCGATCGGTGCGCCGCTCGGTCTCGTCGGGACGGTCACGACGGGCATCGTCAGCGCCCTCAACCGCCCGGTCGTCGCGGGCGACGCGGACGGCATGGCGTTCATCAACGCGATCCAGACGGACGCCGCGATCAACCCCGGCAACTCCGGCGGCCCCCTCGTGGACGCCCACGGCCAGGTCGTCGGCATCAACTCCGCCATCGCGCAGCTGCCGGGCCGGCTCACGAGCGCCGGCAGCATCGGCCTGGGCTTCGCGATCCCGTCCAACCAGGCACGCCGCACGGCCGAGCAGCTCATCGAGACGGGCAGCGCCACGTACCCCGTGATCGGCGTCGTGCTGGACCCGGAGTACACCGGCGAGGGCGTGCGCGTCGTCGAGCAGGACCCGCGGGACGGCGAGGCCGTGACGCGCGGCGGGCCCGCCGACGTCGCGGGCATCCGCCGCGGCGACGTCATCCTCGCGATCGACGGGCGGCCCGTGACCGCGTCCGAGGAGCTGATCGTCGCCATCCGCGCGCACGAGCCCGGAGACACGGTCGTGCTGCGGGTGCGCACCGGCGACGACGAGCGGGACGTGCGCGTCCGCCTCGACGAGAAGCCGTCCGGCTGACCGCCCGCCGTGCGCGTCGCGGTAACCTGAGCAGGTGTTCGGGATCAACGGCGGCGAGCTGCTCATCCTGCTGCTCGTCGCCGCTCTGGTCATCGGGCCGGAGCGGCTGCCGTCGTACGCGGAGCAGCTCGCGGGGTGGGTGCGTCGCCTGCGCGACGTCGCCCGGGACACCAAGGAGCGCGTCGACGCCGAGCTCGGCGACGACGACGTCGACTGGGCGGCGCTCGACCCCCGCCGGTACGACCCCCGGCGCATCGTGCGCGACGCCCTGCTCGACGACCCGCCGCCCCGGCAGCCGTCGCGCCCGGCGGTGCCGCGACCGGGACGGGCACGGTCCGCCGCCGCGGCGCCGGCCGCCGCGTTCGCCGGCGCCACCGCGCCGGCCGCGCCGGACGCGCCCGCGCCGTTCGACGACGAGGCGACCTGAGCCGCACCGCGGCACGACAGCACCACCGGCACCGACAGCACCACCCGCACGACGTCCGGCCGCCCGGCCGACCACCTCCAGGAGGCCCGCACATGACCCAGGCGCTGCCCACGTCGCAGCCAGCCCCGCCCTCGACCGCGGGCGGGCGCATCTTCTCGGGCATGCAGCCGACGTCGGACTCGCTCCAGCTCGGCAACTACCTGGGGGCGCTCACGCAGTGGGTCGCGCTGCAGGACACGCACGACGCGATCTACTGCGTCGTCGACCTGCACGCCCTCACGGTCGCCCCGGACCCGAAGGTGCTGCGTGAGCGCACGCGGCGCACGGCCGCGCAGTACCTCGCGGCGGGCGTCGACCCCCAGCGGTCCATCCTGTTCGTGCAGTCGCAGGTGCCCGAGCACGCCGAGCTCGCGTGGATCCTGTCCTGCCACACGGGCTTCGGCGAGGCCGGCCGCATGACGCAGTTCAAGGACAAGTCCGCCAAGCAGGGCTCCGAGGGCACGACGGTCGGCCTGTTCACGTACCCCGTGCTCATGGCCGCCGACATCCTGCTGTACGACACCGCGCTCGTGCCCGTCGGGGAGGACCAGCGCCAGCACCTCGAGCTCACGCGCGACCTCGCGCAGCGGCTCAACTCGCGCTTCGGGAAGGGCACGGTCGTCGTCCCCGAGCCGTACATCGTGTCCGCGACCGCCAAGATCTACGACCTGCAGGACCCGACGTCGAAGATGAGCAAGTCGGCGGAGAGCCCCAACGGGCTCATCGAGCTGCTCGACGACCCGAAGGTCGTCGCCAAGCGGATCCGCTCCGCCGTGACGGACGCCGACCGGGAGATCCGGTACGACCTCGCGACCAAGCCGGGGGTGTCCAACCTCCTGACGATCTTCTCGGCGCTGTCCGGGCGCAGCATCCCCTCGCTCGAGGCCGACTACGAGGGCAAGGGCTACGGAGACCTCAAGAAGGACCTGGCCGACGTCGTCGTCGACTTCCTGACGCCGTTCCAGGAGCGCGTGCAGCACTACCTGTCCGACCCGTCGGCGCTCGACGACGTGCTCGCCGAGGGCGCGGCCCGTGCGCGCGAGCTCGCGACGCCCACGCTCGAGCGCGTCTACGACCGCTCGGGTCTGCTGCCGCGACGTCGGGTGACCGCGTGAGGCTTCCCCCGCTGGGCGTCGGCGAGACGATCGTCGGCGTCGCGGTCGCGGTGCCCGAGCCGTTCCGCGGTCAGCTGCACGACGCGCGCATCCGGTTCGGCGACCCCGAGGCGCGCAACATCGTGCCGCACGTGACGCTCGTCGGGCCGACGCCCGTCGCGGACGACCAGTTCGACGACCTCGACGCCCACCTCGCACGCGTTGCCGCGCGGCACCACCCGTTCCGGGTGCGGCTGCACGGGACGCAGACGTTCCGGCCCGTGTCGCCGGTCGTGTTCGTGGCGCTCGCGGAGGGTGCTGCGCAGTGCACGGCGCTCGCGTCGGCGCTGCGTGCGGGAGCGCTCGACGTCACGTCGCAGTTCCCGTACCACCCGCACGTCACGGTCGCGCACGACCTCGACCACGACGCGCTCGACGCGGCACAGGCGGAGATGGCCGGGTACGAGGCGGCGTTCGACGTCACCCACCTCGACCGGTTCGTGCACGACGGCACCGCATGGCGCCCGGCACGGCAGTTCGCGCTGGGCGCGACCGCGGATGCCGTCACGGAGGACCGCACCTAGATTCGGCGCATGGAGCGTCGCACCCGGCACGAGAAGAGCGTCGTGGACGCGCCCGCCGGGGCCGGCGCCGCGCACGTGCACGCGACCGAGGCGGCACCCGACCCGGTCACCGGTCGACGGTGGCGGCCGGGGTTCGGGGGTGCGGTCGACCGTGCGAAGGCCGTGCTCGCGTGGTGGCAGGGCACGCGCGTGGCGCGCGCCAACGCGCGGTTCGGTGCGGCCGGCGGTGGGCTGCTCACCGGCGGGCTGGCGTACACGACGCTGTTCTCGGTGTTCGCCGGTCTCACGATCGGCTACACGGCGTTCATGGCCGTGCTGGGCGGCAACGCCGAGCTCCGCGAGACGGTCCTGCGCACGATCGGCGGCTCGCTGCCCGGGCTCGTCGACACGGGCGACGACGACGGTCTGCTGTCCCCCGACGACCTCGTCCTGAGCCCCGGGCTCGGCATCGCGGGCGTCATCGCGTTCGGTGTGCTGCTCTTCACGGCGATCTCGGCCACCGCGGCGCTGCGCACCGCCGTGCGCGCGATGTTCGACGCGCACGGCGTGGACAACGCGGTCGTCGGCAAGCTGCGCGAGCTGGGCGGGTTCGTCGGCATCGCCGTCGCGGTGCTGCTGTCCGCGGTCCTGGGCATCGCGGTGACGACGGCCGCGGACTGGCTGCTGGGTGTGCTCGGGTGGTCGGACTCGTCGGGCCTCGTCGTGCGCGCCGTCGGCATCCTCGTCGCGTTCGTCGTCGACGCGGCGGTGTTCGTCATGGTCGTGCGTGTCCTCGCCGGTCAGGCACCCCCGCGTCGCGACCTGCTCGGCGGCGCGGGGATCGCCGCGCTCGGGCTCGGCGTCGTGCGGGTTCTCGGCACCTCCGTGGTCGCCGGGTCGGTGGGCCGCAACCCCGTGCTCGCGTCGTTCGCCGTCATCGTCGTGCTGCTGCTGTGGATCAACCTCATCGCACGCATCGTCCTGCTGGCCGCCGCCTGGACCGCCGACCCCCCACCCCCGACCCCCGCGTCGTCCCCGCCCCCCACCCCACGCCCTCCGCCCCCCGACACCCCGTGACCCCCCGACACCCCGTGACCCCCTGACGCCACGTCCACGCCCGCGACCGGAACCTGGCTACTCGTTGGGCCCTGCGTTCGGTGAGTGGTGTCCCGGTCGCCGCTGACCACCGCCCGCGACCGGAACCCGGCTACTCGTAAGCCCCCGCGTCCGGTGAGCGGCGTCCCGGTCGCCGCCGACCACCGCCCGCGACCGGAACCCGGCTACTCGTAAGCCCCCGCGTCCGGTGAGTGGTGTTCCGGTGGTGCTGACCACCGTCCGCGACCGGAACCCGGCTACTCGTTGGGCTCCGTGTTCGGTGAGTGGTGTTCCGCTCGGTGTAGGGCAGCCGGCGATGGGGACGTGGGTACCGCGGTCCGGCCGGCGGGCCCGGCCACACCGTCCGCGACCGGAACGTGGGTCCTTGTTGGGGCCTGTGTTCGGTGAGTGGTGTTCCGGTGGTGCTGACCACCACCCGCGACCGGAACCCGGCTACTTGTTGGGCTCCGTGTTCGGTGAGTGGTGTTCCGCTCGGTGTAGGGCAGCCCGCGGTGGGGACGTGGGTACCGGTCCGGCCGGCGGCCCGGCCACACCGTCCGCGACCGGAACGTGGGTACTCGTTGGGCTCCGTGTTCGGTGAGTGGTGTTCCGCTCGGTGTAGGGCAGCCGGCGATGGGGACGTGGCGCCGGTCTCGCCGGCGGGCCCGGCCACACCGTCCGCGACCGGAACGTGGGTCCTTGTTGGGGCCTGTGTTCGGTGAGTGGTGTTCCGGTGGTGCTGACCATCGTCCGCGACCGGAACGTGGGTACTTGTTGGGGGCCGTGTTCGGTGAGTGGTGTTCCGGTCGCGGGCAGGGCCGGGCAAGGCGGGGCCGGGCGGGGTCGGGTGGGGGTCGGGTCAGGGGGTGGGGGTGAGGGCCTCGACGAGAGCGGGGAGGCGGTCGCGGTACGCGGCGAGCTGGGCGCGGGTGCGTGCCGGTTCGCCGATGCGCAGCAGGTTGCGCATGCCCGGGTCGCCGGCGTCCTGACCCGCGGCGATGCGGTCGGTCGCCGCCGTCATGCGGACGACGACGTGCCGGGCGACGTCGACCGCCGTGGGGGCGACGACGTCCAGGCCGGCCGCCTGCCGTGCGTACGCGGCGACGAGGACACGCAACCGGTGCGCACCGGTCACCGGGCCCGGGTCCTCGTAGAACGGCACGCCGCTCCACGCGAGCATCGCCAGGTCGTCCAGCGGCACGCCCGGTCCCGAGACGTCCCAGTCGACGACGCCGACGACGTCGTCGGCACCCGCCGCCGCGACGAGCATGTTGTACATCGTCGCGTCGTGGTGGCACACGATCTCGCCCGGGGCCAGGTCGCGCTCCACGAACCGCCACCGCACGCTGCCCGGCCGCAGGTCCGCGACCGCCGCGTGGTAGCGCGCCACCCACGCCGCACCCGACGCGAGCCGCGCGTCGGTGACCTCGGCGAGGTCCACGACCTCGCCCGGCAGGAACTCCAGCACCTCGCGCCCCTGCGCGTCGATCCCCAGCGGAGCCGGGACGCCGTCGAGGCCGCGCGAGCGCACGTGCGTGAGCAGCGTGTGCACCGCGGGCGTCCACGGGCCCGACGGGCGTCGGACCGTCCGCCCGACGCGCACCGCACCACCCACGTTGCCACCGGGCAGGCGGACCTCGGGCGCACCCGGCTCCGGCTCGACGTACCGGGGGAGCGAGGCCAGCGGGTCGGTCATGTCGTCAGCGAGCACACGCCATCATCCCGCGCTCGGGCCGTCGCCGTGGTCTCCTCGGTGGCGTCGGTGGGCGTGGGTCAGGTGGCGCGCCGGATCATCGCGCGCTTCGCCCGTCCCGCCGCGGCCTCGGCGCGGGCGTGGGTCAGAAGGCGCGCCGGATCATCGCGCGCTTCACTTCCTGGATCGCCTTCGTCACCTCGATGCCGCGCGGGCACGCCTCGGTGCAGTTGAAGGTCGTGCGGCAGCGCCACACGCCCTCCTTGTCGTTGAGGATCTCGAGGCGCTGCGTGCCGCCCTCGTCGCGGCTGTCGAAGATGAACCGGTGCGCGTTGACGATCGCGGCGGGGCCGAAGTACTGCCCGTCGGTCCAGAAGACCGGGCACGACGACGTGCACGCGGCGCACAGGATGCACTTGGTGGTGTCGTCGAAGCGCTCGCGCTGCTGGGGGGACTGCAGGCGCTCCTTGGTCGGCTCCGTGCCCGTCGTGACGAGGAACGGCATGATCTCGCGGTAGGAGGCGAAGAACGGCTCCATGTCGACCACGAGGTCCTTGACCACGGGCAGGCCCTTGATCGGCTCGACCGTGATCGGCTTGGACGGGTCGAGGTCCTTGAGCAGCGTCTTGCACGCGAGGCGGTTGCGGCCGTTGATGCGCATCGCGTCGGACCCGCAGATGCCGTGCGCGCACGAGCGGCGGAACGTCAGCGACCCGTCCTGCTCCCACTTGATCTTGTGCAGCGCGTCGAGGACGCGGTCGGTGCCGTGCACGTCGACCGTGAACTCGTCCCAGCGCGGCTCGGCGACGAAGGCCTCGCCGAACGCCGGGAGGTCCTCGTCGGCCGGCAGGAACCGGCGGATCTTGAGCGTGACCTGGAAGGACGGCACGGCGCCGGCCTCGGGTGCGGGGGCGTCCAGGGTGGCAGTCATCAGTACTTGCGCTCCATCGGCTGGTAGCGGGTCACGGTGACGGGCTTGGCCCCCAGGACGAGCTGGTAGCCGTCGAACGCCTCGGACCGGGTGAACGCCCCGCCCGTCCCGTCTGGTGCGGCCGCGTCCGTGGTGGGCGGACGGCGGTACGCCATGGTGTGCTGCATGAACCGCGCGTCGTCGCGGTCCGGGAAGTCCTCGCGGAAGTGCCCGCCGCGGGACTCCTCACGGTTGAGGGCCCCGACGACGACGGTCTCGGCGATGTCGAGCAGGAAGCCCAGCTCGACGGCCTCGAGCAGGTCGGTGTTGAACGTGCGGGACTTGTCCTGCACCGAGACCGACTCGTACCGCGCGCGCAGCTCCTTGAGGTCGTCGAGGGCCTCCGTCAGGGACTCGGCGGTGCGGAACACCTGGGCGTTCGCGTCCATCGTCTCCTGCAGGGCCCGGCGGATGTCCGCCACGCGCTCGCCGTCGGGGCGGGTGCGGATGGTCTCGAGGCCGGCCTCGACGCTGACCGCGGGGGCCTCGGGCAGCTCGACGAACGACGCCGTCGCGGCGTACGCGGCCGCGGCCCGCCCGGCGCGCTTGCCGAACACGTTGATGTCGAGCAGCGAGTTGGTGCCCAGGCGGTTGGAGCCGTGCACCGACACGCACGCGACCTCGCCCGCGGCGTACAGGCCCTTGATGACGTCGGTCGCGTTGCGCAGGACCTCGCCCTCGATGTTCGTGGGGATGCCGCCCATCGCGTAGTGCGCGGTCGGGTACACGGGCACGGGCTCGGTGTACGGCTCGATGCCGAGGTAGGTGCGCGCGAACTCGGTGATGTCGGGGAGCTTGGCGTCGATGTGCGCGGGCTCGAGGTGCGTGAGGTCGAGCAGCACGTAGTCCTTGTTGGGCCCGGCTCCGCGGCCCTCGCGCACCTCGTTGGCCATCGACCGGGCGACGATGTCGCGCGGCGCCAGGTCCTTGATGGTGGGGGCGTAGCGCTCCATGAAGCGCTCGCCCTCGGAGTTGCGCAGGATGCCGCCCTCGCCGCGCGCGGCCTCCGACAGCAGGATGCCCAGGCCCGCGAGGCCCGTCGGGTGGAACTGGAAGAACTCCATGTCCTCGAGCGGGATGCCGCGGCGGTACGCGAGCGCCATGCCGTCGCCGGTGAGCGTGTGCGCGTTCGACGTCGTCTTGAAGATCTTGCCCGCGCCGCCGGTGGCGAACACGACGGCCTTGGCCTGGAAGACGTGGATCTCGCCCGTCGCGAGCTCGTACGCGACGACGCCCGACGCGTTGACCTCCTCGCCGTCCGGCACCTCGCCGGCCGCGAGGTCGTGGTCCACGAGCAGGTCGAGCACGTAGAACTCGTTGAAGAACTCGACGTCGTTCTTGACGCACTGCTGGTAGAGCGTCTGCAGGATCATGTGGCCCGTGCGGTCGGCCGCGTAGCACGAGCGGCGCACGGCGGCCTCGCCGTGGTTGCGCGTGTGCCCGCCGAACCGGCGCTGGTCGATGCGGCCCTCGGGGGTCCGGTTGAACGGCAGGCCCATCTTCTCCAGGTCGAGCACCGCGTCGATGGCCTCCTTGGCCATGACCTCGGCGGCGTCCTGGTCGACGAGGTAGTCGCCGCCCTTGACGGTGTCGAACGTGTGCCACTCCCAGTTGTCCTCCTCGACGTTGGCCAGCGCGGCGCACATGCCGCCCTGCGCCGCGCCGGTGTGGGAGCGCGTGGGGTAGAGCTTGGAGATGACGGCCGTGCGCACGCGCGTCGAGGACTCGAGCGCCGCGCGCATCCCTGCGCCGCCCGCGCCGACGATCACGACGTCGTACTGGTGGGTCTGCATCGGCTGCAAAGCCTTCCTTGCTGGGGGCGTCCGGGTGGGTCAGGCCGTGCAGAACGACGGCAGGAGGTCCGCCGGGCTGTTCGGGGGGCACGGGTCGAACGTGAAGATCACCAGTGTGCCGAGGGTCACGACGAGGACCGTGGCGACGTACAGCGCACCCTTGAGGACGAGGCGGGTGGTGTCCTTCTCGGCGTAGTCGTTGATGATCGTCCGCACCCCGTTGGTGCCGTGCAGCATCGCGAGCCACAGCATCAGCAGGTCCCAGACCTGCCAGAACGGCGAGGCCCACTTGCCGGCGACGAAGCCGAAGTCGATCGCGCTGATGCCGTCGCCGACCATGAGGTTGACGAACAGGTGGCCGAAGATCAGCACGACGAGCACGACGCCCGACGCGCGCATGAAGACCCAGCCGTACAGCTCGAAGTTGCCGCGCGTGGTGCGCCGCGACGGGCCCGGGCGCGAGGGGCGCGGGGCCTTGGGGTCGGCGATGGTGCTCATCAGTGGCCCCCGAAGACGTTCATCAGGTGACGCGGCAGGAAGCCCGCCATCGTCACGACGAGCAGGCCGACGACGACCCAGAGCATGACCCGCTGGTACCTGGGGCCCTTGGCCCAGAAGTCGACGAGGATGATCCGCAGGCCGTTGAACGCGTGGAACGCGATCGCCGCGACGAGACCGGCCTCGCCCAGGCCCATGACCGGGTTCTTGTAGGTGCCGATGACGTCGTTGTACGCCTCGGGGGAGACCCGCACCAGCGCGGTGTCGAGGACGTGCACGAGCAGGAAGAAGAAGATCGCGAAACCGGTGACGCGGTGCGCGACCCACGACCACATGCCTTCGCGCCCGCGGTAGAGCGTTCCGGCCGGCCGCGATGGCGCGGTGGGCGCTGAGGACACGAGGGGGGCCTCCTGTGGCGAGTTCACATGCGGACGGCGATGTCCTTGAAGTGCGTCTCACTGTAATGACCCGCGCGACCGGGCCGCCGCACCGTGGTGCCCGCGAGGATCGCCCGGGTGCCTCTTTGTGACCAACCCCACAGGGCGCCCGGTCGATCAGGGACCTCGGTCCGACGCGCGGGCCCCTGCGGAGGTGCCCCGCCCGGGACGCGTCGCGCGGCCCTCGGGACGGTGCGGACGCGCCGCGTCCGGATCGCTACGGTTGCCCCCATGCCGGACACGCCGATCGCCGACTTCCACGCCGTCGTGCCCGCCGGTGGCGCGGGCACCCGCCTGTGGCCGCTCTCCCGGGCCGGGCACCCCAAGTTCCTGCTCGACCTCACGGGCACCGGGCGCACGCTGCTGCAGAGCACGGTCGACCGGCTGCTGCCGCTGACGGGACCCGGCCATGTGCTCGTCGTGACCGGTGCGCGGCACGCGACGGCGGTCGCCGCCCAGCTCCCGGAGCTCGGGCCGCAGGACGTGCTCGCGGAGCCCAGCCCGCGCGACTCGATGGCCGCGATCGGGCTGGCGGCCGCCGTGCTGGCCCAGCGGCACGGTCCCGACGTCGTGCTCGGGTCGTTCGCCGCCGACCACGTCATCAGCGGCCGCGCCGAGTTCCGGTCGACGGTCCGTGAGGCCGTCGCCGCGGCGCGCACCGGCGCGGTCGTGACCGTCGGGATCCGTGCGACCGAGCCGTCGACCGCGTTCGGGTACGTGCGCAGCGGCCAGCCCCTGGGCGTCGTCGACGCGCCGCGCGCCCGGCACGTCGTCGGCTTCACCGAGAAGCCCGACGCGCAGACGGCGACGGAGTACCTCGCGACCGGCGAGTACAGCTGGAACGCCGGGATGTTCGTGGTCCGCGTGGGCGTGCTGCTCGACCACCTCGCCGCGCAGCTCCCGGCGCTGCACGACGGCCTGCGGCGCATCGCCGCCGCGTGGGACACCTCCGAGCGCGACGCGCGCCTGGCGGACACGTGGCCGGGACTGACGAAGATCGCGATCGACCACGCGATCGCCGAGCCCGTGGCCGCGGCCGGGGGCGTCGCGGTCGTCCCCGGCACGTTCGGCTGGGACGACGTGGGCGACTTCGCGTCCCTCGGCACGCTGCTGGCCGCCGGCGCGGACGGCACGGCCACCCTCGGTGACGCCGCGCACGTGCTGCGGGTCGACGCCGACGGCGCGGTCGTCGCGACCGCGGGCCGGACGGTGAGCGTCGTCGGCGTGCCGGACGCGGTCGTCGTCGACACGCCCGACGCCGTGCTCGTCACGACCCGTGCGCACGCGCAGCAGGTCAAGCTCGCGGTCGACGCCTGGCGCGAGCGCGGCCGCGACGACCTGCTCTGACCGGGTGCCGGACGGTCACGGCGATACGCTCGGAGAATGCCCACTCCCGCCGTCGACCAGCTCTCCGTGCCCACGACCGCGCAGGACGTGCCCGCGCTGCGCACGCTCGCGCCGGAGCCGACCGACCCGGTGGCACGCGCGCTCGCGGCGACGCTCGGCGACCTGCGGGCCGAGCTGGTCGCGATCCGGCGCGACCTGCACGCGCACCCCGAGCTCGCCCGCACCGAGGAGCGCACGTCGCGCGTGGTCGCCGAGCGGCTGCGCGCGGCCGGCCTCACACCGCACCCGCTGCCCGGTTCGGGGCTGTGGTGCGACCTGGGCCCGACGGTCGCGTCGGCCGGTCGACGCCTCGTCGCGTTGCGCGCCGACCTCGACGCGCTCCCCGTGCCGGACACGTGCGCGCTGCCGTGGGCCTCGACGCACCGGGGCGTGGCCCACGCGTGCGGGCACGACGTGCACACGACGGCCGTGCTCGGCGCGGGGCTCGCGCTCGCGCGGCTCGCGGCGGACGGCGGGCTCGACGCGGGCGTGCGCCTGATCTTCCAGGCGGCCGAGGAGGTGCAGCCCGGCGGGTCGATCGACGTCATCAACGAGGGCGGTCTCGACGGCGTGGGCGAGATCTTCTCGGTGCACTGCGACCCGAAGCTCGACGTCGGCCAGGTCGGCACGCGCATCGGACCGATCACGTCGGCGTCGGACGAGGTGACGGTGACCCTGACCGGCAGGGGCGGGCACACGTCGCGCCCCCACCTGACCGGCGACGTGGTGTTCGCGCTCGGCCAGGTCATCACGCAGGTCCCCGCCGTGCTGGGCCGCCGGCTCGACCCGCGCTCGGGTGTGAACCTCACGTGGGGGGCCGTGCGGGCCGGCACCGTCCACAACGCGATCCCGGCGACGGGCACGGTCATGGGCACGCTGCGGTGCCTCGACGTGCGCGCGTGGGAGCTCGCGTCCGCCGTCTTCGAGGAGGCCGTCGCGGACGTCGTGCACCCGCTGGGCGTCGAGGTCGAGGTGAAGCACCAGCGCGGCGTGCCGCCGGTCGAGAACCGGGCCGAGAGCACGGGCGTGCTGGAGGCCGCCGCGCACGACGTGCTGGGGCCCGACGCCGTGCGCCTCACCGAGCAGTCGCTCGGCGGCGAGGACTTCGCGTGGTACCTGACGAAGGTGCCCGGCGCCATGGCGCGTCTCGGGACGCGCACGCCGGGTGGGCACACGTTCGACATCCACCAGGGAGACCTGCGTGTCGACGAGCGCGCGATCGAGGTGGGTGCGCTGCTGCTGGCGCGGGCCGCGCACCTGGCCGGGCGGCGTGGCCGCGAGCTGCCGGGTGCGGGGCAGCGCACGGCCTGACCGACGGCCCGGTCTGGCGGGATCGCCCGTCTCGCGCCTCGGACGAGGGGTCCGAGGCGCGGGAACAGGTTGCGAATTCATCACAGAACCTGCGCGGATACCGGTCGGTAACAGCCCCGTGACCGGAGGGTGCCTAGTGTCCGAAGTGATCAGCCGAGCGGGACCGCACCGTCGGCGGCGCACCCGTGCGTCGCCGGCCGGAGCGGACCCGTGGCGGTGAGACGACGAGAGTGGGAGACGACCTGTCGTGAAGAAGATCATTCGAGTGGCCGCACTGGGCGGGGCGGTCGCGCTCGCGCTCGCGGCGTGTGGCAGCGCGCCCGACGAGCCGGGCGAGGCGACGGGCGGCGGCGACAGCACGGCCGCAGGCGCCGACTTCACCGGGTGCATGGTCTCGGACTTCGGAGGGTTCGACGACAACTCGTTCAACCAGTCCGGTCTCGCGGGCCTCGAGCGTGCCGAGACGGAGCTCGGGATCGGGACGAAGACCGCCGAGTCGACCGACGCCGGGCAGTACACCACCAACATCGACTCGATGGTCCAGGCCGGGTGCGACCTGATCATCACGGTCGGCTTCAACCTGGCCGACGCCACGGCCGCCTCGGCGGACGCCGACCCCGACCAGCACTTCGCGCTCATCGACTCGGGCGTCGACCCCGCGCGCGACAACGTCAAGCCCCTGCTGTTCAACACGCAGGAGGCCGCGTTCCTCGCCGGGTACGTCGCGGCGGCCGTGTCGCAGACCGGCAAGGTCGCCACGTTCGGCGGCATGCAGTTCCCGTCGGTGACGATCTTCATGGACGGCTTCTACGACGGCGTCCAGCAGTACAACGAGGACAACGGCGCAGCCGTCGAGGTCCTCGGCTGGGACAAGGACGCGCAGGCCGGCACGTTCGCCGAGACGTTCGAGCTCGGAGGCCAGGGCACGGCCGTGTCGGAGGCCCTCATCGCGCAGGGTGCCGACGTGATCCTGCCCGTCGCCGGCCCGGTGGCGGAGGAGACGCTCGCGGCCGCCCAGGCCGCCGGCAACGTCTACGTCATCGGCGTGGACTCCGACGCCTTCGAGCAGCCGAAGTACGCGCAGTACCAGGGCATCATCCTCACCTCGGTCCTCAAGGGGATCAGCTCGGCGGTCTTCGACACGATCGCGAGCACCGTCGACGGCTCGTTCTCGAGCGAGCCGTACGTCGGCACCCTCGAGAACGACGGCGTCGGCCTCGCGCCGTTCCACGACCTCGAGTCGTCGGTCCCGGCCGACGTCGTCACCAAGGTCGACGAGCTGCGTCAGCAGATCGTCAGCGGTGACCTCGTGGTGGAGTCGCCCTCGCAGAACTGACGTCCTCGACGTCACGTCGGCGCACCGCGGCCCGGGTCCAGCACCCGGGCCGCGGTGCGCCGCGACGACGACTTCCCCGACGCACGGGCGGACGCGCAGCGGCGCGCCGTGCGCCGTGCCACAGTGGCACCACCTGGTGCAGGAGGACCTCGGAACATGAAGCTCGAGCTGCGGGGCATCACCAAACGGTTCGGCCCGCTCGTCGCCAACGACCACATCGACCTCGTGGTCGAGCCGGGCGAGATCCACGCCCTGCTGGGCGAGAACGGCGCCGGCAAGAGCACGTTGATGAACGTGCTCTACGGGCTGTACCAGCCCGACGAGGGCGAGATCGTCCTCGACGACGCGCCCGCGCGCTTCACGGGTCCGTCCGACGCGATGCGGGCCGGCATCGGCATGGTCCACCAGCACTTCATGCTCGTGCCCGTCTTCACGGTCGCCGAGAACGTCGTCCTCGGGCACGAGCCGGTGCGCGGGGCCGGGCTGCTCGACCTGACCGAGGCGCGGCGCCGCGTGCGGGAGATCTCCGAGCGCTTCGGGTTCGACGTCGACCCCGACGCGATGGTCGAGGAGCTGCCGGTCGGCGTGCAGCAGCGGGTCGAGATCATCAAGTCGCTCTCGCGCGACGCGCGCGTCCTGATCCTCGACGAGCCGACCGCGGTGCTGACGCCGCAGGAGACCGACGAGCTCATCGCGATCATGCGCCAGCTCAAGGAGGCCGGCACCTCGATCGTCTTCATCACCCACAAGCTGCGCGAGGTCCGGGCCGTCGCTGACCGCATCACCGTCATCCGCCGCGGTGCGGTCGTCGGCTCCGCGAGCCCCGACGCGTCGGAGCAGGAGCTGGCCTCCCTCATGGTGGGGCGCGCGGTCTCGCTCGGCGTGGAGCGCGCGCCGGCGCAGCCCACCGAGGAGCCGCGCCTGGTCGTCGAGTCGCTGACGGTGCTCGACGAGAACGAGGTCGCCGTGCTCGACGGCGTCGACCTGCAGATCGCCGGCGGCGAGGTCCTCGCGGTCGCGGGCGTGCAGGGCAACGGCCAGACCGAGCTCGCCGAGGTGCTCCTGGGGATGCAGCAGCCGACCGCCGGGTCCGTGACCCTCGACGGCCGGCCGCTGCTCGGCCTGTCGATCAAGGGCGTGCTCGACGCGGGCGTCGGGTTCGTGCCCGAGGACCGCAGCACGGACGGGCTCGTCGGGGAGTTCTCGGTGGCCGAGAACCTCGTGCTCGACCGCTTCGACCGCGAGCCGTTCGCCCGCGGCGCCGCGATCGACCAGCGCGCGGTGCGCGACAACGCCGTGCAGCAGATCGAGGCGTTCGACATCCGCGTGGGCTCGCCCACGACACCGGCCGGCACGTTGTCGGGCGGCAACCAGCAGAAGGTCGTCCTCGCCCGCGAGCTGTCGCGCCCGCTCAAGCTGCTGATCGCCTCGCAGCCGACGCGCGGGCTCGACGTCGGGTCCATCGAGTTCGTGCACCGCCGGATCGTCCACGAGCGCGATGTGGGCACGGCCGTGATGATCATCTCGTCCGAGCTCGACGAGGTGCTCGCGCTCGCCGACCGGATCGCGGTCATGTACCGCGGCCGCGTGGTCGGCGTCGTCGACGGCGGTACGGACCGCGACGTCCTCGGCCTGATGATGGCCGGCGTGCCGCTCGCCGAGGCGCGTGAGCAGGCGAGCACCCACCACACGACGCTCGGCGAGGCCGACCTCGAGGCCGGCACCGAGGGGAGCCTGACATGACGGCCGCACAGCAGACCCCGCAGGCGCCGCCGGCGGACTCCGCGCCCGCGGTGCGCGAGCCGGTGCTGCGGCAGATCCTGAGCAGCAGCGGCACGCTCGTCGCGCTGTCGGTCGTGGTCGCCCTGGTCGTCGCCGCCGTGCTGATCGCGCTGGCCGACCCGGACGCGCAGGCCGCGCTCGGCTACCTCTTCGCGCGGCCCGGGGACTTCTTCGCGGCGTCGTGGGACGCGGTGTACGGCGCGTACTCCTCGCTCTTCCGCGGTGCGGTGTTCGACCCGCAGGCGGCGACGTTCCAGCGGGCGATCCGGCCGCTGACGGAGACGCTCACGGCGGCCACGCCGCTGATCTTCGCCGGGCTGGGGCTCGCCGTCGCGTTCCGCTCCGGCCTGTTCAACATCGGCGCGCAGGGTCAGGTGGTCCTGGGCGCGACGTTCGCGGCGTTCGCCGGCTTCACGTTCGACCTGCCGCCGGTGGTGCACATGGTCGTCGCCGTGGCGTTCGGCGTCGTCGCCGGTGCGCTGTGGGCGGGCATCGCGGGCGTCCTCAAGGCGCGGACCGGTGCCAACGAGGTGATCGTCACGATCATGCTCAACTCGATCGCGGGCTTCCTCATGGCGTACCTGCTGACGACGGCGGCGTTCAAACGGCCGGGGAGCAACCCGATCAGCCCGATCCTCGACGCCGACGCGATGTTCCCGCGGCTGCTCGGCAGCGGGTTCCGCCTGCACCTGGGCTTCGTGCTCGCGCTGCTCGCCGCGTGGGGCGTGTGGTGGCTCATGGAGCGGTCCGCGGACGGCTACCGGTTCCGTGCCGTGGGGCTCAACCCGGACGCCGCACGCACGGCCGGCATCCGCATCAGCTCGGTGTACGTCAAGGTCATGCTCGTGGCCGGTGCGCTGGCCGGCATGGGAGGCGTGAGCCAGGTGCTCGGCACCGAGGGCGTGCTGCAGGACGGCGTGGCCGGCTCGATCGGCTTCGACGCGATCACGGTCGCGCTGCTGGGCAGGTCGACACCGGCCGGCACGGTCGGGGCGGCGCTGCTGTTCGGTGCGCTGCGCGCCGGGTCGCCGTTGATGCAGACCGTCAGCGGGACGCCCATCGACATCGTGCTGGTCGTGCAGGCCATCATCGTGCTGCTCATCGCCGCACCACCGCTGGTGCGCGCGATCTTCCGGCTCCCTGCCCCGTCGAACGCCCGCGAGGTGGTCTCATGAGCACGGTCGTCGTCCCCGAGCCCGGTGGGCTCGTCGAGACGCGCACGGTGGTCCAGTCGGCGATCAGCTGGAAGGCGCCGATCACGTACGGCGTCCTGGGGCTGCTGTCGCTGCTGTGCTTCGGGCTGTTCACCCCCGGCGGCCACGTGTCGACGTTCGTCGTCTCGACGGCGGCCGACGCGGTGCAGATCTCACCCGTCGTCCTGCCGTCACGTCTCACCGCGGTGCTGCTGTCGCTCGTCGTGCTCGCGGCCGCCGGGTACTCCGCCTGGGCGGCGGCGCGGCGCCGGCACGTCGGTGCGTGGGTGCCGGTCGTCGTGGGCGTGTGCGTCGTGCTCGGCTTCCTGGTGTGGGCGTCGGCCGGCAAGGAGCGCCCGATCACGTTCACCACGCTGCTCGTCAGCGGCCTCGTGCTGTCGCTGCCGCTGGTGTTCGGCTCGATGGCCGGTCTGCTGTGCGAGCGGTCCGGGATCATCAACATCGCGATCGAGGGCCAGCTGCTGGCAGGAGCCTTCCTGGCGGCCGTCGCCGCGACGGTCGCCGGCAACCCGTACGTGGGTCTCGTGGCCGCACCCCTCGCGGGTGTGCTGGTGGCCGCGCTGCTCGCGTGGTTCTCCATCACCTACCGGGTGAACCAGATCATCGTGGGCGTCGTCCTCAACGTGCTGGTCATCGGCCTGACGAGCTTCCTGTTCTCGGCCGTGCTCTCGCAGGACATCGCCGGCCTGAACTCACCCGGGCGCCTGCCGACGCTCGCGGTGCCGTTCCTGTCGGAGATCCCCGTGATCGGCCCCGTGCTGTTCCGGCAGAACATCCTCGTGTACCTGATGATCGCCACGGTCGTGGTGCTCCAGGTCATGGTGTTCCGCAGCCGCTGGGGCCTGCGCATGCGCTCGGTGGGCGAGCACCCGAAGGCCGCGGACACGGTCGGCATCGACGTCAACCGCACGCGGTGGCGCAACACGCTGCTCGGTGGTGCGGTCGCCGGGCTCGGCGGTGCGGCGTTCACGATCGCGGCGGGCCTGTCGTTCCAGAAGGAGATGACGGGCGGCAAGGGCTACATCGCCCTGGCCGCGATGATCCTCGGGCGGTGGAGCCCCAAGGGCGCGCTCGCCGCGGCGCTCCTGTTCGGGTTCGCCGACACGCTGCGCGTCGGGCTGTCCCTGGTCAACACGGGTGTGCCCAGCCAGTTCCTCGCGATGCTGCCCTACCTCGCCACGATCTTCGCCGTCGCCGGCCTCGTCGGACGCGTGCGCCCGCCCGCGGCTGAGGGCGTCCCCTACCCGAAGTGAGCCACATGACCGGCACGACCCCCGACTGGACGGCCCTGCGCGCGGCCGCGCGCGACGTCATGACCCGCGCGTACGCGCCCTACTCGCGGTTCGCCGTGGGCGCCGCGGCCCTCGTCGACGACGGCCGCGTGGTCGTCGGCTGCAACGTCGAGAACGCGTCCTACGGCGTGGGCCTGTGCGCCGAGTGCGCGCTGGTCTCGATGCTGCACGTCACGGGCGGTGGCCGGCTCGTCGCGTTCACGTGCGTCGACGGGCACGGCGACGTGCTCATGCCGTGCGGGCGCTGCCGTCAGCTGCTCTTCGAGCACGGCGGGCCGGACCTGCTCGTCGAGACCGTCGGTGGCGTGCGTCCGATGAGCGAGGTGCTGCCCGACGCGTTCGGGCCCGCGGACCTCGTGGCACGAGCACCCGGCACGGGGGAGGGGCGGGCATGAGCGAGCAGTTCGACGCCGTCGACGTCATCGTCGCCAAGCGCGACGGGCACCGGCTGACCGACGCGCAGGTCGACTGGGTCGTCGACGCCTACACGCGCGGCGTCGTCGCGGACGAGCAGATGTCGTCGCTCGCGATGGCGATCCTGCTCAACGGCATGGACCGCGCGGAGATCGCGCGGTGGACGGCCGCGATGATCGCGAGCGGCGAGCGCCTCGACTTCTCCGGCCTGTCGCGCCCGACGGCCGACAAGCACTCGACCGGCGGCGTGGGGGACAAGATCACGCTGCCGCTCGCGCCGCTCGTCGCCGTGTTCGGGGTCGCGGTCCCGCAGCTGTCGGGGCGTGGGCTGGGGCACACCGGCGGGACGCTCGACAAGCTCGAGTCGATCCCGGGCTGGCGCGCCGCGCTGAGCAACGACGAGATGCTGCGCCAGCTCGAGGACGTCGGCGCCGTGATCTGCGCCGCGGGCTCGGGCCTGGCGCCCGCGGACCGCAAGCTGTACGCGCTGCGCGACGTCACCGGCACGGTCGAGGCGATCCCGCTGATCGCGAGCTCGATCATGAGCAAGAAGATCGCCGAGGGCACGGGTTCGCTCGTGCTCGACGTCAAGGTCGGCTCGGGTGCGTTCATGAAGGACGCCGACCGGGCCGGTGAGCTGGCCCGCACGATGGTCGAGCTCGGCACCGACGCGGGTGTGCGGACGGTCGCGCTGCTCACCGACATGTCGACGCCCCTGGGGCTGACGGCCGGCAACGCGCTCGAGGTCCGCGAGTCGGTCGAGGTGCTCGCGGGCGGCGGACCGGCGGACGTCGTCGAGCTCACGGTCGCGCTGGCACGCGAGATGCTCGACGCGGCCGGCCGGCCGGACGTCGATCCCGCGGCCGCGCTCGCCGACGGCCGCGCGATGGACGTGTGGCGTCGCATGGTCGCCGCGCAGGGCGGTGACCCCGACGCCGCGCTGCCGGTCGCGCGCGAGCACGAGCAGGTGCTGGCGGAGCGCGACGGCGTCCTGACGACGCTCGACGCGTACGCCGTCGGCGTCGCGGCGTGGCGCCTGGGCGCCGGCCGCGCCCGCAAGGAGGACCCCGTGCAGGCCGGCGCCGGGATCGAGCTGCACGCGCGCCCCGGGGACGCCGTGCGCGCGGGCCAGCCCCTGCTGACCCTGCACACGGACACCCCCGAGCGGTTCGCGCGTGCGCGCGAGGCCCTGAGCGGCGGCGTCGTGGTCGACGCGCACGGCACGCCCGGTGCGCACCGACCGCTCGTCCTGGACCGCGTCGCCGCCGGCTGACGCGCCGGCCCCGGTCGCGGTGCCCCCACGCGGGGGCCACGATGAGGAACGTCCTGCTGCCGACGCACGACCTACGAGGAGGAGCCATGAGCACCGTCCCCGGATCGCCGTCCTGGCGTGACGCCGGGCTGGCGCCGGTCGACACCGACGAGCCGCTGCGGCTGACGGACGTCGACGACACCGCCGTCCCCGACGAGCGCGACGCCGAGGAGTACGCGCCGCCGTTCCCGCGCGCCGACCGCGACGGGCGGGCCGAGGAGGCCGACGTCGTCGAGCAGGCCGTCGAGGTCCCGCTCGGCGACAAGGGCGACGAGAGCACCGAGGCGTGACGCACGGGGACGCGCCGCAGGACCTCGACGCCGCGCTCGTCGCGCTGCCCAAGGTCCTGCTGCACGACCACCTCGACGGCGGGCTGCGGCCCGCGACCGTCGTCGAGCTCGCGGCCGCGGCGGGACACGGGCTGCCGACGACCGACCCCGGCGCGCTCGGCGCGTGGTTCGTCGGGTCCGCGGGGTCGGGGTCGCTGCCGCGGTACCTCGAGACGTTCGCGCACACGCTGGCCGTCATGCAGACCGCCGACGGCCTGCGGCGCGTGGCCCGCGAGGCCGTGCTCGACCTGGCCGCCGACGGCGTCGTGTACGCCGAGGAGCGGTACGCACCCGAGCAGCACCAGGAGCGCGGGCTGACGCTGCAGCAGGTCGTCGACGCGGTGCGCGCGGGCCTCGCCGAGGGGCAGGAGCAGGCGCGCGACGCCGGCCACGAGATCCGCGTCGTCCAGGTGCTGTCCGCGATGCGCCAGGCCGACCGGTCGGGCGAGGTCGCCGCGCTCGCGCTGGCCAACCGCGACGCGGGCGTCGTCGGCTTCGACATCGCGGGCCCCGAGGAGGGCTTCCCGCCGTCGCGGCACGCGGGCGCGTTCCGCGTCGTGCGCGACGCGAGCTTCCCGGCGACCGTGCACGCGGGCGAGGACGGCGGGCTCGACTCGGTGGCCGAGGCGCTGCACGTCGCGGGCGCCGTGCGCCTGGGGCACGGCGTGCGGATCGCGGACGACGTGCACGCCGAGCCCGACGGCACGTGGCGTCTCGGCGTCCTCGCGCACTGGGTGCGCGACCGCCGCGTGCCGCTCGAGGTGTGCCCGTCGTCGAACCTGCAGACCGGCGCCGCGGCGTCCGTGGCCGAGCACCCGGTGACGCTGCTGCGGCGCGCGGGCTTCGAGGTCACGGTCAACACCGACAACCGCCTGCAGTCCGGCACGTCCCTGTCGCGCGAGCTCGGGCTGCTCGTCCGCGAGGCGGGGTGGACGCTCGACGACGTCGTCGACGTGACCGTCACCGCCGCGCGGCACGCGTTCCTGCACGACGACGAGCGTCGCGCGCTCGTCGACCGCATCGTCAGCCCGGCGGCCGTGCCGGGCACCGCACGCCCCGGGAGGCACCGCGCATGACCACCGACGACACCCCCACCTCGCACGTCCCGCTCGACGCGGTCGGCCTCGCGCGGTTCGTCGACCACACGCTCCTCAAGCCCGAGGCGACGCGCGCCGACGTCGAGGCGCTGGTCGCCGAGGGCGTGCGGCTGGGCGTGTACTCGGTGTGCGTGTCCCCGTCCTTCCTGCCGCTCGAGATCCCGGTGGGGCTCGACGGCGCCCCGGACCTGCTGGTCGCGACGGTGTGCGGGTTCCCGTCGGGCAAGCACCACAGCGACGTCAAGGCGGCGGAGGCGGCGCGCGCGGTGCGCGACGGCGCGGACGAGGTCGACATGGTGATCGACGTCGGTGCCGCCAAGGAGGGCCGGTTCGCGGACGTGGGCCGCGACATCGCGGCCGTGCGGGCCGCCGCGCCCGCGCCGACGGTGCTGAAGGTCATCATCGAGTCGGCGGCGTTGACCGACGACGAGATCGTGCACGTCTGCGAGGCCGCCGAGGCCGCCGGCGCGGACTTCGTCAAGACGTCGACGGGCTTCCACCCCGCGGGCGGTGCGAGCGTGCACGCGGTGCGGCTCATGTCGGCGACGGTCGGCGGGCGGCTCGGGGTCAAGGCGTCGGGCGGCGTCCGGACGGCTGCCGACGCGCTCGCGATGGTCGAGGCCGGCGCGACCCGTCTGGGCCTGTCCGGCACGGCCGCGGTGCTCGGCGGGCTCTCCGCCGACGGCGACTACTGACGCGTCGGGGCGGGTGGCGGGCCCCGCGCGAGGGCGGTCCGCGCCATGAGAGGGGCGTGAGAATTCGCCGCTCATGCGGGTGAATACCGCCCGAGGGGGACGAATCGGGCGTTGACTGAGGCACGGTGGTCGGACGATGGTGGACGGTCGTCCGGTTCCGGTCTCGCTCGTGGCCGACGACCGTAGGTCATGAGCAGGTGCACCCGGTCCGACGACCCGACGGCGTGCGCACCGGCGGGGAGGAGACGCGCGCGGCATGGGCCCGATCAGGCGTACCACGATCGTCGTGGCGCTCGTCGTGGCCTTCGCGCTCGGCGCGGTGCTCGCGACAGCGCTCGGCGACCACGGCGCGGGCACCAAGAACCTCGTGGTGCCCGAGGGCTGGCGCGGCGCGTGGGTCGACGCGCACGTGCTCGAGGGTGAGGACGTCGCGCTCGCGTGGGGGGACCGCGTCGGTGAGGACCCGCTCGCGGCGCCCGAGGACCTGCGCTTCGACCCCGCCGTCGTGGTCCGTCAGCTCCAGGCGCTGCACGCGTTCGACGTCGGCACGCTCGGGCTCGGTGCGACCGACGGCCCGCTCGCGACGCGCAAGCTGCTCGTCGTGGTCGACGGCACGTGGTCCCAGGGTCCCGGGGCGGCCCGGGACGGGCCGGTCGCGGACGTCGTCGACGGCGGCCTGTCGGTCGGCGACGACGCCCGGCAGCTCACGCACGGCGCCGTCGTCGGCGGCGTCGGGCTGCTGCGCGTCGACCCGTCCGTGCTCGCGTCGTCCCTCGACGCCGCGCCCCAGCCGTCGCCGAGCGCGACGGACGACGACGCGCCGCCGCAGGTGCCTGACGGCACGCCCTGGGAGCTCGCCCGCGGGGTCGCGGAGACGACGCAGCGGCTCGCGGAGGCCGCGCACCCCGGGCACGGCCTGACGGCGCAGGCGGCGACGACGCTGCGCACGGCCGCGTCGGCCTACCTCGCGACGCTCGCCGTGCCCGACGAGCACGCGGACGTGTCCGACCAGGTCGTCGCACCGCAGCTCGCGTGGGGCAGCCCCCGGCACGGTGCTGCCGGGTGGCTGCTGGTCCAGCACCTGGCCGACCGGTCGTCGCCGGCGCTCGTGCGCGACCTGTGGACCAAGTCGCTCGACACCGAGCACGTGCTGGGGGCGTACGCGCGTCTCACGGGCTCCAACGCGTCCGCCGTCAACCGGCGCGTCGCGCAGTACGCGATGCGCGCCGCGGTCGCCGACGTCACGGGTGCCGGCAGGCCCGGTGACCTGCTGGCCGGGCTCGACCCCGTGCTCGTCGCGCACCGCACGACACCCGTCGAGACCGTCCCCGACGACCCCGGCCACCACCTGGTGACCGGGACGTTCGCGCCCGCGGCGTACGGCTACACCGTGGTGCGGCTCGTGCCCGACGGGTCGGGTGCCGACGTGCGCGTGCGCGTGCGCGGTCACGCCGAGGGCATGGCCGACGGGCACCCGGGCTGGAGCTTCGGGCTCGTCGCGGTCGGTCCCGCCGGGCCGCGCTACAGCCCGGTCACCGAGGCGGTCGACGGTGAGCTGCGGCTGGGGCTGCGCCCCGGCGAGGGCGAGGTGTACCTCGTCGTGACCGCGACGCCCGCCGAGGTCGTCCCGTCCGGTCCCGAGGGGTTCGCGTCCACCGTCCGCTACCCCTACGAGTTCCGCGTCGCCGGTGCGTCGGTGGTGGACCCGGCCGTCGAGGACGTGATCGAGGGCGGGCACCGGCACGCGAACGGCGGCGGCTGGGTCGAGGACACGGCGACCGTGGACCCCGCGGCGTACGTCGCGCCGGGTGCGGTCGTGCGGGGCGACGCGGTGGTCGGGCCCGGCGTGCGGCTCGAGGGACGGGCGTGGGTGGCGTCGGGGGCCGAGCTGAGGGGCGACGTCGTCGTGCGCGACGTCGCCGTGGTCCGGGGGTCCGCGCGGCTGTCGGGCGAGGTGCTCGTCGGCGGGGACGCGGTGGTCGGCTTCACGTGCGACGCCGGCGCCTACACGTCGTACCGCCTGGGCGCGGTGTGCGACCCGACCGCGGTCGACAGCGACGTCAACCCCGTCGTCACCCCGTTCCCCGCGGGCGAGACGCAGCTGCGCGACGGCGTCGCGACCGTCGCGCCGAGCGTCGAGGAGTCGCCCACCCCGACGCCGACCCCTGGCGCCCCGCCGACGACGCCCGCGGGCACGCCCTCGCCCGCGCGGACGACGGACGCACCCGCGCCGCCCACCGGGGAGCCCGGCGTCGCCCCACCGCCCGCCGCCGTGCCGGCCGGTGCGTGCACGGCCGCCTACCAGGTGCTCGGCTCGTGGCCCGGCGGGCTGCAGGCCCAGGTCACGGTGACCGCGACGACGTCCGGCGTCCGCGGCTGGGTCGTGACGTGGACGCAGCCGCCCGGCCTGGAGATCACCGAGCAGTGGGGCGTCGAGATCACGCGCAGCGGCAGCACCGTCACGGCCGAGAACCTGTCGTGGAACGGCACGATCCAGGACGGCGCGAGCGTGTCGTTCGGGTTCAACGCCACCGCCGACGGCGACGCCGCACGGTCGGTGCCCCAGGTGCGCTGCACGCGCACCAACTGACGGACGGCTCCGACAGGGCCTCGACGGGGCCCGGCAGGTCAGGTCGCGTCGAGTCCGAGGGCCCCGCGCACGTCGGCCGCGAGCAGGTCCAGCCGCGCGCGCGCCGTGACGTGCGCGGCGTCGAGCGTCGCGCGGTCCGCGTCGGACGGGACCGGCACGATCACCTCGAGGTACGACTTCACCTTCGGCTCCGTGCCGGACGGGCGGACCACGACACGCGTCCCGTCGGCCGTCAGGATGCGGACACCGTCCGTGGGCGGCAGCCCGTCCCGGTCGTCGTCGGTCCCGGCGGACAGGTCGACGACCTCCACGACCGGCGACCCCGCGAGGTGCGACGGCGGCGTCGCGCGCAGCGCCGCCATGGTCTCGCCGATCCGGCGCAGGTCCCCGAAGCGTGCGCTGACCTGGCCGGTCGCGTGCAGCCCGTGCGCGCGCGCGAGGTCGTCGAGCGCGTCCACGAGCGTGCGTCCCTCGGCCAGCAGCCGCGACGCGAGGTCGCACACGCGCACCGCGGCCGACATGCCGTCCTTGTCGCGGACGTGCGCCGGGTCGACGCAGTAGCCGAGCGCCTCCTCGTACCCGAAGACCAGGCCGTCGACGCGGGAGATCCACTTGAAGCCCGTGAGCGTCGCGGCGAACCCCAGCCCGGCGTCCGCCGCGACGGCCTGCAGCAGGCGCGACGACACGATCGAGCACGCGAGCGTCGGTGCCGTGCCGGTGGGCGTGCTGCCGGACGAGGCCGTCGCGCGAGCCCGGGCGGCCGCGTCGGCACCGAGCAGGGCGCCGACCTCGTCGCCCGTCAGCATGCGCCAGCCGTCGGCCTGCGGTGTCTGCGGGCCGCGTGCCGGGACGTGCGCGCGGGGGTCGACGACCGCGACCGCGCAGCGGTCCGCATCGGGGTCGACCGCGACGACCAGGTCCGCCCGCATCGCCCACGCGAGGGCGAGCGCCAGGTCCGTCGCGCCCGGCTCCTCGGGGTTCGGGAACGCGACGGTCGGGAAGTCGGGGTCCGGCTCGGCCTGCTCGGCCACGAGCGTGACGTCCGTGAAGCCCGCGTGGGCCAGCACGTCGCGCGTCAGCGCACCGCCGACGCCGTGCAGCGGCGTGAGGACGACCGCGAGCCGCGCACGGGTGGCCGGGTCGCCACCGGGGGCCACCGCCGCGGCCGTGCGCGCGTACTCCGCGACGACGTCCTCGCCGAGGGTCGTCCACCCCGCCGCCACGCGCGGCACCGACGCGACCGACGGGACGCGTGCGATCTCGGCCGCGATCGCGGCGTCCGCGGGCGGCACGATCTGTGCCCCCTGCCCGCCGTCGGTGACGACGCGGCCACCCAGGTAGACCTTGTACCCGTTGTCGCGCGGCGGGTTGTGCGACGCCGTGACCATGACGCCCGCGTCGGCGTCGAAGCGCCGCACGGCGTACGCGAGCACCGGCGTCGGCAGCGCGCGCGGCAGCAGCAGCACGTCGATCCCGACGGCCGTCATCACCTCGGCGGTGTCGAGCGCGAACCGGTGCGAGCCGTGCCGTGCGTCGTACCCGACGACCACCCGGGGCGCGGGCGTCGCGCCCTCGAGCTCGCCGCGCAGGAACTGCGCGAGCCCGGCGGCCGCACGGATCACGACCGCGCGGTTCATGCGGTGCGGTCCGCCGCCCAGCTCGCCGCGCAGGCCGGCGGTGCCGAACTGCAGGAGCCCGGTGAACCTGTCGGCGAGGTCGGCGCGTGCCTCGGCGGCCTCGCCGTGCACCACGTCCGCCTCGGTCGTGTTCAGCCCGGGGCCCGGGGTCGCGCGGGCGACGCGCAGCAGCCTCGTCAGCTCGTCCGCGGTCGCGGGGTCCGGGTCGTCGGCCACCCACGCCTCGACCTGCGCGACCAGACGCTGCCAGTCGTCGCGGTCGCCGTCGCGGTCGCTGTCCGGTGCGGGCGCCGGCGGGGCGTCCCCGCGGAGCACGTCCTCGTGGTGGTCGTCGCTGGTGCTCACGCTCCCAACCTACTGGCGGGTACGCGCGGGGGCGCGTGCACGTGGCGCACCTCGCCGCGCCGGCCGCGGTCCGCGGCCGCGGCGGGCCCTACAGCCGCCGCACGACGTCCGCGAGCAGCGCGCTGATCCGGGGCCCCGCGGCACGTCCGGCCGCGAGCACCTCCGCGTGGTCGAGCGGCTCGGGGCTGATGCCGGCCGCGAGGTTCGTCACGAGCGAGATCCCCAGGACCTCCAGGCCCGCGTGGCGCGCCGCGATCGCCTCGAGCGTGGTCGACATGCCCACGAGGTCGCCGCCGAGGCGCCCGGCCATCGCGACCTCCGCCGGCGTCTCGTAGTGGGGGCCGGGGAACTGCACGTACACGCCCTCGTCGAGCGACTCGTCGACCTCGCGCGCGACCTCGCGCAGCCGCTGCGAGTACAGGTCCGTGAGGTCGACGAACGTCGCGCCCTCGAGCGGCGACGTGGCCGTGAGGTTGAGGTGGTCCCGGATCAGCACGGGCGTGCCCGGGCCCCACGCGAGGTTCAGGCCACCGCACCCGTTGGTCAGCACGACCGTCGACGCCCCGGCTGCGGCCGCGGTGCGCACGCCGTGCACGACGCGCCGCACGCCGCGACCCTCGTACAGGTGCGTCCGTGAGCCGAGGACGAGGGCGTACCGGTCCGGCCGGTCGCCGTCGCCCGCGATCCGCACCGAGCGCAGCGTCCCCACGTGCCCCACGACGGTGGGCCGCGAGAAGCCCGGCACGTCGTGGCTCGGCAGCTCGGCGACCGTCTCGCCCAGCAGGTCCGCCGCCCCGCCCCACCCGGAGCCGAGCACGAGCGCGACGTCGTGGCGCTCGACACCCGTGCGCCGGGCGATCACCTCGGCGGCGAGCCGCGCCACGTCGAACGGGTCGGTCGTCGGGTCGTCGAGGCTGGGCACGGCGCCGCCGGTCAGGTCGCGCGCGGGGGAGACGTCACTCATGGGGACAGGCTAACCACGGGACGTCGGGGCAGGATGGTGCCGTGACCAGCCAGCAGCCCGCCGCGGCCCCCGACCAGCCGCAGGTGCCGTCCCCGACCGCCGCCTCCACCGTGCGCCCCGCGTCGGACGTGCCGCCCGCCGGGCACGTGGTCGTCGTCGGCGGTGGCCCCGGGGGGTACGAGGCGGCGCTCGTCGCCCGGCGCCTCGGGGCGCGTGTGACCGTCGTCGAGCGCTCGGGGCTCGGCGGCTCGGCCGTGCTCACCGACGTCGTGCCGTCCAAGACGCTCATCGCGACCGCCGAGTGGATGACGATCGCCGACCGGGCACCCGAGCTCGGCATCCGGCTGGACGGTCTCGCCGCGGACGGTGCCGCCGCGGCCGGTGCGCCCGTCGGGAGCGCCGGCGCGACGGCCGTGCTGCGCCACCGGATCGACCTGCAGGCCGTCAACGCGCGCGTCAAGGCGCTCGCGACCGCGCAGTCCGACGACATCCGGACCCGGCTGGTCCGCGAGGGCGTCGACATCGTCGCCGGGACCGGCAGGCTCGTCGACCCCGAGCACGTCGCCGTGACCGACGCCGACGGTCGCGAGCACGTCCTGACGGCCGACGTGGTGCTCGTCGCGACCGGCGCGACCCCCCGCGTCCTGCCCGACGCACGCCCCGACGGCGAGCGCATCCTCACGTGGACGCAGATGTACAACCTCACCGAGCTGCCGCAGCGGCTGGTCGTGGTCGGGTCCGGTGTCACCGGGGCCGAGTTCGCGGGGGCGTACACGTCGCTCGGCGCGGACGTCGTGCTGGTGTCCAGCCGCGACCGCGTGCTGCCCGGTGAGGACGCCGACGCGGCCGAGCTCATCGAGCGCGTCTTCACGCAGCGGGGCATGACGGTCATGTCGCGGTCGCGCGCGTCGGCGGCGCGACGCACGGCGGACGGCGTCGTCGTGACGCTCGAGGACGGGCGCACCGTCGAGGGCTCGCACGTGCTGTTCGCGGTCGGGTCGGTGCCGACGACGCGCGACCTCGGCCTGACGGAGGCGGGTGTGCGCCTGACGCCGTCGGGGCACATCGAGGTCGACAAGGTCTCGCGGACCAACGTGCGCGGCGTGTACGCGGCGGGGGACTGCACCGGGGTCCTGCCGCTCGCGTCGGTCGCGGCGACGCAGGGGCGCATCGCGATGTCGCACGCGCTGGGCGACGCGGTGCGGCCGCTCGCGCTGCGCGGCATCTCGGCCAACATCTTCACGGCTCCCGAGATCGCGACCGTCGGGCTCTCCGAGACGCGGCTCCAGGCGATGGACGCGCACTACCGGACGAGCATGCTGCCGCTCTCGCGCAACCCCCGGGCCAAGATGCTCGGCGTGCGCGACGGGTTCATCAAGATCTTCGCGCACGCCGGCACGGGCACGGTGCTCGGCGCGGTCGTCGTGGGCCCGCGCGCGAGCGAGTCGATCTTCCCGCTGACCCTGGCCGTGACGCACCGGCTCACGGCCGACGAGGTCGCCGACGCGTCGACCGTCTACCCGTCGATGTCGGGCACGATCGGCGAGGTCGCGCGCATGCTGCACCAGCGCGCGGAGGACTGACTCCGGGACGGCCGGGCACCGGGCCCGTCAGCTGCCGACCGACCCCTCAGCCGTCGAGGCGCGCGCGCAGCGTCGGCCAGGCGTCGGCGAACGCGGGGAGCAGGAGCCGGTCGGTGACGTCGTCGAGCGCCACCCAGACGACCTCGACGCTCTCGGCGTCGGTCGCGGCGGGCTCGAACGGCACGACCGCGTCCGCGAGCACGGTCGTGTACGACCAGTCCGGGTGGTGCAGCACGTGCTCGCCGCGTACCGCGACGGCGGCCGCGTCGACGCCCGCCTCCTCGTGGGCCTCGCGCAGCGCCGCCTGCGCGGCCGTCTCGCCCGGCTCGCGCGCACCGCCCGGCAGGGCCCACGTGCCTCCCTGGTCGCTCCACGGTGCGCGGTGCTGCAGCACGACGTGCGACGCGCGTCCCGCGGCGTCGCGTCGCACGAGCAGCAGACCGGCCGCGCCGTGCAGACCCCAGTGCCGGCGCCCGCAGGCGCACTCGACCCAGCCGTCCCCCGGACGGCGGGTCCCCGGGCCGCTCACGCGCGCGTCGCGGTCAGCCGACGATCTCGCAGATCGCGCTGCCCGCGCTCACGCTCGACCCGACGCCCGCCGTCAGCGACTGCACGGTGCCGGCGCGGTGCGCGACCAGCGGCTGCTCCATCTTCATGGCCTCGAGGACGACCACGAGGTCGCCCTCGGCGACCTGCGCGCCCTCGGCGACGGCGACCTTGACGATCGTGCCCTGCATGGGTGAGGCGAGCGTGGTGCCGTTGGAGCCGCCGGAGCGCGCCGCCCGCGGACGCGACGTGCGGCGTGGCCCGCCGGCGGGACGTGCCCCCGCACCCGCACGGCCGGGTCCCGTGCCGGAGCCGCGGCCCAGTCCCAGCGCCGCGGGCAGCACGACCTCGAGCCGCTTGCCGCCGACCTCGACGACGACACGTTCGAGCTCGGCGTCGGGCAGCTGCTCCTCCTCCGGCGCGGGTGCGGGCGTGCGGCCCAGGCCCGCGACCGTCTCGGCGAACTCGGTCTCGATCCAGCGCGTGTGCACCGCGAACGGCTGCGCGTCGTCGGCCGGCACGAACGCCTCGGCGTCGAGCACCGCGCGGTGGAACGGCACGACGGTCGGGATGCCGACGACCTCGAGCTCGGCCAGCGCGCGGCGCGCGCGCTCGACCGCCTGGCGACGCGTCGCACCCGTGACGACCACCTTGGCGATCATCGAGTCGAACAGCCCGGACACCGAGTCGCCCTCGACGACGCCGGAGTCGACGCGCACGCCGGGTCCCGAGGGGAACCGCAGGCGCGTGATGCGGCCCGGCGCGGGCAGGAACCCCGCGGCGGGGTCCTCGCCGTTGATGCGGAACTCGAGGGAGTGGCCGCGTGTGGCGACCTCGGTGTAGCCCAGCGGCTCACCGGCCGCGATGCGCAGCTGCTCGCGCACCAGGTCGATGCCGCTGATCTCCTCGGTGACCGGGTGCTCGACCTGCAGGCGCGTGTTGACCTCGAGGAACGACACGGTCCCGTCGACGCCGACGAGGAACTCGCACGTGCCCGCGCCGACGTACCCGGCCTCGCGCAGGATCGCCTGCGACGCGCTGACGAGGGTGTGCCGCTGCTCGTCGCTCAGGTACGGCGCGGGGGCCTCCTCGACGAGCTTCTGGTGACGGCGCTGCAGCGAGCAGTCGCGTGTCGAGACGACGACGACCGTGCCGTGCGCGTCGGCGAGGCACTGCGTCTCGACGTGCCGCGGCCGGTCGAGGTACCGCTCGACGAAGCACTCGCCGCGCCCGAACGCCGCGACGGCCTCGCGCACCGCGGACTCGAACATCTCGTCGATCTCGTCGACCTCGCGCGCGACCTTCAGGCCGCGCCCGCCCCCGCCGAACGCCGCCTTGATGGCGATCGGCAGACCGTGCTCGGCGGCGAACGCGTGGATCTCGGAGACGTCGGCGACGGGGTCGGGCGTGCCCGCGACCAGCGGTGCGCCGGCACGCTGCGCGATGTGCCGCGCGCTGACCTTGTCGCCGAGCGCCTCGATCGCCGCCGGCGACGGGCCGATCCACACCAGGCCGCTGTCGATGACGGCCTGCGCGAACTGCGCGTTCTCGGCGAGGAAGCCGTAGCCGGGGTGCACGGCGTCGGCGCCCGAGCGGCGCGCGACGTCGAGGAGCTTGGCGATGTCGAGGTACGTCTCCGCCGCGCGGGCGCCGTCGAGCGCGTACGCCTCGTCCGCGACGCGTACGTGCAGCGCCTCGCGGTCGGTGTCCGAGTACACGGCGACGGACGCGACACCGGCGTCGCGGCAGGCGCGGGCGATGCGGACGGCGATCTCGCCGCGGTTCGCCACGAGGACCTTGGTGATGAGGGGCACGGCTCACCGTAGCGCGCGAGCGCCGTCGTCCCGCGGCGCGGCCCGGGAGGCGGCACAAGATTGCGGCAACCCCCAACGCCGTCGGGGACGGGCTTGTAGGAACCCACCACCGTCCGCCGTCGCCACCCCCCGACCGAACCCCCCGCTTGTGCCCCCCACACAACCCCCCCACGGCGAGGGAGGGTGTCCCGTACCCACGGAGGGTGTCCTGACACGCTCCGTGGGTACGGGACACCCTCCGTCGGTGGGGAGGGGTCAGGGGTGCCAGAGGGTCGGGATCGGCAGGTCGATCTGTGCCAGCAGGCCGCGCAGCAGCGGCAGGCTCACGCCGACCACGTTGTGGTGGTCGCCCTCGATGCGCTCGACGAACCACCCGCCGATCCCGTCGACCGTGAACGCGCCCGCGACGGCGAGCGGCTCGCGCGTCGCCACGTACGCGGCGACCTCGTCGTCGGACAGGTCCGCGAAGTGCACGACCGTCGACGCCGTCGCGCCGAGCGTCGCGCGCGTGCCGCCGTCGGCCGGGTCCCGCTCGTCGACGAGCCAGTGGCCCGTGTGCAGGACGCCGGACCGCCCGCGCATCGCCCGCCAGCGGGCCAGCGCGTCGTCGGCGTCGGCCGGCTTGCCCAGGACCTCGCCGTCGAGCTCGAGCATCGAGTCGCAGCCGAGCACGACGACGTCCTCGTCGTCGCCCCACCCCGCGACGTCGAGGTCGTCGAGCCGCCGCGCGACGTCCTCGGCCTTGGCCTGCGCGAGCACGAGCACCGCGTCGGCCGGCTCGAGGTCCCCGTAGCGCTCCCGCGCGTCCGCGAGCACGGCGTCCTCGTCGACGCCCGAGACCGCGACGAGGGGTGCGAGCCCCGCGGACGTGAGCGTCGCGCGGCGGGCAGGGGAGGCGGACGCGAGCAGGAGGCGGGTCGTGGTCACGGCGCGACCCTAACCGGCGCGTGCGGTCCCGTGCCTCGTCGGGGGCGGGTGACGGGACCTGCGCCCTGCACGCGGCACAGGTGGGCAGGGCAGAATGGCGCACCGGACGGCAGGGGCGAGGAGGCCACGGTGAAGGACGCGACCAAGGACGTGCGCGACGAGGGCGTCGTGGACGAGGTGGGCGGGCACGAGGAGCTCGACGGGGTGGCCGACGTGCCGGTCGACCCCGATCCCGACCTGCTCGAGCCCGCGTCGCTGCCCTGGCGGCGACGGACCGCGATCGAGATGGTCGTGTCCGGCCTCATCGGCCTGTACACGTCGTTCGTGCTGTCGATCGAGGCGATCGCCATCGCGGTGGCCAAGGCGACCGACACGACGGCCCAGCTCAGCTGCGACCTCAACTCGGTCATCTCGTGCGGCAAGGTCGGCGCGTCGTGGCAGGCGGAGCTGTTCGGCTTCCCCAACGCGTTCCTCGGCATCGCGGCGGAGGCGGTCGTCATCACGCTCGCGGTCGCGATGATCGGCGGCGTCGTCTTCCCGCGCTGGTTCATGCTCAGCGCGCAGGCGATCTACACCGCCGGGCTCGTGTTCGCGTGGTGGCTGTTCCAGCAGTCGTTCTTCGAGATCGGCGCGCTGTGCCCCTGGTGCCTGCTCATCACCGTGACGACCACGCTCGTGTGGGTCGGGCTCACGCGCGTCAACGTGCGCGACGGGCACCTGAACCTGCCCGGGCGCTGGGGCCCGTGGGGCCGGCGGTTCGTCGCGGCGGGCAACGACTGGTTCGTGACCGTGGCCGTGCTCGTGCTGTTCGCGGCCGTCGTCTTCGCGAAGTACGGCTGGACGCTGCTGGTCTGAGCCGCCGCGGCCGCCGCCCGGGGGCTCAGCCCGCGAGCGCCGCCGGCAGCACCGCGAGCGGGACCGACCCCAGCGCGAGCGCGCGGGCGTGGAAGTCCCGCAGGTCGAACACCTGGCCGCGCGCGGCCGCGGCCGCGCGCGCCGTCTCGCGCGCCTGCTCCCACAGCCGCTGCCCGACCTTGTACGACGGCGCCTGGCCAGGCCAGCCGAGGTAGCGCGTGTACTCGAACCGCACGAACGACTCCGGCATGCTGACGTTGGCGCGCAGGAAGTCCCACCCGGTCGCCGGCGTCCACGCGTCGCCGACCTGCGCCGGCGCCGCCAGCCCCAGGTGCATGCCCAGGTCGAACACGACGCGCGCCGCGCGCAGCCGCTGCCCGTCGAGCATGCCCAGCCGGTCGCCCGGGTCGTCGAGGAACCCCAGGTCCGCCATGAGGCGCTCGGCGTACAGCGCCCAGCCCTCGCCGTGACCCGACGTCCACGCCGCGAGCCGGCGCCACGCGTTGAGCGTCTCGCGCTCGAACACCGCCTGCGCGATCTGCAGGTGGTGGCCCGGCACACCCTCGTGGTAGACGGTCGTGCGCTCGCGCCACGTGGAGAACGACGTCACGTCCGGCGGCACGGACCACCACATGCGACCCGGGCGGCTGAAGTCGTCGCTCGGACCGGTGTAGTAGATCGCGCCAGTGCGCGACGGCGCGATGCGGCACTCGAGGGTCCGCACCGGTGCGGGGATGTCGAAGTGCGTGCCGTCGAGCGCCTCGATCGCGGCGTCGGACGTCGCCTGCATCCACGCGCGCAGCGCGTCGGTGTCGGGCAGCTGCCGCGCCGGGTCGGCGTCGAGCAGCGCGACCGCCTGCTCGACGCTCGCCCCCGGGCCCGCGACCTGCGCGGCGACGTCCGCCTGCTCGGCCTGCACGCGCGCGAGCTCCTCGAGGCCCCACGCGTACGTCTCGTCGAGGTCGACCTCGGCGCCCAGCGCGTGGCGCGACCACAGCGCGTAGCGCTCGCGGCCCACGGCGTCGGCCTGCGGGGCGTGCGGCGCCAGCTCGTCGGCCAGCACGCGCGCGAGGTCCGCGTACGCGTCGCGGGCGGCCGCCGCGGCGCGCTCCAGGTCGGCGTGCAGCGGGTGCTCGTCGCCCAGCACACGGCGCGCGTCGTCGCCGCGCACGAGGCGCGTGAACGCCGACTCCTGCGGGTCGGCCACCTCGCGCGCCTGCGCGATGACCGCCTCGACCTGGCGGACGGCGGCGACGTGCCCGCGCGCCGCAGCGGACCGCAGCGACGCGACGTACGAGGCCAGCGACGCCGGGACCGCCGCGAGCCGCGCCGCGACGTCGTCCCACGCCTCCTCGGTGTCGGTCGCCATGACGTCGAACACCTCGACGACCTCCTGCGACGGCGACGCGATGTTGTTGAGCAGCCGCTCGTCCTCGCCCGCGTCGTGCAGGTCGAGCTCGCTGCGCAGCGCGTACCGCATCGCGGCGACCGTGACCTCGTCCACGGGGTCCGACGGTGCGAGCCCCTCGAGCGCGAGGAGCGTCGACCTGGCGCCGTCGGCGCGCTCGGCGGCCGCGTCCGGTGAGAAGTCCGTGAGCTCGCGCTCGTGGCCCGGCACGCCCAGGTGCGTCGCCGTGATCGGCTGCAGGCGGGCGAGCGTGCCGACGTAGGCGTCGGCGACGGCGTCGACGGGGCTGACGGGACGGGGACCGGTCGAGGGGGTCGTCACCCGCAGCACCCTACGTCCGCCCGGCGGCTCACGTCGGCCGACGTGTCAGCAGGGCGTCAGGGGTGCAGGCTCCACCGCCACGCGTCGGGTCCACGCGTCGGCGGTGTCGCACCGCGCAGCCGGCCCGGTGCGGTCCACCGGGCACGCGCCGCGCGGGCCGGCACCTCGGTGCCGTCGTCCGGCGGTGCGCGGTGCGCCGCCGCGGCGACGAGACCCGCGACGAGCGCCGCGAGCTCGACGTCGTCGGGCGTGCCCCGCACGACCTGCACGTGCGGGCCGGCACCGGCCGACGCCGCCGTGCTCGTCCCCGCGCTCGTCCCCGAGCGGGCGTCGTCCTCGGGCGCGTTCACAGCCCGTCCTCGTCGTCCTCGTCGTCGTCGAGGATCACGGGCGCGCCACGACCGGCGCCCCACTCGCCGACCACGTAGCCGCGCTCGGTGAGGGTGTGCGCGATCTGCGCCCCGCCGTCGTCGACGATGTCGATGACCGCGTCGAGCGTCAGGTCGCTCACGGTCGCGGGCAGCTCGACGACGAACCCGAGGTGGAACGTGTCGTGGTCGCCCGGGCCGACCGGCGCGTCCTCGTCGCCCTGCGTGTCGTCCCACGTCATGCCCGTGAGGTCGGCGTGCAGGCCCAGCCGCGCGTGCAGCAGGTCGTACAGCCGGGCGTTCAGACCGCCGACGCGCGACTCCAGCGCCAGCACGCGGGGGTCCTCGTCGGCCTCGCGCGCACCGAACTCGGCGCGCACGCCCACCGCCGTCTCGACGTACGCGTGCAGCGCCGCGGCGAGCTCGTCGACCGTCGCGTGCAGGTCCGTCGAGTCGACGCCCGCGAGCGGCTCGCGGCCGTGGGACGCGGGGTCGTGCTCGTCGGGGTGGCCGTGCTCGTCGTGCACGTCGTCGCTCATGCCTCGCTCCTCACAGCGGGATGTTCCCGTGCTTCTTGGGCGGCAGGCTCGCACGCTTGCTGCGCAGCAGGCGCAGCGCACGCACGACCTGCGCGCGCGTCTCCGACGGCTCGATGACGTCGTCCACGTAGCCCCGGTCGGCCGCGTCCCACGGGTTGACGATCGCGTCCTCGTACTCGGACGTCAGACGGCGGCGCTCGGCCTCGACGTCACCACCCGCGTCCGCGACCTTCTTGAGGGCACCGCGCTGCAGGATGTTGACGGCGCCGCCGGCACCCATGACGGCGATCTGCGCCGTCGGCCACGCGAGGTTCACGTCGGCGCCGAGCTGCTTGGAGCCCATGACGATGTACGCGCCGCCGTACGCCTTGCGCGTGATGACCGTGACCAGCGGGACCGTCGCCTCGGCGTACGCGTAGATCAGCTTGGCGCCGCGTCGGATGATGCCGTTCCACTCCTGGTCGGTGCCGGGCAGGAAGCCCGGCACGTCGACGAACGTCAGCACCGGGATGCCGAACGCGTCGCACGTGCGCACGAACCGCGCGGCCTTCTCGGCCGCGTTGATGTCGAGCGTCCCGGCCATCTGCATCGGCTGGTTGGCGACGATGCCGACCGGCTGCCCCTCGACGTGCCCGAACCCGACGACCACGTTCTGCGCGTACAGCGACTGGACCTCCAGGAAGCTGCCGTCGTCCAGCACCGTCTCCAGCACGGTCTGCATGTCGTACGGCTGGTTGTCGGAGTCCGGCACGAGCGTGTCGAGCACGCGGTCGTCGTCGGTGGGCTCGAGGTCCGCCTCGTGCGCGTACGCGGGCGGGTCGGCCAGGTTGTTGGTCGGCAGGTACGCCAGCAGCGTGCGGACCCAGTCGATCGCGTCGTCCTCGTCCGACGCCATGTAGTGGGCGACGCCCGAGCGCGTGCTGTGCGTCGTCGCACCGCCCAGCTCCTCGAAGCCCACGTCCTCGCCCGTCACGGCGCGGATGACGTCCGGGCCGGTGATGAACATGTTCGACGTGCCGTCGGCCATGACGATGAAGTCCGTCAGCGCGGGCGAGTACACCGCACCGCCCGCCGACGGGCCCAGGATGAGGCTGATCTGCGGGATCACCCCCGATGCCGCGACGTTGCGGCGGAAGATCTCCGCGAACTGCGTCAGCCCCGCGACACCCTCCTGGATGCGCGCGCCGCCGCCGTCGCTGATGCCGACCAGCGGCACGCCCGTGCGCAGCGCGAGGTCCATCACCTTGGTGATCTTCTGGCCGTGCACCTCGCCCAGCGACCCGCCGAAGACCGTGAAGTCCTGCGAGTACACGCACACCGGCCGGCCGTCGACCGTGCCGTGCCCCACGACGACGCCGTCGCCCGCGACGCGCCTCTTCTCGAGCCCGAAGTTCGTGGAACGGTGCCGCACGAACGCGTCGAGCTCGACGAACGAGCCCGGGTCGAGCAGCGCCTCGATGCGCTCCCGGGCCGTCTTCTTGCCGCGCGCGTGCTGCTTGGCGACGGCGTTCTCCTCGGCGGTGTCCACGGCGGCGGCGCGTCTGGCGCGCAGGTCGTCGAGGAGGCCGGCCGTCGTGCGGGCGGGCGCTGCGGGCGGGTCCGTCGGGCCGCTGCGCGCGGTGGGGTCGTCCTGGGTCACCCGACGAGGCTAGTTGTGGACGTCCACCAGCACCGTGCACCCCGCCGACCGTGTTGCCGCAAGGCACCTGTGGGGACCCCACAAGGACGACCGCGCACGTCCGTGCGGCGCCCACCGGCACGCCGCCGCCCGGCCTGCGCGATGATGGCTCGATGACCGCGCGCCCACCCCTCGAGGTCGACACGCTGCGCGAGCTGCTGCTCGCACCCGCGGGCCCGCTCGCGCGCCTCGACGTCGTCGAGCAGGCGGGCTCCACCAACGACGACGTCGTCGCCGCGCTGCGCACCGAGCCCGACGCCTGGCCGCACGCGAGCCTGCTCGTCGCCGAGCACCAGTCCGCGGGTCACGGGCGCGCCGGGCGCACCTGGACGACACCGCCACGGTCGGCGCTGACCTGCACGTTCGTCGCCCGCCCCCGCTCCGGGCCCGCCACGTACGGGTGGTTGCCGCTGCTCGCGGGGCTGGGGACGGTGCGCGCGCTGCGCGCGACCGCGGGCGTGCGTGCGGTGCTCAAGTGGCCCAACGACGTGCTCGTCGAGCTGGGCGACCGCGTCGAGCCGCTGCCGGGGTGGGGGACCGCGCGCAAGGTCGCCGGCGTGCTCGCGCAGGCCGTGCCGCAGGTGCCGGCGGTCGCCGTGGGCATCGGCGTCAACGTCGACCAGCGCGCCGACGAGCTGCCGGTCCCGTGGGCGACGTCCCTCGCGCTCGCCGGTGCCGGCCCCGCCGACCGGGCGAACGTGCTGGTCGCGCTCGTCCGCGCGCTCGACGAGGTCGCGCAGCGCTGGGTCGAGCACGACGGCGACGCCGCCGCGGCCGGTCTGGTGGACGAGGTCGCGTCGGTGTGCGCGACCCTCGGGCGGCGCGTGCAGGTCGAGCTGCCCGGCGGGGACGTGCTCGTCGGGACCGCGGCGGGACTCGCCGACGACGGTGCGCTGCTCGTGACCGACGACGACGGGGTGGTGCAGCGGGTGCTGGCCGGTGACGTCACGCACGTGCGCGTGACGGGCGCCACACCGCGGTGAACTAGGCTCGGTCCGTGCCGCAGGGTGTGGAGGACGGGAGCGCGCAGGCGCAGGATCCCGCGTCCGTGCCGCCCGCAGCGCCGGTCGGACGCATCGGGACCACCGACGAGCTCGACGAGCTGCTGCTGGGCGGTCCCCGCACCCTCAGCGCACGCGACCTGGCGCACCGCACGGGCATCGACCTCGAGACCGTGCGCGTCTTCTGGCGGACCCTCGGCCTGCCGAGCCACGGCGACGACGAGGTCATGTTCACCGAGCGCGACGCGAAGGCCCTCACGATGGCGGCGGCGCTCGTGGTCGACCACGGGCTCGAGCTGCGGACCGTCGTCACGGTCATCCGCGCGCTGGGGCACACGTCGGACCGGCTCGCGCTGTGGCAGGTCGAGGCGCTGGTCGAGGACATGGCCTCGCGCTACGGCCTGGACGACACGTCGGCACGCCTGCTCGTGCTCGACCGCCTGCGCGATCTCGCGCCCCTGCTCGAGCAGCAGCTCCTGCACTCCTACCGGCGTCAGCTCGCGGCGGTCGCGGACCGGTACGCGGCCGAGTTCGGGCACGTGCGGGACGTCGCCGTCGACGGCACCCGGTTGCCGCTCGCGCGCGCCGTCGGGTTCGCGGACATGGTGTCGTTCACGCGTCGTACGGCGGGTCTGGGCTCGACCGACCTGTCGCAGTTCGTGCAGCGCTTCGAGACGGCAGCGCGCGACGTCGTCGTCGGCGCCGGCGGCCGCGTCGTCAAGACCATCGGCGACGCCGTGCTGTTCATCGCCGACAGCCCGGGTGCGGGTGCGGCCATCGCGATCGGCCTCGCGGACGCGTTCGGGACGTCGCTGGACGTCGAGGCGGCCCGTGCCGCCGGCGGGCTGGCCGAGGGTGCGCGCGGCGTGACCCCGGTGCGCGTCGGGCTGGTGTGGGGGCGCGTGCTGTCGCGCTTCGGCGACGTGTTCGGCCCGGTCGTCAACCTCGCGGCCCGGCTCACCGACGTGGCCGACCCGAGCACCGTGCTCGTCGACGCCGAGACCGCGCAGGTCCTGCGCGGCGATCCCCGCTTCCGCCTGACCGAGCAGCCCCCGCACGACCTCGCGGGTGTCGGCGAGGTCGTCCCGTACCGCCTCGAGGCCACCGGCTGACGCGGTCGTGCGAGCTCGCGGGCGGACGTCGGGTCACCAGGTGTCCCGGATCCCGCCCGCGAGCTGCCTGTGCGCGGCGGTCGTCCACAGATCGGTGGCGAGGGCGCCCGGGGTCCCGGGCAGCGTGCCACGCTCGCCGGCATGGTTCGACCACCCGCGCCGCGCACCGTGCTGCTCCCCGACGTCGTCGCCCTGCCCGAGCCGGTGCGGTCACAGGTCCTGCGTCAGGAGGGTGCCGCGAGCCTCGCGCAGCTCCAGGACGCGGGCACACCACGGCGGACGGTGGCGCGCCGGGTCGCGGCCGGACGGTGGCAACGCGTGTACCGCGGCGTCGTCGTGCTGCAGTCCGGTGCGCTCACGTGGCGGCAGCGTGGCCACGCCGCGGTGCTCGCGGCGGGTCGCGGTGCCGCGCTGTCCCACGCGTCCGCCGGCTACCTGCACGGGTTGCTGCGCGATCCGGGGCCCGACCTCGTCGTGAGCGTGCCGCGGCCCCGCACGGTGCAGCCGCAGCCCGGCCTGGTCGTGCACCGACGCCGGACCATGCCGCACGCCGCGGGTCGTCCGCGCGCGGTCGACGTGGCCGAGACGGTCCTCGACCTGCTGGGTGAGGCCGAGCACGACGACCAGGCGGTCGCCGTGCTGGCGGAGGCCGTGCGCGGCGGGGTGAGCACGTCGCGGATCCTGCTCCGGGCGACGGAGCGTCGTGCGCTGGCCCACCGGGAGCTCGTCCGCGCCGTGCTCACGGACCCGACCCTCGGCATCGAGTCGCCGCTCGAGCACCGGTACGTGCGGGACGTCGAACGGGCGCACCGCCTGCCGAGGACCGTCGGCCAGGTGCGACAGCGCGTCGCGGGCGGGTGGATCCGCGCCGACCGGGTGCACGAGGGGCTGCGGGTGAGGATCGAGCTCGACGGGCGCCTGGCCCATCCCGGCGGGACGACCGACCGCGACGTCTGGCGGGACAACGCGGTGCTGATCGAGCACGACGACCTCACCCTGCGCTACCGCTGGTCCCACGTGGCCGGCGGTCCCTGCCGCGTCGCGCGCCAGGTGGCGCAGGCCCTCACGCGTGCCGGCCACGCGACCACGGCGACGCGCTGTCCGCGCTGCCCCTGACGTCGCGGGCGGGGCCTGGGTCACCAGGTGTCCCGGATCCCGCCCGCGACGTGCGTCAGGGCGTGAGGTCCGGGCCCGTCGGGTCGACCAGGTCGGGGGCGTCGTTGGCCACCGCGTTGACGCGGGTTGAGACCGGTGTCGCCGTCAGCGCGGGCGGGTCGACGGTCAGCAGCTCGCGGGCGTCGTCGGCGCCGACGGCCGGGTCGAGCCACGCCGCCCACGCGTCGGGCGGCAGGATCAGCGGCTGGCGGTCGTGGATCGGGGCCATCGCCTCGGTCGCCTCGCGCGTCACGACCGTCACCGACACGACCCAGCGGTCGGGGTCGTCGTCGGACCTGGTCGGGTCCCGCCAGAACTCGTACAGCCCTGCCAGCGCGGCGACCCCACCGTCGTCGGGGTGGATCCAGAACGGCTGCTTCGCGGGACGACGCCCACGCGGTGAGCCGGCCGGCGCCTCGGGGGCGGCCTGCCACTCGTAGTAGCCGTCCGCGGGCAGCAGCGCGCGGCGCGTCGCGAAGGGGCGTGCGAACGCCGGCTTGTCCGCGATCGTCTCGACGCGCGCGTTGATCATGCGGCTGCCGATCGACGGGTCCTTCGCCCAGGAGGGCACGAGCCCCCACCGGGCGACCCTCAGCTGGCGCGTGATCTCACCCGTGGCGCGGTCGGCGCGCTCGACGACCATCCGCACACCGTCGGTCGGGGCGACGTTCCACGACGGCGGCAGGAGGCGCACGTCGTCCGCGACGGTCGCCACGGCGAACTCGTCGGCGATCGCCTGGTCCTCCTGGAAGGACGCGTACCTGCCGCACACGCGGGACAGCCTCCCACCAGGCACCGACACGCGCACCGGCGCGCGCACCGCACCGCACCCCGCCACGACCGGGCCGCGGACCGGGCCGCGCCACGGACCGGGCCGCAGCGGCCCGCCGGCGTCCCGTCCCGTCCGCGTCGACGACCGGAACCGGTCAGCACGACGCGTCCCGCTGTCGAATCGATTCGTCCGTCGACGGCGACGGTGCGACGATGGAGGACGATGCGCCCGTCCCGTCCCCGCGCCGTCGTGCCCGGCACCCCACCCACCGCCCCGGCAGCAGACGCGCCCCGCCACCGCCCCGACGCCAGGCACGTGCTCCTGCTCGGGACGATGGCCGCGCTGCCCGCGGTGTCGACCGACATCTACCTGCCGTCCCTGCCGGACGTCGCGCGCGACCTCGGCACGTCGGCCGCGGCGGCGCAGCTCACCATGACGGGCATGCTGATCGGCGGGGCCGCCGGGCAGCTCGTCATCGGGCCGCTGTCCGACCGGTTCGGGCGGCGGGCGCCCGTGCTCGTCGGCGTCGGGCTGCACGTCGTGGTGTCGCTGCTGTGCGCGATCGCACCGGCGATCGTGCCGCTCGTCGCGCTGCGCGTCGCGCAGGGGTTCTTCAACGCGTCGGCCACGGTCGTGGCCATGGCGCTGATCCGCGACCGGTTCGTGGGGTCGGACGCGTCGCGGCTGATGTCGCGGCTGATGCTCGTGATCGGTGCGGCACCGCTGCTCGCGCCGTCGCTCGGCGGGCTCATCGCCGGGCAGTGGGGCTGGCGCGCCGTGTTCGTGGTGCTCGCGATGTTCGGTGTGGCGCTGTGGTTCGTCGTCCTGCTGAAGATGCCCGAGACGCTGCCGCCCGGGAGCAGGCGCCCCGGGGGCGTGCGCACGGCCCTGTCCGGGTACGCGCACCTGCTGCGGGACCGGCACTTCGTCGCGCTCGCGGTGCTCCCGGGGCTCGCGATGGCGGTGCTCATGACGTACGTGGTGGCGTCGCCGTTCGTGCTGCGGGTGGGGTACGGGCTGACGGAGCACCAGTTCGCCCTGCTGTTCGCGGCCAACGGCGTGGGGCTCGTGCTCGGTGCGCAGGTCAACGCCGCGATCGTGCGGCGCGTCGCGCCGATCCGGATCCTGCGGGTCGCGATGGTCGCGACGGTCGTGCTCACGGGCGTGCTGCTCGCGGTGGCGCTGACGGGGGCGGGCGGGCTGTGGACGCTGCTCGCGGTGCTGTGGCTCGTGCTCGCGCTGGTGAACTTCGCGCCGCCCAACGCGATGGCGATCGCGCTGGGCCGGCACGGCGCGATGGCCGGGACCGCGGCGGCGTTCATCGGGGCGCTGCAGGCGGGCACGGGCGGTGTCGTCGGCAACGTGTCGGGCCTGCTCGGCGGCGGCGCGGTCGCGATGGCGGCCGTGATGGCGGGTGCGGCGGTGGTCGCGCTGGCCGTGCTCGCGTTCGCGACGCCCGCGTTCCGCAAGGGCGGCGCGTGGGCGCTGTCGTGAGCGCTGTCGTGAGCGCGCCGCGGGCGCGGGGAGCGCTCAGGGGCTCGTGACGGCGTCCGCATCGTGGATGGCTGCGTGGCGAACGGGTGTCGGAGGAAACGGACGGCATCGCCCTTAGCTCGCAACTCTCCTGGGTGGATACCCCTGTGACCTGGGTGTTCACCCGGGTCGCGGGCCCACGGCGCCTGTTTCGCGCCTAGCGTGTCACGCATCCGCATCACGGACAGGTGTCCAGCTGTGCCTCGCGAACTGGACGCCTGCCCAGCAGTGCGGCGCCGACGCCCGACCGGGTGCCGGCCGGACGCCCCCTCCGACCGGTGCGCACCACGTCCCGACCGGCACCGTCCACGACCTCGCCCACTGGAGAGCCATGCGCCGCCTCGTCGCCACCCTGCTGACCACCGTCCTGGTCGCGGTCGGCCTCGCAGCGCCCGCCGCCGCGACCGGCAGCGGCGTCCAGATGCCCACCGACGCGACGTGCGGCGCGGGCGGCAGCTGCCGTCCCGCGATCGAGTGGCGTACGGGCTACTACGGCCCGTCGTGGGACGCCGGCATCCCACGCCGGACCCTGTTCTCGGTGTACGCGGTGGCGGGCGAGCAGATCCTGCTCGGGTCGTCGTCGCTGCCCGCCACGGGCGCCGGTGCGTCCGACATCGTCGTGTGGAACCCGGGTGTGGTGCCCGACGCGCAGGCCGAGACGTTGCCGGCACCCCAGTTCTCGTGCGTCGCCCAGCGCGCGACGACCGGCAACGGCTCGCGCGGCTTCATCGCCAACCGCGCCGAGGAGCGCGCGGGCGCCGAGTCGATCGACGGCACCGGCAACCCGGCCGGGTACCGTCCGTGCTCCTACACGGCGCCCGCCACCGGCGTCTACCGCGTCGCGTTCTACGGCACGGCCGGCGGCAGCGCGAACACCGAGGCGGCGCCCAACGGCGCGATCGCACCCTCGGGAGCCTTCGCCGTGCACGCCACGGCCGTCAACGCGTGGGACGTCACCGTGCGCCCCGCGGCCCCGGCGTCGACCGCCGACGTCCCCGGGCGGCTGTTCACGTACGTCTACGCGGGCTTCACGGGGGGCAACCCGCGGCCGGTCGAGATGACCATGTACCTCACGACGCTCGACGGGTTCCGGTACCGGGTGAGCACCAACGGGTTCGACCCCAACGGCTTCGTGTTCTACGGCAACCGCGTCGGGTTCCTCGACGCCGACGGGTCGCCGCTCAACCGCGACATCGTGCCGCTGCCGGGGTCGTCCGACCAGCAGGTCATGCGCCAGCTCGCCGGTGGTGTCGGCATCGCGCCGCCGGAGTACCCGCTGTCGTTCGAGCCGCTCGCACCCGAGACGCTCGGCGCGCTGGGCGTGCCGACCGTGCCGGTCGAGCCGGTGGTCTCGGCGATCTCGTACTCCGGTCAGGTCACGACCCGCGGCAGCTACGTCGGGCGCGGAGGCGAGTTCCAGTTCACGGCGGGCAGCGCGGGGACGTACGAGATCGTGCTGTCACGCGACGGAGCCGACTTCGACCCGGGTCTGTCCACCAACCGGTCGCTGCGTGGCGTCGTCGACGGCCCCGGCACGTACACAGCCGCGTGGGACGGCCTGGACAACGCGCGCGACGACTTCCCGGTGGGCGACGACTTCGCGTTCACGGTGACGCTGCGCGGCGGCGAGTACCACGCGCCCATGATCGACGTCGAGAGCTCGGTGCGCGGGGGTCCGGCGATCGCGCTGGAGAACCCGCCGAACGGGAGGTGCCCGTTCACGGGTGCCGTGAGCGACGGCAGCAACTGCACGAGGGCGTTCTACGACGACCGCGCGTACGTCACGGCCGACGGCACGCAGATCGGCGACGCGACCACGGGCCAGCTCTGCTCGGCGCTCGTGCGGGACGCGGGGATGCCGCTGACGACGTTCGCGAATCCCGTGACGGGCTTCGACTCGGCGGGGACGGGCCGCGCGTTCGGCACCACCACCAGCACCAACCGCAACGTGGCGTGCGGCCCGACGCCGTCGACGCTGGGCGACGCGCGCGGCCTCGACCTGTGGACGTACTTCCCGTCCACGACGGTCGGCGCGACCCTCGACGTGCTCCCGCTGCCGGCCGCGCCCGTCGCGGACGACGACGCGTACGCGACGGACGCCGGCACACCGCTGGTCGTGCCAGCGGCGACGGGTGTCCTCGCCGGTGACACCGGCACCGGGCTCACGGTCACGTCGTCCACCACCCCCGCGCAGGGCACGCTCACGCTCGACGAGGACGGTGCGCTGACGTACACGCCCGCGACGGCCCCGGACTTCTCCGGCACCGTGACGTTCGGCTACACGGTCACCGACGACGCCGGTCAGACCGACACCGCGACCGTGACGATCACGGTGCGGCCGACCGGCACCGACGACACGGGCGCGGTCGCCGCCGGGGGCACGCTCACCGTGCCGGCCACCTCGGGGCTGCTCACCAACGACCGCGGGACCGGGCTCACGGTGACGTCCGTGACGACGCCCGCGCACGGCAGCGTGGACTTCGCCCCCGACGGCGCGTACACGTACACCCCGGCGACCGGCTACTCGGGGCCGGACACGTTCCGCTACACGGCGCGCGACACGTCGGGCCAGACGTACACGCGCACGGTCGTGCTGACGGTCACGCCCACCGCGGCCGACGACGCCCTGACGACGCCGGCGCAGACGCCCGTCACGGGCGACGTGCTCGCCAACGACCACGGTGCGCTGACGGTCACGGGGACGACCGACCCCGGCCACGGCGACGTGGTCTGGGGGAGCGGCGGCGCGTTCACGTACACGCCCGCCGACGGCTGGTCCGGGCAGGACACGTTCACGTACACCGTGAGCGACGGCGTGAGCCCCGCGGTCACGCGCACCGTCACGGTCACGGTCACGCCCACGGGTGCGGACGACGCGGGCACGACGCCGGTCGGCACCCCCCTGACCACCGGCGCGAACCTGCTGGCCAACGACGTGGGCGACCTGAGCGCCGCGCTCGCGGTCGACGCCGCGCACGGCACCGCGACCGTCGCGGCCGACGGGTCATGGACCTACACGCCCGCGGCCGGCTGGTCGGGCACGGACACGTTCACCTACACCGCGACGGACGGCGCCGGGCAGACCGTGACGCCGACGGTGACGGTCGTCGTCACGCCCACCGCGGCCGACGACGCGACGACGACGCCCGTGGGCACGCCGCGCACGGTCGACGTGGCCGACGGGCTGCTCGCCAACGACGCGGGTGCGCTGCAGGTCACGTCGGTGACGCAGCCCGCGACGGGCACGGTCGCGCTTGTCGGCACCGCGGGCTCGTACACGTACACGCCGCCGGCCGGCTGGTCCGGGCGCACGACGTTCACGTACACCGCGTCCGACGGCACGACGACGCTCACGCGCACCGTCACGGTCACCGTCACGCCCACGGCCGCCGACGACGCGTACGGCACGGTCGTCGGTACGCCGCTGGTCGTCGCCGGTCCCGGCGTCCTCGGCAACGACGCGGGCGCGCTCGAGGTCACGGGCGTCGGCACCGGGCCCGCCAACGGCACCGCGAGCGTCTACCCGGACGGTGCGCTGGAGTACGTCCCGGCCACCGGCTGGTCCGGCACCGACACGTTCACCTACACCGCGTCGGACGGCACGACGACGCTCACGCGCACGGTCACGGTCGTCGTCACGCCGACCGCGGCGGACGACTCGGGCTCGACCGACACCGGCACGCCGCTGGTCGTCGCCGGCCCCGGTGTGCTCGCCAACGACGCGGGCAGCCTGACGGTCACCGGCACCGGCGACCCGGCGCACGGCACGGCCACGGTGCGGCCCGACGGCGGGTACACCTACACGCCGGACACCGGCTGGTCCGGCACCGACGCGTTCACGTACACCGCGAGCGACGGCACGACCACCGTGACCCGCACGGTGACCGTCGTCGTGCGCCCGTCCGTGCGGGACGACGCGTACGCGACAGCCGTCGGCGTCGCCGTGCACGGGAACGTGCGCGACAACGACACCGGGGCCTTCACCTCCAGCTCGCTCGTCTCGGCCCCGTCCCACGGCTCCCTGGTGCTGGAGGCCGACGGCACGTTCACGTACACGCCGACGGGCGGCTGGTCCGGCACGGACACGTTCGGCTACCGCAGCACCGACGGCACGACCGCACGCACCGCGACCGTGACGCTCACGGTCGGCGCGCTCGCGGCCGACGACTCCGGCACCACACCGGTCGGCACGCCGCTCGACGTCGACGCCGCGCACGGCGTGCTCGCGAACGACGCCGGCGCGCTGGGCGTCGTGTCGCACACCCAGCCGGGCGTCGGCACGGTCGACGTCGAGGCGGACGGCGCGTACGTGTACTCGCCGCCGGCCGGCTGGTCCGGCTCCACGACGTTCACGTACACCGCGTCGGACGGCACGACGACGCTGACGCGGACCGTCACGGTCGTCGTCACGCCGACGGCGCTGGCCGACACCGGCACCACCCCGGTGGGGACGCCGCTCGTCGTCGACGCCGCCGCGGGCGTGCTCGCGAACGACGCGGGATCGCTCGGCGTCACCGGCAGCACGCAGCCGGCCCACGGCACGGTCGTCGTCGCGGCCGACGGGTCGTACACGTACACGCCCGACGCCGGGTTCTCCGGGGTCGACGTCTTCACGTACACCGCGTCCGACGGCGTGAGCCCCGCGCTCACCCGCACGGTCACGGTGACGGTCACGCCGAGCGGTGCCGACGACTCCGGCACGACGCCCGTCGACACGGTGCTGACGGTCCCCGCGTCGCACGGCGTCCTCGCCGACGACCAGGGCTCCCTGGCCGTCACCGCGACGGGCACGCCCGACCACGGCACGGTCGTCGTCGCACCCGACGGCGGGTACGTGTACACACCGCCGGCCGGCTGGTCCGGCACCGCGACGTTCACGTACACCGCGTCGGACGGCACGAGCGACGTCACGCACACCGTGACCGTCGTCGTCACCCCGACCGCCGACGACGACACGGCGTCGGTCGCCACGGGCGGCACGCTCACGGTGCCGGCGGTGTCCGGCCTGCTCGCGGGCGACCACGGCGCGCTGGTCGTCACCAGCACGTCCGCACCGCGGCGCGGCACCGTCACCGCGCAGCCGGACGGCGCGTACACGTACGTGCCGACCCGCGGCTGGTCGGGCACGGACACGTTCACATACACCGCGACCGACGGCACGACGACGCTCACGCGCACCGTGACCGTGACCGTCGTGCCGCACGCCGCCGACGACGCCGGGAGCGTCGCGGCGGGCGGCCCGACGACGGTGCCCGCGGACCTCGGAGTGCTCGCGAACGACGGTGGTGACCTGACGGTCACGGGCCACACGCAGCCCGGGCACGGGACCGTGGCCGTCGAGCCCGACGGCGGGTACACGTACACGCCGCCGGCCGGCTGGTCGGGCACCACGACGTTCGAGTACACCGCGTCCGACGGCACGACGACCGTGACCCGCGAGGTCACCCTCACGGTGCTGCCCGACGCGGTCGACGACGCGTACGGCGTCGGCGCGGGTGCGACGCTCGTGGTGCCCGCGGCCGGCGGTGTGCTCGCCAACGACACGGGCGCGCTGACCGTCACCGGGCACTCCCAGCCCGGCCACGGCACGGTCACGGTCGACCCGGACGGGGCGTTCACCTACACGCCGCGGCCCGGCTGGTCCGGCACCGACACGTTCACCTACACCGTGGGCGACGGCACGACGCCGTCCCTGACGCGCACGGTCACGGTCACGGTCGCGCCGCCCGTCGTCCCCACGAACGGCCGCGACGACCAGGTCACCGCGACGCCGGGCACGCCGGTCGTGGTGCGCCCGCTCGAGAACGACCCGGCGGGCGACCACCTCACGTGGCTGCCGGACACGCTCGTGCTCGTGGACCCCGTGGTGGGCACCACCGGCAAGATCGTGGTGGTCGACGGCGTGGGGCGCTGGGAGGTCCTCGACGACGGTGCGGTGCGGTTCACGCCCGTCGACGGGTTCACCGGTCGCGCCGAGATCACCTACCGGGTCACCAACAGCGCGGGCGAGACGGTCGAGGCGTCGATCGTCGTGCGGTACGACGCGCCCGGTGGCCCCGGTGCGCTCGCGGTGACCGGAGCGCAGGCCGGTGGTCTGCTCGCCCTGGCGGTGCTGCTCGTGGTCGGCGGCGTGGTGCTCGTCCGCCTGCGCCGCCGCGGCCGTCCGACCGCCTGACGCGCGCCGGGCCGGATCGCCCTCGCACGCCTCACCCTCCACCCCGGGGGCGCGCGAGGGCGATCGGCTCGCGACGGCTCAGGCGAACGCGGTGCGCAGGCGCGCGACGGCGTCCTCGAGGACGTCGTGCCGCTTGACGAACGTGAACCGCACCCAGGTCCGCAGCGTGTCGTGCGTGGGGGACCCCGCGCGCGTGAACGCGCTCACGGGCACGCCGACGACGCCCGCGCGCCCCGGCAGCTCGCGGCAGAACGCCGCACCGTCGGTCGCGCCCAGCGGGGCCGCGTCGGCGAGCACGAAGTACGTGCCGTCGGGCCGGACCACGTCGAACCCGGCGTCGGCGAGCCCGGCGGACAGCAGGTCGCGGCGCTCCGCGAGCGACGCGACGAGCCCGTCGACCCACGCCAGGGCCTGCGGATCGGTCAGCGCGTGCGCGACCGCCGGCTGGAACGGCGCCCCCGACACGTACGTGAGGAACTGCTTGACGGTCCGCACGGCCGTGACGAGCTCCGCCGGCCCGCTGACCCAGCCGATCTTCCAGCCCGTGAACGAGAACGTCTTGCCGCTCGACGAGATCGTCAGCGTGCGTCCCGCCATGCCCGGGAGGGTCGCGACCGGCACGTGCTCGACGCCGAACACCAGGTGCTCGTACACCTCGTCGGTCACGACGAGCAGGTCGTGCGCGACGGCGATCCGTGCGACCGCCTCGAGCTCGTCGCGCCGCAGCACGGCACCGGTCGGGTTGTGCGGCGAGTTGAGCAGCAGCAGCCGGGTGCGTGGCGTGACGGCCCGCTCGAGCGCGTCGACGTCGAGGCGGAAGCCGTCGGCGGTCGGGCGCAGCGGGGCGGTCGTGTGCGTCGCGCCCGCCATCGCCACGACGGCGGCGTACGAGTCGTAGTACGGCTCGAGCGTGAGCACCTCGTCACCGGGCGACGCGAGCGCGAGCACGGCCGCGGCGAGCGCCTCGGTCGCGCCCGTCGTGACCAGCACCTGCGTGTCCGGGTCGACGACGATGCGGTAGTGCGCGCGCTGGTGCGCGGCGACCGCCTCGCGCAGCGGCGCGATGCCCGGACCGGGCGGGTACTGGTTGACGCCTGCGAGGATCGCGTCGGCCGCCGCGCGCGCGACGGGTTCCGGCCCGTCCACGTCGGGGAACCCCTGCCCGAGGTTGAGCGCGCCCGTGCGGGCCGCGAGCGCGGACATCTCCGCGAAGATCGTCGCGCGCACCGTCCCGTCGGCGTCCAGCAGACCCGACGCCGCTGCCACCTGCTGCCACCGGCTCGTCACGGCGTGAGCATAGGGGGAGCCTGCGTGGCGCGGGTGCGCGAGCTGGTCGCGGCGCCGTCGTCCGCGGTGCCTCCGGCCCCGACGGGCGTCACGGAGGCCGGGCGGCGGGTCGTCAGAGGAGGCCGGCGGCCGCGAGCAGGCCGCTGACCACCAGCAGGGCGAGCGACGTCCACGCCGTGACGACCCACCACTCGGCGCGGTGGCGCCGCACCTCGCGGGTCTGCGTGCGAACAGCCATACCTTCAAGATCGGCAGGTACGTGCCCACGGACAACGTCCGGGCGGGCGGGTCGCAGATTTCACCCGCTCGGCGGGCAACCCCTGCCCCGTCACGCGACAGGGGGCGGGCGTCCCGAGGTCCGCGCCGCGCCCGGATGCCGCCGGCGCGGCACCGTGTCGGCGCGTCAAGGCGTCAAGGCGTCAAGGAGTCACTGCGTCGCGGCCTCGAGGTCCTCGCCCAGCGTCGCGAGGTGCCGGCCGAGGTCCTGCAGCGCACCGCCCGCCTCGGCGCCGGCACCGGCCGCGACGGCATCGAGCTCGGCGCGCGCGGCGTCGACCTCGACCCGGGCGTCGGCCAGGGCCTGCGCGGACGCCTCGGCACCGTCGGCCCGTGCCTGCGCGAGCGCCGCCTGCGCGTGCTCGAGCGCGGTCTGCGCGGACGCCACCGCGGCCTCGGACTGACCGCGCGTCCGGTCGTCGAGCGACGCGACGGCCGCGCGTGCCTCGTCGACGCCGGCGCGTGCCTCGTCGGCGTGCGCCTGCGCGTCGGCCAGCCTCTGCTGCACCGCGGCGCGTGCCGCCGCGAGCTCGTCCGCGGCGCCCTGCGCGGCGGACGCGACGCCGTCGGCGGCCTGCTGGACGTCACCGTCGGTGCACGCGGACAGGCCGAGCGCGAACGTGCCGGCGGCCGCGGTCACGACGAGCAGGCGCGCCGTGCGGCGGTGGCGCGTGTCGGTGGTGGACAGGGGACGGCGGGTGGACGTGCCGAGCGCAGCCACGGGGGGACTCCTTCGGTCGGGGGCCGGTCGGCGGCGACCGGGCCGCCCAGTTTGCCCCCGATCGACCCGGAGCGCGCGGTCGACGAGGTCACGGAAATGCTTCGGGTCCGCGCCGGCACGGCGACGCCCCCGCCGGCGGTACCGGCGGGGGCGTCGGGAGCGGTGACGGGGGCGCCGCCCTGTGGGGAGGGGCGCGCAGGACCGTCGGGGAGTCGGTCAGGCCCCCGCCCGCTCGCGGCGGCCACGGACGTCCTCCAGCGACGTGCCGTAGTAGGCCGCGGTCATGATGTCCTTCATGTCGTCGATCATCGGCATGCGCGGGTTCGCCGGGGCGCACTGGTCCTCGTAGGCACCCATCGCGACCTCGTCGAGCCGTGCGACGAACTCCTGCTCGTCGACGCCCTGCGCCTGGAACGACGCCGGGATGCCGACCTTGGCGCGCAGCGCCTCGACCGCCAGCGCGTACGACTCGACGCCCTCCTCGGGGCTCGACGCCGGCAGGCCGAGCATGGCGGCGATCTGCTGGAACCGCTCGGGTGCGACGTAGGACTCGTACTTCGGCCAGCTCGTGAGCTTGGTCGGGACCGTGCCGTTGTAGCGGATCACGTGCGGCAGCAGCGTGGCGTTCGTCCGGCCGTGCACCAGGTGGTACGTCGAGCCCACGACGTGCGCCATGGCGTGCACGATGCCGAGGAACGCGTTGCCGAACGCCATGCCCGCGATCGTCCCGGCGTTGTGCATCTTCTCCCGCGCGTCCTGGGTCGCCGGGTCGGTCGGGTCGCCGTTCACGGACTGCGCGAGGTTGTCGAAGATCAGGCGGATCGCCTGCAGCGCCATGCCGTCGGTGAAGTCGTTCGCGTACACCGACACGAACGCCTCGGTGGCGTGCGTCAGGGCGTCGAAGCCCGAGTCGGCGGCCAGCGAGCGCGGCATCTTCGACGTCAGCACCGGGTCGATGATCGCGACCGTCGGGGTCAGCGCGTAGTCCGCCAGCGGGTACTTCTTGCCCGCGTCGGGGTCCGAGATGACCGCGAACGGCGTGACCTCGGCGCCCGTGCCCGACGTGGTCGGGATGCAGACCAGCTTGGCCAGGTCGCCCAGCACCGGGAACTTGAACGCGCGCTTGCGCACGTCGAAGAACTTCTGCTTGAGGTCGGAGAACACGATCTCCGGGTGCTCGTACAGCAGCCACATGACCTTGGCGGCGTCCATGGGCGAGCCGCCGCCGAGCGCGATGATCGTGTCCGGACGGAAGTGCCGCATCTGGGCCGCGCCGGCCTGGACCGTCTTGACGGAGGGCTCGGGCTCGACCTGGTCGATGATCTGCACGGCCACGTTGTTGGTGCGGCGGTGCAGGACGTCGAGCACCTTGTCGACGAACCCGAGCGTCGTCATGGTCGCGTCGGTGACGATCGTGACGCGCTCGACGTCCGCCATGTCCGCGAGGTAGCGGATGGCGTTCGGCTCGAAGTACGTCTTGGCGGGGACCTTGAACCACTGCAAGTTGTTGTTCCTCCGGCCCACGCGCTTGACGTTGATCAGGTTGACCGCCGACACGTTGTTGGACACCGAGTTGTGGCCGTACGAGCCGCAGCCCAGCGTCAGCGACGGGATGAACGCGTTGTAGATGTCGCCGATGCCGCCGAGCGACGACGGCGCGTTGCAGATCACGCGGATCGCCTTGACGCGCTTGCCGAACTCGACCGTCAGGGCGTCGTCCTGCGTGTGGATCGCGGCGGAGTGGCCCAGGCCGTCGAACTCGACCATCTGCTCGGCCAGCGAGATGCCCTCCTCGGTGGACGACGCGCGCAGCACCGCCAGCACCGGGCACAGCTTCTCGCGGGTCAGCGGCTCGTCCGGGCCGACGCCCGAGGCCTCCGCGAGGATGATCGACGTGTCCGCCGGGACGGTGAAGCCCGCCTGCTCGGCGATCCACACCGGCGACTTGCCGACGACCGCGGGGTTCAGCCTGGCGCCCGCGCAGTTCTCGCCCCCGGCCTCGACGCCGAAGATGAACTGCTCGAGCTTCGCCTTCTCGGCCGGCGTCGCGCGGTACGCGTGCAGCCGGGCGAACTCCGCCATCGCGGCGTCGTAGATCTCGTCGTCGAGGATCGCGGCCTGCTCCGACGCGCAGATCACGCCGTTGTCGAAGGCCTTGCTCAGCACGATGTCGTTGATCGCGCGGGCCAGCTTCGCGGTCTTCTCGACGTACGCCGGGACGTTGCCGGCGCCGACACCCAGCGCGGGCTTGCCGCACGAGTACGCGGCCTTCACCATCGCGTTGCCGCCGGTGGCGAGGATCGTCGCGACGCCCGGGTGGTTCATCAGCGCACCGGTCGCGGCGAGCGACGGGACCTCGACCCACTGGATGCAGTGCTCGGGGGCGCCCGCGGCGACGGCCGCGTCGCGCACGATCTGCGCGGCGGCGACCGAGCTCCGCTGCGCGTTCGGGTGGAACGCGAAGATGATCGGGTTGCGGGTCTTGAGCGAGATGAGCGACTTGAAGATCGCGGTCGACGTCGGGTTGGTCACCGGGGTGATGCCCGCGATGACGCCGACGGGCTCGGCGATCTCGGTGATGCCGTTGAGGTCGTCGACGTTGATGACGCCGACGGTCTTGAGGTTCGCCATCGAGTGGGTGACGTGCTCGCACGCGAAGATGTTCTTCACGGCCTTGTCCTCGAAGACGCCGCGGCCGGTCTCGTCGACCGCGAGCCTGGCGAGCTGCCCGTGCTGGTCGAGCGCCGCGACGGCACCCTTCTTCACGAACCGGTCGACGTCCTCCTGCGTCATCGACTCGAACTCGGCGAGCGCCTTGGTGGCGTTCGCGACGAGCTGGTCGACGGCCTGCGCGACGACGTCCACGTCGGCCACCCCGAGGGCGACGCCGGCGGGCTGCGCGGTGGTGGCCGAGGGCGCCTCGGCCGGCGCGGCGGCGGTGGCCTTCGCGCGGGTGCTCTTCTTGGTGGTCTCGGACACCTTCGACTCCCCAGGTAGTGGTGGCGGGGGGCGGACGCTGGAGGTCGTCCGTCGCTGTCTTCGACGCTAGGGACAAGGGGTCCGAGAAAGGTGGGATGAAAGTCCCCGCGGCCTCCCGGGCCGTGACCGGACGGGTCGGTGAGCGGGCAGGAACGGGACCTCGGTCCCGGCGAGGGGCTCCCAGGACGGGTGCTGCGGCCGGGGTGCCGCGGCGCATCGGTCACGGCGGGGCGCGCCGGGCGGACGTCTCGCACTTCGGACAGGTGGGAAGAGGTCTCCCAGGAGCGTCGGGGTCTGTGCCACGATGACCCGCGTGAAGCGGATCACACTGGTGGCGCGACGCCACCTGGACCTCATGCGCACCTGTTGCGCAGCCTGTTGTCGCTGAGGCGAGACCTCGCACCTCGCCGGGCCGCGCGCCCGGCCCCGACAGCACCGCGATCAGCACAGCCGGACGAGCGCCGCTCCCGTCGACGGACGCGTGCCCCGGCATCTCACACTCCGATGGATGAGGTCCCGCCATGTCGCACCTGTCCCGTGCCACCCGCCCCCGCCCCGCCGGTCCGTCCGGCTCGTCGTGGAAGGTCGGTGCCTGATGCTCGACCTGCGACGCATGATGCTGCTCTGCGACCTGGCCGACCTCGGCACGGTCACCGCCGTCGCCGAGCGGCGCAACATCACCAGCTCGGCGGTCTCCCAGCAGCTCCGTGTCCTCGAGGACGAGGCCGGGGCGATCCTGCTGCGCAAGGACGGCCGCACCCTCGGGCTGACGAGGAGCGGCCAGGTGCTCGTCGAGCACGTCCGCCGTGTCCTCGGCGCGGTCGACGAGGCGATGAGCGCGGTCGCCGCGACCAACGACGGCAGCTCGGGGCAGCTCGTCGTCGGCGCGTTCAACACCGCCGTCCCGCTGCTCGCGGTGCCGCTCGTGCAGCGGCTGAGCAGGCGCATGCCCGACATGCACGTGCAGGTGCGCCAGCAGAGCAACCAGGACGCGCGCCGGCTCGTGCGGCAGGGCGAGCTCGACGTCGCGATCACCTGCACGTACGACTTCCGGGGGCACGAGAGCCTCAACGGGCTGCTGCGCCAGCCGTTGCTCGAGGAGCCGTTGGTGCTGGTCGCGCCCGCTCAGCTGCACCTGAAGCTGCGCACCAGGGGCCTGATCGCGCTCGCGGACGAGCCGTGGGTCACCGGGGTGGGGGACTCCCCGCTCAACGCCGCCGTGCAGCTCATCGGCGAGAGCGCCGGGTTCGAGCCGAAGGTGAAGCACCGGCTCGTCGGGGCGCAGAACATCTGCGACCTGGCCGCGACCGAGATCGCCTCGGCGGTCGTGCCGCGCTACTCGGTGCCGCCGCGGCTCGCGGGCCTCGTCGTCGAGGACGTCGCCGTCGGCTCGCGCACGCTCGACGTCCTGGTGCGCGAGGGCCGGCAGCGGGACCCGAAGATCTCGGCCGTGGTCCGCGAGCTCAAGGAGATCGCCCGGGAGATCGAGGCGGCCGGCGCCGGGTCCGCCCGGCTCGTCGTCGCGTCCTGACCGGTCGCCTCGGCACCCCCGTCGTCACCCCGTCGTCCCCCCACCTCCGTGCCGACCGGGGGCCGCGCGCGCAGGACGCGTCGGGGACGTGGCGCAGGGACCCGACGAGCGTGAGTTCGAGAAGCGCATGCGCATCCGTTGCCAGGAGTGCGACAAGGTTGCTGGTCGTAGTCCTGAGGAGGCGGAGAGCTTGGCCCGGCAGGCGTATGCGATGTATGGCGGTAAGCCGGCCACGAGGTCTTACCAGTGTTACAGCGGGGGTCCGTGGCATTGGACTCGTTCTGGTTCACCGCGGGTTGAGCAGTGAAGGCCACAGACATACCGAAGGCAAGCAGAAGCGCTGTTCATCTCAGGGATGGACGGCGCTGCCTGCTATGCGGGAAATGGTGTGAGCACCCGCAGCTTCATCACATTGTTTTCCGCTCTCAGGATCGGAACAACCACGACCCGAGCAATCTGGTCTCGCTAGATTTTGCTTGCCACCGCATTGCCCATTCGCACCCGAGCCTGGTGCGCCCGGCGCTGGAGGCGGTGCTGCAGCAGCCCTGGCTGACGGGCTTCCAGTGGCTGCGGCAGCAGGGTCACGACATCCGCGGGTTGCGGCGGGGCACTCTTTAGGGCTTGGGCACGCCTGAGCAGAGGGTTGACAGGGCGTGCGCCGCCGCGAAGCTGTAGGCCAGGATGCCGTCTTCGTCGGCGTAGCTGTAGTTGTCTTGTGCCCATATGAGCGAGGAAGCGTGCTCGGGGCGGCGCTGGGTCGCGAGGTCGTCACAGTACTTGTAGCCCGCTCTGATGAGGCGCTCGTCAGATGGCATGTCCAGGGTGGTGTACTGGGCGAGTTCGGCCAGGAGTGCGGCCTCCCGCTCGGCGACGACATCCACGGCGGGCGTCGGTGTCGGCTCACTGGCCGCGCAGCCGGTGAGCGTGAGCGTCAGGGCGACCAGGGGGATCCAGTGTCGGCCCATGCCCTGTTGGATCGGCATGGGTGGCCTCTGCTTGAGGCCTGCAACTTGAGGCCTGCAGCGGGGTCCGTCTGACACGGTTGTGACGCGGACCCCGCTGCAACGCTCTGACCTGCATGTTTACGTGCGCCCGAAAGGATTCGAACCTTCACTGCGGCCTCTGTGGCATGTGACACGAGTGGACGCAAGTGGTCATCTACCTGCGTGAACGCGAAGGATCCGTCC